>Ga0210407_10000605_pt1 | contig 39272 bp, 35 predicted proteins | sample IncBWC27MmetaG_FD_150860 | JGI IMG/M metagenome (GOLD analysis project Ga0210407, IMG submission 150860) | Forest soil microbial communities from Barre Woods Harvard Forest LTER site, Petersham, Massachusetts, United States - Inc-BW-C-27-M | ecosystem: Environmental > Terrestrial > Soil >...
CAGCCCTGATCCGCTTTCGCGACGCGTCCCGTACTTCCGGAAATGATGAGTTCGCCCGCGGCACCCTTCAGAGCGTCCGCTCCGGTGGCGCGCCGGATCGCGAAGGTCTGAACGTGCCGGTGCTCGCCGCCATTGGCGTGGGCGGGCGCGCCGAACTGGACCTTGAAGGCGACGTCTTCGCGAAGATCGCGATCCGTGTCGAAGCGAAAGGCGTAGAGACCTTCGTCGCGGAAGGTGTCTGGCGCGCTGACGCCGGCGTTCGGATTCACGGTCAAAGCCATGACCGTTGTGCCCGGACGGCCGCGAAACAAGTAGAAGTCGCAGATGTTGACGCGGGGGTCTTCTTTTGCGGTAGGCGTATCGAAATGATGCGACATGGCGAATCTTCTCCTAAAGGGTTAGATGCGAGGCCAAAGGGTCGATCGCTCGGATGCGGGGCCGATGGGGCGATCATCCTTGACATTCTCAACCTCATCGGAAGATTTCTCAAGTTTGGCGTAGCGGGGAAGAGGGGCGAAGATATGATGACGACATAAAGTCGCCGCTACGAGGGACAGACAAGAGCCGGCGAGGGCACGATGTATCGTGCCCCTACACAAACAAGAGAAGAGAGGGATGCGGCTATTCGAAAATAGTTTCAATGGGCTGCATGGAAGTGACGGGGTGAAGCTCGTTCCAGCCGTGATCCGCGTCGTGGACGTAGGCACCCCAGACGAGATACCGCTGTCCAACCACGGGTTCAAAGTAAGGACCGTTGTACTGGCTGCAGGGTTCCGCCGCGTCGGCCTGCCGTACTTTCCCCTGGCATATCGGTTCGAGGATTAGATCGCCATACTGTCTTGCGATGTTCTTCTCGTTCAGGAGCGATGCAAACTGCTGGTCCAGGCGAAATAGGATGTGGATGTCGCCGTCGGCTTCTTTGCGGATCTCTTCGACGGCGCCGGTTACCGAAATGCACGGGTTCAGGACCTGGAGCCGACCGGGATTGTAGACATGTTGCCAGAGGCTTTGATCGCAGTGTGCATCGGTTGTTTGCGGGGACTCCTGGCCGTCCTGGCCGGACTCGGGAGATTGCGAGAGTCTATAAGCGAGGAAGAGGGAGCACCCCGCAACAAATAGAATGAGTGCCATGGCTCGGAGTATTTTCATGTGTGGAAGAAACGGAGTTTAGCACGGGGTTCGCGACGGGGGAGGCAGCCGGAGGAAAGGGGTCGCGTTTCGAGACAACGCCAATCGGGAGAAACAGTTTGTGGGGAATCGGGTGGCGTCCCGTATGGAACAGGTGAATGCGCCAGCAGGGGTGTATCATCAGGAAATGAAGCGAGAACTGCCTGTTACGTGTTGTACAGAGTGTGGCGGCGCTGGTTACAACATGAGGGTCGCAAACGGCCGTTGTTGCAAAACCAGCGGCGAACAGCGCTGCAGTGGCATTAACGCAATTGCTATCCAAACATTTGATTGGAGCGAATGTTCACACTGTCAAGCAACCGGATATTACCGCAACAAAGAATGCCCGAACTGCAAAGGCGCCGGCTATCTATTCGTGGGGGTAAGGGACAAAGCAACGGTTTAAACGCGCCACTTTCAAGCGGATTGGCGCAACGGATTGGCCTTGCAGGAGCGGGCGAAGTGCGAAGGATCTCCTGCCACTGCAGGAGGATATCTGCTTAAAGCAGGGGAGAAGGCGAAGCAAGCCCGCCTGCCCGGTGCTCAGTTGGTGCGCGCGGCGAACTGGCGATCGAGGCTCATCGAGAGACTTTGGTCAAGAACTACGGCAACGTAGCGCGAGCAGATTTGCATTTCACCCTTGGCCCAGGTGGAAACGGCGGGGAACTTCATGCAGAAAGCGTGCTCGAGTTTCTCAACTGCGCGGTAATACATCGATACTTCTCTCAGCCAGGGGCTTTTCTTCCTCAAATCAGGGGACAATTCGTTGCACAAATGCATGAGTGTGCCGAAATCACCCGCGGTGACCGCCGCGCCGTCAATTCCAGCCGCCAGGTGCAGTGAGTCGGAGAGCGGCTGATTGGCGGTCGCTATCCAGATCGCGCGCCATTGCGCGATTCCGAACTTCACCAGGGCGAACCCTGCAAACGCGAGGATGAAGACCGAGACCATATTTTGCTCGACGTAAGATTCTCAGAATGCTCTTATTTATCCAATGGAGCATGAGTACCAATCAGAACGGGACTTTTGGATGCGCCGCAGGTTGCCGTAAGCTATTCATGGCAAAGATGTTAGAAGCCATCTGTCTGAAGGGTCGACCTCGACGGCGTCTCCATGGCGGAGGTAACTAACTTATAAAAGGGCAATGGAACTGTCTTGACCCAGGAAACGGGACAGACTAACTTGGTTCAATCGGGAAAAGTGTTGCCCCTCATTTCCACCTCATGACTGCTCCCCCCACACATCCCAACGCAGCTTCTGAAAGAGCGAGAGATCAAGAGCTGGCGCGCGAATTTCAGAAAATTGAGAAGCGCGATTGGTGGGTGTGGGGTTACTCGATTTTTGTTGTTGTTCTCCTCGCCTTTGTAGTTATCGCTTTTAGTCTCCCAGCAGTATGGCACGGCGCGGAGACTATCCTAAATATAGATATAAAGATAACTGACGTAGTTTTTAGTTTGATCGTCCTGGTGGTGCTCTTTAACGTCTATGCGGTTTCTCAAGCAATTCTCATCAAGAGGCTTCGCCGCCAGCTCGCCGAGAAGCAGGGCCATTCCGACCTTCTCCGCAATCTCGCCATGGTTGATCCGTTGACTGGCTTGTATAACCGGCGCTTTGCCGAACAACGCTTGGCGGCCGAAGTGGCACGCTCGGAGCGCAAAGGGCACCCCCTGACCATACTCACCTTGGACCTGAACAGTTTCAAGCAGATCAACGACACGTACGGCCATCCCGCCGGGGACCAGGTATTGCTGGAATTTGCCGCCCGTCTGAACAACGTGATTCGGGGAGGCGACTTGGCGGTGCGCTTGGGCGGCGACGAATTCCTTGTTTTGCTTCCGGAGTGTACTTCGCAGCAGTTGCAGCTTGTGCTAGGGCGTCTCGGGTCATTGGAAGTGGACTGGCAGGGCCAAAAGATTCCGGTGACCTTCTCTGCCGGATGGAAGCAGTACGAAATAGGGGAACAGCCAGAGGAAATGCTGGGACGCGCCGATGAAGCCTTGTACGCCAGAAAGCGAGCCAGTAAGGAAACGCAGCCGCTGGCAGAGGGCCATCATCCAGCGTCAGAACAGAGCGCTCCATCGGACGCAGAGCCGGCGCCACTCAACGTCCTGGTGGATCTGACGTGCCCTCACTGCCACAAGAGAAACTCGGTCGCGATGGACACTCATTCCGGCGCCAGCAGTGCCGCTGCGCGCAAAGTGCAATGTGCGCACTGCAAGCAGGCCTGGGAGCCCGTGCTGTCCGGGCCGATCATGGCCGGCCCGTTTCCCAAATAATCTAACACCCTAAAGAGCTGCTCTGAGGAGCGACGCGCCGCCGTATTTCGTTTCTGAATTCCAGGCGATCTCAGTCGCCGGCGAGGACGGCCGACGCGGCTGGTGCTCCGGTTGTGGCTGGAGCTCTTGGCGGAGCTGGCCGTTTGGCACGGAGTTCTTGCCACTGCAGGATGACGTCGGCGAAGAGCAGGGAGAAGGCGACGCAAGCCCAGACGACGGTTTCGTCGAAGGCGCCGCCGTTAACCTTTTCCAAGCCTGTGACGCCGAGGACCACGCGCACTTCGAGAAAGACGATAGCCACCGCAAAGCTGCGAGTCATCCACTGGCGGTGCTGCTGAACTTTGCCCTTGAGAATGAACGCGAAGGCGATGGCGGTGGTGAGGATCCACAGAATAGCGTCAACGGCGGCGGCAACGCTGAAGGAACGGGCGCCGCCCAAGCGCTCTTCGTAGTGCTGGATGTAGAAGCCCAAAGGAGCGGCGACGAAGACGCCGGCCACGTAGAAGCGTCCGACGACGCGATGAAGCTTGGTGAAGCGGTGGCGGAGACGATCCGAAAACTGCATCGGAGCCAGCAGGAGGGCGCAAGCGCCCATCAAGCCGTGCGGCAGAAGCCACCACTTGAAGGACTGGATGTGCGGCCATTCGGGATCTTTGGCGTCAATGAGGAAATGCTCGTTGTGGCGAAGAACATAGGCGAGCATGAGGCCAATCAATCCAAACAAAATATATTTCGCGCGTGGCCACGCGAAGCGCGGGGCCACCAATGGGCTGGTCGACAATTTTGGCTCCTAAACGAGGCGGGGAATATGGGGACAGCATACACGGAAAAGGCGTGTCGCAAAGGAAAAAAGCGGTTGCTGCTTCACGCGCCACTTGAAGAGTAATCAAACGGCTAAACGGAGGTTGGGCTATTACTTTGAAGTTGTCACGAGCTTGGCGGCGGGAGAGGCGGCACGTTGCTCGGCGCGACGTTCTTGTTCGACGTGCTGGGTGCAATCGGCGATTTCGTCGTCGATGGCTTTGATTTCGCGGGCGAGGTGAAAATTTTGCGGGTCTTTTGTGTAGGCCGCGAATAGCGAATTCCTCTTGGCTTTCAAGTCGTCGCGCTTCTTTTTCCAAACACCGGCAGCAGCAACCATGGGTTTGACCTCGGAACCAGTGTGCGCCTTTTTGTGGTTTGGCGATAGAGGCGCGGAGAGAAGTGCCTCGATCATACACTGGAGGTTTTTTGAAGATACTTGAGGGCTGCAATCTAGCCGCGAGGGCACAATATAGCCCCTACAAGGAGAGAAAGTTAGGAGCGGAAGAGGACGGATTCGCGCTGGAACATTTTGATGGCGAGGAAGAGGGCGGCGGCGGCGTAGACGCAGGTGGATGAAAAGATGATGGCGATGAAGTTCCAGTGATAAGTACCGGTAACTAGTTCTTTGCAGAGCAGGCTGGCGTTCAAGATGGGGACGAGCGCGAGTTTGGACGTGAGATCGATGGGCAGCATGGCCGCGACCGCCGGGATGATCACGATGAACATGAGAGGAGTGACGTAACTCTGCGCCTCTTTGTAGCTTTTGGCGAAGAGCGCGATAGTCATCAGTGCCGCCGAAAAGAGGACGGCCAACGGGAGAACCATGATGAACACGGAGATGACCGTGCCGAGGCCTATGCGAAGCTGCAGTTGCCCAGCGTCGTTGCCGGCCTTATCAAAAGCATGGAGACGCTCGAGCACGGCGAAGGAAACTCCCATAGACGTGACGGAAAGCGCCGCAGTGACGAGGGAAGTGGTGAGCACGAGGAAGAATTTTCCGAGAACCAGGTGCGTGCGGGAGATGGGACTGGAGAGAATGGTTTCCATGGTGCCGCGTTCTTTTTCGCCGGCCGTGAGATCCATGGCGGGATACATGCCGCCGGTCAGGCAGAGCAGAATGACCATGTAGCCGATGACACCGCCGAATGCGGCCCCGCCGACTTTTTCGGGGGGAGCGACGTTTTCTTGTTTTACTTCAAAAGGCTTGAGAACCGTGTCGGGCACATTTTTGGCGGTGAGACGGGCCTTAACGACGTCGTCGCGATAGTCCTTCAAGAACTTTTCAATCTTGCCGGTGGCAATCTCGGACTTCATCTCTCCCTGGTACTTGAGGATGGTGACGATGTCTGGTTTTCCTTCGGCGACAGCGGCCTGGAAGCCGGGTGGAATTTCGATGGCGGCTCGAACTTCTTTATTGATGATCTGATCTTTCCAGTTGGGCGTCTCCGGAACGATCTCAATCTTGTCGAGCTTCTTCAGTCCCGCGACTATGGCAGGCGAGTCCAGGCCACCGCGAAGCATGACTTTGGGAACTTCCTCTTGGGCCTTGCCAACGAGAGAGGCGATGGCGGCGCCGAGACCAGCAGTGAGGATGGGAAAAAGAACAAGAGGGACGATGAGAGTGGAGATGAGGGTGCGGCGGTCGCGGATAGCTTCCGTTAATTCCTTGCGATAGACGATGCCGATGTTGCGCAGGGACATGTCAGAGGGCCTCCTCGGCGACGTAGTGGGGCGTGACGACTTTGACGAAGATCTCCTCGATATCTTGCTCGGCGTACTTGTCGCGAAGCTGCGTCAAGGTGCCTTCGGTGAGAAGTTTTCCATCATGGATGATGCCGATGGTGTCGCAGAGCTTTTCGACTTCGCTCATGATGTGAGTGGAGAAGATGACGGTCTTGCCGTTGTCGCGACATTCGCGAATGAAAGCGGTGATGGTGCGCGCGGTCATGATGTCCAGGCCGTTGGTGGGTTCATCGAAGATCATGACGGGCGGATCGTGGACGAGGGTGCGGGCAATGGAGGTTTTCTGCTTCATGCCGGTGGAAAGTTTGTCGCAGCGGCGGTCGCGGAAGCCGTTCATGTCCAGACGATTGAAGATGTCGTCGACACGCTTTTTCAGCGTGGCTTCGTCTAAACCGTTGAGGCGGCCAAAGTATTCGACCATCTCCTGCGAAGTAAGGCGAGGATAAAGCGCAGTCGCCGTGGAGAGGAAACCGACGTTGGCGCGGACTTTTTCAGGGTGCTCGACGACATCATGGCTGCAGACGATGGCAGTGCCGTCCGTGGGCTCAAGAATTGTGGCGAGCATCCGGAGAGTGGTGGTTTTGCCGGCGCCGTTGGCTCCCAGGAGACCGTAAATTTTGCCGGGCTGGCAGGTGAAGCTGACGTTATCAACTGCGCGGATTTCACCGCGCTTCTTGTCCCGGAAGCGCTTGGACAAGCCACGAGCTTCAATCATCGAGGGACCCCTAAATGGGAGTTCGTAAGACGGGGCACGGAGCGTTCACAGTGTACTACGCGGGTGGCGGGGAAATGTTGCACCGGGGGATAGGGCGGAATCAGCCTTTGTGACAGATGGGGCACTGCTTGGCATCAAACCTATCGGGAGTCACGCGGAACATATTATTGCACTGGATACAGACACGGTGGATGACAGGACTGATGACGGCGCCGGGCTGGGGGGATTTGTTCAAACCACCCGAGGAAGGGGCGGCGGCTTTGTCTGGAATGCTCTCGGCAGACATAGACGAAGTTTAACACGAGCGGCCTCGCTTCCATAGTGAACCGACGGCATCCCCGGGATATGAGAGACGCATCCGTTAGAAGTGAGGACTGCCCGTCAGCGGGATGGGCCAAGAGCAGGGCGCAGAATAAACAACGCCTGCAAGGAATCTAGAGAAAGACGCGCTGCTCTTGCTAGAATGAAAAGCCATGGCACCTTCCTGACAGGAGCCAAGAAAAAAGCCACGGATAAGCAAGAGAAACGCTGCGCCAGGGGGATATCTCGTTGCGCCTTTGCGGGGTGCCGGAGCGCGCAGAATAGGAAGAAATGGATCGTAAGCTGCGAAACCGAATATTGCTCTACCTGGTGCTGGCGGGAGTTCTGGCGTACGTGCTAGTGGAGTTGAGCGGGCGAAAGCCAGTGCCGAAGGTTTCCGTAGTGGAGCCAACGCGAGAAAACCTGGTTTCGTCCATCAGCAGCAATGGAAAGGTAGAGCCGATTGCGCCGTACGTGATGCGAGCGCAACTGGATACGTTTGTGGAGAAGGTGCGCGCGACGGAGGGACAGCCCGTTAAGAAGGGGCAAGTGATACTGGAATTGGATGTGAAGGATGCGGCGGCGCGGCTTGCGGAAGCGAAGGCGAAACTCCTGAAGGCGGAGGACGATCTGAGATCGGCGAACGCCGGCGGGAAAATTGATGAAGCAGCGAGGGTCGCAGGCGACCTGGCAAAAGCTGAAGCGAGACGCGACCGGTTACAGAAGAACAACGATGTGCTGCAACGGCTAGTCGCGCGGCAAGCGGCGACACAGGATGAGCTTGCGGCGAACGACCTTTCCCTGATAGAGGCACAAGCCGAGGTCACCAGATTGTCGGCCGCCAAACAGCAATTCGAACGGGGCGTGAAGTTGGACACAGGCGAGACGGCGCTGCGTGTGCAACAAATTCAAAACGAGGTGGCCGCGCTCGATGAAAAAGTGAGGCAAGGACGCATCGTTGCCCCAGCGGATGGAACGCTCTACTCATTGCCGGTGAAGGCCGGGGACTACGTGAAGCTGGGAGATCTGCTGGCGGAAATGGCGGACCTGCACAAGGTTCGCGTGAGGGCCTTCATTGATGAGCCTGAACTGGGCGCGCTGGAACCGAATGAACCGGTGAAGATTACCTGGGACGCTCTGCCAAACCGGACCTGGGCGGGGAAGACGGAGATTATTCCGAAACAAGTGGTAAAGAGAGAAAACCGGAGCGTCGGGGAACTGCTGTGTTCCATCAACAACGACAAGCTGGAACTGCTGCCGAATATCAATGTGAACGTGCGCATCAATTCTCGGGAACGGCTAGGCGTGTTGTCTGTGCCTCGGGGAGCAGTGGAAGCGGACGGCAGCAGGCGTTACGTCTTCGTGGTCAAGAAGAACCAACTTGGCGTGGGGAAATCGACGCTGGAGAAACGAGAGATTCATGTGGGCATCGCGGACGCCACCAACTACGAAGTGGTGAGTGGGCTGCAGGAAGGAGAATTGGTGGCGCTACCAGGGGACGTTGATTTGCGGGATGGGATGACGGTGATCGCTATTACCACGGAGGCCGCAGTTTTTCAGGGACAGTGGAATGGTTAGCGGGAGGAAATGGACGCTTGCCGTCTTGTTCATCGCGAGCGCAGCGACGGCGGCGACAAATGTCAAACAGGAAACAGCTTTCGAAGTGGCAAGGCGCGCTTACGAGGCTAGCGATTACGTGAGAGCCATTGAGGCATTGCAGGCGGCCGCGACCAGAGACCAGAAAAATGGCGACGTACAATTACTGCTGGCGAAGAGTTACCTGGAGCTGCAACAGCACGACCCAGCAATCGGGAGCGCGGAGAGGGCAGTGGCCATCGACGGGCGGAGTTCGGTCTACCATGAGTGGCTGGGGAGAGCGTACGGAGAAAAGGCCGATCATGCGAACCCGTTTTCAGCGATGTCGCTCGCGAAGAAATCACGCAAGGAATTCGAAATAGCGGTAGAACTCGACGCGAAGAATTATTCGGCGCGGCAGGCGCTGATCGAATTCTATTGCAGAGCCCCGGGCATCGTGGGCGGCGGCGAAGATAAAGCGTTGCCGCACATCGGACAATTGGCGGACATGGACGCGGCCGAAGGGCATTACGCAGAGGGGAATTGCCGGCGGCAGAAGAAAGAGTTCGCCGCGGCGGACGCGGAATTTACGAAGGCGCTGGAAAGCAACCCGAAGTCGACAGAGCTAATTTACGACATCGGTGATTACGCCCTGGGACACAACCAGCCGGAGCGGTTGCTGGCGGTCGCGGACACCGGCGAGCGGGTGGCGCCGAGCGACCCGCGGGGAAAGTTCTACAGGGGTGTTGCGCTGGTTTTGAAGAAGGAAAACCCAGAGGAAGCTGAGCGATTGCTGGAAGAATACGCAAAGAAAGCGCCGATGCGATCGGGATATCCGTGGCCGGCCGCGGCGCACGCGTGGCTAGGGCGGCTCTTCGAAGACCAGAGCCGGATGGAAGACGCGATGAAGGAATATGAAAGGGCGCTGAAATTGGATCCCAAAAACAAGATGGCGCAGGAAGGGTTGAAGCGGCTAAAGAAGAAGTAAGAGTCAGCAGCGGCCGCAGGAACATTCGGTCAAAGGTCAACGATGGATATCCGGGAGACGATATCGGTGGCAATCGACGCGCTGCGGGCGAATAAGCTGCGCGCGATGCTGACTTCGCTGGGTGTGATTATCGGGAGCGCTTCCATCGTTCTCGTTGTCACTGTCGCGCTCACCAGCAAGAAATTCGTGATTTCCCAGATTGAGAGTATCGGCTCAAACCTGGTGTGGGCGGAGCTGGTTCAAAGACAGGATAAACCGCAGCCGTTGAGCCACGAAATGTCTCTGGAAGACCTGGAGGCCGCGAAGAACATTCCCAATGTCATCGCCGTCGCCGGAACGAGGGAACTGCCGACGGCAGTGATTGCTGCCGGAGTGGAGCGTCCCGTGAACCTGGTGGGGGTGACGGAGGGATATCAAGCCATCCGGCGGCTGCTCATCCTGCGCGGGCGCTATTTCGACGCCGCGGATATGGAGATGCGCAGCAAAGTCTGCCTTATTACCACGCAACTTTCCGACCGCATCTTTGGACAGGACAATCCGGTCGGAAAACCGATTCGCATGGGAGAGCTGACGTTCACGGTGATCGGCGTTTTCCGCGAGCGCGTCGAGACCTTCGGGCTGTCCGAGATTCAGGAGAATTCTGTCATTATCCCCTTCACCCTGATGAAGTATTACACCGGCATGGAAGTGGTGCGCTTGCTGGACGTGCAAGCGGCACGTGCGGAAGACGTGCCCTCCGTGGAGCGGCAAGTGCGCCAATTGCTGCGAAGCCGGCACCCGGGTGAAGCGGAGTACAAAGTGCAGTCTCTGACCGCCATTCTTGGCGCGGCGAAGAATATCTCGCTGGCGCTGACCGTCGTGCTCATCGTAATTGCCTTCATCGCGCTGGTGATCAGCGGAATCGGGATCATGAACATCATGCTGGTGACGGTGACCGAGCGGACGAGGGAAATCGGGATTCGCAAAGCCATAGGAGCGGCGCGACGGGAAATCCTGTACCAGTTTTTGATCGAATCATTCCTGATCAGCGGAGGAGGGGCGGTTATCGGAATTTTGATTGGAATCGCCGTGCCGGTGGCCATCCAATCTTTTCTGCCGGGGAATCTGCGGATTCCGGTGTCGAGACTGAGCGTGGTGATCGCCTTCGTGGTGTCGTGCTCCACGGGGCTTTTCTTCGGCTATCTGCCGGCGAATCAGGCAGCAAGCCTGCAGCCTGTCGAGTCGCTGAGATATGAATGAGGCAGAGAGGGCAAGGCAATTGAACGAGAGGGGCGGCGATTGCCGGCCCTTTTTATTTTTCCGGAGAATGATTTTCGGCGATATGTCTTGACCGAAAGCGTGTGTTTGTTTGGCGGGTCCGTGAAATTGGGTGGCGGAGGAGCATGAACATGCAACTACTGGGGCGTGTTGCGGGGTTGACTGCACTGCTGGTGATTTGTATTGGCGCTGCGAATGCGCAGGAAACATCCGCGCCGAAGACGAGTCAGACTGCGGCACAGGAAGCGCCGAAGGACGGAGCGCCGGTGGCGCTGACGCTCAAGCGCGCGATCGAGCTGGCGCTACAGAACAGCAAAGAGATTCAAGTGGCGAAGATTCAAGCGAGCGTGGCGGATCGCGCCGCGCAGATTACGAGGGCGGAATTCATGCCAAATCTCTATGCAGGCTCCGGCGCGGGATATACCTACGGCATACCGGAGACGCCCGGCGGACGAGCACCATCGATTTTCAACGTGTCGTACACGGAACAGATTTTGAACGAACCGCTGCGAGGCCAGGCGAAAGAGACGCAGGAACAGGCCAAAGCGCAGAAGATCGCGCTCGAGGACACGAAAAACAGCGTGATCACTCGAACAGCGATGGCCTATCTGGAGCTGGGGAAGGTGCGGCATTCCCTCGAGCTATTGCGAAAAGAGCAGGAGAGCGCCGAGAAGATTCTGCAGGTGACGCGGGAGCGGCAAGGAGAAGGCTACGAACTGCCGGTGGAAGTGACGAAGGCGCAGCTAACGAAGGCGCAGGTGATCCAGCGAATTTTACAGCTCGAGGGCCGGGAAGATGAACTGGAAGTATTCCTGAGATACCAACTCGGATTTTCCCAGGGACAGCCCATCGAGGTCACACCCGAAGAGCTTCCAGGGGAAGCCGAGCAAGCTGGAGACAACCTCGTAGCGATGGCAATGACGCACAATCCAGGGTTGCAACTAGCGGAGTCCGACGTTCGGGCAAAGGAATTCCGACTGAAGGGTGAAAGGCGAGGCTACTTCCCGACGCTGGAACTGGTCAGCGTGTACAGCATGCTGGCGAACTTCAACAATTATTCACAGTTTTTCCGGACGTTTCAGCGGAACAATTTCAACGCAGGAATCGACATGCGCGTGCCGATTTTCAGCGCCCACATAAAAGCAGCCGTGGGGATGGCACAAATCAACCTGGAGGCGGCCAAAGTCAACCTGACGAACAAGAGAACCGAATTGGGCGCGGACGTGCGGCAAAAGACGCGACGAGTGCGCGAGAGGGACGCGGCGAAAGAGGTGGCGCGGCTGGAATTACAGCTCGCGCAGCAACAAGTCGCCGTGCAACAGGCGCAGTTTGCGGAAGGGAAACTGAATTTGCGCGAGGTCGAAAAGGCAAGGCTGGAAGAGAACGAAAAATGGATGGCGTATCTGGATGCAAATTTTCAGAAACAACAGGCGCAGCTGGAACTGCTGAAGACGGCGGGACAATTGGATAAGGTATGGCAGTGAGAAGAGAGGGATAGGGGATCGGGAAGAGGCAGTAGCGAAAACGACCGAGGACCCGGGATGCTGGAACTGAAGAGTTTGGAGCTGCTCATCGAAGCCGCAAAGCGTTTGGACGCCGGGTTTTCCGAGTTATCAACTTATCAGAGTAAAGCTTCGGGATTCGAGCGGATGGAGGAAGCTTTGACGGCGACGGCGGAACGCCTGCGGGACAACTATCCCTATTTTCATCCGTTGTACGCGGGGCAGATGCTGAAGCCACCGCACCCCGTGGCCCGGCTAGCGTATGCGCTGGCGATGTGGATCAATCCGAACAACCACGCGCTGGACGGCGGGCGGGCGACATCAGTGATGGAAAAGGAAGCGGTCGCGGAGATTGCGAGCATGTTTGGCTGGATGGGTTTTTTGGGGCATCTCTGCGGCGGTGGAACCATGGCGAATCTTGAAGCTTTGTGGGTTGCGGGACAATTGCAGCCGGGAAAGAAAATTCTCGCCAGCGAGCAGGCGCACTATACACACGGACGGATTAGCGGCGTTCTGCAGTTGCCATTCGAAACGGTGCCGTGCGATTCGCGGGGTCGCATGGATACAAATGCACTGGCGAAGCGGGCGGAGCGCGGCGACGTTGGGACAGTGGTAGCCACAATGGGTACCACGGCAACGGGTTCGGTCGATCCTCTCCCGGAGATTCTTGTGCTTGGCGAAAAACACAGATTTCGAGTACATGCGGATGCGGCGTACGGAGGCTATTTTGTACTCACGGAAATTCTGGCAAAAGGTGCCGCGCGGGCCTTCGCGCGGATGGGAGAAACGGACTCCATCGTGATCGATCCGCATAAGCACGGCTTGCAACCCTACGGGTGCGGTTGCGTGCTCTTTCGCGACCCTGGAGTCGGCCGATTGTATAAGCACGATTCGCCTTACACGTATTTCAGCTCTGCCGAACTGCATCTGGGCGAGATAAGCCTGGAGTGCTCGCGGCCGGGGGCGGCTGCGGCGGCGTTGTGGGCGACGCAGAGACTGCTGCCACTGAAAAAAGGCGGCGAATTTGCGCGCGGGCTGGAACGGGGAAGGCAGGCGGCGCTTGCCCTGTTCGAAAAATTGAGTGCGGATTCTCGGTTTGTGACCGCCTTCGCGCCTGAACTGGACATTGTTGTTTTTGCGCCGCGCGCCGCGACTGTGACCCAGGCTTCTGCTCTAAGCCGAAAAATATTCGAAGCGGCCGCGAAGCGCGATCTGCACTTGGCGGTCGCAGAATTGCCAACGCGCTTTTGGGAGGCAAATCTGGGGGCTATGAAGCGTGACCGCAAAACACTCACTTGCCTGCGTTCCGTGCTCATGAAGCCGGAGCATGTCGATTGGGTGGAGCAAATCTGGGGCTTGCTCTCGTTATCGGTGGACGAGATCCTTGACGCTCACCATACATCCGCAAAGGACAAGCCCGCAAACCCTGTTCAATGAAGCGAATAGCCGTTCGCTGTCGGTTAACACCCAATGACAGAAAGGTTTGGGGAGATGCAACGAAGTCAGGTAAACTAGTATCTATAGATGGGGCCCCGGCTGGCATGTATGTACGGCCCTTCTCTATTGCAGAATTAGACTCGAGTTTCAAAAGTTTGAAGCGGCCAAGATCGTAAAGAAAAGGCTGAGGGTGAAGAATGCCGGATGTAATGAAGACATTGCTGTTGAATCCGCCGAGCTTTGAGAATTTCGACGGCGGGGCGAGTTCGCGCTGGCCAGCGACGCGCGAGATTGAGTCCTACTGGTACCCCGTTTGGTTGACGTATCCCGCTGGGATGATCCCCGGCAGCAGACTGCTGGACGCGTCGCCCCACAAAGTCAATTGGCAGCAGACGATCCAGATCTGCAAGGACTACGAATTTCTAGTGCTGTTCACGTCCACGGTCGGCTTGGAGAGCGACGTCAAGCTCATCCGGAAAATCAAGGAAGCCAATCCGGGCATGAAGATTGCTTTCGTCGGCCCGCATGGACACATCAAGCCCGACGAGACATTGAATGCCAGCCAGGACATCGATTTTGTAACGCGCGGAGAGTTCGATCACTCCGTGGTGGAGTACGCGCACGGAAAACCCCTCAACGAAATTTCTGGCGTCAGTTTCCGTAAAGACGGCAAGATTGTCCACAACGCCGAGCGTCCGCAATTGCACACGGAAGAGCTGGACGCGCTCCCGTTCGCCACAGATATTTACAAGCGCGACCTGGAAATCGAGCGCTACAACGTGCCGTTCCTGCTGCACCCCTATGTGTCGTTCTACACGACTCGCGGATGCCCGGCCCTTTGCACCTTCTGCATGTGGCCACAGACGATTTCGGGCCACGCCTGGCGGACGCGCTCGACGGAAAACGTGGCGCGGGAAGTGAAGCAGGCGCTCGGATATTTCCCGCAGATGAAAGAGATTTTCTTCGACGACGATACTTTCAACATCCGCAAGGACCGCGTGCTGGATCTCTGCGCCAAGTTCAAACCGCTGAAGTTTCAGTGGTCATCGACGGCGCGCGTACACAGCGACTACGAAACGGTAAAGGGGATGGCGGATGGCGGGGCGCGGCTGTTTATCGTGGGATTTGAATCCGGCGAACCGCAAATCCTGAAAAACATCAAGAAGGGCGCGACGGTGGAAATGGGCCGTGCCTTCATGAAAAACTGCCGCAAGGTCGGAATCAAGGTTCACGGCGACTTTATCATCGGATTGCCGGGCGAGACCAAAGAGTCGATTCAAAAGACCATTGATTACGCGAAGGACCTCGATTGCGAGACGATTCAGGTTTCGCTGGCCCACGCCATGCCCGGAACAGAATTACACGACACCATGGCACAGCAGGGCTTCCTGAAGGTCGAAGCCTTGGCCGATTCCGGTGGCCATCAATTGCCGCACATCGAGTACCCGCACCTGTCGAAGGCCGAAATGATGGCGGGAGTGAACCGCTTCTACGATGAATATTACTTCCGGCCGAAGGTTGTTTGGCGCATCGTGAAGGAAGCGCTGTGGGATAGCCACGAACGAAAGCGCCTTTACCACGAAGCAACAGAATTCCTGCAACTGCGCGCCGAGCGCCTGAAGTGGGTGCGCAAGGGCGGGGATTACGACAAGCCTATGGTCTCCGTACCGGGAACGTCTTCAGCTTCCGGGAACGATTAACCCCCAAGAAATGGCAAGCGACAGAAGACTGCGAATCAAGACGCTGATCATGGTCTTGGCCATGGTGGTCTGCGCCAACGCGGGTGACTTGATGCTGAAACGAGGGATGTCACAGATCGGCGCGGTTCAACTTACGACTGCGGGACTCGCCCAAGCGTTCCGGCTGACAGTGACGAACGGAACGATCTGGATGGGAATTCTCTTTCTGACCGGTTTCATGCTGAGTTACATGACGGTGCTGAGCTGGGCGGACTACAGCTACGTGATGCCGGCGGGCGCGTTCGGATATGCGTTACTGACGTTCCTGGCGGTCATTTTCTTGCACGAATCAGTTTCGCCGCGGCGCTGGGTTGGCGTCGTCTTGATCTGCGCGGGCGTGATGCTGGTGGGTCAGACTAAACCACGGACAACGGCCTTGGCCAGCGAGGCCGTGGCTTAATGCGCGTCATTCTGGCACTTACGGTCCTGATTCTTGGCAGCACGGGAGGCGAGATCGCCATCACCCACGGCATGAAGGGGACCGGTGAGCCAGCTCGATTACGGCCGCTGGAGTTACTTCGGTTCCTGGGGCGGGCCGTGCGTAATGGGTGGTTCTGGGCGGGCGTGCCGCTGATGGCGCTGTCATTTTATTCGTTGCTGGTATTGCTTTCCTGGGAACCCATCAGTTTAGTGATTCCCGCATCAGCGCTTAGCTATGTGGTCGGCACGCTTGGGGCAAAGTATATTCTCGGCGAGCAAGTGAGCGCGGCGCGATGGGCAGGCGTGGTGCTGGTTTGCGCGGGAGTCGCACTCGTCGCGGCGGGCTGAACATCCCTCACGATTCAAATATTCAGCAATAAATTGGAAAGTGGTGATAGTGTCTAGGAAACGGATTGATGCCGGCACGGGATTCCAGGTCTGTCGGCGGCAACCTATCAAAATATTCCGGCATCCGACTCCGCAAGTAAGTTTGTAGATCAGGTTTCCTGTTTGACGGACGGGATCCCATTGCTTCGGTTTTGGCCGTGCGATTGGGACTTGGGGCGACTGGAATGCTGTTACACATCCTTTATTGGATCACGTTTGTCCTAGCGGCTGCGCCGCTGGTTTATTACGCTCTCTCGTTGTATTGCGTTCTTGGCTATTTCCGTGCGTTGCGGGGATCGCCTTTCTTGAAATCTTCGTATTATCCGCCCGTGAGTATTCTCAAGCCGGTGCGTGGGGTGGACTGCGAAGCTTACGAAAACTTTGCCAGCTATTGCCTGCTGGACTATCCGGAATACGAACTCATTTTTGCGGTGGCGGAATCAGACGACCCCGCCGTGCCCGTAATCGAGAAATTGCAAACTGATTTTCCGCGATGCTGCATCCGGCTGATTAAGGGGGCGGAGCGAATTGGAGCGAACCGCAAGGTTAACAGCTTGTGCCGTCTGGTGGGAGAAGCGAAATACGATCTGGTGGTGATGAGCGATAGCGATGTGCGCGTCGACCCTGATTACCTTGAAACAGTTGTGCGGCCGTTTGCCGATCCCCAAGTTGGGGCGGTCACCGCTTTTTGCCGATGCATTACCGGTGGCAGCGTGGCGGCAGATTTGGGCGCCCTGGGGATGCATCTGGACTCCGCTCCCGGCGCCCTAGTGGCGCGAATGCTCGAAGGCAAGATGCAATTTGCTTTCGGCTGGACGATGGCGACAACCAAGAGGCGCCTCTCAGAGATTGGGGGTTGGGAAGCCATGTCGAATCATCATTCGGACGACTTTGAGCTGGGGAACCGCATTGCGGGCCGTGGCTATACCGTGGAATTGATGCGCAAGCCGGTATGGATGGTGTTTCCGAAGGAGACGATCGGGCAATATTTTCGGCACGAATTGCGTTGGTCGATCGGTTTGAAGAATGTGCGTCCTACTGCCTACCGGTGGCTGCTGCTGACCCATGGGTTGCCTGGGGCGCTGCTGGCCGCGGCGGTGGCGGCCAGGGCGGGATGGGGGAGCGTTGCGTCCGCGCATCTCATCGCTTATCTGTCATTGCGCCTCAGCCTCGCTTGGACGACGGGAGTTTGGGGACTCGGCGATCGTGGAACAACGAAAAGGCTCTGGCTGGTTCCATTGCGAGATGCCCTTAGCTTCATTGTTTGGGTAAGTGGATTTTTTTCAGAAAAGATCATGTGGCGAGGTCTAGTCTACCGCGTAAAGAACGGGAAACTCTTTCCTTTGCCAAACACAAACTTGACGATGGAAGGCGCCACGCACAGCGCAACGTCCACAATCGCCAGTTCAAAAAATATTTCTTGAAAGCAAGCGATTGTGGTTCGTGGGAACTTCTGCCGCCCACTTATTCTCTGCGCGAAGTCCACTATGGGTTTCCCATCCCTCTTCCTCAGAAGAAAACGGGCCAGGTGAATTTCCCCCAGTGTGACAACCTGCTAGAGTTGCGAGTAAGTCTCAGATAGATGGATAGTCTTTTCCAGTAATAGGCAAATACGCATGAGGGGAAATTTTGAGGTATGGCGAGATGTGGTGTTGGTGCTGGCGGCGGCTCCGCTGGTTTACTACGCGCTCGCGACGTTAGCGGCTTTCCGCTTCTTCAAGCGCGAGCGAGGACGAGCCATCCCGAATTACAGCCCGGCCGTCAGCGTGCTCAAACCTGTGCGGGGAGTGGACTTCGGCTCCTACGAGAATTTCGCAAGTTTTTGCAGGCAGGATTACCCGAACTACGAGATTTTGTTTGCGGTGAACGACGAAGCGGACCCAGCGGTGCCGGTGATCGGGCAAATTATCGCTGATTTTCCCGACCGGAGAATCCGTTTGCTCATCGGCGCGGAGCATCTTGGCACAAACCGCAAGGTAAACAAGCTGGCGCGGCTCGCGCGCGAAGCGCGGCACGATGTATTGGCGTTGACAGATGGTGACGTGCGCGTGGGGCCAGACTATCTGCGTGAAGTTGTCGCTCCGCTCGTGGACCCCAAGATCGGCGCGGTAACTTGCTTCTACCGCGGCATTGCCGAGAAAAATCTAGGCGCGGAGATCGAAGCAATTGGCGCTTCGAGCGATTTTTTCGCCGGCGTGCTGATGGCCGAGTGGACGGAAGGAATTACTTTCGCCCTCGGAGCTTCCATCGCGACGACCAGGGAATGCCTAGGGAAAATCGGCGGGTTCGCGGCCATTGCCGATGCACTCGCGGACGATTATGAGCTTGGCAACCGCATTGTCAAAGCGGGCGGCAAAGTTGTCCTCTCACGCGAACCCGTCTGGACCATGTATCCCACTCAGACGTTTCGCAGCTTCTGGGATCACCAAGTGCGCTGGGCGCGGACCGTGCGCCTGTGCCGGCCGCTGTCCTACATGGGGCTTCTTTTTACCCAAGGACTCCCGTGGGTTCTGCTCGCCGCACTCCTCGCGCCCGCGAGGTGGATCGCGGTTGTCTATCTGCTTGCGTACTTGATCCTGCGTCTTGCGATGGCCTGGACCGTAGGCATTTGGGGCGTCGGGGACGAAGTCTTGCGCCGCAAGTTTTGGCTGGTTCCGCTGCGGGATACAATCCATTTCGTTGTCTGGCTGGCAAGCTTTGCTTCAAATCATATCCGCTGGGGCAGCGTTGAATATGTAGTTCGCCAGGGCCGCATGGTGCCCATTGCCGGGAGCGAGAGCGCGGCGGCGAAGCCCGCGGGAAACGCTCGGGGTTCGTAAGTTTCGAGGCCGCGCAGTTGCGCTTCCAGGACACGTGCCGGACTTGTGCCTCATCGCCGGTCTCAGTAAAATGTTCCGTCCTTGCTTCCCGCTACTAATCTTTCTTTTGAGCCATACCGGAGTCATACCGAATGGGGCAGCACTACGACGTTATCGTCATTGGCGGCGGCCACAACGGCCTGGTTAACGCCGCCTATCTGGCCAAAGCGGGGAAGAAGGTCGTCGTCCTGGAACGCCGCCACGTCCTTGGCGGCGCCGCCGTCACCGAAGAAATTTTCCCCGGCTTTCTTTTTTCCGAATGTTCTTACGTCGTCTCCCTTCTCCGCCCGGAAATTATTCGTGAACTTGACCTTCCCCGCCACGGCCTGGAAATCCTGCCGCTCGACGGCACGTTCTCGCCTATGCCCAGTGGCGACTACCTCTGGCGGGTGAACGACCACGCCAAATCCATCCGCGACATTCGCCGCCACTCTCGCCTCGACGCCGAGGCCTACGACGAATTCTCGAAGATGATGACGCCCATGTGCCGCTTCGTGAAGCCCATGCTCTCAATGGTTCCTCCCGACCCCACCACGCTCAATCCGAAAGATCTCAAGCAGCTCCACTTCCTCCTCCAGCGCTTTCGCGAACTTTCCTCCGACGAGCGCTATACGCTCGTCCAGCTCATGACCATGAGCTCCGCCGATTTCCTCGACCAGTGGTTCGAAACCGACGTCCTCAAGGCGACGATGTCCGCCTCCGGCATCATCGGCACATTTCTTGGGATTCGCTCGCCCGGCACAGCCTACGTTCTCCTCCATCACTACATGGGCGAAATCGACGGCGCATTCCGTTCCTGGGGCTTCAGCCGGGGCGGCACGGGAGCCATTTCCAACGCTATTGCCGACGCCGCGCGCGAAGCCGGCGTCGAAATTCGCACCAAAGCCCCCGTAGGAAAAATCCTCGTCAAGAATGGCCGCGTTTGCGGTGTCGCTCTTCAAGATGGAGAAGAACTTTCCGCCCACGTCGTTTCCTCCAGCGTCGACCCTCATCTCACCTTCGAAAAATTTCTCGAACCCAGCGAACTCCCCGGCGATTTTCTCGAGGGCGTCCGCCGCTACAAATTTCGCGGCTCTTCCGGCAAAGTCAATCTCGCCCTCGACGCTCTTCCTAATTTCAAATGCCTGCCCGGCCCCGGCGCGCACCTTCGCGGCGCCATTTCCATATCTCCGAGCATGGAATACATGGAGCGCGCCTACGACGACGCCAAATACGGCCACTACTCGCGTCGCCCTTACATTGACATGGTTATTCCCAGCCTCACCGATCCCAGCGTCGCGCCTCCCGGCAAGCACGTGCTCTCCTGCTTCGTGCAATACGCGCCCTACAAACTTGCCGAAGGCAACTGGGACGAACAGAAAGAATCCTTCGGCGACAACGTCATCAATACGATCGCTGAGTACGCACCCAACATCAAAGACATCATCATCGGCCGCCAGATCCTCACTCCGCTCGACCTCGAGCGCGAATTCGGCCTCACCCAAGGCAATATTTTCCAGGGTGAGCTTTCTCTCGAGCAGCTTTTCTTCCTTCGCCCCGTTGCAGGATGGGCCTACTACCGCACTCCCATCCACAACCTTTATATGTGCGGCTCCGCCACGCACCCGGGTGGCGGCATTATGGGCGCCAACGGCCGCATCGCCAGCCAGGTCATCCTGAAAGAATGGTCGCTCACTTCGCGGGCGCGCTGGACAAAGTCGATCTCTTCGCATTCTGCGGCCACCGCGTCCAAGGCGGCCGGCTGATCATGCCCCTCGGACAGCGCGTTGTTCTCATCGGGGGCGGCCACAACGCTCTCATCACCGCTTTTTATCTCGCCAAGGGCGGCTTCAAACCGCTCGTCCTCGAACGCCGCGAAATGGTCGGCGGTGGCGCCATTACTGAGGAATTTCATCCCGGCTTCAAGGCCTCCACGCTTGCGCATACCCTTGGCCCGCTTCGCACGGAAATCGCGCGCGATATGCAAATCGAAAAATTCGCTTACGAAATTCTCTATCCTGGCCCGCGCGTCTTCGCCCCCAAGCCCGATGGCAGCTCGCTTCTTTTCTGGAACGATAACGCCAAGACCGCTCGCGGCATCGCTGGTATTTCTGCCAGGGACGCCGTCAAGTACATTGATTTCGCGGACGCTCTCGACCATCTCACGGGAGTCCTCGACCAGCTTGTTTCGATCACTCCGCCGGCCATCGACAAGCCCACTCCCGAAGACCTCTGGAATCTCTTGAAGACCGGCCGCAACGTGCGCATGCTCCGCAAGAAGGGAATTTTCGACATTCTTCGCTGGGGCCCCATGGCCGTGGCTGACTTCGTCTCCGAATTCTTCGAAACTGAACTCATTCGCGCCGTCGTCGCCGCGCGTGGCATTTTCGGAACGGCGCTCGGTCCTTGGTCCGCGGGCTCGACGGCCGTTCTTCTTCTGCGGGCTGCTTCCGATACTCATCCTGTCGGCACTGCCGCATTTCCACGCGGTGGTCTGGGCAATTTCTCGCGCGCCCTCGCTGAGTCCGCAAAACAAGCTGGCGCCGAAATTCGCACCGATGCGGAAGTCCAGCACATCCGCGTCAAAGACGGCGCCGTCACGGGTGTCGTGCTCTGCGGCGGTGAGGAAATCGCCGTCGAAGCTGTCGTTTCCGGTGTCGATCCCAAACGCACCTTCTTTCATCTCATCGATCCTTCTCAGCTCGACCCGACCTTCGCCAATCGCATCAAGAATTTCCGTTCCAATGGGACGGTCGCAAAGGTCCATCTTGCTCTCGGCGCTCTTCCCACTTTCTCCGCGCTCGATCCCACCGAGGGTTTTCTCGAAGCTCTCTCCGGCCGCATCCACGTCGGCCCGGAAATCGATTATCTCGAGCGCGCCTTCGACGCCTCCAAATACGGCGAGTTTTCGAAAGCTCCTTATCTCGACGTCACCATTCCCACGATCCTCGACCCCGAACTCGCCCCCGAAGGCAAGCACGTCCTCTCCGCCTGCGTACAGTTCGCTCCCTATAAACTTAAAGAAGGGAATTGGGATCTCAGCCGTCGCGACCTGGGCGCAACTGTAATCAGAACTCTCGCCGCCTACGCGCCGAATCTTCCCAGCCTCGTGGAAGGCATTCAGGTCATCACTCCCAAAGATCTCGAAACATCTTACGGTTTCACCGGCGGCCACATTTTTCACGGCGAACTGGCTCTGGACCAGCTCTTCACCATGCGTCCCGTTCTCGACTGGGCGCGCTACAAAACTCCCATCCGCGGACTTTTTCTTTGCGGCTCCGGGACGCACCCGGGCAACGGCCTCACCGGCGTAAGCGGCGCCAACGCCGCCCGCGAAATCATTCACGCCCTCCGCTAATCTTGGATAGCGGGAGCTTGCTCCCGCTTTTCTGTGGGTGCTCTTATGCTCCCCTGTGAAGTCGCGAGTGACGGATACTGGGAACCGCGCATCGTACTTGGCGGCCTCCTTAAGGGAGGCGCAGAAATAAGACAGCGAGGTGACTACCATGACTTCTTACGGCGGAAAAGAGCTGGCCAGCGCGTTTCGCACGGTACGCAAGAACACCATTCAGGTTGCGGAGGACATTCCGGAGTCGAAGTACGGTTTCGTGGCTGCGCCTGAGGTGCGCTCCGTGGGGCGCATGCTGACGCACATCGCGATCGGTCCGCGAATATTTCAAGAGGTGCACAAAAAGGGCCTGACCACTCTAGTGGGCTTCGACTTCTTCGGAGCGCTTGATCGGTTCAACGCCGAAGAAGCCAAGGACAGGTCCAAAGCCGAGATCCTCGAACTGCTGCGAGCGGAGGGAGAGCAGTTCGCGGCGTGGATGGAAACGCTGACGCCGGAGTTCCTCGCGGAGATGGTGACCGAGCCCGACGGAAAAACGCAGAAGTCTCGTTTCGAGCGGCTGCTTGGCACCAAGGAGCATGAGATGCACCATCGCGCGCAATTAATGTTGATCCAGCGTCAACTGGGCATCGTGCCGCATCTGACGCGCCAGTTCAACGAGAGGGTCGCCCAGCGCGCCGCCCGCGGCTGAAACGCCCTCCGCTGATTCGACTCTTCGCTATTGTAAAAAAAAGAAGGGCGCCCGCCGCGGCGGGCGCCCCAAGCAAGTAGCCGTCCACGTGGAGAAGTGTCTACAGGTGGTGCGGCACCTTCTTCGCTTTGTCGGCGGCCGCCGGAGCCGCAGCAGCATGCCGTGGTGGCTTTACAAGCGTCGTGCCCTGTACGTTGGTGAAGGGCGCCGTTGCCGCAAACGTCGGCAGGTTGTGAGCCCGCACCTGTGTTGCCGCCTCGAAACCGGACGCCAGCTTGATCAACGTGGGCTCGCTGAACGCCGTTCCGAAGAAGCTGATCCCCAGCGGAACACCGTACTGCGTGCAATTCGTCGGTTGCGTTGGTGACGCGCAGAGCTTAGGAAAGCCTGCAGGCACCTGAACGATCGGGTATCCCGGTCCCGCTGCCAATCCCGACGTGCCGAAGATGAAGTGGTCGCCGTAAACCAGATCGGTAGCCCACGCCGGGTTGTCCGTTGCCGTCACCACCGCGTCCAGATTGAACTGTGCCAGCGCCGCGTCCATGCTGACACCTGCCGCTTGGTCGAGGTCCAGGGCCTGCTTGTATGTGAGGCCGCCGAAGTCGAGGCCCAGCCCCAGAGGATCGCCCGACTGTGGGTCGTTCTCGCCAGTAGCCAGCGTCGCCGCCTCCAGGAAGATGTCCTGATTGAAGAATGGCATCTCCATATCCGCATGCGCATTATTGAAATCAATGGCGCTCTGCAGCGTCCCTCCCGCCACTGGTACGCCCACGCGCGTGGCGAAGTAGCTTTGCACATCCCGCCTGAAGTCGAAGAGCAGGACCAGGAGTTCGCCATTGGCAGGCGTGAACGAGAAGCCCGCCGCATCCAGATCGATTACGGTCGCACCTGCATTCTCAAGGGCCTGCACCGCTTCTTCGAACGCATCCAGCACAGGCTTTGGGGTCGATACATTCGTGAACCCGCTCAATCCCACGCGTGTCACTCCAATTCTTGCGCCTTTCAGTCCGTTTGGGTCCACGAACTGCGTGTAATCCTTAGGGATATTGGTCGGACGCTGGAACCGGTTGCGCCATCCGAGCGGAACCCCGCCTGTCGCCGGATCGCGTCCGTCGAAAGCGCGGCTCTGAATGACGCTCAGCGCGGCTGCGGCATCTGCCACGGTCCGTGCATGCGGACCTACCGTGTCCTGGATGTGGGTGATAGGTACTACGCCAGCGCGGCTGGTAAGGCCTACCGTGGGCTTGATCGCGACAACGCCGTTGGCGTTGCCGGGGCATACGATGCTGCCGTCCGTCTCACTGCCGAACGAAACCGTGGCGAAGTTCGCAGATGCCGCCGCGCCTGACCCGGAGCTCGATCCGCAGGGATTGCGATCGATGCCGTATGGATTGTGCGTCTGTCCGCCGCGGCCGGACCAGCCACTGATCGATTCGAAGGACCGGAAGTTCGCCCACTCTGAAAGATTGGTCTTGCCCAAGATTACGGCGCCGCCGGCCCGCAGATTCGCCGCGACGGTCGAGTCTCGCCCCGCGGGCATACCCACGAGCGCGAACGATCCCGCGCTGGTCTGCATCTTGTCGCCGGTGTCGATGTTGTCCTTGAGGAGGACCGGAATGCCGTGTAAGGGTCCTAGCACTACGCCGCGCCGACGCAGCGCGTCCGCGTTGCGGGCCATCGCCAGCGCGTCCGGGTTGAGTTCAATTACCGCGTTCACCCCGGGACCGTTCTGGTCTAGAGCAATGATGCGGGCGATGTATTCCTGGGTTAGTTCCACCGAAGTTAGCGCGCCGGAAGCCATCTCCGCCTGGAGTTGGGCCACCGTAGCTTCGTTGTGCCGCGTGGGTATCGAGTTTTGTGAAGCGCCCTGCCCGAGCGCAGAAGCCGGCGCCAGCAGAGCTGCGAACAGTAAAATACGTATTGCCGGAATGTTCATCTTTTTTCCTCCTGGGAGCCTCGGCTGCGGACTGGTGGCGCGATATCAGAATGCGGCCGGTGGGCTTATCGAGGGGGACAAAATAATCCCCTAACTGTGCGAAGTCAATCAGGACTTCCATTGACGAGCTCAGCCTAGTTTGGCGGACCGTTGTTGGGCTTGCATACGCTCATCCAACCCAGGTGGCCAATCTGAGCCCTGCTTCTGCCGCCCCTTGCCCATAAACCGCATCCCGTCTATTGTTTCCGGGCGCAGAACGCATGACCACCATCGACCGCAACAAATTGAAAGCTCTCCAAAAGGCCGAAGAGTCCCGCTTTCTCTCCGACCATCCCAAGTCCGCCGCCCTCTATGAGCGCGCCCAATCCTCCCTCCTTGGCGGCGTCCCCATGAACTGGATGAAAAAATGGGCCGGCGCATTCCCCATCTTCGTTAAGTCCGCCAAAGGCGCGCACTTCACCGATGTGGACGGTCGCGAATACATTGATCTCTGCCTCGGCGACACTGGCGCCATGACCGGCCACTCTCCCGATGTCGTCGCCGAAGCTGTCGCCCGCCGCGCCAAACAAGGCATCACACTGATGCTTCCCACCGAAGACGCGCTCTGGGTCGGCGAAGATCTTCAGCGCCGCTTCGGCCTCCCTTATTGGCAATTCACCCTCACTGCCACTGACGCCAACCGCTTTGCCATTCGAATCGCCCGCGAAATCACCCAGCGCCAAAAAATTCTCGTCTTCCACTGTTGTTACCATGGCACCGTCGATGAATCTTTCGCCACGATCGAAAACGGCGTCGTCGGCCCGCGCCGCGGCAATATCGGCCCGCCCGTCAATCCCGTTGAAACCACCCGCGTTGTCGAATTCAACGATCTCAACGCCCTTGAAGACGCCCTCAAGCATCACGATGTCGCTTGCATCCTCGCCGAGCCCGCCATGACCAACGTCGGCATCATTCTTCCCGATCCCGGCTACTGGCCCGCCGCCCGCGAACTGGCGCGCCGTTATGGCTCGCTCCTCATCGCCGACGAAACCCACACCATTTGCGCCGGTCCCGGCGGCTGCACTGCCGCATGGAAACTCGATCCCGATGTGCTCGTCTTCGGCAAAGCCATCGGCAGCGGCATCCCTGGCGCGACGTTCGGCGTCTCCGAAGAAGTCGCTCAGCGCATCTCCGCCCGCATTCATCTTGAAGACTGCGACGTCGGAGGCATTGGCGGCACTCTCGCCGGCAATGCGCTTTCACTGGCCGCCATGCGCGCCACGCTCGAACACATCCTCACGCCCGCCGCGTTCGAACGCATGATCCCGCTGGCCAAGCGCTTCAACGATGGCGTAGCCAATGAAATTCGCGCGCACAGTCTTTCCTGGAACGTGATCCAGCTCGGCGCCCGCGCCGAATACACTTTCTCCCCGGCGCCTCCGCGCAACGGGGGCGAATCCGTCGTTGCCGTCGATTTTGAACTCGAGCGCTTCCTCCACCTCTACGCTCTCAACCGCGGCGTCCTCCTCACGCCGTTCCACAACATGGCCCTGATGTCCCCCGCCACCACCGAATCCGACATCGACGCCCACACCAAAATCTTCGCTACTGCCGCCTCCGAACTCACCTCATAATGCTCAATTCGTGTTACAAAGTGTTGTATGCCACCTCACGGAGGATGCAGGCATTGCGATGAGATCGGTAACGGTAGGTGCCGCGAGTGTGGAGGCACAGGCAAAGGGCTGACCAAGCCATGCATCCAATGTTTTGGGACAGGCGCTTGCCAGTACTGTAACGGCAAAGGGACGCAGAGCTATTCAGTGTTGGATGCTATTTCAAAACTACTGTCACGAGTTCTTGCTCGATTTGAGCGATAGAGCGGCGTGCGCTATTGATCGCCCACGAACTACTCTCGCATGTGGTATAGCCAATCCGGGCCGTCAGCCTTAATCTTCCATGCGGCCACTTGATTTGAATGAGTGCTATGCCGCCAAAACCAATATTCTTTCCGACACCCGCCGATTTTCGTGCCTGGCTCGAAGCCAACCACGACAAATTCCATGAACTAATCGTCGGCTTCCACAAAAAAGATTCCGGCAAGCCCAGCATCACCTGGCCCGAATCTGTGCAAGTTGCGTTGTGCTTTGGCTGGATCGATGGTGTTCGAAAGAGCATCGACGAAACCAGCTACATGATTCGCTTCACCCCGCGCAAGCCCTCCAGCACCTGGAGCGCCATTAACATCAAATTTGTTCATGAACTCACAAAAAAGGGCCTGATGCATCCCGCTGGCCTAAAAGCTTTCGCCGCACGCGACGAAAAAAAGTCGGCCATCTACTCTTACGAACAACGGAACAGCGCCCGCTTCACTCGTGAACAGGCAAAGCAATTCCGCGGCAACAAGGCCGCCTGGGAATTCTTCCGTTCCCAAGCCCCGTGCTACCAAAGGGTGACAACTTTTTGGGTTATCAGCGCCAAAAGGGAAGAGACAAAACTCAAGCGGCTTTCCGAACTCATCCGTCATTCCCAGAATCAGCGAAGAATTCCGGGGCTTATCCCCACAAAGAAGAAATAACTTGGCCGCTCGCATGTAGAATTCGAGTATGTGGGACAGACATTCATGTCTGTCCTCTTTCCGTTCTCCGCGTCCTCTGCGTTTCACTTTCCTTTCCGTCCCCGTGTAGAATGTCCACGCATCACCAGTCCGTCGTGGAGCTCCCCATGTCCTCTTACTATCTTTTGAAGACAGAACCTTCCGAATATTCTTTCGCCGATCTTCAGCGCGACAAGGAAACCGTCTGGGACGGCGTACACAATCCCGTCGCCTTACGCAATCTTTCCCAAATGACCAGCGGAACTCGCCTCATCATCTACGAAACCGGCGACCACAAATCCGCCGTCGGCAACGCCACGGTCCTTTCCGTTGACCTCTCCAACCCCAAGAATCCCGCCGTCAAGCTCAAAGCCGGTAAACCCCTCGCCAAAACAATCTCTCTCGCCCAAATCAAATCCAACAAACTCTTCGCCGATTCACCCCTCGTTCGCCAGGGCCGCCTTTCCGTGGTTCCCCTTACCGACGCTCAATACAAATTTCTAACACGCGACTGATTTCCAGAATCCGCGTATGATGCGTTGACAAAATTTATGAACCCACGAGGTTGCATCACATGAAACGGTCTATTTTTGCTGCGCTCTTTTTCGTAGCCGCTCCACTCTTCGCCCAGCAACCGCCCGAAATCCGCTTCCATTCCACTCCTGATTTCCTGAAACTTCCGCCGGATATTTATCTCGGCGAAACCACTGGCGTTGCCGTCAATTCGAAGGGCCACGTTTTCGTCTTCTCCCGCGGCAACACCACTGGACCTGCGTACGCCGCCGCTGCCGCGCAACTCCTTGAATTTGCGCCCGACGGAAAATTCCTCCGCGAGATCGGCCACCATCTTTACGCCTGGTCCTTCGCCCACACCGTCAAAGTCGACAAGGATGACAACATCTGGGTTACCGACAAAGGCTCTGACATGGTTATCAAATTCAATCCCGATGGCCGCGTCGTTTTAGTCTTCGGCCGCAAGCAGGAAGCTTCCGACGAAGGCACCGAGCCGCTGAAGCACGTCAAGCCGCCGCTTCCTCCCGTTGATGGCATGTTCCGCCAGGTCACCGACGTCGCGTGGGACGTTGCCGGGAACACTTACATCAGCGATGGCTACGTCAATTCCCGCATCGCCAAGGTCGACAAGGACGGCAACTGGCTCAAGTCCTGGGGCGAGCCGGGAGATCAGCCCGGCCAGTTCAACGTTCCGCACAGCATCGCCGTCGATGCCCAAAATAATATTTACGTTGCCGACCGCGGCAACCGACGCATCCAGGTTTTCAACACCGACGGAAAGTTTCTCCGGCAATTTACGATCGACGTCCCCGCGCCCGCCGACGCTCGCCCCGCCATCGGCAACAAACCCTCTTCAACAGCCGGCACTATGTCGCCCGGAGCGCCTTGGACCCTTTGCATCACGCCTGGACCAAATCAAGTCCTCTATACTTCCGATGCGTTTCCGGGCCGCATTTACAAACTTTCTCTCGATGGCAGAGTTCTCGGCGTTCTCGGCAAGTCCGGCAAGCAGCTCGGACAATTCGGCTGGATTCATGAAATCGCCTGCCCCTCCGCGGACGAACTTTACATCGCCGAACTCTTGAACTGGCGCATCCAGAAACTCGTTCTCGAACCAACGCATTAATCTCGTGCCCTGTAAGATTTTTTCGAAGTTTTGTCCACTGGCTTTTTATGTTCTGTGTCTGCCGCGTAAATTGGGGCCTGCGTCGCGAGTCCCCTAACCTCTCTCGATCAGCCGTCCGGAAGGACAGCTTTCCGCTGCTGTACGTCTGTACTATGGGCGTCAGCCCGCCTGCCTGCGACAATTAAGTTTTGGCTGGGCTGTTGTGAGGACGGCTCTCCGCAGCCGTCGCTTTTTCCTTAAATGCGCCGCCCTCCGGCGCACGAGGGGCAATCTTATTGTGGCTTCCGTTGGGGACACTCGCCGTTCACCGGCCTCGCCTTTGGCGAGCCCTGCAAATTCGCGCCGGTCCAGCACACCGCCTGCTCCAAAGACCAATCCGGTAGCTCTTGAAGTTCCAGTGATCGCCACCGGTGCGCGTCCCGGCGATAGCGGCGGCCAACGCGAACTCTTTACCGAAGAAACCACCACGGTGCTGGTATTCGAAAACGGCGCCGTCATCCGTCTTTCCGCTGCTGTGGCCACCGGTCAGTTGCTTTTCCTCACTCATAAGGAATCTCGTCGCGAAGTCGTCGCCCAGGTGACCCGCAAGCGCGACTTCCGCCCCACGAATTGTTACGTGGAAGTTGAATTCAGCGAGCCCGCGCCTGGATTTTGGGGCGTAGAATTATCCGAAAACCGAGAGCCGCTTCCTGCGACTGCGCGGCAAAAAGAAGCTGCCGAACTCGTGCAAGGTTCGCGCATTGTGTCTAGCAAGCAAAGCGCCCCAGCGCCCGCTCCTAACGCCGCCGAAGTCGAAAAGCTAAAAGAGGAAGTTGAGGCGCTCCGCGAGCAATTGCGATCGATGCAGACCCGGACCACGGCAGAGAATTCGCCCAAGCCTCCAGCGCCCGCGGTAATTCCAACTCCTCCGCCGGCCCTTACGGTAGCCGCGACGCCGCGCGAAGATTCTCCAAAGTCTCCGGCGGCGCGCGCGCAAGCCCCCGGGAAATCTTCCCCTCCTCCTTCTTGGGTCACTCCGTCCCTGCCGGTTGAACGCGAAGCCACCGCATTCGAAGAGAAGCCCTTTCCGAAGCCGGAGATCCGCGTCCATCGCCAGAAGCCGCCAGTCGAGCGCTCTCCGAAACCGATTCCCGCTCCCAGTGGCAATTTGCGGCCGGAAGCGCGGCGCGCCGCTGTTCTCTTCCTGCTGCTACTGGCCGGCGCGGCAGGGGCAGCCTGGTATCTGAATTGGATTCCCTGGCTGAAGCCGCCAAAGAAACCCGCTGTCCATGCAGCCTCAAGCGCCCCCGTGCCCGCCGCGAGTTCCGCTCCGCAGAAGACCGCGATGGCCGCAACGGATTCCGGCAAGCCTTCGCAAGCCGGCGGTGCCTCTGCGCTTCCGCCGGCAGTAGCTCCGCGGGACACAGTGCCGCCGGCTGCTGGTGCGGCTGCCGCTCCCGCTGGCGCAAAGCCTTCCGACTCGTCTGTTCTCCAGGCTTCGCGCTCGAACGGTCCGGATGTCCACGTGGCCGAGGTTACGCCAAGATCCGTGGTCACTCCCGCTTCGGCAAAGCGAGTCTTTCCCCCTTCCTCCGACAAGACCGCCTCCATCTCGTCGCCACCTCTGTCCTCCTTTTCGCCGCTACCACTCCCCACGGGCAGCGCCGTAGTGCCACCAAAACTAATCAAATCGGTTCGCGCGGTCGCGTCTCCTTCTGCGCTGCGGTATTTCGATAAAGGCAACACGGTCACCGTGACGCTGGACGCCCTGGTGGATACTTCAGGAGCCGTACAGTCGATGAAGGTGCTCGCGGGGCCCGCTTCGTTGCACCATGCCGCGATGGACGCTCTCAAGCACTACCGATACGCTCCAGCCAGGCAGAACGGCAAGCGCATCGCTGCCCACGTCACCGTCACCATCAAGTTCCTGTTTGAGCCGTAGACCTTTTCGATCGTTTGCGTTAATTCCCTCTGCCGGCGCCTGCTCCGAGCCGCGCTTCAGCAAGGTCCTAGAGATCGGGAAAAGAATTGACGCGCTTGAGCCAGCCCTGCAAAAATTTGGGATATTTTTGTCCCAGAGCCTGGTAGTAAGCGATGCGGCCCTGTTTGAAGCGGCGATAAACCTCCTGTTGAGGAAGCGCGCCGAGCGCCTGGATGGAACCGGGACCGACGACGCCGTCCGGAGAAATGTTGGCACCCATACCAATCATCACGGTCTGGAGCAATTTTGTAGCGTGCGTGCCGGCATTCACGAAGAAATCACAGACGATGTTGGCGAGATCCTGAAGCGCGATGGCATCTCCCTGAATCTTGTTCCAGTAAAGCGCCTTGTATACGATTCCTGCCTGCGCATCCGTGAGAGCTTTAAGGTTTTCCGAGGTGGGGTCAACACCCAGCAGCTCGTGGGAGCATCCTTGAAAAGTTAGCATTGTCACTCCCTTGTTCGTTTCTCCGCCTGGATCCTCGGGGTCATCCACGTAACCGCCTTCAAATTTCAGCAGCATCGGAAGAAAAATATCAAACGTGGCCATGGGACTTTCCTTTGAGCTGTCGCCGTGCGGCGATAAGAGACGATTCGGGGAGACCGCCTTCGGCTGAGGATTTTGCGCAAGAGTTTACCACAAGGATGGTAAATGAAAGGATTCACCGAAAGTCTAGTCAGTTGTGTTCATGATTCTCCTCTTGGAGGGGGGTACCCCCCGGGCATTTTGTATGGATATCAAAACAAAGGAGTTGTGAAATTTGCAATTCGTAAGTGAATGAAAAGAAAGGGGCGATGATTTCTGGGATGAGAGCGCGTGGCCCAAAACGCGAATGGGAGAGGTAGCGGAGGTACGAGGCGTTCGGCGAGGGCTGTGGCTGAATATCACACGTAATGTTACCACTAGAGTACCCTATTTGTCAAGTTAAAAGTAAGGAGGAACTGGAAGTGATTGGCGGGGCAGGGGTTAGGGCGTGAAGGAAAAACTAGAAACCAGAAGGCAGAAACTAGAGAAGGAAGATAATGCGATACGGAAACTGAGGCAAGTCAATGAAAACAAAAGAGGCTAGCGAGAGATAGCCATTCTTTCTGTAGAAACCTCAGAAAGAACGGGGCCCTCAGCGGCCGTCCGCCCGGCCGCTTAGTGGGAACCTGCTTGAATCCGTGTTTGTTTGGCTTGTGACCCACCGCCCTCTGTTGCGAGGGCATTGCCACAGCACTAGTGGATTTACCGGAGCCTGTTTTGAGGTCTTCACGCGATTGCTGGAGAAACTTTCAGTGCTAATTAGTTGTTGGTCAGAATATCGAACCGTCGACGGCCTCCACCAGCCTCGTGCCGCGGATGTCCGCCCACCCGGCTAGGCCCAGGCGAAATGAACCCTAAGAGCATTTTCGTCGGACGTATGGAGAAACGCATACCCGTTGCGATTGTTGTGCTCCTCGTTCACCCACAGACTCAGTCTGCCGACGGAGGAGAACTGACACATACGCATAACGTTAGTCTTCACGGCGCCAGCGTGGCATCCTGCGACCCCTGGCAAATCGGCGAAGTAGCACAAGTGATCTCGTTCAAGGATGAATCTACGCTCTCCGGAAAGGTCGTCCATTGCCGGCAGCGTGCGAGCGGCCACTACCTCATAGGAGTGAGTTTCCAGGACCGCATTGTCACGTGGTCCGCCTACCGGATTTACAGCGGCACGTGCGTCCCGCTTGCGAAATTCGCCGGTGGCATGGCCCGGTAGCCCATCACAACTCAAGAGGAGAAGAACAAGCCATGGCAAACCCATCCCTTCCTACGCGGGCTGAAAGGCGCATCCCCGAAAAGGTGCCGGTCGTGCTCTACAGTTTCGAAAATACCGCGCATGAGATTGCGTCTACGATCAACGTTAGCCGTCACGGCGTCTGCCTTCTGACGAGAGCGTTCTGGGCCCCCGGTCGTGATGTTTCCGTTCGGTCGGTCACCAGCCGTCTTCATTCGCGCGCACATGTCGTTTATTGCAAACCCCTTTCAGATTCTTTCTATTCCGTCGGGCTGAAGTTGCATCGACCAAAGGGGAATTGGGAGGCACTCAGCAGCCATCCCCGCCGCCTTATCGACACGGATTCTGCGCCAGGCAGAGTATTTCTCTTCTCCCTCTTCGGCAGGTAGCACTGCCACTCCTGCTCATGCCCCTTACGTTCCTGGCTGCTTGTGGGCCAGTTTGCGGGCGCAGTAGAATGGATTGTTGCAGCGCGAGGAGGGATCCGCGATGGCTACTGCCGAACAGGTTGTCCACGTTTCTGAGTTCACCAACGAGCCGTTTATTGATTTCACGAAGCCGGAAAACCGCTCGCGCATGCAAGAGGCGCTGAAGAAGGTGAAGGCGGAGTTTGGGCGCGAATACCCGATGTGGCTCAACGGGAAAAAGGTGACCACCACCGAGAAGCGCACCTCCACGAACCCTTCGCATCCGCTGGAAATTATTGGCGTTTTCCAGAATGCGACCGTGGACATGGCGCGGCAGGCGGTGGAAGATGCACACAAATACTTCGATACATGGAAGAGGGTTTCGCCACAGGAGCGGGCGAAGTGTCTTTTTCGCGCGGCGCAAATCGTGCGCGAGCGGAAGTACGAGCTGAACGCGCTGGTGTGCTACGAAGTGGGCAAGACGTGGGTGGAAGCCGACGCGGACATCGCGGAGACGATCGACTTCCTGGAATACTACGGGCGCGAAATGCTGCGATTGGGCGAGCCGCAAAAGCTGGTGCCCATGCGCGGAGAGCGCAACTACTTGGTTTATATTCCGCTGGGCGTGGGCGTGATTATTCCACCGTGGAATTTTCCATGCGCGATTATGGCCGGCATGGTGAGCGCGTCGCTGGTGACGGGAAATACGGTGGTGCTCAAGCCAGCCAGCGATTCGCCAACGATTGCGGCGAAATTCATCGATATCCTGTTTGAAGCGGGTATTCCGAAGGAAGCAGTGAACTTCATCACCGGGCCGGGCGGCGCGGTTGGAGACACGCTGGTTACTCATCCGAAGACGCGGTACATCGGATTTACGGGGTCGAAAGAAGTGGGTCTGCGGATTAGCGAACTTGCTGGCAAGACCGTGCCCGGACAGATGTGGATCAAGCGCACGGTGCTGGAGATGGGTGGCAAAGACGGCATCGTGGTGGACGAAGAAGCCGATATCGACGCAGCGGTGGAAGGCACGGTGCAGGCGGCGTTCGGCTATCAGGGGCAAAAATGTTCGGCATGTTCGCGCGCCATCGTCTCCGAAAAGATTTACGACACATTCGTACAGAAGCTGGTGGAGCGCACGAAGAAAATCACTGTCGGGCCGAGCGACGATCCGAACAACTACATGGGCCCGGTGGTGAGCCAGTCGGCGATGAAAACGATTCTGGATTACATCGAAGTGGGAAAGAAGGAAGGGAAACTGCTGACGGGAGGGAAGCGCGCCGCAGGCGACGGTTACTTTATCGAGCCGACGATTATTGCGGATGTGAATCCAAAGGCGCGGCTGGCGCAGGAGGAAGTGTTTGGGCCGGTGCTGGCGGTGATAAAAGCGAAGAACTATGACCAGGCGCTGGAAATTGCGAACAATACGGAGTTTGGCTTGACCGGCGCGGTGTATTCGAAGAATCCGGAAAAAATCAAGAAGGCCGAGGAGACGTTTTACGTCGGCAATCTCTATCTAAACCGGAAGTGCACCGGCGCGATGGTCGGCGCGCATCCGTTCGGTGGATTCAACATGTCGGGGACGGACTCGAAAGCGGGCGGGAAAGACTATCTGCTGCTGTTCATGCAAGGCAAATCGATCGCGGAAAAAGTGAGCTAAGAGTTTCTTAGCGCGCCGGCATCGGCGCGTTGTGTGACCCACTTCAAAACGCGAAACACGGGATAACTTAGAATCAGCATGGCTAGCGCGAGGGGCGCGTTTTCCCGGTCCGTGGCAATCGAGGCAATCAAAAACAAAATGGAAGCGCCCAGGGCGATTCCTGTCGTCCAGGGATAACCCCACGCACGGTACGCGCGACCCATGTGCGGCTCGCGCTTGCGCAGCACAAAAAGCGACGCATACGTGAGCGTGTAATTTGCCACGAAGAAAAACGACAGCATCGCAATCACGCGTTCGAACGATCCGAGGACGAAAAGCAAGCTAACGATGGTGCTCAGGAGCAGCGAGAAAGCGGGAGTGCCGCCAGCATTGACGCGCGCCACGCGGCGAAAAAAGAGGCCATCGCAGCTCATGGCATGAAGGGTGCGCGAGGAGAAGAGCAGATTGGAGTTGATGTTGCTCAACATCGAAATGATCATGATCGAACGGATGGTGGGATCGCCAAATCTGCCGAAGACGCGATCGGCGACGGCGCCCAAAACAAAATTGTTTCCGGCAATTTCATTCATGGGGAGGACGTACAGAGCCACGAGATTCAGCAGGAGATAAATCCCCATCACGGAAAAGACGCTTCCGAAAATAGCGCGCGGGATGTCGCGGCCGGGATTGCGCACTTCTTCGCCGAAATAAATGACGCCGTCCCAACCGTCGACAGTGTAGACGACGGCCTGCAACCCTAAAACCAGGGCGACGACGAGCGGCCATCCAGAGGGTACGGGTGGCAGAGTTGCGGTTGCAGCGGGAGCGGCGGCGCGCGCGTGCGCGCCGAGAATAAAGCAGGTGACGACAAGAATCATCAGGGCGGCGGTTTTCATCGCCGCCGTCACGAGTTGCGCGCGACTGCCCCAGCGGACGCCGCGCCATTGCAGGATGCCAAATCCGAGGACGATGGCGGCGGCAATAAGCTTTACGTTGCCAGCAAGCGCGGGAAAAAGATGGCCGCTGTACTCGGCAATGACGATCGCAACGGCGGCGGTGCCGCAGGTGGAAAGCCAGTCGCTCCATCCGACGATGAATCCTGCGTAATCGCCGAGAGCGCGACGCGAGAAATTGTATTGGCCGCCGCTGCGGGGAATCGCCGCGCTGAGTTCAGCCATCGAAGACGCGCCGAAAAGCGCGTACAGTCCGCCAGCGACCCACACACCAATAAACAGCCACGGATTCGGAAGACTCTTCGCAATTTCGCCGGGCGTTCGAACGATTCCGGCGGCAATCGCATTTCCGATAGCCACAGCCATGCCGAACCACATGCCGAGAACCTGGAGAAGACGGCCGCGGTTGACCGCAGGAGCGGGACTAGCCGCTGAAGAAGCTTCTGATAATTCAGGCAATGTGAGGTCTCGAAGGGATTGCGAAACGCAGCCATCATATCGGGGAGATGAGAAAAAGCAAGGTGCAAGTGGAGAATTCGAATGCGAATTGATTCGATTCGAAGGGTCTACAGGGGAGCGCCGACGAAATTCCATTTGCCCCAGGCGAAAGACTCGTGGACTGGAACGAAGTGGGCGCGGGCGGTTTTCTGGATGAGTGCCGGCTGGCCGAGCCATTGCTCGTAGGTGCGGCGTTCGAATTCAATCATGGTGGCGAGGGCGTCCATGCGGTTCGAAAGGCGGCGGGCGAGAGGATTTTCAGAAACGGCGTGCACGAATCGCAGGAAAGGAGTCAGCCAAGGTTCGACGAGAACAACGCAGCCGTCGTTTCGCAGGACACGGTGCATTTCTGAAAAAGTTTGATCGAGATCGTCAGGGAGAACGGGCAAATGATGCAGGCCACCCTGGACGATGAGGACGTCTTTGGTGCGAGCGGCGAAAGGAAGTTTGCGGCAATCGGCGACAATGCATTTCGCGGGCCCGTGATATTGAGCGACCAGCCGGGGGGATAAATCCACGCCCTCGATGCGGGTGAAACCGAGACGCTCGAGAGCAATCAAACCGTTTCCGCGTCCGCAAAAAAGCTCGACAATCTCCGCGTCGCGCGGCCATTGAATAGCGCCCAAGCGATTGAGGCGGGCGATAAACTTTTGAATTTCCTGCTGCGGCGTTTCGAAACGCAAATAGGCGGCTTCCCAAGGGTCGGACACGGGCGCGTCCGAAGCATCCCTATTCAGGCCGCTGGCTCTATTTTCCATTCCCACGATTCGCCAAGTACTGTACCGCAAGTCGGTCATAACGAAACAGCGCTGGAACGCAAGAAATACGCCCCAAAAAAATACTGGAGCTGTCGATTTCGTGGCCCCTCATTCGACATTTAGGTAGAGCCAAGAAGAAAGGAAAGAGGGAGGCGGCCATGAAAGGACAAGACAAATACTCTCGGAACTGGAAGAGAATCGCAGGAACGGGCATCGCGGCGTTCGCACTGGCCATTTTGCTTTGCAGTTTCGATGGGGCGACGGAACGGGGATGCAACGCTCGTTTCGAGACGGCATGGGTCGCGGTAGAGGCATTGCGCCACGTCGTTTTGGTGTGCTGGCAACTCGTACCGGCGTATCTATATGAAGATTCAAGGTGTTGCCAACATTTATTCCAAATCGTGGCATCCGTCTGGCCGCTGCTTTGCGTCATAGCTGGGTGAGTACAGAGGGAGATCTAAGCATATGCGGCGTACTGGTTCGCGAACGCTTAACAATTTCTTTCAAAAAAGTTACCGTACTTGTCGATCTTGCGGGCCCCCGTTCGACGTGTAAGTAGAGCCCAGGTTCAGATGGCGAGACAGGCGGGAAACCCGGGTCCTGACCCTAAACCAGAAGGAGACACGACAATGCGATTCATGATGCTAATGATCCCGAAGGGATACGAGAAGGCCCAGCCGGGCGCCATGCCAGACGCCAAGGCCGTAGCGGCGATGATGAAGTACAACGAATCGCTGCAGAAGGCGGGCGTCCTGCTCGCATTGGATGGCCTGCATCCGCCCTCGATGGGCGCGCGTGTCTCGTTTTCTGGAGGGAAGCCTCAGGTAACCGACGGGCCTTTTACCGAGACGAAGGAGGTTGTCGGTGGGTATTGGATGATCCAGGTGAAGTCGAAGGAAGAGGCAATCGAATGGGCCAAGCGGTGCCCCGGTTCGGAGAACGAAGTGATCGAGGTCCGACAAGTGCAGGAATTCACGGACTTCCCGGCGGATGTGCAGAAGGCCGCTGCCGGATTTCCCGAGATGCAGGCGCAGTCCAAGCAGAGCAAGGGGTCGTGAGCCTGTGGCGCTTGGGAAAAAAATAATGTCTTGGTCGTGTCGATTTCGCGGAGCGCCGTTCGTCGTGCATGTAGAGGCTGGTTTTTTCAGGCCTTAGTCTGACAGGTTTAGTTGCAGGAGATCGCGACCGTTTCGCAGGCCGCGGCTCCGAACTCAAAACAAGGAGAAGACGATATGAAATTCCTAAGCATTTATAAGTCGGCCGAGAAGAACGCTCCCCCTTCGCAAGAGGAGATGGCCAAAATGGGCAAACTGGTCGAGGAAGGCATGAAGGCCGGCTGGCTGTTGGCGACTGAGGGCTGTCTGCCCACTGCTCTTGGCGCGCGGGTGCGCAACTCGAGCGGGAAGTTGACGGTGACCGATGGTCCCTTTACAGAGGCGAAGGAAGTCGTCGGCGGGTTCGCCATCCTTCGGGCAAAGTCCAAGGAAGAAGCCATCCAATTAGCGAAAGATTTCCTGCAGGTCGTTGGCCAGGGTGAGTGCGAGCTTCGGCAGATCTTTGAAGCGGACACTTGCGTGCAGAAGGCCACGACGGTTTAGTTGTGACCGTCGCGGCATGCCTCGGCCTTGAAAAAGATCTTTCGAGCTGTCGATCCTACTGCCCCTCTTTCGACCCATTAATGGAGGCTGGGCGCCGAGAGCGTGAAACTGTCAGAAAGGCCCAGCTTCCAACCCGAAACGACAAGGAGATACAACGATGCGATTCATGATGCTAGTCAAACATGCTGAAAATTCTGGCCCACCGCCCAAGGGATTCATGGATGTGATGGCGAAGCTTGGCGAAGAGGCCGTCAAAGTCGGCACGATGGTCGTAAGCGGCGGATTGGCCCCCACTGCAGCAAGCACACGTGTCCGTCTTTCTAAAGGCCAGATAACCCCGATCGACGGGCCTTTCACCGAGGCCAAAG
>Ga0210407_10000606_pt1 | contig 39259 bp, 35 predicted proteins | sample IncBWC27MmetaG_FD_150860 | JGI IMG/M metagenome (GOLD analysis project Ga0210407, IMG submission 150860) | Forest soil microbial communities from Barre Woods Harvard Forest LTER site, Petersham, Massachusetts, United States - Inc-BW-C-27-M | ecosystem: Environmental > Terrestrial > Soil >...
TGCCCCGCCGCTAACCCATTTAGAATCCACACTTACATCACCCCTCGTAAGTGTGGTATCTAACGGACTTATGCCAAAGCTAAATCCTTTAGTTGCCACACTTACAAAAAACAGGGGGGGTACCCCCCACCCCTCAATGCCCCCTCCCGCTCATCACCGCGGGCAGCGTTTGCGCCAAAATCTCGAAGTCTCGCCGCAAGTTCCAGTTCTCGATGTATTCCAGGTCCAGCTTCATGCTGGTCTCAAACGACGGGTCGTGCCGCGCCTTCACCTGCCACAAACCCGTCACCCCCGGCTTCACGTCCAGCCGCCGCAAATGCTCCAGGCTGTACCGCTCGAAGTCGTCGATGGGGTGGGGACGCGGCCCCACCAGGCTCATGTCGCCCTTCAATACGTTTATCAGTTGTGGTAATTCATCAATACTGTACTTCCGCAGCCACCGCCCGCTCCGCGTCACCCGCGGATCGTTCTCCATCTTGAAGAACGGCCCCTCCCGCTCGTTCGTTTCCCGCAGCTTCTCTTTGTGGGAGTCCGCCTCCGCGATCATCGTCCGCAGCTTGTAGCAGCTGAACTTCCGCCCCTTCTTGCCCACGCGCAGCGCCGAGTACAACGCCGGCCCCCGCGAGTCCAGCCGGACCCACACCGCCGCCACCGCCAGCACTGGCGCCGCCAGCACCAGCCCCGCCACCGCCCCCCCCACATCCATCGCCCGCTTCACCGCCAGCCCCATCACCGGGATGGGCTGCCCGTGGAGCTCTATGACCGGGAACCCCCCGATCGACTGGAGGGGGGCCCGCCATCCCAATCCATCGTACAAATCCGGCACCACATTCAAATTGAGGCGGAGGCGGCGGGCCTCGAGACAAAGTTCTTTAACCATTTCGCGTTCCGCGGGGAGGGTGACAAAAAGTTGATCCACGAATTGCGCGAGCGCGACTTTACGCAGATCACCGATGGAGCCGAGGACGCGCTTGTCGCCGTTGACGTGCTCGTCCAAAAATCCGCAAACGCTGAATCCTAATTGCGGATTTTCTTCGAGCCAGGAGGCCAGTGACTTTCCAATTTTTCCGGCGCCGACAATGAGGACGCGCGAAACGCCGACACCGCGCGCGGCGCGGCGAAGAACGTAGCGGCGTTTCGCGTAGCGCCAACCGGAAAGAGTTCCCGCGTTCAGCGCTCCGGCGCAGGCCACGACCATCCGCGAGATTTCCTTGTTACCGGAAGTGAAAATGAACAAAACAAGCACCGAAGTGGCCAGACCGACGGCTTTAGCCACGCGAAAAGATTCATCGATAGCGCTGCGCTCGCGCGCGGTGCGGTACAAATCCTGGCTGATGCACGCGAGGACGATGAGCATGCTGTATAAAACGAGAAACGCGGGATAGCCCGAGGACAACAGGCGAAGCGAGAGTTCTTGGAACGAAAGACCGAAGCCGCCAAACGGGTTGGTAGGTCCAAATCGCAGGCAATAGATCAAAATAGCTCCGCCGCAAACCAGAGCCACATCGATGGCCACATACATGGCTTGCCGCGCCAGGCCGCCCTGGGCCTGCATCCCACGAGCGCTCGCGGAAGCGGTGAGCGCGCGCGACGGCCAGGCTTCGACCGCGGCGTCACGTGGCGGCGTCCATTCCGTCCCGCCGGTCACGGCTGCCCTGCGTGTAGCTGTCCCGTCCATGGTCACTCGTTGATCCCTCAAAGCTTCGGAAATCGCTCAGTCCGCAGCGGCGCCCGCAGCGGAGTGCGCGGGATGGGCTGCAACCGGTGAAACCGTGCGTTCCGTGAGCAGCGTATCCAGCGCCGCCGCCACCTTGGCCCGGTCTTTGGTCGCGAAATACCAGTCCGCGGTGCGATGCAGGCCGTCCATAAAATTCACTTGCGGCTCCCAATTCAAGAGCCGCTTGGCGAGCGAGTTGTCGGCGACACGGTTCATGGGACCGGTGGGCATTTCGGGGTGCAGTTCGATGGTTGCGTGGTGACCGGTGTAACGCAGCACTTCCTGGACGGCGTCGATCACGCGCGTGCGCTCCATGGTGCCAAGATTCACCGGAGTGCCGTCTTCAATAACTTCCGCGGCGCGGATGGTTCCGGAGACGATGTCGTCCACGTGGGTCCAATTGCGGATCTGTTCTCCGTTTCCCCAAACGACGTAGGGGTCCTGTTTCACAAACGCGCGGGCAATCATGGCAATCACGGCGTGATTCTCGTGGCCGCGCGGGCCGTAGACGGTGAAGTAGCGGCAGGATGCGGACTTCAATCCATAGTCCTGATAAAACGCGCGCAGCGTCATTTCCCCCATCAACTTGGCCCAACCGTACAAATTGTCCGCGTCGTAGGGAGGCCCGGCTTTGTCTTCGGTGAGATACAAGATTTCTTTCGGGTCGGCCTGGATGCAATTCGGATAGGCGCAACCGGACGACGCGAAAACGACTTTACCGGCGCTCTCCTGGACCGCAGCGCGAAACACCAAACCATCGAGAGTGAAGTTTCCCGCGCAGGCGCCTTGATGCAAATCCACGTAACCGCGTCCGCCGTGGTCCGCCGCCAGATGAAACACGACATCCATTCCGCGCACGCACTTGCGAGCCACACCATCATCGAGAAGATCCGCTTCCACGAATTCGATCGAACCGTTTTTGAGGTGTTCGGCCAGGTTTTCGCGCTTGCCGCTCGACAGATTGTCGGCCACGCGCACTTGCGCGCCGCGCTGCACCAGGGCATCGACCAAAGCCGAGCCGATAAACGACGCCCCTCCGGTGACCAATGTCTTTGTGTGCGGCCAGTTCATAATTTTTCCTCTCTCTACTCTTCTTAGTGCGTTCGAATCGTCAGCCAAGCGTATTGCGCGCGGCGCGCGACAGGTCCGTGGTTGCGGAAGATGGGCGCTTTTCCGCTGCGGGCTCCTCCGCCACAGGTTCTTCCGGCGCAGCGGAAGGCTCTGCGCGACGAAATACCTGCATGAAAGCCGCGCCGGCGGGCGCAAGCCGCAAGGCTTCGGCCTGAATCGTTCCCGCAACTTCGAGAGCAAATTGCTTTCCTGGATCATCGGGATCGATACCGCGCCATGCCTTCTTCAAAAAGATCCACGCGCAACAGCAAGCGAGAGCCAGCGCGGTGCCTGCCGCGGTGAAGAGCAGACGCGGCGGAAAAGATTTCTTTGTGGGAACCACGGCAGGATCCAGAACCTTTACGCTGGGAACTTCCTTGGCTTCCTGAACTTTGGCCAATTCGTATTGCTGGGTGAGCAGTTCGTAAACGGTTTCCTGAATTTTCGTCTGGCGATAGAGGTCGGCATAAGTTACGCCGAGCAGCGGGAGTTGGCGGATCGCGGGATAAAACGAAGCGTCGGCGGATGAGCCCCCAAACGAGCTTCCGTCCCCGCCGAGTTTCCCGAGTTGCGCGCGGAGCTCCGCGACACGGGCGCGCAGCGCGCGCACACGCACATTCTGGTCGGTGTACATGGCTTCGAGCCCGCGCAGTTCGGACTCCGCAGCAATCAACTGGCCTTGCAGCGTGGCGGCCGCTTCCACCATGGCCTTGCTCTGCGCCGGAATATCGATGGCCGTGTTTTTGCTGGCGAATAGACTGAATTTCTGGGCCGCGCCGTCGAGATCGAGCTTCACCGCGCGGAGACGCTCTTCTAGGAAGATGCGCTCGCGGCGGGCGGCTGAAGTGCTGACCTGCGCGACCAGCATGTCCAAAGCATTTACGTAGGATTGCGCCATGGCCGCGGAGCGTTTGGGATCGTGGTCGATGACGGTAATGGAGATAATCCCGCTCTTACGATCCTCGGCGAGGCGCGTGTGCGAGGCCAATTCCTTGCGCGCGTCCTCGATTTTCCGCTCGCCGTAGACTTTTTGGAGATTGAAGTCGCCGATCAGGCGGTCCTGCACGGTGCGGCTTTCGAGAATGCCTACAAAAAGAGCTCCGGAATTTTTCACGCCGAGGAGGTCGCCGGCAACTCCGCCGAGGCCGCCGGCGCGCCCGCCGGCGAGGGCCGAGAGCATGGCGATACCGGAACTGGACTGGCCGTCGGGAGGCATGAGTTGCGCGGTGGCTTCATAGCGCGAAGGAATGAGCAGCGCGACCGCCAAACTAAATAGAAAGCCAATCAGCACGGCGCGAAAAATCCATTTGCGCTGGTCCCACAACAAACGGAACTGCGCCACTCTTTGTGCGCGGCCCCCGAGAGACTCGCCGGGCTGAGGCGGCGAAATGGTTCCCATCGTCGTTTCGCTCAAATTCCGCTCACTTTCCACCTGACGGTCCGGCCCGCCGCGCCGTCCGCGCATTTTGAAAAACCCCGCAGAAGCATCGAGTACAAGTTCAAACTAGTGAATGACAGCCGCCGATAACGCGCCGGCTTCAGCAATCTGGGCCAGGGCCGTAAAATTCTTCCATCCGTTGCTGCCAAGGATGGCGCGCTCGGGCACGACAATGGTGTCTCCGGGCCCGATCGCCGAGGAGAGCACGCCGCCGGACCACATTCCGCTGCCTCCGCTGGTGACCGCACCATTGGCACGAACGATGAAGATCGCCTTCTTGTTCGCCAGGGTGGTAGCGCCGCCGGCGCGAGAGAGGTACCACTCGGCGTTCTTGCCAGGAGTGAAGGTGATGGCGTTGGAGTTGTAGACCTGTCCAACGATGAGCACGAACCCAGGCTGCTTGGGGACGGTCATGGTGTCGCCGGCACGAAGTTCGATGTCGTCGGTCGAGCCCACAAAGTCCTTTTGGCCAGCCCGGACGCGCACCACCAGGCGTCCAGAGACGGGGGCTTTTTTGAGCGCTTCGAGGACGCGCTGGCGTTGTGCCATGGCGGCCTGCTGAAGCGCCGCTTCTTCGCTCCCGGTGGTCGAGACGGATGTTTTTACGACGGTGGATTCCTGTTCCAAGCGCTGGATGAGATCCTGGCGCGTTTTCTCCTGCATGTCGTGCACTTCGACGCGTTCGAACACGGATGCTTGCGGATATGCCGTAGGCAGCAAGCCTCCAGCGCGGCGCAGCAACGAACTCATGCGCTCACCGGGCTCGATGCCGTAGACGCCGGGCTTGGCGACTTCGCCGCGCAGGGTCACCGAAGCTCCCTTATCTTTCCAGCCGCTTTGCTGGGGCACGGTGAGGACATCGCCATCGAGCAACGCGGGATCTTCGCCGCGGCCAGAAAGGGCCGCCCCAAGATTCAGAGGAATTTCTTCATTGGGGTGTTTTCCGGAGGGCCCAGCGACAGTCTCGGAGTAATGGGTCAAGTCGCCGCTAGTGGTGTTGGCGCTGCGCAGAAGCCCGCCCGATGCGCGAACCAAATCGGAAACGTGCATATTGGCGGCGAGCGGATATCTTCCCGGCCGCGCCACGTCTCCGCGAACGTAGACGCTAGGAGGATTCACTTTTTCCGGCTGGCGATGAACCAAAATACGGTCGCGCGGCTGGATAGCGATGTTGTCCAAGGGTTCGCCGGCCAGGGCGTCGCGCAGGGAGATGCTGAAGACTTTGGTAGTGCCATCGGGCATGGAACGGAAGAGCTGGGCCGATTCCAGCCAGCCATCGGGCGTAGCGCCGCCGGCCTGATAAATGGCATCGCGCAAACGCTCTTCCCCGGAGATACGGTAGCGTCCGGGCGCGCGCACTTCGCCGAGAACGGTAAATTCCGGCGAAGCCTCCAGATCGTACCGGCCAAAGATGCGGACGGTGTCCAAAGGCTGGAGTTTGGGAGCAGATTCGGGGTGTTCGAACGCTTCCGCCAGATCGAATCCTTCGACCACCGGGCGGTTATCCGGCTGCGCGATGCGAATAATTTCCGCGTACTTGACGGACGGCTCCGGGAGCAATTCCTTGAAGGAAGGAATAAGGTCGGTAAGCTTCATTCCGTCTTTGTAGGAATAGCGGCCGGGGCGGAGGACGTGGCCTTCGAGATAAACGGCGCCGGTGTTGTACGGCGCAATGGGGAAGATGTGAATCTCGTCGCCGTCCTGAACGGTGAATTTTTCCAGCGCGATGCGGACGGCATCCTTGTCGCTGTTCTCGCCGAGCTCGAGGCTCAGCATGGTGCGCTTTTCGTGGGCATCGAGACGCTGCACCTCGATATGCCGCAGGGCCGCAGCGGGGAGAATTCCGCCAGCCAGATCGAGGACTTCCTCGAGATTTTTTTCGGCGCGCAGTTCGTAGACCGCCGGTCGCCGCACCATGCCATCCACTTTGACGGAGGAGGCCAGCGGCGGCACGCGCAGGGAGTCGCCGTTTTCCAGGCGCCGGGCATCGCCGCGAACGCCGTGGAGAAGAAGATCGTAGGCGTCCACTTCCTCGATCATCTGGTTGCCGCGGAAATGCTCCAACCGGCGCAGCGAACCGCGCGCGGTAACGCCTCCGGCGGCAAAGAGCGCGTTCAAGGGCGTGGAAAGCGAACTGACGTCATACGCTCCGGGCGAGGACACTTCTCCGACGACGTAGACGCGCACGGTGCGCAGGCGCAGCAGGGAAACATCGGCCGAAACGTCGCGGAACTGCGTGCGCAGCACGCGCTGCACGGACTCCTGGACTTCGCCGAGGGACTTACCGGAAACGAGGATAGGGCCGGCCTCCGGAAGGATCACGCGCCCTTCGCGGTCCACGGTGCGGAACAAACGCTGCGACAGGCCGCCCCACAATTCGATGGAGAGGCCGTCACCCGGACCCACGACATAATCGGGCCCGACGGGCAAGTCCATCGGGAGCGTGTCCGAAGTCGCCGCGGTGCGCCGGAACACGTCCAATCCAAAGCGCTCGGTGCGCTGCGCAGGAGCCACGGCCTGCACATAAAGATCGTAGAGCGATGGCGCATCCGCGTAAGGGTTGGGGCGGTGAACCATTTTCACGGGCTCGACATCGACCGGAGCCATATCGGCAAATCCCCGGCCAGGATAGCGAGCATAGGCATCATTCGGCCGAGGCCGAGGAGCGCGCAGGTCCGAAGTTCCTCCGTTCGCGGAGATCGAGGGCGAGGCGATTTCGCTTGGCGAAATCATCGGCGCCATTTGGCCCAATTGCGCCTCGCTGGAGTTGCCAGCCATGCCCCGTGGCATGGAAGAGAGGCCGCCGGAGCCATTCATGGGAGCCGAAGCGAGAACGGATTCTCCACCGTCCGGATAGGCGGAGGTGTCCGCGCGCAATTCGCGCGAAGGCTGCCGATTCTCTTGTTGGGCCGGCCCGGGAAGGATTTCGTCCTGCGGGGGCCACTGCTCATTGGGAAGCGCCGGCGGCAAACGATCCTCGATGCGCATCAAACCGCGCTGGTCCGGCGATTCCTCGAGGGGACAATCGGACTGCAACCGCGGATCGCACGTGCGGTACGCGGGGGCGCTTTGGCGCTGATCCTGGCTGCGCTCGGAAGCCCGAACAATCGCCTGCGCGCGTTGCTGCTGAATGAATTTCTGTTCGTCGGCCAGGTCGGAGTCGGGATTCACCTTGGGGAGCAAATAGCCATACCGCTGGAGCAGGCGGGTGGCGATCACGCGGGCCCGCAAATCAGTTCGCAACCGCTCGCTAATCGCGGAGTCGGTAAGATCCGTCTCTTCGAGCATCTGCCCGATGGAACCGGCGTCCTGGGCGATCAGCCGCTTCAACTCGACCATTAGACCGGCGTCTTTGTTAAGCACTTCCAGAATCTGATTCGCACCGGCCGCGACGTGGCTGAGATTTTCGGAAACCATGTCGATACTCTGGCGAACGGGACGGCGCAGGGCATTTTGTTGCGAAGAATCGGGCGAGGCGGATTCCCGGTTGTTGTTCGGTTGCTGGGAGTTCTGTTGTTGGGAGTTTTGCTGCGCGGGCTGCTGCGCCGCGGCAAGCCACGGCGTCGAGAGTACGGCTGTGACCGCAAGCAGCAGCGGGGTTCTCCTGTACCACCGCTGCCGGGGGGCTCCCTGGAATCGCGCTTTCCGCATTACGCTACCCCTCCCCCTGAGCTAGAAGCCTTGCTCCGCATGAGGTGGAGCAAGGCTTCCTCGCTGGTTTCCATGGTCGTCGAGTGAATCTCAAACGAGGCCCAATAAAAGACCCCTAAGTTGGCATTCGGTGCGACCGCTATGATCCGCAACCCCGGGAAGTCCCGGAGCAACAGATCACACAGCGGCGGCCGCCGCCGCGCTTCATCTAGTGCAATCAGCAGAAAATCGGGCTTGGTCTCCGCGACCATCGAAGGTACGTCCTGCTCGTTTTCTGCTTCCCCCACCACGTTGATGCCTTCCTGCCCGGACAACGTCGAAAGCACGAGTTCGCGCAGCAGCCTGGGACGATTGGCTACCAAGACGCGGACACTTGTTTCCATAGGACCTCCGGACGTGCAGTGAGAAGGAGCATAGAGAAATCCACAGGGGATGGATAGGTTGGAAAGTGTACGGGAATGAAAGTACCAAAACGTACCGTGCTAGTACCTGTAACCCGGGGACCGCATTGGTACTAAATCGGTACTAAACAGGCTGATCGGTTTGCTGGTCGGCTGGGTCGCCGCATAGCGTAGGTTCGCACAATGGCCGCACGGAGAAGAATTTGTTCCGACAGGGTTCGCAGCGGAAGGCCGGGAGGCGCATCGCGCGACCCGCAAAAGAGAGAGGACCAGGGACAAGTGCCGGGGAGATGCGCTTGAGGTCCAGATTGCCGCAAATGCCGCAATGCGAGAAGAAGAGGTAGCGAAACGGCAAGGAACGCGCATGAAAGCGGCCTTCACACTCTGCGCAGCGCCACGGGACTATTCCCGTAACAGCGAAGAGGTGATCCAACGCAGTCCTGCGCCGAGAACGGCGCGTCTGCGTCGAACGACAAATGGGGCAAGGTATCCGCACGTTTTCGAGGGGGACAAATGCTGGCAACAGAATAGGCGAAAAGGGGAGGCGCGGCAAGGAAAAGTAGTAGAGCCTGGTAGGCAAAGTATACAGGCCGGGTAACATCTATCGGTATAGCGGAAATTGCGGTTTTGGGGCGGTTCACGGTGAAGCCGATGCGGCTGCGGTTGAACGTAGACAGGCCGGAGATTGCAGGAGATAATTTGTGATAGGCGCTATCGGTGAGGATGGCGCACATGTCTGAGGAGGGGAAATGAGTATTTCTCCAAACGTACCGACACCGCAGGAGTCCTACCACTACGAAAACGCAGGGACGCCTCGCTGGATCGCCGTGCTGTTTGGCGTTCTTTTCGCCGCGCTGGCCGTGCTGGGGTATTCCGGCTATTCGATCCAATCGCGGATGGGACAGGATCTCGCCAAGGAGCAAGAGCAGAATAAGGTTTTGACCGCGCAGCTGGAACAAGCCAATTCACGGTTGGCGGATTTGAAGGGGCACATCGAAGTCACCGAACAAAAAATGGGAATGACGCAAGCGGAAATTGCCAAGGCGCAAAGCCGCGCCGAGTCGATTCGCAAGGAACAGGTGGCGTCGGACCAGAAGCTCTCGGCTCAGTTGGGGCAAGTGAAGCAGGAAAGCGAAGAAAAAATCGGGGCGGTGGCGACGGAAGTCGGCGGAGCGAAGAAGGACATCGAAGCTACGCGGACCGATCTGGAAGCCACGAAGAGCAAGCTGGAGCGCGCGAATGGTGATATGGGGGTGATGAGCGGGTTGATCGCGCGCAACCACGATGATCTGGAAGACTTGAAGCGGCGCGGGGACCGGAATTATTACGAGTTCACGATACAGAAGAACAAGACGCCGCAGCGGGTGGGGCCAGTGCAGATTGCGGTGACCAAAGTGGACCCGAAGAAATCGAAGTACACGATGACCGTGTTTGCTGACGACAAGTCCATTGAGAAAAAGGACAAGACGGCCGGCGAGCCGGTGCAATTCTACGTTGCGCACACGCGCGGAACGCCGTATGAGCTGGTGGTGTTCGACGTGGGGAAGAGTCAGGTTACGGGTTATCTTTCGACGCCGAAGGACACCGGGTCAGCGGCTCCCGCCGCAGCGGCGGCAGCGCCGGCGCCAACCACGGCAGCGAAACCCTGATTTTATTTTTTGAGAAACGATGGCGAGCCCTGTTTCGCGTTTTGGAAATGAGACGCGGGACGGGGCTTTTTTCTTATGTCAATGCGGCGCGGAAACCAGCGGTGGAGGTTTTGCAGGCTCGTTCGAACGGCGGGGTGACAAAGGTGGTGCGGCGACTCACGTTGGCGGTTATTTGCAGCCTCCCGGTCATCGTTGTGGCGCAGGCGCCAGCGCCGGGGGCGACGCCGGTACAGGGGGGCGAACCGATCCGCGTCAGCGTGGATCGAGTGAACGCAGGCGTGATCGTCACCGATGCGCAGGGCCAATTTGTCGAAGGGCTGCGACGCGAACAGTTTCATGTTTTCGACAATGGAGCGGAGCAGCCGATCACCGCGTTTTCCGCGATCGAAGAACCGGCGCAGGTACTTCTCCTGATCGAAGCCGGGCCGGCGGTATACCTTTTGGAGAGCGGGCACATCCGGGCGGCGGAGTCGTTGCTGCGCGGACTTTCGGCGGGCGACCGCGTCGCCATCGTTAAGTATGCGGAAGCTCCGGAAGCGGTCTTGGACTTCACCGCGGACAAGGATGCCGCCGCTAACGCTCTTGGAGAATTGCGTTTCAATCTCGGATTCGGCTCGCTGAATCTTTCCTCGAGTCTTTCGACGGCTCTCGATTGGCTTTCTCGGATGCAAGGCAAGAGAACTATTGTTCTGCTTTCCAGCGGCATCGACACTTCTTCTTCCGCCGCGTGGGAAAATATTCTTCAGCGCTTGAGAGTGAGCGACGTTGGGTTACTGGCAATTTCTTTGACCGGCGGCCTGCGCGTGGCAGAGTCACCAAGCAAAAAAAAGACGCCTCCACAGAAACCTTCCGCCACGGCACAGCAATTCGACCAGGCCGATGAGACTCTCCGCCAACTCACCGGAGCAACGGGCGGGCGCGCCTACTTTCCCAAATCCGCCGCGGACTTCAATGCCGTGTACGCGCAAATTGCGCAGCTCGTGCGGCACGAGTACAGTCTCGCTTTCGCGCCTCCCGACCGAGACGCGTCGGTCCATTCCATCGATGTCCGCGTCGACTCCGCGCCCGGCGCCCTCGCCTACCGCATCGACCATCGCCGGGCCTACGTTGCGCCCGCTCCCGAACAGCAATGAGATGCTCGCCGGCGTCCGCAAGCGCGAGAATGTCCCTTCCAGAGATTTGCGTTGGCGGAAAATTTTCAGAAAGGATTGTCCAACTGTCTTTGGCAATTACGTCGAGGAATTTGCGCGAAGATTGTCTTACTCGAACTCTTTCAGCGTCTTCGCCATCTCGCGCAATCTTTCGTCCATCAGCGCGAACACGGTGCCGGCATCAAATCGCAAATCGCCATTGCGGCTTCCGGCCGGCGTTCCCGTCAAAATTTGTATTCCCTGCTCGATTTTTCCGACCGGCCAAATATGAAATTTCCCAGCCGCCACCGCATCGAGAATGTCTTCGCGCAACATGAGATCCTCTACGTTGGACTCAGGCATCATCACGCCTTGCGTCCCCGTCAATCCCTTGATGCGGCAAACGTCAAAAAATCCTTCAATCTTTTCGTTCACCCCGCCGATCGCCTGCACGTCGCCCTGCTGATTCATCGAACCGGTGACCGCAATGTCCTGCCGCAGCGGCAACCCGGAGAGCGCGGACACCAGGGCATACACTTCCGTCGAGCTCGCGCTGTCTCCGTCCACTCCCGAATACGACTGTTCGAAGCAAATGCTCGCCGCCAGCGACAGCGGCTTGTCTTGCGCAAATTTGCTCCGCAAATATCCGGCAATGATATGTACGCCCTTGTCGTGGAAGCGCCCGCTCAAATTGGATTCCCGCTCGATATTGATCAGTCCCGCTTTTCCCAGCGCGGCCGTCGCCGTGATTCTCACCGGCTTGCCGAACGAGTATCCGCCAATCTCCAGAACGCTCAGCCCATTCACCTGCCCCACGGCCGTTCCGGACGTATCCACCAGCAGCGTTCCTTCTTCGATCATCTCGCGGATGCGCGTCTCGATCAGGTTGTGCCGCTCCATTTTTGAAGCCAGCGCCCCGCGCACATGCGCCGCGCGCACTACGGATTCTCCTGCGGCCGCGGCGGCGTAATGCGCTTCGCGCGCCAAATCCGCAATGTCCACAAATCGCGCCGTCACTTTATTCCGCCGTCCCGCTTGGCGCACTCCGTATTCCAGCATGGCCGCAAACGCTCCGCGGTCGAACGGGTACAAATTCTCTTTCTCCGAAAGCGCGCGCAGCCGGCCGGCATACTCGCCATGACGCCGTCGCTCATGGCCATCTCTTCATCAAACTCCACGCGCACTTTGAAGATTTTCCGGAAATCCTCTTCGTAGTTGTACAAAACTTCGTACAGCTCGCGGTCGCCGATCAAAATCACTTTCACATTGATGGGCACCGCCTCCGGCTTCAGCGCGCTCCCGCCAAACGGATAAAACATTTCCAGCGGCTGAATCTCCAATCGTCCGTGATTCAGCGTCCTCTTCAGCGCCCGCCAAACTCCCGCCTCGGACAGCGCTTCCATCGAATACATGATCAAAAATCCGCCGTCGGCGCGCAGCAGCGACCCGCCACGCAAATCCATGAAGTCGCTCGTCCACCCGCCTCGCGCATCGTAAGCGCGCTGGATGGTGCCGAATAAATTCGCATACGTCGGCGTGGTTTCAAAAATCACCGGCGAAGCGTCTTCGTCGGCGTGCGCCAGAATCACATTTACTCCGTAAAGCCGGAACGGATCGCGCTCCGGAGTATTGCCCTGAGGTTTCGGCAAGCCATCCGGCGTTTCATTTCCCGGCGCCCCTTCCCCTTCTCCTTCGCGCTCCTTGAAGGGATCCAGGTTGTCCAGCAAATGATGCCGCACCTCTTCCAGATATTCCGAAACGCTGGTGCTCTGGTATTTTTCCTTCAGCTCCTCGATGACTCCATCCACCAGCACCGAAGCCGCTTCCTGCTCCAAATAGCTCAGCTCGCTCGCCAGCTCGCGCGACAGCGTCAGCGTCTTCCGGTACACCACTGTAAATTCCTGCCGAAACTGCTCGTACTTCCTCTCGATTTCTTCCGCTACCGGTGCATCGAGTTTTCCTTCGTGCACCATTTTCGAAATGTCCTCGATCGGCACCATCTGCCCCTCGAGCACCGGAAAAATTTCCGGCAGCGCCACCGCGCCCACCTGCATATGCCCCAGTGCAAACTGGTCGCGCGCGATCCGCCGCGTGAAATCGTCCATCAACTCCTTTTCGCGCACGGTAAACCGCTCGACGATTCTTCCCTTTTGCCTTTGGAACGGCTCCCCTTCGAATACTTGCGGAATCCGCCGCCGCAGAAAATCAATCCCCGCCTGCATATCCTTTTTGAAGGCATTCGCCTGCCCGCGCAGCAGCGTCAGCAATCTCGGGCGATCCGTAATCTTGAAATTATTGACGTAACAGCGGTCCAGCGACTCCTTCGTCCCCGGATGCAGTTCCTCGATCATGCGCGCGATCGTTCCGCCGCGGCTCGTTCCGGCAAGTCCGCACACAAAGACGTTGTAACCCGGCGCGGAAAGTTCCACGCCCATCTTCAGCGCACGAAGCGCGCGCTCTTGTCCGATGAATCCTTCGCGTGGTTCGGCCTGCGCCGTCGTTTCGAACGGTATGCGCGAAAGCTCGCACCTCCACCGCAGCTTCGCGGGAGGTAGCTCCGCCTGCGCGGAAATGTCGTTTTTGGTCGTAATAACCATCCGAGCCGGGTACTCTAGCACAGCTATTCGTCGCTGAACGCACTTTCCCCGTCAGTGTTTCTCAGCTGGAAAGGCGCCCCGCTGCCTGTGCCTGTTTTCCGCGTTGCGGCTTAGCATGGGTTCGGCGGAATGGGAGCCCGTCCATGACCAAGACTTCGCCCCCGCCGCCCCCCGCGAGGCAGCTCGATTCTTTTCTCGCCAAATACGATCCGAAAATCGCAGCGATCGCCCGCCGTGCGTTTGTCAAATTGCGCAAACGTCTCCCCGGCGCCCTCGCAATGGTGTATGACAATTACAACGCGCTGGTGATCGGGTTCGCGCCCAACCTTCGTCCCTCTGACGCCATCTTTTCCATTGCGCTCTATCCGCGCTACGTCACTCTATTTTTTCTTCAGGGCGCCGGCCTCCCCGATCCTCACCACCGGCTGCAAGGAAGCGCAAAACTGGTTCGTCAGATGCGCCTGGAAACACCCGCGACCCTCGACGAACCGGAGGTCGTCGCCCTCATCAACACCGCTCTCCACCGCGCCAAAGTTCCGCTCGATCCGCATCAGCCCTACCGCCTGATCATCAAATCGATTTCCGCCAAACAGCGTCCTCGCCGTCCCCCAGAATAGCCGCTTCCCTGATATTGGATGTGCATGCGCTCACCCCAGCACGTTCGGCAAATCACGCTTCGCTGGCCGCCAATTCGTCCCGGTGGTCCATGTACACACGGAACACTCCCATGGCTGCGGCCACAATCGTCGGTCCCGCCACCAATCCCAGCAAGCCAAAAACTTCCAACCCTCCGAGCACGCCAATGAAAAGCAGCAGCTCATTCAGTTGCGTGCGGTTCCGCAAAAGCATCGGACGCACCAAATTATCCGCCACGGTCGATACCACCGCGCAGATCGCCACCACCACCAGAGCCTTCCCCCAATGTCCCTGGAAGCCCAGCCACAGCGCCGCCGGGCCCCAGATCAGCGCTGAACCCACCACTGGCACCAGCGAAAAAAACGCGATCAGCACTCCCCAGAACACCGGCGAAGGAATCCCAGTGACCGTAAACGCCAGCCCCCCCAGCGCCCCTTGAATTGCCGCCACAAGAAGCCCAACCGCCACGCTGGCAAAAATCAGCTCCTTCGATTCGATCATCATGTCTTTCTGAATCGCCTCGTCGAATGGAAGCAAGTGCCGCACTCCCCGCACCACTTCGGGCCCGTCGCGAAACATAAAAAAAAGGGCGAACAACAAAATAAAAAGGTCCACAAAAAAGCTGACCACATTTTTCAACACGCTTCCCAGTTTCGCAGCCAGATACCCTGCGGCCTTTTCCGCTCCCTGGCTCAATTGATCCGAGACATTGAGCGATTGCCAGGACGCCGGAAGATGCTTGGCCGTCCACATCTGGAGCTTCTCCGCAATATCCTGATCCGGTCCTTGCCCATGAACGGTCAACGCGCTCTGCACTCTGGCCATCGCATCGATGGCCTCCCGCGCGCTATAAACGAGCACGATCACCGCCGGAACGATCAGCAAGATCGTCACCGCCAGCGCGCTAACCATCGCCGCCTGCGTGTTTTTCATCCTCCGCGCCAGCCGTTCATGTAGCGGATAAAAGAAAATCGCCAGCACTGCCGACCACGCCAGCGGCACCAAAAACGGCTCGAAGATTTCAAAGACCAGGTATCCCAGCAGCAGCAGCGCTCCGTAGGACAGCACTGTGGTCAAACGGTCACTCGTCGTTGCACTCAAATTCGGTTTCGGCTTCATGCGAGGTATATAATCCAAAAGGATTGACGGAAAATTGACTTCCGCCCACTTGCCGTCATATTAAGTTTAAGTTCAGGTTGCCCGGGAGCCGGGCATAGCCAGGTCGCACGCTGACATTTGAGCAAATGTTGCATGTCCAATAAGCCCATTTCGCTTACGTCCTATCAACTGCGCCTCCTTGCTGTACTTGCTTTGATCAACTTTGTCAACTTTGCCGCCCGCCAGGTCATCATTCCCCTCATTCCTCTTCTCCGCGAACATCTCCATCCCACGGATTCGCAGCTTGGCTCTCTGCAGACTCTGCTTCTCGTGGTTCTCGCTATCGCCAGCATTCCGTTTGGATTTTTCGCCGACCGCATCAGCCGCAAAGCCATCATCGCCGTCGGCATTGTTTTTTGGAGCGCTGCCACGTTCGCCGGCGGTCTCGCTGCCTCGTTTCTTTTCTTCCTGGTGGCTCGTGCCATCGTCGGCCTTGGCGAAGCTGCTTACGCGCCCGCCGCGCAGTCCATGATTTCCGGCGCGTTCCCCCACGAGCGCCGCGCTTTCGCGCAATCCATTTTCGCTTCCGGGATGCTCCTCGGCGGCGCTGCCGGCCAGGTCCTCGGCGGCATCATCGGGCCGCACTACGGTTGGCAGAAAGCTCTCTTCGTCGTCGCTCTCCTGGGAATTCTCCCCGGCATCGCCCTTTTCTGGGTCGAGGAACCTCCCCGCGGCCCGCGATGCGATATCGTACCCATCTCGCGCTTGCTTTGCGTTCCCGCATTTGTCTCTATGATCTTCGCGGGCATCTGTATCACCTTCTCCAGCGTTTCCATTCTCACATGGGGAATCGATTTCGCGGTCAACTACAAAGACTTCAGTTTGCGCGAAGCCTCCGTCTCGCTGGCGCTCATCCTCCTCTTTTCTCTGGTGTGTGGCGTCCTCATGGGCGGCTGGGTAGCCGACCAGTTGCAGAGACGCTTCGCCTACGGCCGCATCGTCGCTATCGCCGGCGCTTTTCTACTTGCGGCGCCATGTCTGCTGCTGGCCATCCAATCGGAAGAAAAGGAGACCGTGCTCCTGGGCCTGTTTGTCGCCGGTTTTTTCATGTCCTGGTACCACGGCCCCGTCACCGCCGTCCTTCACGACATGATGCCCCGCCGCGCCCACGCCACATCCATCGGCGTCTACATGTTCGCCACGCAATTGATCGGCGGACTGGGCCCGCAAGTGGTGGGAAAAATCTCCGATCTTCACGATATGCAGCTGGGCTTGCAAATCGCCGTCGCCGTCATGGTCTGCGGCGCTCTCCTCATGCTCCTCGTCATTCACTTCATCCGCCGCGATGGACTTCGCCACCCCACCCTCGAAGTCTTCCACGCCGAAGGCAACGACTGAGCCTGCAAGCCCGTCTTCACCATCTAAGATATTCGAGTGGATTTCCAAACCGAACAACGCGTAGGAGCGGGGCTTGCCTGGCCCGAACCGGTCGGGGTCTCGCCCGCCGATCGCTGGAGCAAATTTGTCAGGAAAAGGAGGGCCTTAGACCAAGACGGGGCTGTAGATTTCTGACCCGTCTCTACTTGAGCCCTACCAGCGCAATCAAGCGCAACACCTCATCGTGTGGCACGTCATATAGCGGCCTCTCATCTTCTTCTTCCAGCCGCTCGCGCAAAAACTCCGCTGCGATGTAGCTCGCTTCGCGATCCGTCAAATCGCGCCCGCTGTGCCCGCGGAATTGCACGAACCCCGTGTGCGCCAGCCCCACCACGCGCGCCACGCCATCCACAAGAAACTTCGTATCGATCGTGTCCGCGTGCCGCGTCGCAATCCCATTCCACATGTGCGAGAACCGGCACTGGTATTCCTGCCCGCTCAGTTTCGAAGTCACTTCAAACGCCCCGATGAACTGGCTCATCGCCCCGCGGTTTGCCAACTCTGGCCGTAGTGTCGTCGCCACGAATTCTCCCTTTTCTCTTTTCCAAAAATCTTTACTTCTTTACTCCTTCACGTCATCGCGCAGCAGCGGCCGTTTCCACCTGACTATAACTCCGAATCGCCGCGCCCACTCCGGCGCCTGCTCCCACGCGGAATCCCTGATCCAGCAACACCTTCTCAAACGCGCCGAGGAACAGCAGCACAAACGCTTTCTGGCTGCAGTAGCCCATCAATCCAATGCGCCAGATTTTCGCCTTCAGCGGTCCAAGGCCTCCGGCGATCTCAATGTTGAATTCATCCAGCAACTGATTCCGCACTTTCGCGTCGTCGATGCCGCCTGGAATATTCACCGCCGTCACGGTTGGCAGCCGTTCCGCCGGATTCTTCACCAGCAGCTCCAGGCCCATCGCTTCAAGACCCGCGATCAGCGCCAGTTGGTTCACGCGGTGCCGCTCCCAGCGATTTTCCAAACCTTCTTCCACCACCAGCCGCATCGCCTCGCGCAATGCAAAGATAAGCGAAATCGGCGGTGTGTGATGATATAGCCGGTCTTTGCCCCAGTAGTTCATCGCCGTGGTCAAATCAAAATACCAGCTCGACACTTTCGTTTTGCGGTTGCGAAAAACCTCTTCCGCCGCCGGGCTCACCGTGATCGGCGACATCCCCGGCGGCGCGCTGATGGCTTTTTGCGAACCGCTGAAGCAAATGTCCACGCGATCCCGGTCAATATGGAGAGGCACGGCGGCGAGCGAGGCAACCGTATCCACAATCAGCAGCGCGCCCAATTCGTCCGCCACTTTGCGAAAGCCTGCGAGCTGCGTCAGCGCACCCGATGAAGTCTCTCCCTGCGCCAATCCCACAATTTTAATCTTGCGCCCTTTGCCGGCGCGCCGCACATCCTCCGGATCGACCGTCGTTCCATACGGCGCTTCCACGCGCGTCACTTTCGCCGGTGTGCGCCCTGCGATCTCCCACATGCGGTCGGAAAACCATCCGTTCACGCAGACGATCGCTTCATCGCCCTCTTCCAGCGTGTTCACCAGCGAGGCTTCAATTCCGCCAGAGCCGGACGCCGAAAGCGGCATCGTGATGCGGTTTTCTGTCTGAAAAATTTGCCGCAGCAGAATCTGCGTTTCATCCATGCACCCCTTGAACCACGGGTCCATATGTCCGACGAGGGGAGTCGCCATCGCGCGATAGACGCGCGGATCGATCGAGGAAGGCCCCGGCGTGAGCATCAATCGCACGGGAGGATTTAGTTCGCCAACAGGTTGCGTCATGACGTTTTGCCCTTCTTTTTCTTGCACGTGAGGCTCGAGGCGTTTCCGGGCCCGCCCGCGGGCCCGTTGCATGGGGAAAAAGTGGCAGCCCGGCGCGAACACTGATTTTCCCGCAATCCCCAGGGTCGCGCAACCGACAAATTGGCTCGCCACTTCCTGCGAAAATCCGGCGCCGATTGGACCGGCGCGTGTTTCAAATTGAACCCTCCTGCGACCCTCGTTTTGTCGCATGGAGCACAATGCCGCACTCTTTTCATTGGCGGCTCTTCTAAATGGTAATATCACAACAATACGCACCGAAGCGGCGAACCGGCGAAGCCGAATCTGCACCCATCGCCCCAATGTGCGGAGCGCGTTTGCAAGAGAGAATCGGTAGAAGATGGCTGGCAAGAAAATCCTCATCGTCGAAGACGAAAACCTCCAGCTCACGATCGTTGCCAAGCAGTTGAAATCCGCGGGATTTGAAATTGCCGGAGCCCGAGATGGCACCAGCGCTATCAGCATCGCCCGCAAGGAACAACCTGACCTCATTCTGCTGGACCTCGGCCTGCCTGCAGGCGACGGCTTCACCGTTCTGCAGCGGCTGCAAATGATCATTCAAACGTCCTTGATTCCAGTGGTCGTTCTGAGCTCGCGGACTCCCGTCGGAAACAGGGACGCGGCTTTGAAGAACGGCGCGGTTGCCTACCTTCAGAAACCGGTGAAACCGGAAGAGCTGGTAAAGGCCATAAACCAAGCCCTGGGAATCGCTGAGCCGGACGCGCCTGCCGGCAATGCCTAGGCTTTATTCCCGCGCCGCCCGCGCCGCGTTCACTTTTGCAAAAAGGAGTGGAATCCATGATCCGCGCTCTCGCCTTTCTGTTTCTCCTCGCCCCCTTGGCGCTCGCCCAGGATTCGCCCCGGACCGATGGGGATGAATCCAAGGTCATCGCCTTTGAAAATCTCTGGAACCAGATGCAGATCAATCATGACGCCGAGGCCATGGGCAAAATGCTGGACGCCGATTTCGTCTTCACGGATTACGACGGCACGGTGATGAATAAGCCGCAGTTCCTCGCCTCTATTCGCGATACTTCCACGCAACTTACCGTTGAAGTATCCGAAGACATGAAGCTCCACCGTCACGGCGACACGGTGGTGGTCATCGGCGCCACCCGCGAAAAAGGCTCCATCAAGGGCAAACGCTTCGAGCACCAGGGCCGCTTCACCGACACCTGGATGAAAAAAGACGGCCAGTGGATATGCGTCGCCAGCCACCTCGGCCTGCTCAGCAAATAAAATTCGCAATCCAAAATCGTCGCCGTGAACGGGCGAACTTGCACCGGCGGTGGGGGTAACATAAACTGGAAGTGGGTAGAAAAAACTTGTCACCCTGGCCTGTAGTTCCCTCCTGAGTCCGACCAGATGGCAAGGTTGCGTCCAACACTGATGCGCGGCAGACGTGCGGTCGCTTGTGGCGGCCGGGGCGGTATTTTCCGCCGCATAGGGTGTTAGGAAGGTTCTGCAGAGGAGCAGCGTGGCAACTCCATTGGAAAACTGGGTGAATGAGGCGGCAAAACTGACGAAGCCGGAGCGGGTGGTGTATTGCGACGGGTCGGAGGGGGAGAACCAGCGGATTATCGCGGAGATGCTGCGCGACAGCGAGTCGTTTGCGCTGAACGAAAAAACTTTTCCAAATTGTTTTTTGCATAGAAGCAGCGTGAATGATGTGGCGCGGACGGAGCACCTGACATTTATCTGCGCGCCGAACAAGGACGATGTTGGACCGACGAACAACTGGATGGACCCGGAGGGCGCGAAACACAAAATTGGCGCGCTGCTGGATGGCGCGATGCGCGGGCGCACGATGTACGTGGTGCCGTACATCCTGGGGCCGGTGAATTCGCCGCTGAGCAAAGTGGGCGTGGAGGTGACGGACAGCCCGTACGTGGTGGCGAGCATGCGGATCATGTCGCGTATGGGAAAAGTGGCGCAGGACCGGCTGGGTGCGTCGAATGATTTTGTGCCGGGGCTGCACTCGCTGGGCGATCTGGATCCGACGCGGAGATACATCGCGCACTTTCCGGAAGAGCGACTGATCTGGAGCGTGGGAAGCGGATACGGCGGAAACGCGCTGCTGGGGAAAAAATGTTTTGCGTTGCGGATTGCGAGCGTGATGGCGCGGGAGCAGGGTTGGATGGCGGAGCACATGCTGATCCTGGGGCTGGAGTCGCCGGGCGGCAAAGTGACGTACATGGGCGCGGCTTTTCCGAGTGCGTGCGGCAAAACGAATTTGGCAATGATGGTGTCCGCGCTGGAGGACCAGGGATACCGCGTGTGGACGGTGGGCGACGACATCGCGTGGATGAAAATCGCGGACGACGGATATTTGCGCGCGATCAATCCGGAGGCGGGATTTTTTGGAGTGGCGCCGGGCACCGGGATGACCACAAATCCCAACGTGATGGAAGCGCTGCGGCAAAACACAATTTTCACGAACACGGCGGTGACGGCTGAGCGCGAGCCATGGTGGGAAGGAATTGGCACGGAGCCGCTGGCGGGATTGGTGAACTGGAAGGGCGAGAACTGGGATTCTTCGCGCGGAGTGGCGGCGCATCCGAATTCGCGATACACGGTGCCGGCGCGGCAATCGCCGAGCATTTCGCCGAAGTGGGAAGCGCCGGAAGGCGTCCCGATTTCGGCGTTTATTTTTGGGGGACGGCGGGCGCGCGTGGCGCCGCTGGTGTACGAGTCGTTCGACTGGCAGCACGGGGTATTTGTGGGCGCGACGATGGCTTCGGAGACCACAGCGGCGGCGACGGGAGACGTGGGCATCACGCGGCGCGATCCGATGGCGATGCTGCCCTTCTGCGGGTACAACATGGCGGATTATTTCCAGCACTGGCTGGAGATGGGGAAGAAAATTCCGAAGCCGCCGAAGATTTTTCATGTGAACTGGTTCCGGAAAGGCGCGGACGGAAAGTTCCTGTGGCCGGGATACGGCGAAAATGTGCGCGTGCTGAAGTGGATTCTGGAGCGAGTGGAAGGACGCGGCGCGGCGGAAGAGACGCCGATCGGGCATGTTCCGGCGCGGGGCGGGTTGACGCTGGATGGGATGCAGATTTCCGATGAAGCGATGAGCGAATTGCTGCGCGTGAATCCCGAGGATTGGGAACAGGAGATGGTGGACACGAAGGAGTTTTTTGGGAAGTTTGGCGAGCGGCTGCCGCGAGAGATTCGCGAAGAGCATGAGAAGCTGGCGAAAAGATTTGAGAGAAAGATGCAGACGGCGAAATAAGAAGTGAGGAAGTAGATGAGGTAGAGGACGTAAAGGAAGTAGAGGAAAAGGAAGTACGCTGCGACGGCTTCCGGTGGTCGCCACGCTGACCGAGTCGAGCCGACGGCTTCTTTGGGAAGTTCCTGCCTGAGTTGTACCTACCCCCACCCCCGGTGTTTTTGCGGAAGAGTGTGGAAGTGTCTGTAAAGAATAGGCTTGCGTTTTCGGTGCGTGCAAAAAAGCGCAAAAGAGTGCGCAAGAGCATGAGAATAAGAGGGCAGAAGTGGCGAGCGGCGGGAAAGAAAGAGGCCGCGCGAGGTGATTGGAACAGAATGCTTTTCCATTTTGGGAATGGACTGGCGAGTGAGAACCCCACCCCCCTGTTTTTTGTAAGTGTTGCCTCTAAAGGAGTTAGGTTTTCTGTAAGCCCTTTAGATGCAACACTTGTGAGGTGGCTTGTAAGTGTTGCATTTAAAGGGCTTGCGAGTGTGGTCTTGAGGTTTTCAGTGCCCAGAAAAGCTTGGAGAGGGAGAGTTAAACGACGAGCCCGGAGGTTCGCTGAGAAGAGCGGCCGAGGATGTGGGTTGGTATACACGGGAAAGAATAGCACGTGAGTATTGATTGGTTAAGAGATTTGCAGGGAAATGCGGGAATGGGGAGTTGGATGGCGGAGAATGCGGATTTAACGGTGCGCCCGTTTGATGTGCCAGGCTAAGACAGTCAGTAAACGTTTCGTCTGTCGCTAGGTTTCCCAGGTTTCGCGGCTAGAGCTGATCCGTGGACCGGAGTTCCTGCTCAATATCTTCGTAATTGTATCGGAGAGGTGGGACGGCACGCTTGGCGGCAAAATCCATAAAAGCTGCCAGGGGTGTCTGGCATAGCTCGGCGGCGCGGCCCAAAGAGACTTTATCTTCGCGGTAAAGCTCGAGCGCGAGAAGGCGAGCCGTTTCCTGAGAGAGATTGGTCCCCTCCGGGTTTGCGGCCCGCAGAAGTGCTGACGGCAGCTCTACACTCTCGGTTTCCATGTGTCGAAATTAGCGCATCCGGTGTGCTTTGTCATGGGATTTCGCTGGTGATTGCGGCGCGGGGCTGACTCTCATTTCTTGCTCTGTTTGTTGCGGGCGGAACGCTTGATTTCCTGCGGGTCGAATACCGTGGAGGGTCCGTTGTCCAAGCCTTCCCGAATGTCCTGGCGGAGATGCCGCAATTTCAGGGCTCGAAGCTGATCTTTTTGTTCGATGCGCAAAGCGCAGGCCACCGGCCCGCGTTGCCGGAAACTGCCTTTGTCATGGCAAAGAAAGGGCGTTAGTATTAGCGCATGCCGGTGCTATGGAAAGAACATATCGTAAGCGACCCGGAGATCCTGCGAGGGAAGCCCCGAATTAAGGGGACGCGTATTCCCGTGGGGCTGGTGCTGGGTTATTTGGCCGCGGGCAAGTCTTCTGCGGACATCGTCGCGGAATTTCCCGACCTCAGCGGAGAGCAGATTGCCGCGTGCCTGGACTACGCGCGTGAACTCGCTGAATTTGAGGTAGTCATCTGATGGCCTTGCGGTTTCTGGCCGACCACTGTATCTCCAACACCATTATCAAGATGCTTCGAAATGAGAGCCACGAAGTGGTGCGCCTGAGGGACGTTCTGCCGGTGGAGCCGCCCGACGCGGCCGTTATCGCGAAGGCGCAGGAGTTGGACGCGATTCTGCTGTCGATGAATGGCGATTTTTGCGGACATCCTAGCGTACCCGCCGAAAAACTATAGAGGTATCGTCGCGCTGCAAATGCGGAACCATGCCGAGGTTCTTAGCCAGTTAATGATCCGACTCACCGGGTATTTGAGGACACAGCTTTCAATGGAGCGCTACCGCGGAAAATTGTTTGTCATCGAAGTTAATCGGATACGGATTCGGGAGTAAGAGGAGGGAAAGAACTAAGCCGCCTTTGCCTGAAACGACCGCGCAAAGATGGGCCGCCCGGGGTGGATGACACTACATGGTGGTGCCGACGGCGCGGATGGGCCAATCGTGCCAGGAGTTGTCTGCGGGGAGGGAGTCGGAGGGATTGAGGGGGTCGTAGCGGACGGAGATTTTTTCGGTGCCGGCAGCTTTCTGCGCGATGAGTTCGAACAGGGCGTCGTGAGGATTGCAGATTACGGCGAACTGATTGGAATAGAGGCGGCCGGCAACTTCGAATTGATAGTTGACATAAAGCGCGTCGGGAAAATTACCAGCAAGAGCAGCATACCCGCCGAGTTGGCGAGTGACCGAGGTCACCAGAGCTTGGGCGATGGGCCAATTTTTTCGGAGGGAGAGCCGGCGTTTTCCACTGAATGAATTGGAGAGGACGATGGAGGCGCCCAGCAGGCCGGAATCGCGGGAGAAATCCACGGAATGGAGAGTCCAGAGCAGTCCTGCCAAGGCGACGATGCCGAGAATGGTCAGAACGGTTTCGTTGACGGGGAATCGGAGCAAAACGAAGAAGGCGACAACGACATAGAGCAGGACCTTCTGGGCGGTCTGGTTCATTCTGGCTGGCAATGGCGTTTCCTTTGTTTTGCTCGGGCAATGACGTTCGCGGTGGACGATACGAATTATTTAACCCTAAAAATGCTGGAGGAGGAAGAGGCAGGCAGCCCAGAGAAGGGCGCTGGAGTCAGGAGCTGGTTTGCTTGGCGGATTGGTTGAAGCCGGTGGAGGAGGAGAGGGCGCGGCATTTAGCGGGTTCGTTTTCGACGAAGGCGTTGGAAAGGTTGTTGGGTGTTTTGAAGGCGGGGAGAAGATGCCGGGCTGAAGCCCGGCGCTACATTCATACATTGGGTCTCAGAAATCAAGAGATCCTCCTCGAAAAGGCAGCTCGGCTGCTGGCCAGGAAAGAGGACGAGATGTTAAGAAATGAGTTTACAAAGACACTCCCGGCGATTCCCCTGTAAAGGCAAGACGCCAGGGGACTGCCAATCGCAGCGCAAATCATATAAGGCATATCGAATTGCGGGCTGGGCTGTGGATTGAAGAATCTGCCCGGAAAAAAGTTCGGGGCGCTGCTTCGTGCAGGCAGCGACCTCCAGAAGCGGACTCCATGCCCTACGAAGGGCTCGCCGGTGCGAGCGGTGCTCGCTCGGACCAACGGAGGACACGCAGCGCGCGGAGGGTGTTCCACCGACTCGGGTCGCCTACGGACTCGCTGAACGCGAAGGGGAGGGCCTCGTTGTGCGAGCGATCGAGGAGCCAGCGACCGTCGGCCTGCTGCCGGCTCTTGACGACCTGCAAGGCATCGGCGATGCGCGCGTCGGGCTGGAAACCTGCGGCCCGGAAGTAGTCGAGCGCACGGAGAACATCGTAGTGGTAACGCGGCGGGTACGCGAACTCCAGGAACGCCGGATGTGCGACCTCGCCGGTGGAGAGCCGGCGGAAGAGACCGCGCTCGAGCAGGTACTCCTCGCCACGCCGCCTGGCCGCCGCGATTTCCGGGGCAATCTCCGTCTCCAGGTTAGGCCCGACGGCACGCTCGTATTCGAGCAGCCCTTCGAGTACGCAGATCGTGGAGTGGTACGACGAGCGCGCGCTCTTGGGCGCTTCACAGTTCCAACCGCCGTCAGGGAGTTGATCGTCGAGGAGACGGCGGGCGAGGCTCTCCGTCGGGAGCCCGAAGTAGGCGCCGAGCGCGAGTATGCCGCCGTTGATGCATGGCTCGACTTCCCCCGCGAAGAACGACTTGAACGGCTTATCGCGAAACTCCTCGTCCCATTGGTAACCCGACTCGAGGCGGGCCACCGCCGATTCGACGGCGGGGTCGGTGCGGTCGACGCCGGTGGAGCGCAGGAGGAGGAAGGTGAAGAGGGTCGGCAACCAGTCGGGGTCGCCGGGCCGGTGCCACGGGCCGTCCGATCCCTGGCAGGCGAGAATTTCGGCGCCAACCCCTTCGTGCGGGACGCGGGCGCGTTCCGCGACGAGCGCCGCCGGGGAGGCGTCCGTTAGATCGCGCATGGCCTGCCAGCGGATGGCCGGGTCGGAATCGAGCAGCCAGTCGATAGGGTTCATGGCGCGGTATTATGCCATCGCTTGCGGCTTCGCGTCGTAATCACATGCGCCGTGCGAGCCCGATGTCCTACGCGCCTGGCGATCTGACCTCGCCCTGCCCCTGTTTCTGCGCCAGGACCCGCGGCTGCTGGGGCCCCGAGTACAAAAAAAGAAAAGCAGATCCTTCGCTACGCTCAGGGTGACAGTTGGGGGGGGGCGCCCGTTTAGTCAGGCAATGGTTTGCTTGGCGGTTTTGTGGAAGTCCGTGAAGGTAGAGAAGAGGACACGCCACTAAGGCCGTTCAGGGTTAGAGCTGTTCACCGGAGCGCTGGAGGCGGCGCATGGCGAAGGCAGCGGCGAGGCAGCCGATGCCGGTGAAGAGCATCCAGGAAGATGTGGGATAGACGAAGCGCTGGAATTCGGCGTCATCGAGCATGGAGAGAAGCGGATAGAGTGGGTTGAGGAAGAGCGGAGCCTGGACGTAAGCGGGAGGACCGCCGAGGCCGACGGCGTCCGCATGGCTGGACCAGTTGGCGACGAGAATGCCGAAGACGACGGCGGTGACGATGGAAAGAGCGAGAACGATGGCGTAGCAGACGGCGGTGGAGTGAACGCTGCGGCGGAAGTTGGCGGAGCACCAGAGGCCGATGGCGGAAATGCTGGCAAGGACGAGAACAGTGGAGGCGGTGGCGCGGACGAGCTGCATGGGCTCGACGCCGCCAAATGCAAACGAGATGGCAAGCAGCGGGAGCGCGCTGGAAAGCAGCAGCAGCAGGAAGAGCAGAGCGGCGACAAATTTTCCCCACCAAATTTGAGGAGCGGTGAGCAGGCTGGTGAGCAGACCGGCGAGGGTGCGCTGTTCTTTTTCGATGGTGATGGCGCCGGCGCTGAAGACCGGGGCCATGAGAAGTAGAAGAATAATCTGCGTGAAGACGGCGGTGAGAAAAATGGCGAGGCCGATGTCCGCGCCCTGGACTTCGCGCTGGCCCTGGTGGAGCTGCTCGTCGACGGAGACGTAGTAAGCGAACAAGACAGTGCCGGAAAGAACGAGGAGATAGAGAGTGGGAAGGAGCCAGGAGCGGCGTTCGCGCAGGCGTTGGCGAAGTTCTTTCAGGATCATGGGATTGGTGACGAAGCGGCTCATGGCTGGGGTGCTCCGAAGGCGCGACGGTAACGTTCTTCGAGGCCGGGGCCGCGGGCGTCGAAATGAATGACAGTGATGCCGGCGGCGAGAAGCGATTGCAGAAAGGCGGAAGCTTCCTTGGTGGCGCCAGGAAGCTCGACGAGGAGTTCGCCGGCTTTCTTCTCGAGGACGCGCGCGGCGGGAGTGGCGGCGAGGACGCGATCGACGGCGTCGAGCGAGCCGTCGAATTGGATTTCGCAGCGAACGGTGGCGAGGGCGGCGCCTACGGCGTAGGAAGAAGGCTCGGCTTCGTGGACATTTTTGCCGTCGGCGATGAAGACGATGCGCGTGCAGATGTCTTCGAGGTCGCTGAGAATGTGCGAAGAGATGAGGATGGCGATGCCTTCGGCGTGCAGCTGCTTGAGTTGTTCGCGGAGGGCGATGCGCGCGAGAGGATCGAGGCCGGTGGCGGGCTCGTCAAGGAGGAGGAGCATCGGCTCATGGAGAAGAGTTTTTGCCAGGAGGAGGCGCTGCTTCCAGCCGAGGGAGAGGTGCTCGACGAAATCGCCGGCGCGATCGGCGAGGCCGGAGCGTTCGAGGGCGCGGCGAATGGCGGCGGAGCGGCGCGGCTCGTTGAGGCGGAAGGCGTCGGCGAAAAATTCGATGAATTCGCCGATGCGCATGTCCTGATAGAGGCCAGGGACGTCGGGGAGATAGCCGACGCGGGAACGGACGGCGAAGGGAGCGGTGAAGACGTCGTGGCCGGAAATGACGGCGGTGCCTGAGTCCGCGGGCTGAAGAGTGGCGAGGATTTTGATGAGCGTGGTCTTCCCTGCCCCGTTAGGGCCAACAAGGCCAACGAGTTCGTTGCTTTCGAGGTGGAGCGAAAAGCCGTTGAGGCCGCGGCCGCCACGGAAGGTTTTGCGGAGGGCTTCGACTTCAATCATGGCCAGTCCTCGAAAGTGACGATGGTGAGAGAGCCGGACTTGATGTCCGGAGAGAGATCTTTGAGCGAACCGTCGAGAGTGGCTTCCGAGCTGAGACCAAAGAAGACGGCTTTGGTTTCGGAGAAGACTTCGCCTTTCAGGGGAGACCAACCGCGAATTAATTCTTGCAGAGAAAAAGGCTGAGTGCGGAGGGCGTTGTACTCCTCATCGAAGCGCTTGGAGTCTTTCTCCGAGGGTTGCCAGCCGCCTTGCGTGGATTGGAACGCAAACGGCGGAGCGGGGTAGCCGCGGCCGGAAAAGAGCATGCGGCCTGACTCTTGCGTGTAGGGGCGGCGGGGAACGTGCGCGAGATCGACGACGACGCCGGTGGGAAATTTGTCAAGGAGGAAGACGTTGTCCTGGTCGACGACGATGGCCTGGCTGTAGTTGATGCCAGTGTCATTGTGAAGGCGGCCTTGGGAATCGCGGGAGACGGTTCCGGCGAAGCGACGGTGGCCCTGGAATTCCAGGTCGCGAAAAGACCAACGGCGGAGGAAGAGGCGCGTTTGCCAGTGGCGGCCGAGCTGAAATTCGTTGACGGAGCCGTTCATTCCCGCACCGGAGAAAACGACATCGCCGACTTGGAAAGAGTTCTGCCGGGGAAAGGTGTAGACCAGATCTGCAGGGAGAAGGGGTTCGACGAAAGAACGCTCGGGAGCGGAGACGCGGACTTTGGAGAGAGAGGTTGCGAGGGGGCTCAGGTTGTCCATGCGATAGACGGTCATTTCGTCAAGACCGAAATTGCGGGGATGGTTGCGGGCGCTGACGGCGTAAAGAAGAATGGAAAATAAAATGGCGATGGCGGGAATGGTGACCCAGGCCCATTCGGGATGGCCGGCGCGGCGAAGGACGACAAAATTAACGAGGCCGACGAGAAGAAGATAGGCGACGACCCAGAGGAGGAGTGCAAGGAAGCTGGGAAAGCGAAAGGTAGTGCCCAGGCGCGACATAAGCCAGTTGACGTCGGAACCGGGTTCGCCAGGGCTTACGCCGCGATTGAAGCGTGCGAGCTGCTTGCGAATGTCATCGGGAGTGCTCTCGGTGAAACCGAGTGGGCGGAAGAAATTGGAAAAGTCTTTGCTGGTGACGGAGGTGAATTTTGTGAAACGCCCTTCGCCGACGGAGAGAGTCTTGCCTTCTTCGGCGTGACGGCGGTAGACATCGAGGAATGCTGGGGGAGTTGAGTTGGCTGAGATGTCGTCGTGGAGCTGGTCTTCGACGAGCACGAGTTTTCCCCCGCCATGGAGGTAGAGTTCGAGGGCTTCGCGTTGAGGAGCGGAGAAGTTGCCGGCAGGAGCAGCGAGAATAATGGAATTTGCAGGCGCGTAAGCCCATTCGACGCGCGGAACTTCGGACAACTGGAGGAGGCGGAGGGACTGGGACTTGTGGGTCTGTTCCTCGGGGCTGCCGGTGAGAAGAATGGACTGCTGGATGGAACGGCATAGATCCGGAGTGGAACAAAGAAGAGCGATGACGTAGCCTTCGGATTTCTGACCGACACGGCGGCCGGTGCGTCCGATGGGGAGTCCATGAGAGTCGAGTGCCTGGGCGGAAATGACGGCATGTTCGAGGGGAACGATATGGAGAGGAACATCGAGAACGCGAGTCTCGTCGGGCTTGAGGGTGAGCGGTATGGTGCAGATTTCGGAGATGGGGCTGGCACCGGCATCGAGATTGGCTTCGAAGGTGGTTAGGTCGAAAGTGAGGGACTCGCTGGAGGTGTTGCTCGCTTGGACTTGGATCCAGGTTGGCTCACCCGTTCTGGATAAGGTGCCTTCAAGGCCGAGATGAAGGATTTTTACGGAGATGGAGTCGGCGCAAGGAGCGATGGGCGCAAGCCCGGCCAAGAGAAGTAAGAGAAGTAGGAGGCGGTGATACATCTGCGGAAGGGATACTACTCGAATTATGTGCAGACTGGCAATTAGTGGGGAGTCCTCGAGAAGTACGGTTATTGGAGGATGGATTGGATTTCGGGGTCGAGGGAGAGATGGGTGGCGGGGACGCCGTTGATGGAGAATTGTTGGGCGGAGGGGGAGGAGGAGAAGAGGAAGAAGCGGCTGATGTGGTAGTCCTCGTCGAAGGAGGAGAAGAGGCGCTCGGTTTCATCCGGAGAGAGAGAAAAAGAGGAGAGCGGGACGGGTTGGCCGAATTGTCCGGCGAGGGAGAGATAGCGGTCAACGAGTTGGTGGAGAGTCATGACTTGAAGGCGGGGAGCGGGTTCGGCGCTCATGCGGCAGAGTTTACTGCGAAGGAAGAAGGAAAAGAAGAATTAAACGCATAGACGCCCCGACCAGATCGAGGTAAACGCCGTGCGCAGAGAAAAGAAAGATGGCGCCCTGAAGGGCGCCGCTATACGGCGACAAAATGGCGTTACGTATGGATTTTAGTGACCGGGCAATATTGGGCAAGCCTCGCGGAGAATGATAGGGCTCGGTTTGTGGGGTGCCCGGGGGATTGGTAAGATGTGGAGCGGGAAATTGGGACGCGTGATATTTGAACGCGGAAAACTAGAAGACAGGAAGTCGACAAACGAGGAGGAAGCGTTATGAGTATCGCGGTGGGACAAGTGGCGCCGGGTTTTACTTTGCAGAACCAGGACAAGCAGGAAGTGAAGCTTTCGGATTTTGCGGGGAAGAAGAACGTGGTGATCGTGTGGTATCCGCTGGACTGGAGCCCGACGTGCACGAACGAGCACGCGTGCTTTGTGAATGAGATGAAGGCGTTCGAAACGCTGGACGCGGAAGTGCTGGGAGTGAGCGTGGACAGCACGTGGTCGCACAAGGCGTACGCGGACAAGATGGGAATCAAGTATTCGCTGCTGGCGGATTTTCATCCGAAGGGCGCGATGAGCGAGAAGTACGGAGTCTACCTAGCGGACAAGGGGATCACAGGGCGGTCGATTGCCATCGTGAACAAGGCTGGGAAAGTGGCGTGGTTCAAGGACTACGGGATTCCGGTGGTGCCGGATTTGAAGGAAGTGGCGGCGGCGCTGGGGCAGGTGAAAGCGGCGACCGCGTAAGAGGAAGTAAAGGACCCAAAGGAAGTAGAGGAAGAGAAGGAACGGACCCCGGATTTGGCGGGGTCCGTTTTTTGTTTTCAGTGATCAGTTTTCAGTCTTCAGTGAGGGAAAGAAATTTAGTGGGCGAAAAGCAGTGCCAAACGTGGGGATTCGGGGATTTCTTTGCGTGCGTGAAGGAGACAGATGAGAGCTCACGAATCCCAAGCTTGGGCGCAGCGTTCCTTCGTTGGCGCTCAGGATAGACCTGCGCCCTTAGAGGGCATGATGCACGTGGCGTGTATCTTTTTTTGCGTTTATTTGGTGGCGAGGTCGTTGCGAGCGACGGCGCCGGCTTTCATGACGAATTTCACGGATTGCAGGATGTGGACGTCGGCGAGCGGGTCGCCGGAGACGGCGATGAGGTCGGCGAAGTGGCCGGGTTCGAGGGCGCCGACTTTGTCAGCCCAGCCAAGGAGATCTGCGGCGTTGATTGTGGCGGCCTGGATAGCGTCGAGCGGCTTCATGCCCCACTCGGTCATTTTGGCGAATTGCTTGGCGTTGTCGCCGTGAGGATAGACACCAGCGTCGGTGCCGAAAGCCATCTTTGCACCGGACTGATACGCGTGGCGGAAATTCTCGCGCTGCAGGCGGCCGAGTTTCTTTTCCTTTTCGATGGACTCGGGGAGCATGCCTGCTTTCTCGCCTTCCTGGAGAATGTAATCGTCGTTGTAAATGTCGAAGACGAGATAGGTGCCATGTTCCTTGGCGAGCTTGATGCCTTCTTCGTCGATCAGGCTGGAATGCTCGATGGAGTCGATGCCAGCGTTGATGGCGTCCTTGATGGATTGTGTGCCGTGGGCGTGGGCGGCGACTTTGCGGCCGAGTTTGTGGGCTTCGGTGGCGATGGCCTGAAGTTCTTCGAGGGAATATTGCGGCGTGCCAGGGAGATCGCCCTTGCTGAGAACCCCTCCGGACGCGCAAACCTTGATGACGTCGGCTCCGTACTTGATGACGTCGCGCACTTTGGCGCGGGCAGCCCAGGGACCATCGGCAACGCCGAATTCTTTGTAGTGATATTCATAGGGAAGCAAATTGTTGTCGCAGTGGCCGCCGGTGATGCTGAGCGGAGGGCCAGAGGCGCGCATGCGCGGGCCTTCGACGTCGCCATCGTTGATGGCGTCGCGGAGAGCGATGTCGGTGAAACTTCCTGCGCCGACGTTGCGGACGGTGGTAAAACCGGCGCGCAGAGTCAGGCGGGCATTTTTGACGCCGGTGATGGCTTCGCGCGGAACGGAGATGCCGAGGCCTGCGTAACCGTTGGAGGTGGGATCGGCGGTGAGATGTGTGTGGACGTCAATAAGGCCGGGGAGACAGGTGGCGGCGGAAAGATCGATGGGCGTGAGACCAGCGGGAAGTTTTGCGGAGGAAGCGGGGCCGACGGTGAGGATGGTCCCGAAATCGTCGAAGACGATGACTTGATCGGAGAGCGTATGGCCGGAGCGGACGTCGAGGAGTTTGCCGCAGCGGACGGCGCCGGGGACCGCGAAAGCGAGCGGGGTGAATGCCAGCAGGGCGAAGAGGGCCGGAAGAAATTTGCGCATGAGTCTCCTAGACAAGGCGATTGACGACTGCGGAGTATACAACTGGAAGAGCGCGGCGGGGAAACCGAGAGTTGCGGGCGCGGGAAAAAAAACTAATGCGAGGCCGGAGTGGGGGGCTTTTTTTCGGAGGAGGCGGGGGGCGCGGAGAAGGATCGGACGAAGAGTACAAGTTGCCAGCGCTGGTCTTCGGTGAGGCGTTTTTTGAAGGCGGGCATGGGCTTTCGGCCTTCACTGATTCTGAAGAAGAGTTCGCCGTCGGTGACGGCCGCGTTGTGAGGCCGGTCGGAAAGATCCGAGGGATGAGGATCGTGCAAATGAGCTTCAGGACCGTCGCCTTTGCCGGTATTGCCATGGCATTGGACGCAGTTGTCGAAGTATAGATCTCTAGCGGCGGAGAAGTTAGATGCGGTGGATTGGAGAGGGTTCTTGCGTTGCTTGGCTTCGTCGGGGACGCGCCAGTCTTGCTTCTGTTGAAAGGCGGCGAGGACGATGGAAACGAAGATGAGAGCAAGGAGAACGGCGAAGAGGAGCTTGCGCGTGCGGAGGCTCTTTTGCGGGGACGTCGTCATGGTGACAGAAAATTTTCGCATATTCGACGAGGAGGAGGAAGGACGCAGCACAAGAAAGAAAAAAACTGAACACAGAGAACCCGGAGAGCGCCGAGGAAGAAAAAACGGAGAGGAGGAAAGGGTAGGCGGGGGTGGAACTTGAAGTTGGGAGGAAACGAGAAGTCAGGAGGAGCGGAAGATGAGGTAGAGGAGTTCGCCGTTGAAAAAGAGGATGGCGGCGGCGACGGTCCAGGCGATGACAGTGGTCAGGCGGGAGTTGGCAAATTCTCCCATTTTGGCGCGGCTGCCGGTGAATTGGATGAGCGGTATTACCGCGAACGGCAACTGAAAACTGAGGACGACTTGGCTGAGGATGAGAAGCGCGGTTACTTTGTTTTCACCGGCGAAGCCGATGACGATGACGGCCGGAAAAATAGCGATACTGCGAGTAATAAGACGACGAAGCCAGGGCTTGAGGCGAATTTCGAGAAACCCCTCCATGACGATCTGGCCGGCGAGAGTGCCGGTGAGCGTGGAGTTTTGTCCGGAGGCGAGAAGCGCGACGGCAAAAACGGTGCTGGCGAGACTGACGCCGAGAACGGGACTGAGGAGTTTGTAAGCATCGGAAATTTCGGCGACGTCGTGGAGGCCGCGCGTATGAAAGGCGGCGGCGCCAAGGACGAGGATTGCGGCGTTGACGAAGAGCGCAAAGCCAAGGGCCAGCGTGGAATCGAAAATGGCGTAGCGCAAGGCTTCGCGGCGATCTCGCGAGGAAGCGCCAAAGGCGCGCGTTTGCACGATGCTGGAGTGGAGATAGAGATTGTGCGGCATCACGGTGGCGCCGAGGATGCCTATGGCGATGTAAAGCATCTCGCGGTTGCGAAGGAGCTCGGCGTGCGGGATGAAGCCGCGTGCGGCTTCGCGCCAGAGCGGTTGCGCCCAGAAGATTTCGTAGGCGAAGCAGGCGGCAATGCTGGCGATGAGCGTGACAACGAAAGCTTCGATGAGGCGGAAGCCGCGTCCTTGCAAGGCGAGGACGATGAGTACGTCCAGCGCGGTGATGAGCACACCGGCGAGGAGCGGGAGTCCGAAGAGAAGCTTCAGCGCGACGGCAGAGCCCAGGACTTCAGCGAGGTCGCAGGCGGCGATGGCGATTTCGCAAACGATCCAGAGAAAGATGGCGGTGCGGCGGGAATAATGTTCGCGGCAGGCTTGGGCGAGATCGCGCCCCGTGGCGATGCCGAGTTTCGCGGAGAGCGCCTGAAGAAACATCGCCATCAAATTGCTGAGAAGGATGACGCTGAGAAGCGTATAGCCGAATTTGGAGCCGCCGGCGATGTCGGTGGCCCAATTGCCGGGGTCCATGTAGCCGACGGCGACGAGGTAGCCGGGGCCAGCGAAGGCGAAAACTTTGCGGAGCCAGGAAGCGGTGGAGGAAATGGGAATTGTGCGGTGCGATTCGGGGAGAGACGGAAGAGCGGCTCCAGAGCGGGAGGCACGAGTGGACCAAGGTCTGGAGGAGGAACCAGGGCCAAGGGAGGGTTCAGTCTCGAGTTGTGGAGGGACGCTAGGCGGCATAGTCGATGTTAACTACGTTAAATGTCCCTACTAAACTACAATTAATATCAGCGGCTGTCAATAGAACCTGGCTTTATTTTTCAAATGCGGCAATGCGGGAAACATGATGGCCGGGCCCTGAGCGGTTGGGCGGGGCTTGTGATAAGTTCGAAGTGCATTCCGGGAGAAGATGGAAATGGACGAACAGCGGCCGGTACAAGGGCAGGTACAGATCAAAGCGGACGAGAAAGAATTGCAGGGACAGTACTGCAATCTGGTGATGATTCACCACAACCTGGAAGAGTTCACGCTGAACTTCATTTATATTTTCCCGAACGGGCAGCAGGGAAAGCTGATGAACAGCACGATCGTGAGCCCAGGGCATGCGAAGAGGATTTGGCGGGCGCTGGGGGAAAATATTTCGAGGTATGAGGCGCAGTTTGGGACGATTAAGGAAGCGCCGGACGGTGGGCCGACGCCGAATGTAGGGTTTGTGCAGTAGAGACGGTTTAAGCGGTCAAAGTTCAAGAGTTAAGAGTTGCGAACACAAGCCGGGGCAAACCCGGGAACGAAAAGTTGTGCGTAGCCCGCCCTGCCTGTTAGAATTTAAACGTTGTTCCTCGGAGGGCCTGTAGCTCAGGTGGCTAGAGCGCGCCCCTGATAAGGGCGAGGTCGGTGGTTCAAGTCCACCCAGGCCCACCATTCAAATCATCAGTGAATACGCGGTGATTCTCACTTTTCCCCTTTTCGGGGATCTCCCTCAAAAAACCGTTTTGTCAACCGTTTGTCAACTTTACGATTGGCCGGATGGCAGTATACTCAGGGGCGTTAAGACCCTTCGGGTGAAGGCCGAACGGCTAGCATCGATTACTCATCGTCGAGAATGCTGCCCTGTCATGTCGAAGGAAGTGCAAGGCGGTGCAACACACTGCAAGGCCGTGGAAGGAGCTGGGAATCATTTTAAGTCAGTTTTGGGAGGCCGCGGGTTCGCTTGCACTCCCGCTGATCAGTCTTCATAAGTCGGCTTCCCTCCAGTGAATGGTTGGGCACTGCTGGCTCGTTTGTCAGACTTAACCCGGGTTGCCGACGTGCGCTATTGGGAGATCTGCGATCTGACGTTTGAACTTACCTTCTCAAAGCTAAGACGCAGAACGTTTCGCATACCGCCATTCAAGCAGAAATGCAATCCCCGTCCCGATCAAGACGAATGTCCAAACCCAATTGGTGTTAGCGCGGAGCAATCGCTCTCCTGAGATCAGGAACACGATGCCGCCGATCAGAAACAATGGCCCAGTGATCGCGCAATGAAAAGAACGATTCCTGGTCCAGTTGGCGAAGCAGCCGATAGCCATGGCGAAAAGGCACCCTGCAGCTGACGAGGCGTGGAGAGGACGCCAATAGATTCCTAGGAGGCTCAGCACTCCCCACGCAATCAGCGAGACTACGAACCAGTAGCAGATCGCCGCTGGCGAGCTACAGCAAGCTTCGAGTTGCTTTCTCATAGTTTGAATTTCCTTTGTGAGTTCGAAAACGAACCCCCTTGGGCTTTGGCGCGATGGGAGTGGAGGCTCACTTGGAAAGCAGGTCTGTGACTACTTTCGAGAAATCAAGCGAACGCACCACTGGGCCATTTAAGAAGACGGCACGCGGAAGCTGTTCATCCCAATGCGCGGCTGGAGGGTAAACGGCGACTTCATCCCACCGAATTCCTTGACGGGTGCAGCATTTCGGCTGAGGTTGACCCGCGTCAGACTCAACCTTGTGCCCCAGTTTTTCTGCGAACAGGTGGTTCTTATCCCAGTACTGTGTAACTCTTGGGTCAGACAGCCGCGCCAGTATAGCCGTGCCGGGACTGGAATAGTCCGTTGGAAGAATCGGTTCCCACACCGCAAACACACGGATGTGCGGATTTGTGTTTCGCTTTAGAATGTCTTCAACTGCGGAAGACCCCCGCAGACATGTTGGTCACGTTGGAGAAAGCAGGAGAACGATTCGCACTTCCCCAGAAGCTGCGTTGAACGTTGTACGGAATTGGTCAAAGTTTGCTGACGTGACTGAGGCAAGCGGCGGCTGACCTGCCGGAACCATTGCCCCGCCGTAGAAATGCCGGGCCAAAGCCAACAGCCCAACGGTCGCCAGCACCGTAAGAATGCTCACGCCTTTTTTCATCGTTGTCTGCCCGAAATGTCCGCGAGCACGCTAGCAATGACCTGAGGAAAGAGGAGAAGAAGAACCACGACGACTGTCGCCAAAGATAGCAGTGCGATTGCAGTCCTGCTTTGACGCGCCCGGCAGCGCATCCCCCGATAGACTTGGAAAAAACCAAGGCCAAGAAGGATGATCGAGAGTGCTAGAAGCCAAGGCCGTGCGCTAGCCAGAAAGACGGAAGCCCCGGCCACGCCTGCCGCGCCCAAGAACGGTAGAGGCAAACAACAGCTCAAACTCAGCAGCGAACTGAGTATCGCCCCGACTGAAGCGCCAGTTGTCTTCCAGTTGCCCATCAGACCCCCGAAACACGCGCTTTTTCGATTGCAGCCCGTAAACTCTGTTGCGATGGGACGCCGCTGCCATCCGCATACATACGGCACATCAGTCCAAAAGAAGTAGTTTGTCCGCTACGTGGCTCAACGTCATGCCCATTTATGCGAATCGTGGGTGAACCGGGAAACTTGAGCGATTGTGCCATCGCGGCGTCGCTCACCAATACTTCATTGACTGCTGTTTGAAGATTTTCCGCAGATAGATTTGCACGTAAGCGCTCAAGCGCAATAACGTGATTCGGACAGTTAGCGACGTATAACAATTCAATGTTCATTCGGCACCGTTGTGCTTGGATTTTCCAATGACCTTTAGGACCGGGCACCGCCCGTTCTTCTTCCTCCGAGGGCGATTGAGTTGAGCGTTGCACTTTGTCAGTGCGGTCTTCAGTTCCTCTTCCAACTTAGCCAGCGCGATTCTCTTTGGGTGGATGTCTTTCAGCTTGTGGTCAAGCATCTTCCGCACTGCGGAGCACGCACGCAGATCATTGGTTCTCAAAGACACAAAATCACGAATCTCATTTAGCGAGAAGCCCAGTGTCTGTAAGCTACGAATGAATTGCAGCGCGGCAACATCATGAGAAGAGTACAAACGAAACCCACCTTCGCTGCGGGTAGGGGCTGCGAGCAGCCTAGTGCGCTCATAAAAGCGAATGGCGTCTATACTAACGCCTACCTGTTTGGACACCTGCCCGATTCGCATTGACTTCCTCGCACCAAGCATCCGACACCCCCACCGTACACCCTTGAGTGTAGTCCAGAGTCAAGCGCAATCTAATGTGAGAACCGAGGCGGATCGACGATGGGACCGGCTCAACCAACTCGCCAATCGGCCAGCCGATTCTGGGATTGTGAGTCACACAGCGGTCTTTCGCCAACAATCCGATCGCAGGTTACGGAGTTGGCTTATATTCAGCAGATGAGGGACAACGATTTCCCAGCGCGCGGCCTTGCTATCGGGACCAAGACGCCAGGGTTCATTGGGGTAGGCAGCTTCTTGTTCTTTGGTGCCACCATGGCGAGCCTCGCCGCAACTACTTTGCTTTGGCGAGGGACGGCTCTTGATCGCATCTGGGTTCTCAATCCGATAGCGTACAAGCGACTCGCGCCTTTGGGCTATCCGGTTGGGATTCTCTTCCTGCTGCTCGGCGTGGCCCTGAGCACGGCTGGAATCTGGAGGTTCCGACGCCGCCTTTGGGGATGGAGACTAGCGGTTGCAATCATCGCCATTCAGATTCTAGGAGATGTCGTTAACTGTGTCAGAGGCGACCTGCTGCGCGGCGGAATTGGCGTCATCATTGCCGGTGCACTATTGCTGTTTCTTTTGCAGCCAAGAGTCAGAGCCGCGTTTGCCTAGAATCTCTTGCGAAGAAATTCAAAAAGGATGTAACCGGTGAGTGCGGCTGCCGTGGCAATTTCAAAATTGGAAGCGGTAAAGACATCTCCGATTGCCCAACTTAGACCCCTCTTCTGCCCCATGCCTGAGCGCTCAAATTCTCCCATCAATAGATTCGAATAGAATAGGAAGATGATAAAACCTACCTCGATCACCGCTCTCCAGACATTCTTCCTCATATCAAATATCAACTCCATGGTGGCCTCGATTTAACTTGCACGAGAAGCTGTTCGGGCACTTGGGCAGACCGGCTAGCCGAGACGCACCGCTGCTGAGTTTGACTCAGGCGTCTAATCCGCCGATTGCCCATTCTACACTGCCGAGAAGCTCCCTCGCCTGCGACTGCGGGGTTAGAATGATTGCGACTCTCTTATGACCGCAGCGACAACACCTTCCTTGTCTGACGTTTCGCGGAAAGTTCTTCAACTCCAAGTCTTCACACTTATCTGGATGAGCGTGGAGGCCCTCGTGTCTCTCGGGACTGCTTGGACTTCGCACAGCCCCGCACTGTTGGCTTTCGGCGGGGACAGCTTGATTGAGCTGCTTTCGGCAGCCGTTGTGTTCTGGCGTTTTCGCTTCAAGTTGCGTGAGGAGCGGGCA
>Ga0210407_10000607_pt1 | contig 39250 bp, 25 predicted proteins | sample IncBWC27MmetaG_FD_150860 | JGI IMG/M metagenome (GOLD analysis project Ga0210407, IMG submission 150860) | Forest soil microbial communities from Barre Woods Harvard Forest LTER site, Petersham, Massachusetts, United States - Inc-BW-C-27-M | ecosystem: Environmental > Terrestrial > Soil >...
GAAGCACGAATCATGGGAGCAAGAACCGAAGAGATGGATGGAGGGACCCTGCGTCCCCCGCGAGATTAAAGGAACACGGCCTTGGTCTGGACATCAAAACCTTTTCCGCGAGAGCGAAATGGCGCGGCTGCTGGCGCCTCCGGAGAAGTGTTGCCAAACACTACTTGACACGCACCCGCGTCGTTAGAGACAGGATGACAATCTTAAGACTTGTTTCGCGTATTTCCAATCTGCGACGTTAGAACTCCGGCGGGATCGCCCGCGCTTCTTCCAGCGTGAGGCGCTTTTTGTTTTTGTACGACAGGTTCGCCATGTGCACGGCGATTGCCGACCGGTAGCCCATCTCTGCCGGGGCGTTGGGAACGGCGCGGCTGCGGATGCAGTCGATCCAATTCGCCATGTGATTGCCTTCGGGAGTCTTGCCGCGAACGGCGTCTCCGGAGCGGTTCGTCTTTTCGGGCCAGTACTGCAGCGGCTCATCGAAGTGGTGTTCGATTGTGCCGTCACTGCCCAGAATGTGATCGCCCAACTCGTAATGCTTGTTGCTGAACGTGGACTGCCAGGTCACGACAATGTCCTTGGGGAAGTCGAGCGTCACGGCGATGGTGTCGGGGACCTCGCGTCCGTCTTTTTCGGAGAACACGCCGCCTGACATATACGCCGCGGACGGCAACGGCAGGTCGAGAGCGCCCATGATCCAGGCGATCTGGTGAACCATGTTTTCGGCGCAATTGCCTCCGGCGAACTCCCAGAATAATCGCCAGTTGATGAGCTTAAAAGGGTCGAACGGACGATCAGGGCGGCCGTTCAGAAATGCGCTCCAGTTCACGTTCTGTGCGGTGCAGTCGGCGGGAACCGGGCGCACCCACTGGCCTTTGCCGTGTGGCGTGTTGCGGCCCATCCAGGATTCAACCTGCGTGACTTTGCCGACCCATCCGTCTCTGATCATCTGCTTGGCGTCGATCATGGCGCCGGAACTTTGATACTGCAATCCGATCTGAACGACGCGGTTGGAATTTTTCGCCGCGCTCAGGCACTTGTCGGCCTCCGGAATCGACCAGGTCATGGTCTTCTCGGCATAAAGATCTTTGCCAGCGGCGAGCGTGTCGAGAAAATGCCGCGTGTGGATGTGCAGCGGGCTGGCGACGATGACGCCGTCGATATCCTTCATATCGAGGATGCGGCGGTGATCGTCAAACGTCTGAATGCCGGGGACGCGGCTCTTCGCCTGGTCGCGGCGGCGGCTGTAGACGTCGGCCATGGCAACAACTTCAACTCCGTGGAGGGGGAGCACCTGTCCCAGCAAATCGTTGCCCCGATCGCCCACGCCGATCATCCCGACGCGGACGCGGTCGTTCGCGCCCAGAACGGTCGACGCCGGATAAGCCATCACGGCGGCTGTTCCCATTGCGGCCTGCTTCAGAAACGTACGTCTGGTGTGATCGGTCATAATTTCCTCATTCACGTTTCCATGTTAGGGTGCCCCACTTCTCGCGCGCCCTTTGCGCGAGAAGTGGGTCTTACACCGCGTCCGCCTGTTGCAGAAGTGTTTTCATTCCCGCCCAGCTCTTGCGCGAACATTCTTCCGGCGTGCCCCCGCCGTTCCAGTGGGTTTCGAGGCTGACGGCAAGACGATAGCCGTCGCGCTTGAGCGCCTTGAACTGGCCGGCCCAGTCGATGACGCCTCCGCCCATGGGCGCCCAGTCATATCCTTTATCTTTCTTGACGGCGTCTTTGCAGTGGCAGTGGCCGAGGCGATCCTTGGGCAGAAGATTGTAGCCGTCCGGATAAGGAATCTCTCCCGCGGCGGCGGCGTTGCCGGGATCCCAGTTCAGCATGAGCGCGGGCGACTGCACCGCGCTCAAAACTTTGGCGGATTCCGCCGCAGTTGCCGTGTTGCACGCCATTTCGTTTTCGAGCACAAGGATGATTCCCTTCTTTGCAGCCTTGGCTGCCGCATCGCGCAGCTTGTCGTTGATGGCGGCGCGGTAGGGGGCCTGATCTTCCAGGCGCCAGAAGTCGAAGCAGCGCACGCGATCGGTCTGAAGCGCTTTTGCCAGATCCATGGCGCGCTCCAGAACTTCGTCCTGCTGCGCGAGAGTGAAGTCGGCGCCGAAACTCTTAGCTTCGCTGAACTTGGATTTCGGCGCGCCCGGCCAGTCGACTTTGAACAGCGGGCTGGCAATGTCGGTCACCTTCAGCTGGAATTTTTCGAGAATGCGGCGCGCCTCCGCCACTTCTTTCTCGTCGAGGCTGATGATGTTCTTTTTCCACATGCCGCGCAGTTCAATCCATCCCATGCCGAATTCGCGCGAAGCCACTTCGCAGGCGTGGCCGAAGTCCTGAGAAATCTCGTCGTTGATGACGGAAACGCGGAAGGGCGAATGGCTGTCGGACGGCCTTAAGCCGGAAGCGGGTGAGAACCGGGACGCGGCGTTGGCGGCGTGCGAAGCCGTGATGGCAACCATTCCCGCGAGAAACTCGCGGCGGGCAAATTGGACGGGCATGACCGGCTCCTCGCCAGCTTTAAGATCGGACCTGCGTGGGTCGCTGCAACGAAAGGCGCAAACAAATCTACACCATCGAAACCTTCCAGCGGTAGCCGGGTGGACACACCGTAACGATCTTGGAAGGGCGGAAATGAAGGGGTGCGGCATTTGCCCTTCTTTGCGAACTCTGCGGATTTTCTCCGCGTGCTTCGCGGTTAAAAGCTCTAAAAAGCGTTTAACCGCCGAGATCGCGGAGAAAATCCGCAGAGGACGCTGAGAAGGGCAACCCTTGGCGACGCACAGGAGGCTGACCATTGGATTGGCGCAGCTTCATTGCACCGCGGAAGCGGAAACGGGTTTTGCGCGCAAAACAAAACGCCCCAGACTCAAAGAGTCGTGGGACGTCTGTTGATCAGCCCTCCCCCAAGTGCTGCTCAAGTACAATCTAACTCTACCCCCAGCACCGGTAAATGGCTCACCCGTGCCATATATGGCACGAAAGTGGTAGGCGGGAATTTTCTGATGTAAGTGCTTTATAAGCAACGCATTAACCGGTAAGCAGCCCGAAGGTGACACGGTTCTCCGCCGCGCAATCCGGAAATCTTCGGCTGAATTTGTAGCATGGAACGACCCATGAAGTCGACCGGAAATCCGGTTGATTGGCAGGCGAAGGAAACCTATAGATTGATGTGCTTCGTGGCTTTCGTGGTTCGCAGTTTTCTTCTTCCCTCCATTCAAATATTGATCGGGCAAGGTGAAAAATTAACCTATAATGTGCCGCGCCTGAACTTGCACGCCGAACCTTGCACTCGGGAGTTGCCATGGCCAGGGAAGGACTCCGCTCCGACGGAACGCAATACTCCATCGCGATCATCTCCGACGAAGAGTCCGTCTTCCCGGAGATCTGCCGCTTCCTGGCCGACACCTTCAGCACGGTCATAGCCACGAACGAAGAACAGATTCAAGCGCTGGTCAGCGCGCCGCAACTGGACGGCATCATCCTCGATCTCGACAGCATTGGGGACGGCGCCGCCGATGGCCTCGAAGTGCTGCAGGAGTTGCGGCAGATCCGGGAAGACGTCGTGCTGGTGGCGATGACCCGCTCCACCGACCGGCGCGTGCAATTGAAGGCCAGTCAGGCCGGAGCCGACGAGTTCTTCCAGGTTCCGGTGAACCTGCCGGAATTACAAGTCGTGCTCGCGCGGGCGATCGAGAAGCGCAGCCTGCAACAGGAAGGACGCCGCCTGCGCGAACAGGTGGAAAACAAATCCGCCTTCTGCGGCATGATTGGCTGCAGCGTGCCCATGCAGCGGGTATTTCAGGCAATCCAGGCGGTTGCCGACAGCAACGCCACGGTTCTGGTGCGGGGAGAAAGCGGCACGGGTAAGGAACTGGTCGCGCAGGCCATTGTCCAGTCCGGCGACCGCAAGGATAAACCTTTCATCTGCCTGAATTGTTCCGCGATTCCCGAGAGCCTGATTGAGTCCGAGCTGTTCGGACACGAGAAAGGCGCATTTACAGGGGCTGAAACCGCCAAAGCCGGGCTGATCGAGGAGGCCCATACGGGAACCCTGTTCCTCGACGAGATCACTACCCTCGACCCGAATCTGCAGGCCAAACTGCTGCGCGTGCTGCAGGAGCACGCGACTCAACGGCTGGGTGGAAGAGCGGTAAAGAAAATCGATTTCCGCTTGATCGCCGCTACCAATGACGACCTTGAGGACATGGTTCACAAGGGCCGCTTCCGCGAGGACCTCTTCTATCGCATCAACGTGGTCCCCATCATGATTCCGCCGTTGCGCGACCGGGAGGGTGATCTGCCGCTGCTGCTGGACCACTTCCTCCGGGTCTACTGCGCGGCCAACAAGAAGCCTCTGAAGCAGCTGCAACCGGAGGTGATCGGAATCATGGAGGACTATCCCTGGCCGGGAAACGTGCGCGAACTGGAAAACATAGTGCAGCGGATGGTGGTGATGAACGACAGTTCGTTCATCGCCGCACATCACCTTCCCCAACACCTTCTATATTCGAGCGCGGCCAGCCAGGAGGCGATCCTTATCCCCGAGGGAGGCGTGGACTTCGACGCCGAGATGCAGAGGATCGAGGTGGCCTACCTGAACGCTGCCCTACGGAGAACGGGGGGGAAGAAGTCGGCGGCGGCGGAACTGCTGCGGCTCGATCCTCAGCGCATGAAGTACTTGTGCCGCACCCTTAACATCGAAACCGATCCTGCCTCCGGCAAGGGGAAAAAGGTTAATAAATAACCCATCCATGGTTAATTTTTAACCTAGGTGCAGAAATTCACCTGCCGCAAGTGCGGCCTGAGGCACGCCATTCTCCGTATCTTGTTGATTCTAAGCAAGGAGGCTCTTCCTGAGACCTCCCTTAGAGTTTGGCGCTTCCCTTGCTATATACAAGATCGCGTGGTAGCAGAAAAAATCTGATTCACTTCAAGAGGAGATTCCAAATGTCGATTCAGAAAAAGTCCCTGATCAGCAGCCTGAACGCAACCAAGAAGGCCAATGTGGCCAGCGCAACTCTGGCCGATGTAACTCCGGCTACCGCCAGCGCCAAAACCGAGAAAATGGCGAAGATGGCCAAACTGGCCAAGTTCGCAAAGCTCGCGAAAATGGCCAAAATGGCGAAGTTCGCAAAGCTCGCGAAGCTGGCGAAGCGCTAAGGCTCTAGCACGTTCGGGGAAAGTAAGGCCGCCTGGGGGGGCGGCCTTACTTTTTTTTCGTTAGGCTTTCGTGTGCAACTGGTTCGGCTTCAGAAGAGCCTCACCACACCTTGCGGCCGAAGAAGTTGGCTGCGTCCTGAGCGATCAGCCCGGCCAGACTGCGGCGGCGTCCGTAGAGGCGAGCCGTACCCGCCATTCCCGGCCTCAGCGTGCCGTCCTGGTTCGGAACCAGCAGGTCCACCACATAGAAGTTGGGCGGGCGGGTGCCCTGGTATTGGCCTACGTCCTCCAGGCCCGGCGCCAGTTGCGAGTTCAACGGAGCGATAGCGACCACGCGCGTATCCCGCTTGCTTGAAATTCCATCCACCTGCAGCCGCGCTTCCGACCCCAACCGGAATTTATAAATCTCGTGTTCCGAAACGAAGATGCGGACCAGCAAAGTGCGCAGATCAGCGACCTCGGCAAGTTCAGTGCCGGCAGGAGCGTAGGCACCCACATGGTCCCGAACGCGCGGCGTAACCACCACGCCGGAGATTGGGCTGTCGAGACTGAGGTGGGCCGCCTCCGACTGAAGTTGGAGTGTCTGCTGAGTCAAGCGGTCGCGCTCCTGCGCCGCGGCGGCGAAGTCGGCGTTGCGCAGGGCGGCGGATGTGGCCCGTCCCGTGGCTAATGCGAGTTCCGCTTTGCTTTCAGCCAGCTTCGACTGCAAGGGCAGGTTGCGTAGCTGCACCACCGAGGCGCCCGCCACCACGGGCTGACCTTCATCCGCAGAGACCGCGACCACAGTGCCCGGCACCGCAGTCCGCAGGACGGCATGCTGTGCGGCCTCGAGGGCGAAGCGTCCGGAGGCAGACTCGTGCCACAACGGCAGCAGCAGCACTACAGCCGCCACGACCGCGATGGCCAGCGAGCGCGTGGGTTTAAACCATGCCCACACGCGATCTTTCTTGTCGAGATAGACGAATTTCATAAAGTTGATCAGCACGCGAATGCGCGATCGAAAGATGAGTCCAGCTGTGACGAGTTCCGGAATAAACGACCAATCCGGATTGAAGTTGCGAAACACGTTCCCAACGAAACGGGCGACTACATAAAGGACGGTGTAGCTGTACAGGCCCGACAGAATCGCATAGATGCCATAGCCCAATCGCCGTTTCCGGGGAACGTAGGGCACGTCCACCGGCAGGCCCCACACGTGACGCTTCACCCAAGCGGAAACGAAGGCGGTCGAAGCTTCTTTCAGGTCCACAATGCCGAGGATTTCGCAGAGCATGTGGTAACCGTCGAGCTTGATCAGAGGATTCCAGTTGATGAGGGCCGCGGAGATTCCGGTGATCAACATCAGAACGTAGGCGGCGTTGTGCAGGGCAGTGTCGGGCGGAGTGCCCCACCACAGCGGCGTAGCGATGGCATAGATCATCAACTCAGCCCACACGCCCGCCAGCGCAATGATCAGTCGTTCGTAGCGAGTGCCCTTAACGTCGCCCTCGGTGGTGTCAGTGTAGAAAGCAGGGGCAAGATAGATGAGCGCGAACCCCATCGCCGGGACCCGGCCGCCGTAATGTTTGCAGGCGTGGCCATGGCCGAGTTCGTGAAATCCAAGCACGCCCACCGCCAGCAGGTAGAACTGGATCACGTCTCCCCAGGACTTGTCGGCGAAGTTGTAGAACTCCAGGGTGTCGCGGCCGATCTCTGACCAGTGCGTGATGGTGATTCCTGCCGAGAAACCAAACGCCACCAGGGTCAGCAGAGTGAACCACGTCGAATAGAAATAGCTGGTGTATTTGTAGACCCAGTCGAGGAACTTGTCAGGATTGACGGCGGGAAAAAGGATCAGCGACAGATCGCCGTACCTGCTTTTCTTTTTCAGTAGCTTGCGGCGCTCCTCGACGCTTTTCTGCATGAGGACGATATTTTTTTCCTGCGGCGTTTTGTACCAGAAATCCAACGCCTCCAGTTCGGCGGCAAAGTCGCGGACCTGCTCGGCGCTGTACTCCGAGCGGGTCTGCTGCGAATAGAGTGTGGAGATTTCGTCGTAGTTGCGCTTGCCGTCGAAGAGTTGAATCAGCGCCCAATTCTGCGGTGGGAACTTGTACATGGCCTCCGCGCTCGGGACATAGACGCGGAACACGGCCTTGCCGTCCTCGACATGCTCGCGAAAAACCATGTCGCTCGCAATCCGCGGATATCGCTCCGCGACCATGCGCGCGGGCATTTCGGGGAGCGCCGCGTTGAGAGCTTCGGTAATGTTCATCGAATGTCGCTCATCGGGAGATGTGCATCGAAGGAGAACTTATTGCAGGTTATCGAGGCGAACGCTCGCCGTCATGCCCGGACGAAGCTGGCCCGACGTGCCCACCACTTCCACCAGGATCTCAACCGTCCCGCTCGCCGGGTCGACCACCGGGCTCACCTCGATCACCTTCGCCACGTGCTTGTCGTCCGGAACATCGGGAGAAACCAGCGGCACCTGCTGACCCTTGTGCAGTCGGCCCAGATACTTCTCCGGCAAAGTGAAACGCAGGCGCAGCGGCGCTTCGGCGGTGACCCAGAACAGGCGATCTCCTTTCGCCACCTGCTGTCCGGCGCGCACGTAGCGGCGCGCCACCAGACTGTCGAAGGGCGCGGTGATGCGGGTCTTTTCGAGATCGAGTTCCAGGGAACGCTCGGTCTGGCGGGCATCGTTGAGCAATTCCTTGACCCGCAGAATGTCCCAGGTTTCCGATTCTGCCTTGAACTTGGCGTGTTCGAGTTGCTCTTTGGTGATGATCTCCGCGTCCCACATTTTCTGGGCGCGGTCGTAGTCGGACTGCATGACTTTGGCTTCGGCCTCCCAGTTCTTCAGGTCAGCCTCAATGCTGCGGGTGCGGGCGCGGGCCGCTTCGAGGTTGGCCGTGATCTGCCGGTCGTCCAGTTGTGCGAGCAGGGCTCCGGCGCGGACTCTTTGTCCCGGCTCGACCGCGATGCTGGCGACAATGCCATCGTGCTGCGCGTCGACATCTACTTCGTGCTCGACCACGAGCGGGCCCGAAACGATGATCGGATCGGCTTTGGGGGCGGGCGTGGAAGGTTGCGCTACGACTGGCTCCGCGGGGGCCGCAGCGGCCACGCCGGGAGTACTCTCATGGCAACCCGCGCCCAGCAGGGTGAGCGCCAGCGCCAGCGCGACTGCGAAATTTTTACGGACCATATCCTCCCCCAACAATGCTTACTCCTGACACCTACAGACCGAACCAGTCCCACACATGCGAATAAATCCAGATTCCGGCGTGGCGAAAAATCACGTAGCCCGCGGGATACCATCCCGCGCTCACCTTGCCGCGGCCCTCCATACCGGCGCGAATCGTTCCATCGGGATTCGGGATCGCGACCCGCGCAAAGAAAACTCTCGACTCGCCCTGCACCACGCCGACCGGGCTGACTACTTCGACGGTGCCGCGAAAGGTGCGCGTGGGATAGCTGTTCAGCTTGACAGCACCAGCCGCACCCACGCGCAACAGGCTGGTATCGGTGTAGTCGATGCCGACGTCCGCCAGCACGCTCGACGTGTCCACCACCTCGGCGAAGCTGTCGCCAAATTGCAGGCGGCGTCCGGTCATGTCCGCGACGTGTGGAGTCGCGATGGTGCCGTCGATCGGCGAACGCAGCTTGGTCTGGTCGAGCCGCGCGCTGGCCCGGTCCACTTCCGACTTCCAGTAATCGGCCTGTACCCGCTGAATCCCAGCCTCGCTGCCGTCGTTGCCGGCGAGCGCATGGTTCATGTGCAACATCGCCGTCTGATATTTCGCTTGCGCCTGGCCTAGGGCAGAACGATATTCCCAGTCCTGCAGCTCAGCGATGACCTGTCCCCTTGTGACTTTTTCTCCTTCATGCACCAGCACGCGGGAGATGACTCCTTCGACCTCGGGTTGCACCTTGCTCGAATGAGCGGGAGAGACCACAGCGTCGCCGTCCACGCGCAGCGGCAGCGGAAACGCAGCCAGAAAGATGACCGCCGCAGCCGCCAGAATCATAATCAGAGTGCGGCGGCGCTTTTCCAGCGCCATGAACTTGCGTTTGCGCTCGAGCACCGGCTCCAGGACCGAGATGAACGGCACTTCCTTGTACATTTGCGCGTTGCGCAAGGCAACGGTGGCCTGGCCCGCCAACACCTGTAGAATTTCCAGATGCGCGGTTGAGAGAAAATCCGGATCGCTGCTTTCGAGTCCCAGAATCCCGACCCTGCCGGTGTCGTCACTGAGCGGGGTGGCGTAGAAACCGCGCATCCCGGTCTCTTCAAAATAGGCGCGGAACTTGGCCTGGGTTTCCGGCCGGGGATCGGAAATTTCTTCGCCGTGTTGTTTTACGTGAATCACTTCCTCGGCCAGCAGAGCCCAGCGCAGGATGTTGTTGAGCGGCGCAATCTCCGGGGCTTCGGAATCGAGTTGGGCTACTCCCGTGACCGCGCTCAGTTTGTATTTGCCATGATGTTCCAGAGCGACGGCGGCGCGTTCGTACGGGATAACCGCCTGCGGCGCGTTGACGATGGTCTGCAGCATGCGCTCCAGATTCAGGGTTGAGGTGATCTCGTGGCTGACCGTGACCAGAGTTTCGAGGACTTCAACTTTGCGTTCCGCCGCCAGCAGACTGGCGTTGTGCAGCGCGATGGCCGCCGACTCCGCCAGCCGGCTGAGGGTGAATAAGTCGTCGTCGTCGAAGGCGCTTCCATCGAGCTTATTGGCTGCCTCGATCACTCCTACCAGCGATTCCTGGTCCATGATCGGCGCGACGATGAGCGACACGACGCCGCTTTCTTCGATGTCTTGATTGCGCCGCAGCAGCCGGTCGTCGTCCGAGCGCTCGATCAGCACTGCTTCGCCGTTGTCCGATACATCGCCGGGCACACCTTCCCCCGGCCTCTGCAAATCTCCCACGCGGGCCGTGAAATCGTTGCCCGCCTGGTGCATCAGGCGCAGACTTTCATCCGCCTCCAGCAGCCATAGATTGACTGCCTCGCACTCCAGCATCTCGCGCACCTTGGAACCGATGATGGGAAACAGCTGATCCATTTCCAGCGTCGAGCTGAAGACTTTCTCGATGTCGTAAAGTTGGGTGAGCCGGGTTATCGATTCGAGAGTGTTGTGGTGCTCGTCCTCGTAAATCTGTGCCCCATACAGCGCGGCCCCGAACACGTCCGCCACCCCGCCCAGTTCGTTCAGGTGCGCCTGGCTCAACGTGTTCTCGAAACTGAGGATCTCAATGGCGCCGATCAGCGCTTCGTTCCGGGTTAGAGGGAGATAAGACAGGGAGTGCAACGTCCGGCGGACGTTGACGTGCGAATATTCTTCCCGGCTCAGGCTTCTGCCCTCGAACAGTAATGGCTTCGGGTCGCGGGCCAGAATGCCAAGCGTCCCACTCTGCAGCGGGATGGTCGCCTCGGGTGCGGCCGGCTCGCCGGCGGTGGCCATCACCGTCCAGACATCGCCCTCCGGCAGAGGCGCAACCGCATACACATTGACTGCGCTTCCGGGCAAGGCTTCCGCCAGGATCTGGGCCGTGATGCGGGCGCGAGGAGAGACTTCGCGTTCCTCCAACAATCGAGCGGACAGCGCAGCTATACTCAGCGAAATCCCTGAACTCTGGATTGCCATGAAGTGGTCTAAAGTCTCGTGCTGCCGGCCGCGCGGGGGGAGCGTTTGCTATTTGCAAATTCGCGGAGCTTCTTCTAAGTTGGAACCGCACTTTAGCAGACGATCCGGCGAGTGTCAATCTGCGCCAGTCGCGACGCAGCGAAACTGAGCCGGACCTGCATCCGTCGCAAGGGGAGAACCGTTGGACATCGAGCTTCGCAGTCAAGCCGGCGTAAAGGTGATCAAACTCCGCGGCCGCCTGAATCTGGGCGACGCGGTGGACAACCTGCGGCAAACCTTCGACGATGCGCTGGCCGCCGGCGACAACCGATTTGTGATGGATCTGGGAGAAGTCACCATGCTCGACTCCAGCGGCATCGGACTGCTGGTCCGCTGCCTCACCGCTGCCAAGCAAAATGCCGGGGCCGTCAAACTCCTGAACCCTTCCAAGTTCGCGGTCCAGACCCTGAGGATGACCGGACTGCTCAAGCTGTTTGAAGTGTTCGATGACCAGGACCGGGCTGTGGCCTCCTTCGGCTGAATTCCAGGCTCTCTTCCTTCCAGTCCCAACAGCCCCGCTCGCACTTAAGGACGCAGGTGCGGAGTGATCGTGGCTCGACCGCGAGACGCTCTCAGCCCCGCCAGTATGGGTGAAACGGCCAGTAAATCAGCGGGGTTGCGTGCGTTGCCTAAGCCAGAACCTCGGCGCGAAAGCCTCCGGCGCAGAGCCGCGCCTAAGAAATCTCTTATCAATTTGCGGGCAACGTTGGTTTCTCGATTGCTAACGAAGCCGTGTTCGTCCGCCGTTGACGCGACGTGATGCGTTCAGGCTGGTCGAACTGGGGCGGTTTCATCGCGGAAGCTCGGGTTGAGGTGTGTCGCGACGCGAAATGGGGACTTGTTTCGCGCCGGGGCTCGAGCCAAGCGACTGCAAAACAATTCAGGAGATTCGAATGCGTTCTGTCAGATATTCTTTCGCCGGTTTTATCTTGCGACCCGCCTTTTTACTGGCGATGCTTACAATTCTAACTGTCTCGGCTTTCGCCAGCCCTGCCATCCCGGTTCCGATCATCACCTTCCTGTCGCCGGTATCGACGAATCCGGGAGGCGACGACCTCACTCTTACTGTGAATGGAGCGAATTTCGTCAACGGAGTTTCCGTGGTGAATTGGAAGGGAAATGCTCTGGCCACGACCTTCGTCAATTCCACGAAGTTGACGGCAACGGTTCCGGCGGCGCAGACCGCGAGCGCTGGAACGGGCTGGATTACGGTGGTGAATCCAAGCTGTGGCGGCGAATGCACTCTGACCTCAAACGTGGTTTTCTTTCCCGTCGTCGGATCCACCGCGACCTATACCGCCGCCGAGTTGACGGCGCCCGTGGGCAGTGGGCCTTTACAACTAACTCGCGGCGATTTCAATGGCGATGGCAACCTCGACCTGGCAGTCTCGAACTTCGAAGGCACCACGGTGTCGATTCTGCTGGGCAACGGAGATGGAACCTTTCAAACCCAGACGACTCTGAGCACCATCGCTTCACCCTTCGGAATCGCCGTGGGTGATCTGAATGGCGATGGCATCCCGGATCTGGTGGTGGGCAATGACTCGCCCAACGGCGGTCTGAACATTTTCCTGGGAGACGGAAGCGGCGGCTTTACCTCGGGGGTCACGCTGGGCGGCGGGCGTTGTCTGCTTGAACCCGTGCTGGCGGACGTGAATCGCGATGGCAAACTCGATATCGTAGTGGGGAATGACTGTACAACGGGGATTGAGCTGTATCTGGGCAATGGCGATGGAACTTTTGCAGCGCCCATGCTGGTCAGCGGTTCCAGTGCGCTTTTCGGCCTGCTCGTCGCCGACTTCAATGGCGATGGAATTCTCGATATCGCCGCCGCGAACTATGGCACCAATGTGCTCGACATCTATCTCGGAGTGGGAGACGGAACCTTCGGCAGTGTGAGCCACATCGCCATCCCGTCGATACTTCAACTGGCCGCCGCCGATATGGACGGCGACGGGAAAGTCGATCTGATCGCGGCCAGCGAAGGCAGCGGCATCTACCTGCTCTATGGAAATGGCGACGGCACTTTCAAGCCGGCGGTGCTGGTCGCATCCGGCAGCTATTACGCTTTGGCTACCGGGGACCTGAATGGTGACGGCAATCTGGACATCGTTGCAGTCAGCAGCAGCGATCTGGTGCAGGCGTGGTTTGCGGCCGGCGGCGGAACGTTTCAGCCCGCCAAGACCCTGGGCAACGCTTTTTCCTATGGCATCGCGCTGGGCAATTTCGCCACCGGCGGCGGTCTCGATGTGGCGGTGGCGAACTACACTTCGAACCAGGCCGACATTTTCCTGCCCACCGTCGTAATCTCTCCCTCGAGCAAGAATTTTGGTTCCGTTGCGGTGGGCTCGCCGACCGCACAGACCTTTACCGTAACTAACGATAGTTCGGCCACGGTTGCGATCAGCACGGTTTCCTTCACCGGCGCAAACCCGGGCGACTTTGCGCAAATCAATACCTGCAGCTCGCCTCTGGCTCCAGCGGGAACCTGCGCCGTGACCGTGACTTTTACGCCGGCAGCTGCTGGAGCCCGCGCCGCGACCCTCACCGTGACCGACGATGGGCCGGCCAGTCCACAAACCGCGAGTCTCACGGGGACTGGCACAGCGGCGCCCGTCGCCACCCTCTCCGCCACCGCGCTCGCCTTTGGCAACCAGACTCTGCACGTAACTTCCGCGGCGCAGCCCGTAACCCTCACCAACACCGGAAGCGCGTCCCTGACCGGCATTACGATCACCGTCACCGGAACCAGCGACTTTGCTCAGACCAACAACTGCCCCGCCACCCTGACCGTCAGTTCCCTGTGCACCGTGAGCCTGACGTTTACACCGGGGGCGGTGGGCTTAGAAAGCGCGTCATTGCAATTCTCCGACAACGCCGGCAACAGCCCGCAAGCCGTGGCGCTCTCCGGCACTGGACTGGACGTGCCCTCGAAGCTGAACTACGTGCAGGCGCCCCCGGCTTCTTTGCTGGCGGGCTCGGCGATAGGAACCATCAGCGTAGGCGTGTATGACGCGACTTCCCAGCTGGTCACCACCTCCTCCGCGAACGTCACCGTGGCCATCACGGGCCCGAACTCTTTTTCGCAGAGCCAGACGGTGGCCGCCTCGGCGGGAATTGCCACGTTCGATTTCAGCGGCGTCCCGCTGGATTTGGCGGGGCTATATACCGAGACAGCATCGAGCTCGACGATTAGTTCCGCGGTCAGCACGACCGCGATTACGCCGCTGCTCACCTCCGAGCTCATGGTGGTGGCGGGATATCCCTCGCCCACTTATGCCAGCCTGCCGCACCCGTTCACCGTCAGCGTGACGGATTCGTTCGGCAACGCGGTGACCTCCTATACCGGGACGATAACGCTGATCAGTTCCGATGCCAACGCGGTGGTTGCGCCGACGCCCTACACCTTTGTGGGCGCGGATATGGGCACGCACACCTTTAGCGCAACCTTCCTCACCGTGGGCACGCAAACGATTACGGTTACCGCCGGAGTCCTGAGCGGCAGCCAGTCCGGAATCGTGGTCAACCCACGTCCTCAACTGGTAGTCAACTTGTTGGCGGATGATGCCGGCTCCGGCTCTGCTTGCGACGGCAGCGTCCCCTGCTCTCTGCGCAGCGCGCTCAACCAGGCCAACACGCTGGGTGCGGGCGATATCACCGTCGATACTTCGCAGTTTGGCGGCAGCGCGCCGTGGACTTCGACGCTGACCAATGGCGTCCTCGGACTGAGTTCGAATCTCAGCATCACGGGTCCGGGACAGGCGCAGCTCATCCTTTCTGGAAACAACTTGTCCAGCATTTTCCAGGTGTCCACCGGCGCGATCGTCGCCATCGGTGGCCTCTCAGTGACTGCGGGTAGCTCCGCGGGGAACGGCGGCGGCATTACCAACGCGGGCACGCTCACGTTGTCGAATGTTGCCGTAAGCAACAGTATGGCGACACAAGACGGCGGCGGCATTTACAGCTCGGGCAGTCTGACCGCGAACTCCACTACGATTTCGGGCAACACGTCGACCGGGAATGGCGGCGGCGTGGCTACCACGGGAACCTTCGTCTTGTATGACAGCACCCTCTCGGGCAACAGCGCGACGGGAAATGGGGGCGGCATCGACAACAGCGGCGCGCTCTCGATTCCGCAAAGCACGCTCTACGGCAACAGCGCGCTCGACGGCGCGGGCGTCGAGAATGAAGCCTCCGGCACGGCGGTGCTGGCGCAGAGCACTGTGTCGGGAAACATCGCGAGCGGTGATGCGAGTGGGACGCTCATCAACCAGAATTCGGCACCATCGGCCGTGACCATTCTGAACAGCATTGTGGCTGGCAACACTGCTCCGGGCGGGGATTGCGTAGGCTGCGGATCCCAGATCAGTTTCAATTTATTCGACGTTGCGGCGGCGACCTTAAAGCTCGGAGCGCTCGCTAACAACGGCGGCCCAACCGAAACCCTGCTTCCGCTCGCCGGCAGCCCGGCGATGGGCAGCGGCAGTGTCGGCCTGACCACCGATTCGGGATTACCCCAGTCCCTGGTGAACGACCAGCGTGGTACTGGCTATAGCCGGATCGTCAACAATAGCGTTGACCTCGGTTCCGTTCAAGATAACTCCGGACCTCCGAGCTCCATCGTATTGACGGTCACCGGTTCGTCCATGGCTGGCAATGCGCTCAGCGCCACGCTGCAGGCGCTGACGGCAGGCGAAAATCCTGACGCGGCGTACTCGGGCACGATCCACTTCACCAGCAGCGATGCGCATGCCGTTTTGCCGGCCGACTATACGTTTGTGCCGGCCGACAGCGGCACGCACATTTTCAGCGTCACGCTCGAGAGCAGCGGAGCCCAAACGCTGATCGCAGTAGACACAGGAAACGCCGCTCTGCAGGCTACGCAAACCATCGCCGTGTCTGCGGCGGCGGCGGCCACGGTCAGCGTCAACGGCGGATCCGGACAAACCGCGATCGAAGGATCAGCTTTCGCAACCGCCCTATCGGCCAAAGTCAGTGATGCGTTCGGAAACACCGTGCCGGGTACGACCGTAGTCTTCACCGCACCCGCATCCTCCAGCGGCGCCAGCGGCACGTTTGCCGGCGGTAGCAGCAGCGCTTCAGTGGCCACCGACACCAACGGGGTAGCCACGAGTCCAGCCTTCACTGCCAACAGCACGGCGGGGCAATACTCGGTGTCGGCTGCGGTGCAGGAGCTCACATCGGTAACGTTTGCTCTCACGAACGTCATTCCGCCGGATTACTCAATTACTGCCACTCCCACATCCTTGACCATCGTGCAAGGGCAGTCGGGGAGCACGGTTCTAACCCTCACACCAGTCGGAGGCATGACCGGTACCGTCGCTTTCACCTGCACCGGCCTACCCGCAAAATCCAGTTGCGCCTTCGCGCCCACTCAGGTAGTGATGAGTGGCAACGATGCAGTGCAGACCGTCACTCTGACGGTCAATACCACGGGACCCAACGGCGCTGTTTCACAAGTTCGGTTGGGGTTCCCGCCGACTGCAACTGCTCCGACCACGACGGCTTCGCCCGCGTGGTTCGTGTTGCCGGCTGGATTCCTCATGTTGGCAATCCCGGCATGGATCACGACTGGGAAGAAGCATCCGCGCTATATCGCGGTCTCGCTTCTCACGCTGCTGGCAACCTTCACCGCAATTGGATTGATCGCTGGATTGACCGCCGGATTGACCGCCTGCAGCGGGGTCAGTTCGCCGGGAGGTGGAGGAGGGACTCCGCCGGGACAATATTCCGTCACGGCCGCGGCATCAATCAGCGGCTCGAATAGTCACTCGGCGCTGGTATCCATCACGATCACCAAATGAGCGATAGAGCGATGCGCCCGGCTGCGCGGACCTGTCCGTCGCCAACTACGGTGAGAGGCGATCACCGATTTTCGGGAGGTGCGACAAGAGCACCAGCAAAGCGAACCCGCAGCGAATTGTGTGTCACCCCGTCCGATGCATACAGTAAGGAAGTAGTTCCCGCTCAACCGTGTAGGGAGCCCTTCAATGGTCGGTGGGTTCCTGGAAGCGTCGATTATCAGTAAGGTTGTGCAGCGCCCTCAAGTCGCCGGTCACGTTGACAGAGAAGCTCTGAACGGCTGGTAAGCCGTCCACGCCGTCCACGGTCAGGCGGATGGTGAAAGGCGCTGCTCTGGTGTAGGCGTGAGACACCTTCGGACCGCTTGCGCTGGTGCCGTCGCCGAAATCCCACTTGTACCCGACGGCGGGCACGCCAGCGCTTTCGGTTTGCGCTGAGAGATGAATTGTATCGCCGGCGTTGGCCGCCGAGGGCACTTGCGCCTTAACGTCAGGCGCGGTCGGGGAAAGGTTATGATCGACGAGCTTGATCACTCTCACGGACTCGGGGAGTTGATTCTCGATCCGCAGGGCGCCGTTCTCGATCGCGACCGGAGTGTTCTGGTTCAACACATTTTGGTTCAACACGTCCAGCGCTGTGAACGTGTGTCCCGCCGGCAGACCGAGGTCAGCAAGGTTCAAGGTGTGCGATCGCGGGGTCTCTGTCCAGTTGAAGACAGTCAGGATGGCCTGGCGTGGACTTTCCTGCAGAAAGAAGATGCTGGGTTGTTCATCCTCGGGTTTGTATGTCAGCAGATCGAGCGGCGTGGAAGCCCGTCCAATCTTGGCCATGTTGAGCAAGTCCGGGTTCTCGACCAGCGCTAGCCGATCTTTTTCAGACTCAGAGCCGAGGACAGGCATGTCGTCGCCAATCTCATACATGCCGCCAGAGACTGCAGAGAGAGCGATCGAGGCCTCCGCTGCTGGCAGTGCAAGGGGGGCCGGCCGTTTTGGACGATCGCTGAAAAACTGCCCGGTCGTGTTGAAGGCGTCCGGATCATTCACGAAAAAATTGCGGTTCATATAGAAGCGGGCGGCGATGCCTGGCGCAGCGTCTTTTGTTCTCTGAAAACTGTGCCCGGTGTCGGTGGAGATCCGACCGGTGTCGACCAGGCCCACCGGGTTGAGCATCGGGCTTCCGTCTTTGTCGACCACCACATCATCCCCCACAGTGTCGCGAATGATTTGCAGGCCGATGCGTTGCGCTTCGAGGGCGGTCGTGTTGGGCCGGTAACGGTAGCCCTCGATAGCGGTGGTGTCCATAAAATCGAATTTGAAGAACCGCACTCCCCATTCGCGGACAAGGGTCTTGTAAGTCTGACGCAGATACTCCTGCGCTGCAGGATGCGTCGTGTCCAGAGTGTAGATCACATCAGTTTTCTGATCCCAGACCTCGCGACTGGAAATCGGCTCGCCCTGTGCGTTGTGGACCAGCCAATCCTTGTGGTGCTCATAGACCCACGCCCGGCTTGTCACCTCGAAGGGCGCGGTCCATAGGCCGAAGGTCAGACCATCTCCGATGATGCGGTGTCCGACGAACCGCATGCCATCTGGAAACAGTGTGGCATCGGTTGTGGTGTACTCTCCTCGGGCGTACTGATACCCCTCATCAACCTGGAGATACGTGTAGCCGAGTGACTTCAGATGTTCGGCCTGCCAGTCCGCATTGGCCAGGATCTCGCCCTCGTTGATCGTGCCGTAAAACGCGGTCCAACTCCACCAACCGATCGGAGTCTCAGTGGAGACACGCGCGTGGTGCAGACGTCGAATCGCATCACCGTAAGTCAGCAACTGATTGTGGTAGCCCGGCCCGGCCTGGAGCAGCAGGCGCTCGGAAACCATGTCTGCTCCGGGTTCGACCGGGAGACTCAATTCGATCTGATCCTGCGCAGGAGCACTCCTGAGATCGAACTCCTTTTGAACTTCGGTCGTCCCCGTGGAGTCAAGGCTGAACGATGCAATCTTCGTATTGTCTCCAGAACCCGAAGCTTGCAAATGGAGCAAGGTCAGAAATCGGTCGGAGGTCAGCGCGCCTACGAAAAGACTTTGCTGACTCTCCTGGTTGTAGATGAGTTGACTTCCGGCCCCGCGATGCATCCTGCCGGGCGCCTTGCCCAGGTCGTAGATTTGTAACTGAGGCCAGTCTTCACTGAAACTGTCAGACAGAATGCGATCGGCGAATGCGCTGCCACCCAGATTGAGTACTGGCTCCCCGATTGCCTCCAGGCCACGAATGGCCTGCACCGTCACTGCCTTAGCAGTCGTGTTCCGCACTTTTACTTGGACAGTAGCGAAGGGGCGCTGCTCATAAAGCTGCACGACATAAAGCAAATCTGGTTTGCCTTCGAGTCCGGTGCAAGCGACGGTTACCGCCCGGCCCGAGCCGAGTTCATCGGTGAATGGAGATTCCGAAGCTTGGTGATGCGGATATTCGTTCGAGCGCAGCCACCGGTGATTGAGCTGTGCCGCCACACGGCTGGTGAAGATGGGCTGGCCGCCCCGCACTCCCAGCTGATATGACCCCACTTGAGGGTCGACGGTCACGGACAGTTTGTCATTTGTCAATTGCTGGGCCGCACAGGGCAGGGCGACAGTGAGCGCGCCAGCGATAATCGCAGTTCCCACCTTGCACAACAGTCCGCATGTTCTTTTCGACACGGCGTCGGCCTCGCTTCTCGGCAATTTTTTACGGCAATTCCTTTTTGTCAGAGGGCAATACTATACCGATGACGGACAATGCGCCCCGCTCGCTCAGAGTAGAGACAATCGGCGAGCGCAGTCCGCCATGATTTCTGCCTCCCAGGCAGAACGCTGTGGATTCCTGGGGTGGGTCCGATCGCTGGGAATCCGTCCAATCAGGTTCAGGAACACTGCGGCAGAATGTTTGTACGCAGGAACGGGATCACGAAACGCAACATTTCCCAGGTACTGCAGGGCGTCGGAAAGGGCGTAGTACTCTGGGTCCCCGGACTCCCAGAGCCGGTCTCGGGCGGCGAATTTCTCCGGCGCAAAACCGGCAAGCCCCAGCAAATACTCCGACCCATATTCGATCATGTTGATACCCAGATCGTTCCCCGTGTAAATGCGAAAGTCTGGCCGTTGCGCATCGCGAATGGCGAGTCGTTCCAGTTCCAGAAGACGGTCGAGGGAAGAATGTTTCATCCCTTTGATCTCTGGGATGTCCATCAAGCGGCGGACCGTCTCCGAGTTCCATATTTCGCCGTTGGGCGCAAACATCGAACCCAACTCGAAGGCCAAAACCTGCGGATAGTCACTGCATATGCTTCGATAAGCTGCAGCGAGCTCTGCCGGAGACTTACCGTGCAGACGAGCGGTCTGGAACAGGATCGGAATGCCGTCAAAACGAACAATCGTATCGATCTGCTGTCGATACAGCGCGAGGATGTCGTCGCCGGCGAGATGTTCAATGTACGCGCCGGCCACAAACGGAATCCCTTTCCCGAGAGCCTGGCGCGTCCAGTTCAGCACTTCTCGTTTTTCTGTATCGCTCAAGTAATTCACGTAGCCGGTGTCCATGTTGACGGCATTCATGAGCCCGGCTCGATGTGTGGAAGTCAGCTGTTGCGAAAACGCTTCGACGGCGACCCGGCCGTCCGCCTGGTACGGCAACAAGGCTGCGGCAATGCCCTGTACCTTGCGTCGCAGTCGTTGGCGGCTGATCAACTCGTCAATTGTCATGCTCGGATTCACCATGACTTCGGGCATTGCCCACCTGAAATTGACATCAGCGTTTCTTCGCCTCCTTCAGCTTATCGGCGAAATCGGATTCCTTGTAGTATTCGTCCAGCGGATAGCAACCGGAGGGCAGTCCGTTTCGTGGCGCGGTGGTGCAATCACTGAAGGTCCTGCAGAGGCGTTTGCGTTGAATCTCGCTTCCCTCTGACGCGTCCCAGAGCAACTCGGGATAGGCCAAGACCATCCGGCCGAGGCCCACGAAGTCGACCCATCCTTCGCGCACCGCGGCCTGCGCCACATGAGGCAGGAAGTCTTGCAAGTAGGTATACCCCGATCCAACCACGAGCAAGTTGGGGAACCGACGCTTGAAGTGACGGGTAACGGCCATCTGCCGCGCGACGCCAACCACCGGATCTTCTGGCGGCAGATATCCGTCGGAAGGTGGATAGAGCGCCGGACGTTGGATATGCGGATTGTAGTAAGGACTGCCGACGGTGATGTTCACCAGCTGAATTCCAAGCTCCTCTAATAAAGATAGAAAACGCTCCGGTTCATTCAAATCGCTCTGTGTCGGATCGAGGCGATTTACGCCGAAACCCCAACGATAAGGAAGTAAGTCCGGGCGCGTTTCCGCAACTCCCACGGAGGATTTTCCGTGGGCACTCTGAGTTGGGTCAGAGTGGAATGGCACTGTGTCGATCGCTGACAGCCGCACCCCGATGTGCAATCGCGGACAGAGCGAGCGAATGCCTTGTACGACCTCCCGCAGAAAGCGGGTGCGGCCTTCGAAGCTGCCGCCGTAAGGTCCGTCCCGGGTATGAGCGCTGAGAAATTCATGACCCAGGTAGCCGTGACAATGCTTGATGTCCACGAAATCAAAACCCAACCGCCAGGCCATCAGTGCCGCCCGATGGAAGTCCTCGATGATCGACTCGATTTCTCCGTCGGTGAGCAGAGGGTAATCGGCGGGCAGTTTCAGGCGCCGGTCCAAAAGTGGATGATGATAGAGAATGCGGGGTTCCGGGCGGGCATGTTCATTCGGGCGGCAGTACCGGCCAGAGTGCGTCAATTGCAAACCAATGACTAACCCATCATCGCTGCCGGTCGTCAGGATATGCTCGCGCCTCAGAACAGCTCGCAAGTTCGCGATACTCTCTTGCGTGCGCGGAGCGGCGAGAAGCTGATTTGGGTTCGCCCGCCCTTCGTGAGAAACCGCAACCGCTTCTCCACCCCAAATCAACTTTCCGCCACTACGGCCGAAGCGCTGCCAGCGCCGAACCGTCTTCTCCGAAGGTGCCCCATCTGGAGTCGCGTCCCAGCCCTCCATGGGTTGAACGGCGATGCGGTTGCCGATTTTGAATGGCCCACGGTTCAGCGGCCAGCGCAACGGCGATTCAGATCCGATCACGATCTGGGGATCGCAGGGAATCTGCAGGCCGAGGTTCTGCACGTGATTCTGAAAACGTCCAACGTCCTTCAAGCTCCCCAGCCGGAGGATTGCTCCAGTGCTCATGCTGGCCTCCGCCGGCCCGGTGGAGACAAAACCGCAAGGCTGCCTAATAACGCGACGCCCACCAGGACAAAGCAACTTTCGCGATAGCTTCCACTGACGTCGCGTAGGCGACCGATCAACCACACGAGGAACACAAAAGCTGTCGCCGCTGCCTGATACGCATCATGCGGGCTCGCGGAAACATGGGTAGCACTTGGCCCGGAGGTTCCCGATGACGCGGAGATCGACGCCGCCAGCGCTATGGCATGTTCACTTTCGGGTGCGGTCATGGGGTTTCAGTTTAACGTAGAGGGGATGGATGCAGCGGAGATCTTGCACTGGCCTATCGACGCCGTCTCAGTTAGGGTGGATCCGACTATTTCGGGTCACATCCCACACTTCATCCGGTGAACCGTAACCGCGACGATAGGCTTGGCGGCACATTTCGTACGGCTTCAAGTGCATCGAACCCCACTGACTGGACGCGGGCGGCATACAGCAGGAACAGTACAGGATCCACCCGGAGGCGCCGTGCGCGGTGAGCGGGATCAGGTACGATCCGTTGCGATATGGGCTGAGACTTGGCAAATATCGAGTGTGGCATTTCGGACACTCGACGCAATGACGAACACGAGACATGAAAATTGAAACCCCGGTTTGATCGCAACCCGTGCGGCGCGTCATCCAGAGCAGAATCGGCTCACGGCTTGCCAGAAATTCTTCCTATAGAAAAAGAACCCGTGTGGCGTGCGGTTTATGCCCGCCTCACGGGTTCGTGTTCCAAAGCGTGACTGCGGTCGCGTTGGGGAAATCCAACTCTGGGTCACAGCAAAATTTCGCGTGACCCAGGTGTTCTGCAACAATCTCAAGATCTTCTGCCTTCGCGCAGCATGCGGAATGCATGGTGCGGAAGCTCAGAAACTGCCTTTATCGTGGATTGAGCAGTGTGCGGATCTCGGCGAAAGCTGCTTGCCAACATTCGCCGCAGGCAAAGTGATTTTCGGATGCGTAGGTACGACGTCTGCAACCGACTTGCCTTGGTCTTCGTCTACCGGGGTTGCCAGAAAGGCGTGGACGATCTGTCCCGCTTGCGGCCCGGCCATCTCCACCGCCATACCTGCGATTTGTCCGCTCTCATTGATGTTGCTAGCCGAGATTACGTAGAGGTTGGAACTTGCCGGAAATAGAGTGTTAAGGTCGGTCATCACGCCGTTCTGCCAGATGAGGCCGTGGGACCAGCTGTTCTCGGAGTTAAAGGAGCTTCCCACCACCTGGCCCCGGTTGTTGATGCTGGTGGCAAAGGTGGCAACATCGCCCGGCAGAAGGCCGCCGAGGCCTGTGACTGTATTGTTCTGCCAAATAGCGGCCAAGGGTGTTCCGTCCGAATTAACAGCTTGCCCAACAATTTGGCCGTGGCTGTTAATCGCATAGGCTATGGCGCCCGGAGTTCCGAGGTCCGCAAGCGCAGTGGCACTGCCGTTTTCCCACACTACCGCGTAATTCGCTGCCGTGCAGGTTCCCGAGTAGCCTACGGCTTGGCCTTGATTGTTAATGCCGAAGGCGACCCCGTCTGGATCGCTACCGATCGTAGGAAGAGTCTGGGCTTTGCCTTTGTGCCACAACACCGGCAGGTCAACCCGATTATTAGTGATACCAGGCGGGCAGGTGGAGTCCACGACACCATTTTCCGCATATCCTGCGATTTGTCCCCTGTTATTGATGGCGCTGGCCTGCCCGTTATTCCCGCCCACCGTTGGCAGAGCGCTCATGACGCCGTTTTGCCAAAGAAACGGAAGACACGTAAGGTGTGTGCCGAAACCGCAAAGGTCTTCGCCAGTCGGATCCGGAACCGATGTCTCGGACATACCGACCGCTGCCCCGGGGTCGTTGATTCCGTTCCAATTGATCGAACTGTTCGTTCCTCCAAGCGTGCCGAGTTCGAGGTTAAGTTCGCCGGTGCTGATCCTCACGGTGCCTCCCACGAGGTGGGCGGAAAGGGAAACGCTGAAAGGATCCAGGCTCTGATCCATAATCTCCGTCCAGCCGTGATTATTGAGGCCCATGACCATGCCCAGGTTGTTAGGGTCCTGAACGCCCAAATCCTGAACCTTGTAGCTCGCTTGCGCGACCGCATTGCTGAAGCAAGCCAGAACCATCGCCGTAACCCACGGTATCCAGCAATTCCGCAACTGTCTAAGCGTAGTCATATTTCCTCTTTTCCTCCGGGAAGTCATGGTGCCGGGATGACTGGCGATTTACGTCAGGAACCACTCGGCGCTCGGGCGGTTGGCGCTGCAATTGAGAGCAGAATTGGCTCCCAACTTCACACACCCCCGCTGAGCGATAACAGAGAGAGCATGTGTTGTTCCATGTTCACAACGATTCCGTGAGACAACCAGCCCAACACTTCAGAGTTCGAAAACGAGTGGCGGACTAACAACCTCACGGGACGATCCAAAAACCGCGAGAGCGCCGGTTTCTCCAGCTTTTCATACATACCGGCGAGAGGTTACGCAATTCGAGAATGTCAGCAGCTAAGTCAGGCCGCTCAAATTGTGATTGACTTTCAGATAATTAACATACAGACTGGTTGGTATGTTGGTAGCAAGCAAGAGTCCGATACGGAGTTCGAAACCTGTAGCGACTCGACTGCGCGACTCCGGGCGCACGCGGGAGCGCTTGCTGCAGGCGGCATCCCGCGAAATCTACAAATTGGGGTTCCAGAGTGCCAGCCTGGACACCATTCTGGCTGTGGCTGGGGTCACCAAGGGCGCACTGTACTACCACTTCGACAGCAAGGAAGCTTTGGGATACGCCGTCGTCGATGAGCTCATCGCCCCCGACGTCCGCGGCAAGTGGGTGCGCCCCCTACAGGGCGGCAAGGACCCTATCGACGCTTTGATCGGCGCTGTTCAGGGCATACCCGTTCTGCCCGCGAATGTACGGGGTGGCTGCCAGCTGAACAATCTGGCGCAGGAAATGTCCCCGCTTGACGCGGGATTCCGGAAACGGCTGGCGATAATCTTCGATGCCTGGCGCGAGGCCGTTGCCTCCACCTTGCGAGAGGGCCAGACCCACGGAAGGGTTCGCCGCGACGTGCAACCCGCTGACGCCGCTGGATTACTGATCGCCATGGTCGAAGGCTATGCGTCGCTGGCAAAGAATGCTCAGGATCCGAAAGTGATGAAAGCAGGGATCAGAACCATCGTGATCTGGCTGCGATCTCTGCGCGCGCCGGGCAACCGCAAGCGAGGTTGATCGCATCGGTGTCTCAAGGAGAAGCTGGCACTGTTACATACCAACCGGTTTGTATGCTCGGACAGTCAGCATCGTGATCGGGCGACGGTTCACGCCTTCATCGTGAAAAGGAGAACGAACAATGACCAGGACAATGACAAAGACCGCAGTGTCGCGCAGGAGTCTGCTCGCGACCGGAGCCTGTGCGCTGGTTGGCGCCGTGAGCCTGCCGGGATCGGCAAGTGCCAGCGTATTGGGAGCGCCGAACCTAACCAATGAGGAGCTAGTCCGGAAGTGGTACGCAGGCTGGGAGAAGAAAGACTGGGGCCCGTTGGATAGCCTGCTTGCCGATAACTTCACCTTTAGCAGCGCGGCCGGCGACGACCACATCAGCAAGAGCGCTTTCAAAGCACAATGCTGGCAAACCCAGATCGATTTCATTGAACATTTTGACCTGGAGCGAATCACTACTGGCACGGCGGATGCTTTTGTGAAGTATCTTTGCCACACCAAGAACGGCAAATCGTTCCGGAACGTGGAGTATCTCCGAATCAAGAACGGACAGCTGCAATCCATTGAGTGTTATTTCGGCGAGCAGTCCAGCTTTCCGACAGCAGTGAGCACTGGGCAGAAGTAACCTGCGAGTACCAGGAAGCCGAACCGAGAGAGCAAGGGGTTCCATCATGAGCGCCCGCGAAATTCAGGATCAGAAGGCCATTGCACGTGAAATGTTTGTTCAACAAGCTGCTCACGCGAATGCGGACGTTTCGGCTAGCCCACTGCGGGGCGCCACGATTTGCTCCATCAAGAGTGGACGGGATTACACTCTTGAATCGCCGGCAGAAGACGGGTTCTACGAATCTGCAGATACATCATTGTTTCCTCTAGCCCGAATTGATGCTGCAAACCTCATGCGAGTCTTGCGGCAGTTGGAGGTTATCGCAAAACGACAGGCGCCACGAATCGCATTCAAGGCAAAGGGTAGAATCCTACTCTTGGATTTAGCCGACATCTTGGCAGTAGAAGCCGAAGGTAATTACGTTTCGTTGCAACACCTACCTCATTCCTATTTGGTGCACGAGTCCCTCTCGTCCATGGTGGAGAAGCTCAAACCATACGGTTTTATTCGCATCCATCGCTCGGTCGTCGTGAATATTTCGGCCGTGGAGGAGATCCAACCTTTACCGACGGGGGAGTACAGGTTGCGTGTAAAAGGTGGAAAGGAATACCTGGTAACGCGTACATACAAACACAACCTCAGAGATCTGGCTCAACTGTGGGTAGGCTCAGAGCGGCTTTGCGGCTAACAGGCAGCAACAGATCCTACCTCGTTATTCCTTCGTAGCATTCCCGATCTTCTCACGAAAGTCAGGCCATAAACCGCGTCGGAATGTCCGCGAGATCCAGCGCGAAGATTGCCAAACACGGCGCATTCCGATCACCCCCACCGATGTTCCCAGGCCACGGTGACCGTCACTCCGCATCGGCATCATTCTAGTTTATGAACAATTCCCATAGCCCTCATTGACCTTTTGGCTGCACTTTCGTACGGCACTGAAGAGAGCCTGGCCGGATGATCGTACTTGTATAATAATGCCGCGCATGACGCTTCGGTCTTCTTTGCCAGCTAAGCTGGCCGGCGACCGGACTAGCCGCACCAGTCTGGGCGCTCCTGCCGGCGAGTGATTTCCTCGCCGGGCTTCGCAAGAATCGGACTCAATTAGACTACTCTCGCTTCGCCGGCTAATTAAATGGATCTCGATTCTGAGCGATCAATCCGGGCCTCCCATCGCGTGCGCGTTCCCTGGCCAGCTGTCGTTGCCGCGGTATTGCTTGTCGCCCATGTTGCCATTCTCGTCGTTTTCGGTCATTCGCCGTCGGTAGGGGTGTGGTCGGACTACCTGGAACTCTCGTTGGTGCTATTCGCAACGGTCGTCTGCCTTCTCACGGCCCGTCGATCCACTGGACTCGCCCGTCCATTCTGGTTTCTCACTGCGATGACTCTCGCAACCTGGTCTCTGGGCAAGTGCCTCGGTCTGTATGACTATTCTCTGGGGCGTAGCACACTGGCGATCACTCCCGTTCTTCTGTTTTTTCTCGCGGCTGCTCCAATGTTCGTTGCCGTGTTCATTTCGGACACTGATTTCATAGGCGCGATCAATTGGGAATGGCTTCTGGATGCTTCCCAAATCTTGGGACTTATCCTTATCATCTACCTCTTTCTCATCTATGTTCCCTTGCTCGCCTACGGGGAGAAGGTGGTAAGCCCGATCGAGGATCGGCTGCTTTTGTGGCGCAACATTCTGCTGACAGCGGGACTGCTGGCGCGGGGCATCTCTTCTCGCTCCCGCCCGGTTCGGCGGCTGTACTTGCCGATGGCGATGATCATCGGTATTTTCACGGTTTCAACGTGGATCGCCAACCGCGCACAGGACATCTCGCAGGCGCCGGAAACAGCGTGGTACGACTTGGCGTGGTCAATTCCCTTCTGCCTCATCGCGCTGCAGGCCATCTTCTGGTCGGATCCACCGGAACAAGTAAGCGCACCCTTACAGCTTCCAAGGATCTCGCGCGCCGTCCTCGTTTATTTGCCATCGCTAATTCTGCCGGTACTGGCGTTGGTCAAGTACCGCGAACTTTTGCGTGGGCAACTTTTTCTCGTTCTCTATGGCCTTATATTCTCGATCCTCCTCTTCAACGCCCGCCTGATGCTGACCCAACGGCGACAGCGGTTGACCATGGACGCTCTACGCGCCACAGAGCACCAATACCAATCCCTGTTCGAACGGAACATGGCGGGAGTCTTTCGCAACACGCTTGATGGCAAGCTCCTGGATTGCAATCCGGCATTCGCTAAAATATTCGGCTATTCGCGCCAGGAACTGTCGGGCATTCCAATGCACGAGCTGTATTTCGGAGGGATACAGGAGAGAAACAAATGGATTGTTACATTGCGCACTGAAATCGAGCCGGCGCCCCGTGAGTTCTGCTTGCGCCGCAAAGACGGAACACCGGTTTGGGTCGTGCTGAGCGCAAACTTAGAGAAAGATGCTGAAGGGACGGAATTCATAGAAGGCACGCTCGTCGACGTCACGGAACGACGTGCTCTCGAAAACCAACTTCGGCAAGCGCAGAAGATGGAAGCGATCGGACGCCTGGCCGGGGGCGTCGCACATGATTTCAACAATCTGCTCACCATCATTGGCGGATACAGCACGATGCAGCTCGAACGCACTAACCCGTCCGATCCGGTTCATAATGCCGCCGAACAGATCAAAGTGGCGGGGGACCGAGCCACTGCTCTCACCGCGCAATTGCTCGCTTTCAGCCGCCAGCAGGTGTTGCAGCCGCGACCCTTGAACCTGAATGACACGATACGCAATGTGAACAAGATGCTGAGCCGCCTCATTGGCGTGGATGTCGAAATCTCGACGGGGCTGGACCCGGAGCTCGGCACAGTGGAGGCGGATTCTGGACAAATGGATCAGGTAGTTCTGAACCTGGCTGTCAACTCGCGTGATGCCATGCCCCACGGCGGTAAGCTCACGATTCAAACGAAAAATGTCGAACTGGATGACAGCTATGTCCGCACCCATGACTACGTCAGAGCGGGGCGTTATGTTCTGCTCACCGTGAGTGACACCGGCATTGGAATTTCACCCGAGACGCAAGCCCGCATCTTCGACCCGTTTTTTACTACGAAGGAACTCGGCAAAGGTACCGGTCTCGGTTTGTCCATGGTGTACGGCATCGTGAAGCAGAGCGGTGGCTCGATCGAAGTGGACAGCGAACTGAACCATGGTACGACTTTCAGGATCTACTTGCCGCGCGTGGATGCCGAGGTCGAGCAGGCTGTGTCTCCCGCGAAGAACTCAGCTGACTTGCAAGGCTCGGAGAGGATTCTGCTGGTCGAAGACGACGCGCTCGTCAGGGGCTTGGCCCTAACCATTCTCGAAGCTCGCGGATACACGGTTGAAGTCGTCGAGAAACCCGAGGAAATTGAAGCTGTCCTCCAAAACGGTGTGGAGTGCGACTTGTTATTGACGGATGTGGTCATGCCCAAAATCAGCGGGCCGGAGCTCGCAAAGCGTGTAGTTCAACGCTGGCCTGGGATCAAGGTTTTGTACATGTCCGGTTACACCTCCGATGCCGTCGTTCACCGCGGCGCGCTGGACAAAGGGCTTTTCTTTCTCCAAAAGCCGTTCACACCTGACGTTCTTGCCGCAAAGGTACGAGAAGTCCTTGACGGGGGTCGATGAGGGTAAAGGCTGGTTTCGACAATCTGACTGCGGCGGCCAGTCTGAGACGACGCGAGGGTGCCCAACCTTCTTCACGATGACGGGCTGTGCGGCTCCACGCTTATAGGGTTCCGTCGGACAAACGGTGAAATCAGCAAATAGGGCTGGCTGTCGATCGCCGCTCTCGCAATCGAAGTACTGACAGATCAAGTCAGCAGACTGCTTATCAGCCGGGGAAAACACATGATGAGTCCCGACGTGCCAGATTGCAAAGAATCCATCGCCTCTATACCAAACCGCTCTGCCACGAATCCGCACGCAGCGTTGTGCCGGGGCGACGGGAGCCAGCAGGACTATTACCAGCAGAATGTGAGGGAACTTCCTCGCGGCTCCGAAGCGGCTCATGAGCAATAGCTTAGTCCGAGAGCCGTCCTCCTTCAATCTTTGCCTGGTCTAGCTACGCCACCCGAGCCAAGGTGACCGTCGGTCGTTGGCGTAACATCTCCGTTACACTCATTGCCCTCGGCTGTGGGGTTTTGAGTGTACCCTGTTAGCAGTATTACGCTTGAGGGCCTACCGATGCCCTGTGTATCGCGCGTGTCACACTTATGACCCAGGACCTTTCAGTTCATCATCATCCCGTTCATCCGCTTTTCCTGCCCAAGGATCAGCACGGCGCCCCACAGTACGCGCTCTCGAAGGAGCAAATAGAGTTTTTTGTTGAGTATGGATACTTAAAAGGAATCCGCATCCTTTCGGACGAACAGGTAGAAGTGCTCAGGAGCGAGTTGGCTCGCCTGTTGGACGCGCGAGTCGAAGAGCGAGAATTATTTTACGAATATAACTCAAACGAGTCAGGTGATCCGAATCATGTGTTGTTCCATGCCCTGGGGGCATGGCGGATAGCGCCCGGTTTTCACGATCTCCTGTGGCATCCGGCATTCACAATCCCGGCAGCGCAACTTCTTGGCGGAGCGGTCCGGTTCTGGCACGACCAACTTTTCTGCAAGCCGGCTCATCATGGCGGAGTAGTGGCCTGGCATCAGGACTATTCGTATTGGACGCGAACGCAACCTCTGGCTCACCTCACCTGCTGGATTGGCCTGGACGATTCAACCCGTGAGAATGGGTGCTTGCAGTACATTGCAAGGAGTCATCGCTGGCCAGATCTACCCATCACGGGACTCGCGGGCGACATGGATGCAATCGGCGCAGTTCTGGACAACGAGCAAAAGCGCGAGTTCGAGCATCCGGTCGCGGTGGAATTGAAGAAAGGTGAGGCTTCATTCCATCATCCCCGGCTGGTGCATGGATCGTTTGCTAATCATTCTGATCGCTCGCGCCGTGCGACTGTCATCAACGTCATGAAGGATGGCGTGTGCTCAGGAAGCAATGAACCGCTGCTCCGAGGTATACCGATCATCCCGCCCGGTCAGAAGATTGAAGGACAGTTCTTTCCGTTACTATCGGAAAAACAGACCCAAGGATGACTCAGATCGCCCCCTAATTACACCGACAACTGGGATGCCTTAGTCTTCAGCCACGATAATCGGCGGGGCGAAAGAACACGCCTCAGGGCAAGGGGTTCATCGTGAAGGTTCCTGAAGGAAACTCACAGCCGGGAGGAACTCCGGATTTTAGGCTGTAGAGTCCGGCTCCACCCGTTGCACCCAAATCGCCCATCAAGTCGAGTGGGTTCGTGGTAGCCCCTGCACTAGACAACTGAATTGCAGCCTCAAAATTTGCTATCGCTTCCCCTCCCTGTGTCACCTGACCGCTCAGTGCCGCACCGGACAGAGGGGAGTTCGCCGGGAAACAACTCGACGCCTGCACCAGCGAGGTAACGCTCCCAGTCAGGGCAGTACCGCTCTGCATGAGCGAAACGGTAAACGTCGTCTGTTCGCCCTGTTGACCTTGCTGGGGCGCCGCACTCATGAAGACCACATTCCAGCGGCCCGCCACGGAAGGCGTTGAAGAAGAAGAGCCGCAACCAAGCGATGCCGAGCAAAGGGCCGCGAGACAAAATGCTCTCATCCCAATCATGAAAGGACCCTCCCACTGTTCTACGCCGCGGACTTCCCGCTCGGGCCGCACGACGCCGTGGCCGTGACGCTTTAGTTTTTTCGTCCTCCGGATGCCGGGTGTGAACCGAATCCCAATTCGTTTTACGAGCCGGTTCCCGACAAGGCGACTTGTTGCGGGCTGCCGGCGGCGTTGTCGGTGACCTTCAACGTCGCACTGCGATTGCCCGTCACGGTCGGCTTGAAGGTCACGCTGATGGTGCAGCTCGCGCTCGCCGCCAGCGAACTCCCGCAGGTTTGGGTTTCCCCAAAGTCGCCCGGGTCGGTGCCCGCGATCGTGATGCTGGTGATCGTGATCGCCGTCGTGCCCACGTTCTTCAGCGTCACCGTCTTGACGGCGCTGGTCGTGCCCACCGTCACCGAACCAAAGCTCAGGCTGCTGGGAGTGAGTTCGGCCGTGGTGCCGGTTCCGCTCAGCGGCACCTGCTGCGGACTGCCTGGGGCATTGTCGGTGACCGTCAGGTTCGCGCTGCGAGCACCCGTCGTGGTCGGCTTAAACTCTAGACTCACGGTGCAACTCGCTGCCGCCGCCAGAGAACCGGCGCAGGTCGTTGCCGTCTCCGGAAAATCTCCGGCTTCCGTCCCGGTGACCGCGATGCTGCTGATCGTGATGGCCGTCGTGCCGACGTTGGTCAGCGTCACCTTATGAACCGCACTGGTTAAGCCTACCGCCAACGTTCCAAAGCCCAGCGGCGTGGGAGCAAGCTTGGCCGTGGTGCCGGTTCCGCTGAGCGGCACCTGCTGCGGGCTGCCCGCGGCATTATCGGTGATGCTGACAGAGGCGCTGCGCGCCCCCGTGGCCGATGGTTTGAACTGAACCTTAATCAGGCAACTGGCCCCCGCGGCCAGAGAGCTTGTACAGGTGCTCGTTTCCGGGAAGTCGGCGCTGTTGGTTCCGGTGATCGTAATCGCAGTGATCGTCAGCGTAGCTTTGCCGGAGTTCTTGAGCGTCACAGTTTTTATTGGGCTAGTCACACCCGTAGCCACTGCGCCAAAGTTCAGACTGGTTGGGGTGAGTGTAACCGCCGGACTGCTGCTCGAGTTGAAGGTTGCGGTTACGGACTCGGCGGCGGACATGGTTACGCCGCAGCTGCCGGTGCCAGAGCAAGCTCCGCTCCAGCCCGCGAAGGTTGATCCCGCAGCCGCAGTCTCGGTCAGCATCACGAGCGTGCCGCTGGTGAAGTTCGCGCTGCAGGTGCTGGGACACGCGATGCCAGCCGGGCTGCTGCTCACCGAGCCTGATCCAGTTCCACCCATCGTGACGTTCAGTGCAAAGGTGGTGCCCGTTGTGACGGTCACAGTCACGATGCTGGAAGTGGAACTGGGATAGATCCCGCTGCCCAGAAAGGTTGCGGTCACCGAATTGGCGCCTAACTGGAGCGCCGACCCCAAGACGGACAGCGAGCAGGTGCCGGCGCTCAATGTGCACTTTCCCAGCGCAGTCGCTCCGGCTGCAAAGCTGGCGGTGCCGGTGAGCGCGGGAGGCGTGTCGACATAGCCGGTCGGAGTTCCACCGGTCACCGTCGCGGTCAATAATGTGGATTGGCCGGAGGTGATGGAAGTGGGTGAGGCTTTGAGGCCGGTTGTGCTGCTGAATGCCGTGTTCCACTTGGTGATCAGGTTATTGACGTTCACTGTGCCGATGCCGGTGGTCTGGTCAAAACCGATCGTGGAGGGATAAGCCACACTCAACGAGCTGGAGCCTTTCAGCGACAACATGCCGAAGGCGGCGCTCGTGTTAACGAAACAATTGGTCGAACCGGCCGCGCAGGGTACGTCGTTGTTGCCGGTGGTGACGTCGTTGAAGATGCACGCTGCGGCGGGCAGGCCGGTGGTGACGCCCGTATTCGAGGTCTGACCGTTGGAGTAGCACGAAGTCTTCGTGGCTGCCGCGGTGAATTGCGCTTTGGCCAACGCATAGAGCGCCGGGTTCAGCACCCCCTGCCGCGACCCGGTGTAGTCCACCAGCAAACCGGCGATGCCGGCCATGTAGGGGGCGACAAAGGATGTGCCGCCAGCTTCACCGAAGTTGGCTTCGGAAGTGCAGCCGCTGGTTGAAGCATCGGGAGGGTTCGAATCGCAAAGGATGAGCGCGTGACCCCACCAGCCGTTGGAGGCGAATCCCGCTATGTCGGGGATCGAGTGTTTGGAGTTTGAGTAACCGGAGATGCCGGTCTGCCAGGCCGGTACGGCATAGTGAGTACTGATGCCGCCCGAGCCGCCGATCACGAAGCCGTCGACTTCGCCAGCCGTTAGAGTAGCGCAATAGCCCGCGCCGGTGAAAGGGCCTTGCAGGTTTGCCAGAATGCTGCTGGCGCAACTGTCGTTCCAGGGCGTTTCCGGAGTATACCCCAGGGCATTTCCGTAGTGGGTGGTGTTCGTTGTGCTCCAGTAGGTGGATTGTGCCGGGCCTCCCTCAAGCGAGTCGTACACGTCCGAGAAATCCGTGCCTCCTGTTACCGTAACCATCGGCGCCGCGAAAGCACTCACGTTGATTCCGGACGTTGCCGTGCCGGAGGTATTCTGATCCGCGCTATCGGAGCCGGAATCGCCCGACGATACGAAGATCGACTGGCCCTGCGTGGCTGCCTGCGCATATAGCGTGTCCTGGAAAGTGTAATCCGATGCGACAAAATCGAGTTCGCTTTCGCCGTAGCTCAGGCTCATCACATCGGAGAGGTTGTTGTCGATCAGCGCCGGCATGGAGGAGAAAATTCCATTATTCGGGCTCTGATCACAGGACATGAAGATCAGGTTTGCGGAAGGGGCGGTTGCGTTGATCCATTCGGCGTCCAGCGAGGCCTCGCCATCTTCGCCGATCCCATCCGGATCGATGCCGGGGTCGTTGCACGTGACCGTCCCGGAGCCGTGAAAAACGTGCATCGTCAACTTGCCCGGAACGCCAAAAAGGCTGCGGAAAGTGGCCACGTCGCCGCCCGAGGCCACCCCCGTGGTGGAGTTGACGGTGCCATACTCTATGTCGCTTTCTTCGATCACGGCGACAGTCGCCGTCGCGGCCAGATGTCCGCCCGTGAACACCGGGTTCACGTTGTAGATGGTGTACAAGTCTTGCGGGGTTACGTCCAGGTCGCCGTTGGGATTGTTGAACTCGGGTATAGCCCCGGCTTTGCCAGCGGCGTCTACGGTGTGCCAGCGGTGAGTGTCTGCGTCATAGGACGCCTGACGAATCGGGGTATGGTGGGTATGCGCAGGGATCTTGATGAGTCCCTTGATCCCAGCTACAACCGGCGACAGCGCCGCGGGAATCTGGGGATCCTTCACGTTGGCGAGATATTTGCCGCCCCGTAGGTTGAAGTAATGCAGTTCGGTGTGGAACGTATCGCGCACCTGGCCGGCAGTGGCTGCAAAGTCGATCATGCTGGCGTTGTTCAGCACGCTGCGAATCTTGAAACCGTGCGACTCGAGCCATGCGGTGATCTTCGCAATGTCTTCCGGCGAAGCGCCGAAACGCGCTCCGAATTCCTGGGGAGTCAGCCATTGGTGATATTCCGGCGCGGTGACCTGCTGCTGTCGCTGAATCAGATTGTCCAGGTCGGCTTGTTGCGCGGTGGTGCGCTGCAACAGCAGATAGAGGTGCAGTAGCTTTCCCTCCTCCACTGGACCAAGGTCTGGCACGGTAGCGAGGCTCTGGCGGACATTGCCCTTGAAGGTGACGCGGACATTCTCGTCGATGGGCTGGATGATGCGCGAGGTAGCGACCGATTCGTTCGCCTGCGCGACTAGCGTGGCAGGGGCGATGAGCATCAGGGTTGCCGACGCGAAGGCGATCCAACTCAGGGATCGGAAGATCTCCAACAGGAAGGCGAACCGTGCATTCAAGTTCTTCATAGCATGCTCCAGATTGTTTTCGCGAGAATCGAACTTAGTTCCAGGCGGTGCCCAGTTCCTAACTATTGCAATTTAAGAAAATGAGGTCTCAGGCGGGGGGAGAGGGGGGCAGGCGTGCCCAAAAACCTGACGCAAGATTATGCTCGGTGGCTGGTAGCTTGTCAATGTCCTGTACTGCGGTCTTTTCCGCCGCCCGCGGCAGCTGGCGAGTGAATCTCTGCGCATGCGTCCCGACCAGCCAAGAGCTTTCCAGGTTCTGGCTCAGGCTCAGTTCGCGCAAGCGAACTTTGCCGGCGCGGCGCAGGCTTATCGCAAACTTCTGGAAATCGAGCCTTCGAATGTAGACATTATCATTTCCTACGCGCACGCTCTGGCAGCGGCGGACCGCAGCAAAGCAGCAGCGGAATTTCGCCGCTGGGCGGAGGCTTTAAAGGGCGATAAGCCGCCCGAGGCACAGGAAGCGACAGCTGGCCTGGAGTTGTTGAACGGAAACAAAGAGCCAGCACATAAGTTGGAGGCGGAATTCGATCTGAACGGCGACGTTCGCGCCCCAGTGTGGATAAGCGATTTGGGCTGGTGGCATTACCAGGCCGGAGATTATGCGACGGCTGTCCAGCTATTGTCGAAGGCTGCGCAGTTACGCCCGGCAGATATCGCTATGGCACAGCAACTGGCGTGGGCGCTGATCGAGGTCCGGCGCTATGGTGATTCATTGGCTCGCTTGGAGAGTGTTTCCTACGAAGCGCAGGTCAGGCCGGAAAAAGCAATCATACGAGCGATTGTCCATTGGCAGACACAGGAACATGAGGAGGCGTTGAGAGATTTCGACGCGGCCGTGGCTGCCCAACCGGAGTGGGCAAATTCGAATTGGGTCAAGTCCCTTTATTCACCCTTGGTGTGGCAAAGCGTCCAGGAGATGCGGGTCGAGAGCGACCGTCGAAGACGGAAGACCCGAGCCGCAACGCACCTGGAATAGCAGTCCAGAGTCATGTCACTTCGATTCCCAGAGCCAGGGGTACGGTGCCGTCTTGGGCGAGTGACGGACAAAGCCTAAGTTAACTGTTGAAATCACCGGTGGTCTCGCCATTTCGGTGTGAAGACAAGGCGAGTGCGCCACATCTGCTCGCCACACCCAAGACCCGGAACTTACTCGACTCCTGCAAGAGCTTGGTTCAGGCCAACAATGTCAGCCCCGAGATCCTTACCGTCGGTGCCACGGTTCTTATAGGAACTGGTTGGTTGGAGTTGGTAGTTTCCTCCGACACTCGATTGAAAACCGATGTCTTGCATGTTCTGCACATACAAGTTGCCGTCCGGCCATGACGACTGAGGATCATAGGACGGGTCGGCGACCAAAGCGTTGTTCGTGAAGTTGAATGAAGCGAAGCATTTCTCCAAGCTGGTAAGTGGGACGTCCGCGTATGCACAACTCGCAGGGCCATCGCCCGTATTCCATACCGGGTATTTGCCCGCGGAGACAATGTTGTTGGTAAAGACGAAGCCGTACATCTGTGGATAGGACATCAAGTTGTGCAGGGCGAGGAGACCCTTTCCGGGATCTGGGAACCCCGTGATGTGATTGATCGTGATCGTATTCAGCGGATTTGTCGGCCACCAGTTTCCCACTAAGAACAACCTGCCCCCCCCAAGATACTTCGCGCTAATGTCATCCATCACCACGTCGTGAATACTGAAGCGGGCGCCTGCCTGGGCGGGGGCTCCATCAATTCCGTCTCCCGAAAGGGCCGTGGTTATCTCGAAGCCGCCACCAGCATGGGAGATGCGAGTGTATCGGACGGTGACATCGGTGACCGCGCAGGTCGGACAGACGTTGGCTCCTGAGGAGGCTCCTGTGGACTCATGCTGGTTCTTGGGATTCAGGAGGATGGCAGTGCCCGCTTCGCCAAAGCCTCCCCAGACGTTTTCAATCAGGTTATTTTCCACCAGCACACGAATGGCATTCTTGAGTTCCAGAGCATGCCTGACGATGAAGGGATCGCCCGACGGGCCACCCTGAAACGGGGAGTTTCCCGCCAGCCATTGCCACGGCTTGAAAAAGTGGTTCAAACGAATCGTGATGTCGGTCGGAGTCGTGGTCGCTGGCCCTCCGCCGAACATGATCGCTTGGCCCGAGGCTTCCAGAAAGTTATCCTCAATCTTGTAAGGACCACCCTGAACATCGCCAGTACCTCCGTTCACCGCGTGCGCTTCGAGGCATCCTCCGGTGATAGCGGTACAATGAAAATCGCTGAAGTAAGAATCCACCACTCCCGCATACGTCGTGCCCATCAGATTGAAACCAACACGGGTCTCATCCTCGACGGTCCCGTGCAACCAGCTCCGATCCAACACGATGTGATCCGCATGGCCTGCAGCTTCGACCGATACCAGAGTGCTTGCGCTCTTGGTCCCGGTCATCCTCACCAGTTCCAATCCGATCAATCGATAGTGATTGGCTCCAGTCTGGAAGATCACGGGGCCGATGATTGACGCTGCAACAAGTCTGGCAAGCACATTCTGAGGATTGTTGCATGGGAAGGACGGACGCCCAGGCAGCGATGCCACTCCCGCATAGCAAGGGGTCAGGCGATGTCCCTCTGCCGGCAGGGCACTGTTGGGAGCACTGGTGCGCACGATGATCCAGTGGTCTGTATCGCAACTCAGGGCAGGAAATCGGAAGGTTCCTGTAAAGCTTGCGCCAGCTTGCAGTTCGATGGTATCGCCACAATGGGCACTGTCCAACGCAGCTTGCACATCTCCGCCGGCGTTAACGCTGATGACGGGTCCTGGGGCGGGAGTATCCGCCATTGAACTAGCGACAGTTGTCATCGGCAATCGTGCTGGACCATCGTATCCGGTGGCTGGAGCCACGCTGACGCTGAAATTACCGTTGGCAGTGTTATTGCCAGCATCCGTGACCGATACGGTAAAGTTAAAGGTGCCCGCACTTTCTGGTGTGCCGACGAAATTCCCGTTCCCCTTCATCGCGACTCCTGGAGGAATGGTGCCCGCGGTGACCTTCCAACTGTACGGACTCGCACCAGCATTCGCGTTGAATACTTCGCTGTAGATGTTCCCTTGCTGGCCCTGAGGCAGACTCGCATTGGTGATTTGCAGTTGCGCACCCTGGCCGAACAGGCACACGGACGCAATCGGAACAACCAAGAGCAGGAGCACAAGACGGTGAGACATATCTGACCTCCCGAAGCGGCGCGTCTGGAAAGGCGGGAATTTTACCACGAAGAGGTACAACCATGGTAGGAAGAAAAGACGCAATCAACCCGAATTCGAGAGCTCGCGTTTTGCCCTCAAAACCGACCGGCGGCCGCATGAAGACGATGGTGAATCTGGCACGTGAAAGCCTCCGGCCCCGTAGAAAAGACATCGCGGCTAGGGGTAGAATGCCGCCACGGAGGACCGGAACATGAGCAGCCCGTCTGCGACTCACGACAGCTATCCCTACCAGAACGAACCGATTTGGTCGAGGTCAGAAAAGATCACCGCCCGCACAGCCTTCGACGCTGCCCTGGGGCGAGAGCTTGACGAGGTGATTCGGGAAACAAAGAAGATGGCCAGCCAGATCCAGCAGTCGTCGGATCTGTGGGACTTGGAACTTTACCTGACTGAACGCCGCAAAGAGATCGATCGCAAGTACGACTATCGCTACTCCCAACTGACGCACGTGTTGGGGAGACTCTTGTACGAAAAGCGACTCCGCGAGGACGAACTGCGCGGCTTGCGCGAGGACAAGCTGAAGCCGATCCGTTCTTTCGCCAAATTCTTAGCGGAAGATGCGGCCTGACCTGCATTCTGAGCGCCATCGCCTGTTAGCGACAACCATCGCGTCGGATTCGCTGAAAATGCCCTACACAGAGCACCGCAAAGTGTGAGAGATTCGCCTCGCTCGTGCCTATTGTTTCGACAGGAGTTCGATCGCCTTCAGAACTCTCTGCGTCAT
>Ga0210407_10000608_pt1 | contig 39247 bp, 40 predicted proteins | sample IncBWC27MmetaG_FD_150860 | JGI IMG/M metagenome (GOLD analysis project Ga0210407, IMG submission 150860) | Forest soil microbial communities from Barre Woods Harvard Forest LTER site, Petersham, Massachusetts, United States - Inc-BW-C-27-M | ecosystem: Environmental > Terrestrial > Soil >...
GATGAAACGATAGCCCCTTTTCGGTATGGTCTCGATGAAATGCGGATGCTCGGGGTCGTCTCCCAGCACGGTGCGAATCTGCCGGATCGCAAAATTTAGACCGTGCTCGAAATCCACGTACGTCTCAGAGCCCCAGACTTGCTCGGCCAACTCCTGTCGCGTGACTATCTCCCCGGCACGGCTGGCCAAAATCGTCAGCACCCTGGCAGGCTGCGGCTGGAATTTTAGGATAGTGCCGTTACGGCGAAGTTCTCCGGTGCGCAGGTCCACCCGGTATTCACCAAAGCGGATTTCTTGTGAAGTGGTCGGTGCCAAAAAGATACTCCAAGGCAAGGCCGCTGCCCGCGGGGGAGGCCACATTATAGCCCGACTGACTCATTTCATTGATAAATAATCGGTTACATTCCTCACCAAATACTTGCCTCAAACTCACCTTCCATTCATTGACCAAATCTGTTAAGAGCGGGCATCCTTGGCCCGCTCGCACTCAAAAGGTTGCGGTCGCGAATGTCGGATTGCAGGGTTTGGCGACTTTCAAGTTGAACTCAAGAATCCGCCGAAAGGCCCCAGCCACAGAACTCAAGGAGAAGTCTATGAACTGCGTCACTCGTTGGTCCAGCTTTGCTTTCAGTGTGGTCTTATTGCTTGCCTCACTCACGACAAACGGATTAGCAAAAACTTGCACAAGTACCAACGGCGCGATCTTGACCAATGTGGGCGGCTTCGGCCAGATCGATGGCAGCCCCACCACCATGGGCGTTGCAACCGGCGATTTGAAGGGAGCCATCGGCATCCAGATTCTGAGCGCCAGTCCCGATTTCACCAGTATCACAGTGCAACACCACTGGGTCACCGATGACGGCGAAACATTGAACATTGACCAGGCAACGCTCCATGGCGCCTTCGTCGCCCCGGGGCTGCTTGCCGTAACCGACTACAAGGCGCACCTGAGCGGCGGGACCGGCCGTTTTGCGAACGCTACCGACGACATGTCCTTCATTGGGGAAATTGACTTCAATACCGGCCATGTTGTGCTGCGCTACAGCGGATCGGCGTGCTTTGCAGGCAGTAACTAGACGGCCCCCGGGGTTTTTCGCTCGCAAGAATTTACTTCGCGTTTAAGGCTGAGAGAAGTCCGCTGCGCAGGGTGAAGTTTAGGGCAACGCATCCTCGCATCCTCGCAGACTGGCGAGTGGTCCACGTCTAGACGGTGAAGGTAACGGGGTGCCCCACTTCTCGCGGTTTTCGAGAAGTGGGGCTTTCTCCAAACCCTACGCGGTCTGGGTTTCGGGAGGTGGGCCCACTCAAGCCCGCCTTTGGCTTGAGTGGGAATGTTCTCAACCCGCCCGTCACTATTTCGCGCTGCGAACCACGCCGTTGATCGGCTGCGTTCCAAAATGCGTGTTCGCCGCCCCGACGAGAGTTATCTTGATATTCGACGGTGAGACGAGATTGCCGCCGGTGATATCAATCGTTGCGGTTGTAGGTGTCCCAAACGGCGGCGGGTATTTCCCGTTAATCGTAATCGTAATCGGGCCGGTGACCTCGAAGCCATTCGGAATCAACGTAACCGTACCGTTCACCAGCGACAGATGATGCGTGTGTGCGTTGCGCTGCGCGGGGACATCCAGGTTTCCGCCTCCGCTGGCGCCGTTCAGCATGACGCCGACATCGGAGCGGCCCATGGTTATGGCCGCCGAAAAATTCGCCAGGCTGAAATTATCTCTCAGATCCATAGACCAACCGCCGCTCATCTCCCACGGACCCGCTACACCCGTTGCCGGAGTATAGTCGTTCAGCGTTCCCTCGAAATGTTCGAAACGGGTTTGGGCCATCGCGCCGATGCTTGCCAGCGCAAGGACCCCGATTTGTGCCAACCACCAGAAACCTTTGCTCTTCATGACAGACCTCCAAGTCTGAGTCGTAGTGCGTGGCAGTTATGGCTCAAGCCCCGGGCGATAGCAATGCAGGCCTTCTAAAGCCAGGGTAAATTTTGTATAAACCGCTAAGTTGCTGGCGTAGTTGCTTCTTCTCTCACACTGAGGCATGATTCTGAGCACCTTCCACCCCGGAAGTTTGCGAGGATCGTACGGCCCAGGAATTCCGTTTCGGCGATTTCACCCTCGATCAGTCCAGCTACCAGCTGCGACAGGGCGAACGCCTGCTCCGGTTGGAGAAGCTCCCGATGGACTTGCTCCTCTTCCTGATCCAGCGCCGCGGTCAGCTGGTTTCGCGGGACGAGATCGCCGAGCGCCTTTGGGGAAAGGACGTTTTCCTCGACGTTGATCACAGTATTAACGTTGCTGTCCGCAAGATCCGCACCGTACTCCGCGACGACCCCGATAAGCCTCGCTTTATCGAAACCGTTGTCGGCAGAGGTTACCGCTTCGCCGCCACCGTCATCACGGACAACGGGCCTGCCAATCCCCAGTTGGAATCAACGGCGTCCACGCCCCAGGCGGTTTCGGCCCCGGCGCCCTCGCCGGCACCAAAAGCAGCCCAGCTTGCTTCTTTTCGCCTCAAGATCTTGCTTGGCGTCGCCCTTCTGGTCGTGCTCGCCGCCTTCGCCTTATTATGGTTGAATCCTCGCGCTCTGACCGGGGCAAAACACCCGGCGATCAAATCTCTGGCTGTATTGCCTCTGAAAAATCTCTCAGGCGATCCCAGCCAGGAGTACCTCGCCGACGGGATGACCGAGGAATTGATCGGGCGCCTCGCCCAGGTGCACGACCTGCGCGTCATCTCCCGCACCTCGACCATGCATTTCAAAAATTCACAGCAATCTGTGCCCGAGATCGCCGCCGCGCTCCATGTGGATGCCATTCTGGAAGGTTCAGTGATACGAGACGGCAATCGAATTCGCGTTCACGCCCAACTGATTCGAGCCGCAACTGACGAGCACTTTTGGTCGGAAACCTACGATCGTGAACTGGGGGACGTGCTCACGCTGGAGAGTGAAGTAGCGCAATCGGTGGCCGAAAAAGTTGAGGTGACCGTGACCGGGGAGGAGCACACCCGGCTGATTGCTGCGCGTCAGGTTTCGCCTGAAGTTTACGAAAGCTACCTCAAAGGACGTTTCGCGAAAGGCAACACTCGGGCCGACGTCGAAAAGCGCATCGCCTACTTCCAGGAGGCGATCAAGCAGGATGCGACGTTTGCGCCGGCCTACGTCGGATTGGCAGAGGCCTACGAGGGCCTCGGTACCATATTTATCGGAGCCCCTCCCGGAGAGGTACGCCCACAAGTCATGAGCGCGGTACAAAAGGCGCTGGAACTCGATCCTCAATCCGCCGAGGCCCATACTCTGCTCGCGGACATGCAGCAGAAACAGTGGCACTGGGCCGCGGCAGAGGCTGAATACCGGCGCGCCCTCGAATTGGATCCCAACAACGCTGCTGCACACGGCGGATTTTCAAACTGGCTGTTGTGCGAGGGGCGTATGGAGGAGGCGCTGTCGAGGGCCCGGCGTGCCCGTGAGCTTGACCCGCTCGGGGATTCCGACCTTGGAATCGCGTGGATCCTGTTTCAATCCCACCGTTATGACGAAGCTTTACAGGAATACCGCAGCATTCTGGCAGTTCGACCAGATAACATCTTTGCCCGCTGGAACTTGGGCTTCGTGCTCATCGCAGATGGCCACCCGGACCAGGCAATCCCGGTACTGGAGAAGGTTGTTTCCGATTCTAACCGCAGCCCCGGCGCCGTGGCTGTGCTCATTCGTGCCTATGCCCACGCTGGGCGTCGCGCCGATGCCCTTCGCTTGCTCACCGAGTTGAAAAAACGCGAACAGACAACCTACGTTCCTACGGGCGCCTTTGTGAATGCCTATCTGGGACTCGGCGACAACGAGCAGACATTTATCTGGCTCGAGCGAGCCTACAAAGAGCAGTCCAACATTCTGCAGTACATCAAAGTGCATCCTTACTTTGATCCCCTGCGTGGAGACCCTCGTTTTGCTGATCTAGTCACTCGGGTGGGACTCAACTAAACCGCGTGGGTTGGCATCTGAGTTTTCTCCGGATCCATCGTTGACCAGCTTCTGGCGGCTGGCCCCACCCTTCGCGGTTTTCGAAGGGTGGAACCACGGACCTTGATCTACCGCTAGGGAATATCCTCACCTACTCCTCGTTGTACAATTTGAAACCTTAATGACACGGGGAACATGACCCCTAGATAGCGCACGCAGCTCACGCTCGGCATACACATGCACACAACCCTTCTCGCCACATTTTTTACGTTGTCCCGCACCCCGCTCTCGATGTGCAGCGCCGGCATCGTGGTTTTCCTGATTGCCCTGTGGTCCTCCAAAGCCGACATCGCGCGCGCCCGCGGCCTCAACAAAATCGTAGCCTTAAGCAATTTGTGTTTCGCCATCCCCTTGGCCGTCTTCGGCGCCCTGCATCTCTCCGGCGTGGAATTTGTCCTGCCCATAGTGCCCTCGTACATGCCGTGGCGATTGTTTGTGGCGTATTTCGTCGGCTTCGCGCTGCTGGCGGCGTCTTTGAGCATCGCCACAAAAATTCAGGTGCGCTGGTCCGGCTTCCTGTTCGGGATCATGATGTTTCTTTTTGTGGCCATGTTGATGATCCCCGGAGCACTTGCCAGCCATAGAGACAGAATTGCATGGACGATCGTGTTCCGAGAATCGTCGTTCGGCGGCGGCGGCTGGCTTCTTGCAGGAAATGCAAGCAACGGATGGCGCGGCCCAGTGAAGACTACGCTGATAACCGTCGGCCGCATTTTGGTCGCGATCGCCGCAATCGTCTTCGGCATTGAGCACTTTCTGCATCCGATGGGACTTCCTGGCGTCCCGCTCGAAAAGGAAATGCCGGCGTGGGTTCCCGGCCGCGCGCTCATTGACTATGCGACCGGCGCAGCTCTTCTAGTTCTCAGCGCAAGCATTCTGCTGAACCGGAAAACCCGGACCGTCGCAACCTATGTCGGCGGTTGGCTATTGCTGATGGTCCTAGTCATCTACGGCCCCGTCCTGATCCTGGCGCTATCCCAACCGGCAATCGGGGTCGAGGTCGAGGGCATCAACTACTTCGCCGACACGCTCCTGTTTACCGGAGCAATCCTCGCCCTAGCCAGCGCGTCGCGGCGCACGGAATAAACGGTGGCCCATTCAAGCCCGCCTTTGGCTTGAGTGGGCCAGCCTATTGGTCTTCTCCTCCCCGAAGCCGCCAACCGCTGGCCGAGGACAGTGGTACACTTCCGCCGTTAGCTCTGGAGGCAAAAACAAAAACGATGAAGGCCTCTCTGTTCTATCGCATCGCCGCCGTTCTTCTCGTGCTATTTACCGCGGGACATACGTTAGGGTTTCGCCAGAATAATCCGGAATGGGGAGCGGATGCGGTTCTTGGGCTAATGCGCTCTGTCCACTTTAACGCGCAAGGGTTTACCCGGACTTATTGGGACTTCTTCACCGCGTTCGGTTTGTTTGTCTCCGTGTTCTTTTTGTTCTCGGCGGCATTAGCGTTGCTGCTGGGCGGACTTCCCTCAGAGACTCTGTCACGCGTGCGAAGCATCGGATGGGCGCTCGCTATTTGCTTTGTAGCAATCACAGCCTTGAGCTGGAGATACGTCTTCACCACCCCCATCGTCTTCTCAATGGCGGTTACAGCCTGCCTGATTACAGCAGCATGGCTTTCAGTGCAGCGAACCTAGACGCTTCGTTCGTCACGCCCAGTGTCCACTCCTCCCCACCACAACCACCACCGCCAGCACAAAAAGCACGCTAGTCATGATGGGCGCCTCGTGGCGGCGTATATGAAAGACGGTCGCCGACAACATGATTACCGCCAGCCCAGCCGCTGCCCACACCGTGAGCCACGGGGCGACATTCAGCGCCATCGGCAGCACCATTCCCGCCGCTCCCGCCAGTTCGGCAACCCCGATGAGTGTTATCACCCCATGCGTCAAGCTAGTCGGACCGCTCTTCTCCAGCATCGCCCTGTACTTCTGGTAGGAGAAGAGTTTCATCCCGCCCGCCATGATAAAGAGAAATGACAGAATTCCTTGCGTGACCCACAACGCTATATTCATCGGCCACCCCTGATGACATCTCTCGCGGCTTGCCTCTTCAATCCAATTTGTTCGGGCAGGTTGCGCTGACCCACTTGCCGGTGTACGTCGCATGCCCATTCATGACCTGCCCGTTCGCGGTCATAACAATCGAGAACGTTCCCGTGCCATTCTCCGAGTCGCTCATGTGAACTGTCCCGTGCACGTCAGCGGTTCCAAGGTTGCCCATTTGGCATGACTTACCTTCGACCTCCATATCGGAACTCGAAGACTTCAATGCTGTCCAGCTACACTTTTCACCCGATCCGTCCGCCCATGGATTGCTACTCAAATCTTTTTCCTTCACGCACGAATGGTAGTTGATGGGCCGCGCGTTCCTCATCATTGCCGCGTATTGCGGAGGAAGCCCGGTCCAGGTGATGGTCTCGGTCATTCGCCAAAGCCCAGTCTTTGCGTTCAGCGGATGAACGTCCCCCGCAGCCGTCGCCAGAGATGCCGCCAAACAAACCACCGCCACTGCAATTACCTTTCTCATTTCGCCCTCCTTAAAGCTCAAACCCCAAGAAAGATATCGCGATATTCAGAAAAGTCAATCCCCGCCTGCCGTTATACTCTGATGTCCAATGCTCGCATTCATAACCGGCGCCACCGGATTCGTCGGCAGCCACGTCGCTCGCGCCATTGCTGATCAAGGCGCCGACCTCCGCCTGCTGGTTCGCGCCAACAGCAACCTGAAGAACATTCAAGACCTCAAAGCCGACCTCTTCACCGGAGACCTCCGCGACCCCGCATCTCTCGAGAAGGGAATCGCCGGATGCGACGCCATCTTCCACGTCGCTGCCGACTACCGCCTCTGGGTCCGCGATCCCGAAGAAATGTATCGCTCCAACGTCGAAGGCACCCGCGCCATCCTCGCCGCCGCCCGCGTAAATAAAGTTCGCCGCGTGGTTTACACCTCCAGCGTCGCCACCATGGGATTCACTCAAGGATCTCTCGCGGACGAGAACTCACCGGTTTCGCTCGCGAATATGATCGGGCCTTACAAGCGCTCGAAATTCATTGCCGAACAGGTCGCCATCAAAGCCGCCCGCGCCGGCCAGGACGTCGTCATCGTCAACCCCACCACCCCCGTCGGCGAGCGCGACATCAAGCCCACCCCGACCGGCCGCATTGTTGTCGATTTCCTGAAAAAGAAATTCCCCGCCTACGTGGACACTGGCCTCAACCTGGTTGACGTAAAAGAATGCGCCCGCGGCCACATCGCAGCGCTTGAGAAGGGAAGAAGCGGCGAGCGTTACATCCTCGGCGGCGAGAACCTGACGCTAAAGCAAATTCTCGACAAGCTAGCCGCAATCACGGGATTGCCCTCGCCCACGATCCGCGTCCCGTATATCGTCGCGCTAGCCACAGGGGTAGTCGATGAACTCGTCACCGGCCGCATTCTAGGCCGCGAACCCCGCGCCACCATCGACGCCGTACGCATGGGCCGCAAAAAAATGTTTGTGTCGTCCGCCAAAGCCGAACGCGAATTAGGATGGAAAATGGTCGCCGTAGATGACGCCCTCCGCCGCGCCGCGGATTGGTTCCGGGATAACGGATATATTTAGCTCTGTCATTCCGAGCGAAGTAGAATCCTCCGCAACGCGGAGGATTCTACGCAGTCGAGGAACCTGCTTGCTTGCGCCGTCGTAACTGACAGCAGTTCTTGTAACGATCACCTAGAATGTCCGCGAAAATCGCCATCATCGCCGCCCTTGAGCACGAACTCCACCCACTCATAAAAAACTGGCCCCGAAACAAATCCTCGCACGACGGCCGCGACTTCACCTTTTACGAAGGCGCTTACGCCGTAGCCGTTTGCAGCGGCATCGGCCCCGAACCCGGACGCCGCGCCTCCGAAGCCATCATTGCTAAATACTCGCCAGCGCTTTTAATCTCCGCCGGAATCGCCGGCGGCCTCACCCCCGACCTCCGCATTGGCGAAACTATTTTCCCCGTCACCATCATCGACGCCCGCGACAGCAGCCGTCATGAAACCGCAATCCAAAACACCCCCATCGGCCGCACTCCCCTGGCGAAAACCATTCTTGTTAGCTCCCCGGAAATTGCCGGCGCCGAGCAAAAACAAAAGCTCGGCAAAGCCTACGGAGCCCATGCCGTCGACATGGAAGGCGCATCCGTCGCGCGCGCAGCTGAGGCGCATGGCCTGCCTTTTATCGCAATCAAAACAATTTCGGACGAAGTCGATTTCGAACTCCCCGAGATGATGCCGTTCTTCCGCGACGGAGAATTTCAGATCGCCCGCTTCGTGCTGCACATCTCCATCCGTCCCCGGCTATGGCTGCGCGTCTTCCGTCTCGCCCGCAACACCAAAATCGCCTCAGAAAATCTCTGCGCCTGGCTGCGCGAAAGTGCCCTGACTAATACAATAGTTCCAGGCAGCTTAGCCGACCAGAAACCCTAAATGGCCATCGCACAATCAACCCTTAACCAGGCGCCGACAAAAATCCCGAGCACCATGTTGGCCGCCGTCTATCGCGGCGTGAATGACGTCCGCCTCGAAACCGTTCCCGTCCCCGAAATCGCCTCCGGCGAAATCCTGATCAAAGTCCACACCTGCGGCATCTGCGGCACCGACCTCAAGAAAATCGCCACCGGCTCTCACTCAGCCCCCCGCATCTTTGGACACGAAACTTCCGGCGTAGTCGCGGCGGTGGGCCATAAGGTAAACAATTTCTCCCCTGGGGATCGCGTGATGGTTTTCCACCACATCCCCTGCGGCCAGTGCTACTACTGCCGCCACAAGACTTTTGCCCAATGTGAAACGTATAAGAAGGTAGGCTGCACGGCTGGGTTCGAACCTTCCGGCGGCGGATTCGCCGAATACGTCCGGGTGATGGATTGGATCGTCGAAAAGGGCACCGTCCGCATCCCCGACGGAGTATCTTTCGAACAGGCCTGCTTCGTGGAACCCGTGAATACCTGCCTGAAAGGTATTGAGCGCATGGCACTTGTGCCCGGCGAGACCGTTCTCATCATCGGACAGGGCCCGATCGGCATCATATTAAGCGTATTGGCCAAACGGGCAGGGGCTAGGGTAATTACTTCCGATTTGTATAGTCAGAGGCTTACAATATCTAGTGACTTCGGGCTCGAAAATTCCATTGACGCTTCGCGCACGGATGTAGTCGAGGAAGTGCGCAGGCAGACTGAAGGCCGTGGCGCCGACGCAGCAATTCTGGCGGTCGGAGCCAACAGCCTGATTAAGACCGCGATGGATGCGGTTCGTCCCGGAGGAAGGGTTTTACTGTTTGCACAGACGCAGCATGGCGATGCAGTATTTGATCCTGCGGCGGTTTGTGTGGATGAAAAAACGCTGATCGGCTCCTACAGCGCGTCAGTAGATTTACAGGAAGAATCCGTCCGCTTCGTTATGGGCGGCGAAATGAAGTTGGAGCGGCTGATCAGCCATCGATTTCCGCTGGCGCAAGCCGCAGAAGCTCTGGAGTTGGCCGCCCATCCCCAGCCGGGATCGATGAAGATCGTGATTCAGTCTAGGTAGCTTTGGGAAAGGCAGCAGTGAACGGAAAGATGACAGCAGCCGTCCTCTACGGTAAAGAGGACGTGAAAATTGAGCAAATTCCCATCCCACACGTCGAGGCTGGGGAAGTCCTCGTCAAGGTGCAGGTCGCGCTGACTTGCGGCACCGACCTCAAGGTCTATCAGCGCGGATACCATGCCCGCATGATCGTTCCTCCCGCTTTGTTCGGACACGAACTCGCCGGCGTAATCGAAGAAGTCGGTCCCGGGGTTCGCGGATTCAAGAAGGGCATGAAGGTCGTCGCGCTGAATTCCGCGCCTTGCCAGATGTGCTTCTACTGCTCGCGTCATCAGGAAAATCTCTGCGAGGATTTGCTTTTCAATAACGGCGCCTACGCCGAATACATCAAAGTCCCGCGCCGCATCGTCGATCTGAACATGCTGGTCATCCCCCCGCACATCAGCTTTGAAGAAGCTGCGATGGTCGAGCCCTTAGCCTGCGTTCTCCGCGGACTTCACGAAGCCGGCGTTGAAATCGGCGACACCGTAGCCGTGATCGGCGGCGGTCCCATCGGCCTCATGTTTGTCCACGTCGCTCAGGCCGTCGGATGCAACGTGATCGCTGTCGTCAAGCGCGAGGCACAGATCGAAGCCGCCCGCCGCATGGGCGCGCATGATGTCGTGCATATCGGTTCGGTGAAGGATCCCATCGACGTGGTAAAAGTCCTGTCACCCGGCCGCCGCGGCGCGGACGTAGTCGTCGAAGCCGTCGGACGCCCCGAAGCCTGGGCATGGGCCACCGAAATGGTCCGCAAAGGCGGCACCGTAAACTTTTTCGGCGGCTGCGCCAAAGGCAGCAAGGTCGAACTCGACGCCGACCGCCTGCACTATTCCGAAATAACTCTGAAGGCCACGTTCCACCACACGCCCGACAGCGTGCGCAAAGCCTTCGCCCTGATTGCCGAAAAGAAAATCCGCCCCACCGATTACATCACCGGCGAAGCCCCGCTCTCGCGCCTGCAACAGGTCCTGGAACACATGATGAATCGCAACGGGGACATCAAGACCGCGATCATCCCCGGCCAGTGAATCAGCTCCTAGCTGCTAGCTTCTAGCAAGCCGAGTCCGACGATAAGATTGCTAGAAGCTAGTAGCTAGAGGCCAGAAGCTAACTGCATGAGCGCCGCCAATCAAATCTGGAGCCTTCTTCCCGCGGAATACGCGATCCCGGCGCGCGCTCCCTCGCGAGCGGAAGCCTACGCCTATTGCGAACGCCTCGCCCGCTCGCACTACGAAAATTTTTCCGTCGCCACATGGTTCTTGCCCAGGCGCCTGCGCCAGCATTTCTATAACGTTTACGCCTACTGCCGCATCTCCGACGACCTGGGAGACGAAACCGGAGACCGCGCCGCATCGCTGCTTCTCTTCGACGAATGGGAAGCCGAACTCAACGCCTGCTACGAGGGCGGTCCGCGCCATCCCGTGTTCGTAGCGCTCGCTGGAACGGTCCGCGAGTTCGATATTCCAAAGCAAACTTTTGCCGATCTCCTGACTGCTTTCCGCCAGGACCAGACCGTGACCCGCTACGAAACTTTCGACGATCTCCTCGGCTATTGCCATTACTCGGCGAACCCCGTCGGACATTTGGTTCTCTATCTTTGCGGATACCGTGACCCCGAGCGCCAGCAACTCTCCAACTTCACCTGCACCGCGTTACAGCTCGCAAATTTCTGGCAAGATGTCAGCGCCGATTATGACAAAGGTCGAATCTATCTTCCGCTCGTAGATATGCAACGGTTCCGAGTTTCTGAAATAGACATTTCCGGCAAGCGCAACACCATGGCATTTCGTGAGCTGATGGATTTCGAAGTCTCACGGGCCAGGGAATGGTTCGATCGCGGATTGCCACTCATCGGAAAAGTCAGACGCGAACTCGCCATTGACCTCGAACTCTTCAGCCGCGGCGGCCAGGAAATCCTGCGCGCCATCGAGCATCAGGACTATGCTGTTCTCGGCAATCGCCCGGCGATTTCGAAGTCGCGCAAGCTGGCGTTAGTTGCCCGCGCTGCGCTCAGCAAACTGCTATGAGCACCATAGTAGAAAACCCGATGCATTTCGCGCCCACCGAGTCGCAGCTTCACATGGCGTACTCAGTCTGCCGCGGAATCACGCGCGAACGCGCCAAGAATTTCTACTATGGATTTCTCGTTCTCCCTAAGCGCAAGCGCCAGGCGCTGTGCGCGGTTTACGCCTTCATGCGGCGCTGCGACGACATCGCCGACGACCCAACGCTCACCGCCGCTGACCGACGCCAGCGCCTCGACGCCTGGGTCGACGCATTCCACGCCGCACTCTCCGGTCTCCCCACCGACGACCCCATCCTGCTGGCTCTCACCGACGCCCAGCGGCGCTTCGCGATTTCAGTCGGCCTGCTCGATCAGCTAGCGTTCGGCACTGCCATGGACACGGAAGAAGCCAACGCTGACCCCGCCGTCCCCAGCCGCCCGATTCAGTACGGAAGTTTTCAGGAACTCGAGCGCTATTGCTACAACGTGGCGTCGGTCGTGGGACTGGTCTGCATTCGCATCTTCGGATACAGCGACCCCGCCGCCGAGCCGCTCGCCGAAAAAATCGGCCTCGCCTTTCAACTCACCAACATTATCCGCGACGTAAAAGAAGACGCCGACCTCGGACGCGTGTACTTGCCGGAAGAAGACTTGACGCGCTTCGGACTTTCCGCCGCCGATCTCGCCCCAACCCCCGATCCCGCGCGCATTTGCCCTCTGCTCGAACTCGAAGCCCAGCGCGCGTTTGAAAACTATCGCGCCGCCGATGACCTGATTCCTTTAATCCAGGAAGACAGCCAGCCCGCACTCTGGGTGCTGGTTACCATTTACCGCAGCCTGCTCGAAAAAATTGTGCGCCTCAATTACGATGTATTCACCCGCAGAGTCGGCCTCACCACCCGTGAAAAGCTGACCATCCTCGGTAAAGGATTTTTGCAGCGAATCGTCTGATGGCGGATCGAGCGCCCACAGTAGCAATCGTCGGAGGAGGACTCGCCGGATTGTCTGCGGCCTGCGCCCTTGCTGGCAGCGGCTTTCAGGTCACCGTCTTCGAGCGCCGCCCCTACCTCGGCGGACGCGCTTCGTCCTACGAACATCCCGGCACCGGCGAAGTCGTCGACAATTGCCAGCACGTCCTCTTCGGCTCCTGCTCCAATCTGCTCGCGTTCTACAAAACCATCGGCATCGAAAACAAAATCCGCTGGTTCGATCGCATGACGTTCATCGAGCCCGGCGGAAGTCAGTCGGTGCTCGAACCTACATTCTTGCCCGCCCCGCTGCACCTGACAACTTCATTTCTTCGTTTCAAATTCCTGAACGCCAGCGACAAGTTTTTCCTGGCCCGCGGATTAATGTCGCTGATCCTTCACCAACCGAAAGATGACGGAACATCTTTCCAACACTGGCTGATCCGCCATCGCCAGACCCCCGCTGCGATCGAACGTTTCTGGAAGCCAATCCTGGTCAGTGCCCTCAGCGAAGACATGGACCGCATCTCCATCCCCTACGCCGCGCAGGTGGTCCGCGAATCCATGAAGTCTCCCGCCGCCGGCTGCATGGGCATCCCGAAAGTCCCGCTGACCGAGCTCTACAACGCCGCCCGAGAATACATTTCCGCACACGGCGGAACCGTCCGCTTCCGTAGTAGCGTGCAGGCGTTCGTTCCAAGCCCGCGCAGTGTGCGACTTAAACTTCAAGAAACTGAAGAAGAATTTGACTACGGAGTCCTGGCGGTCCCGTTCGATTCATTAGCCAAGCTGCTGCCCGATTCCGCAGAGGAATCAGCGTCGACGAATACGTCAGAAGCCCTGTGCGAAAAGCTAACCCATTTCGAAACCTCGCCCATCACCGGCGTCCACCTCTGGTTCGACCGCCAGATAACAGATCTCCCACACGCAGTCTTACTAGACCGCACCATTCAATGGATGTTCCACAAATCGCAATTACTGGATTCGAATGCCGGATGGGGGGGCACGACTTCAGCCGTGACGGATGCATCACCCGAATCCATGTCATCCCGAGCGGAGCAGGAGAATTCGCTTGCGAATGATCCTGCGAAGTCGAGAGCCCGCCCTGAGGGAGCGCGCAAGCGCGAGTCGAACGGGGACCTGCTGTCTCGTGCAGCTCCCAGCTACGTCGAACTCGTAATCAGCTCCTCGAAATCCCTACGCGAAAGATCCCGCCAGGAAATCATCGACCTCGCCCTAAAAGAACTCCGCGAATTCTTCCCCGCAGCCCGTGAAGCCAAGCTGATCAAATCCACCGTAATTAAAGAGGTCAACGCGACATTCTCCCCGATCCCCGGAATCGACCGCTACCGTCCTGCCTCCGCAACTCCCTGGCCCCGCATCTTCCTCGCCGGAGACTGGACCGCCACCGGCTGGCCCGCAACCATGGAAAGCGCCGTCCGCAGCGGCTACATCGCCGCCGAACACATCACAGAAAATGCCGGAGCAGGGAAGCGGTTCCTGGTTCCCGACCTGCCCGCAACCGGCCTGATGCGGATTCTTGCCTAGACGCCCGCCCTACCCCGCCCGCACCCAATCCAGTAGAATCAATTTTCATGCCCGAGTTATCTCAAGCCCCGCCGGAAAGCGCACCCCCCAAGTCCGATCCTCGCCGCACCTCCACCCTGCTAGCCGCCTGGCTGCGGGACTTGGTCATCGGCCTTAGCATTCTCGCATTCGTTATCGTTTTCCTGTACACGCCGGTACGGGTCGAAGGCACCAGCATGATGCCTTCGCTCTCCGACCAGGAACGCATCTTCATCAACAAGTTTGTCTATCGCATCGAGCCCATTCACCACGGCGATATCATCGTCTTCCGCTACCCCCGCGACCCGTCGAAGAGTTTCATCAAGCGCGTAATCGGAGTCGCCGGCGACCATGTCCGTATCGACGACGGCAGCGTCTACGTCAACGACAAACTGGTGACCGAGGATTACGTTCCTCCCGCCTACCAGGACACCCGCTCGTATCCCGAATTGCTGGTCCCGCCGGATTCCTATTTCGTGCTCGGCGATCACCGCAGTCTTTCCAACGACAGCCGCGACTTCGGTCCCGTCGAATCCAGCCTTATCTACGGCAAAGCGGTGTTTGGATACTGGCCTATGGAAAAAGTCGGACGCCTGCGCTAGTTCCAGCAGTCTGTTCCGATTTTGTAACAAGATCCATTTTCCCTTGAATATTCCGCGGATCGGTCTAAACTCCCACACGCCGATTCTCCGCATGCACAATCCCGCTTAGGAGGTTAGATATGGAATTCCGAATCGCCATCGATGTTTTCAGCGGCCGCAAGAATCCAGTCATTGAAGTAAAGGGCAAAGAAGCTGCTCGTCTGTACGAGCGCCTCAAGCCAGCGGCCCGGCTCTCTAGCAAAGAACTATTGCCGGTACCCACCTCGACCCTCGGTTATCGCGGCCTCATCATCGAAGCCACTGGAGCCAGATCTCTGCCGAAAACCTTTCGCCTGGCAAACGGCGATCTGACCGGCCCGCGGCTCTCTCACCGCGCCGCCGACGAGGACCTCGAAGATTTCATCGCCCGCCATCCCGCACTGACTCGTAAACTGGGGAAAAAATTCCCCGAGTTTCTACTTAAGGAAATCGAACGCTTCCGCGAAACCAGAAGAAGGCACCGGCACCATCCTCCGCATTGGCCGCATCGCGAGCATTGCCGCTGCGCGCCTCTGTATGAACCCACCTGGTGGAACGATGCAGGCCAGAAGCAGTACAACAACAACTGCTACAACTATTCCACCAATTACCGCACCGATACCTTCGCGCAGCCCGGCCTGGCGGCGGGAGCAGAGTACACCGCTTTAACCTGCGCATCGGTTAGGCCCGCAGCCGTGGCCGACGACCTGATCGCCACTCCGGCCGCAAATAACAGGTGTCCCAGGGAAGGCCACCTGGTGGCGCTAGTGATCGCGCCGGGCATAGACTTCCACTGGTATCGCAAGGGCCGCAACGGTTACTGGACCCACAAGCCCGGCGGAACCCAGGCCACCAACGTGGACAACAGCGGCCATTTGATTCCTGATCCCCGTACCGCCGATCGCGGCCCCTACACTGACTTCTGTACATTTATGGTGGTCATGCATGGGCACATCAAAATCGAATAAAGCCTTGACGGGAGGCGTGCTGCTCTACTCCGGACGACGCAATCCGGAATGGCCTGTCTCCCAATCCATAGCTCGAAAGCTACGGCAGCTGTGGGAGGCAATGCCCCAAGAACCAAATCCGCGCTCCCGACCCACGGGCCTCGGTTACCGCGGGGCATTTCTTCGCGGCCCAGGCAATCGCGAGTGGATCGCGTTCAAGGGAATCGTTTCCCTTAAAACCGCCGCTGGCTTCGAAACGCGCAGCGATGTCCCCCGGGAATTTGAAAACGCGCTGCTCGCCTCCGCTCCAGCAGGATTGTTGCCCCCGGATGTGCTGAGGAACGAATAGCCCGCCCGCGGCTGCCCTGAATCTTTGCGCGTCGCACTGCGTGAGCTGCCACATTACCAAAATCAAAAGTGCGGACGAGAATGCGACCTTCAACGATCATTGGATCCGATTGGATCCGGCTGGATCCGATCATGCGACCCGGCGAGCCCTCCCACCTAGCCGCGCAGGCCATTCGCTCGGCCAAGAAAAAAGGGAGAGCGTTGCTCGCCCTCCCTTTGTATCTTCTCGACCTTACCCCCTTAGAAGTAAGCCGTCTGGTTCAGCCACTGCACCCGCTGTACTGTGGCAGTCACCGTGCCGTTGCCCACGTTGCCCGCGGTCACTGTGGTTGACGGGAACCACGGCGGCGCAAACCCGTTCTGCGCAAACCGGCGATCGAAAAACACGTTACGCGTGGTAGCGTTGATGTTCTTGATCTGGTTCTGAATACGGCCGCCAACAATGTTCAGCGTGTTGATCGCGTTTCCCGTGTTCACCAGTCCACCCTGTCCGCAATTGGCGCCACCGCCGCTGCCGGGGGAGCAAATACTGGCCAGCGACGCGTCGATTTCAAGGTTGCCGTTGGCCTGCGAATTGGCTAGCTGAATGTCTCCGTTCGCCGTGAACACTCCCAGTGCCTGGCCTTTGTTGTTGCCTGGGATCAGCGTATCCGCCGGCGAGTTCGGAATCTGATTCTGCGTCAGGGTCACCGGAGGCGTCTTGTACAGAATGTCGCCGGTGACGGTAACGTTGTTCGCCGCGGTTATCGTAATTGCGTTTCCGTCCTGCACCGCCGCCACTCCCTGGCCCGGCCCGGAAAGGCCAGTGATGGATCCGTTTACATACATCATCGTGGCCGGTCCATCTAGCACACCGGTTGCCGGATCATATTGATCAGGGACACCGGTAATGTTCAGCGTGGTGCCGCCGGAAACCATCGTGGTCGTGTTCGCCACCGGATCAATCGTCACCGTGGTTACGGTTCCGCCCTGATTGATGGTGTACACCTGCGCCGAAGCGCCACTGGTAGAGAGGGTCACATTAGCGTTTCCCTGAACGTAAATGCCGCCGCCCGTGAATGTCTGCTTCCCGGCGATCTTCTTGTACGGCAGGTAAACTCCCGAAGCAGCTCCGCCCACCGGGTACGCCGTCCCGCCGATGTTCTGCAGCACGGCATTCAACTGGGCATTGGTCACCGCTCCCGCGGCCACACCCTTGCCATCAAGCACAGCCTGTTCCTGGTTGAAGTCGTTCGGGGGAAGCGGTACCGACGGCGAACCCAGGTTGAATCCGTTCTGGAACGTGGGCGCAATGGTCACGCCACCCACTTTGTCGGAGTTTCCGGCTACCTGAGCGCAGCTTCCGCTGAACTGGTAGCCCGCCTGCGCCGATGCGCTGCCTACCGGGTCGGTGAAAATGTAGCTGCCACTGGTGCCAAATGTCCAGGCGCCGTTGGTGAACGCCGGCCCGGTGATCGTACCCGGCACCAGTGTGCCGCCGTTGCAAATCGGCCACTGATCAATGAACATTCCCCACGCCGCAAAGTTCTGCTGGGTCGCGTTGGCCACCAGCGATGCGTTGATCAGCAACGCCCCGCGGTCAGATAACTGCGACTTTTCCACGCCTTGCGCCCGCCCCACCGTTGTCATGGTGTACGGATAGATGTAGCTGTAACCCGTGACCAGCCCAGTCGGCGCCGCGCAGGTACCGCCACCGCCTACCACCTGGCATTGCGGCGCACTCAACGTAAAGGATGTCAGCTGGAACGATTCCGGCCATGAACCTGCCGTTTGCCCCTGTCCGGTGATGTTTCCATACGCCGTTCCGTACGCGTTCAACATCGCGGTCTGCACATTGGTTTCGGTGCCCGCAGGGATCGGCTGCTTGTTTACACCCCAGCCCGCCTGTACCGATGCCAGCATCTGATTGACCGCCGCCTGACGCACCACGTTCAGACCGGAGTCCGATGCGTAGAACGACCCGCGAAATCCGCGGTAGTAGCCATTGGTCATGAGATCCGAGTTTGTGGACAACACCATGACCACACTCAACCCCGTGAGCAGGAGGAGGAGAAGCAGCGTCATAATCAAGACGACGCCCCTCTGACCTCTTTGCGCCAGCCGTGCCGATTTTAACAACCCTGCATTTTTCGGACGCATTGGTTCCTCCCTCAGTTCATGCTCAGATTTCGCGGATTCACTACGATCGAAACGCCCTCGACTCGGTAAGATCCGTTGTCAAACGTGTTCTTGTACCCGGTGTTGGCAGTCGTCTGCGGGTTCGTTCGTCCGATCAGCGAGAGCCGTACCGACTTAATCGAACTCCAGTCGGCGTTGTAGTTCGCTGCGGTATATTCGTACTGATTGGTGACCGTGTTCCACGCCCCAACTTTGAACCCAATAATCTGGTCGGCCACCACGGTGGCCGGGCCACCGGTACCCTGGGTTCGCACCAGCGTCGGATTCGCGGGGTTGGTCACCGTGTCAACGCTGTAGGTGATCGCATCGATTTTCAAAATCCAATCTGTGGTACAGAACGTGGTCCCCAGCTTGTTGGCGTCAGCGGGATTGGCGATCCCATAGGGGTCGCCGCCATTGCTTCCGTCCGCCGCTGTGGGGTTGTGCTGAAGCTTGACCTTGCCCCCAGTTACCTGGCCAGGCGCAGACAAAATCACCGTTGTCATCTGTGACCCGTCGCTTTTTACCACCAAAAGCTCATCTCCAGTGTTGTAATCAGAGGCCAGCTGTGCCAGGGTTGTGGCGCCGATCGGAGTCGCGAATAAGTTCGACGAGGTCGAGCTAACGCAGTTGGCGCCGATATCCTGAGGATTGGATGGCGGCGTATTGGGATCGACCGAAATGATGTTCAGCGTGTCAAAGCATCCCGCCCCGTAGGTCTGCGTGCCCGCCACGTTGCACACCGCTCCGGCTGCCGGATTCACGATCGTCAGTCCAATCGGCCAAGCCGGAATGTTCACGCCCTGGTAGTAGCCCGTGCCCGCATTCGCCAGGTCAATCTGCATCTGCGCCGCAGCGTTTCTCATCGCCACGTTCACCGCCGTCTGGTTCTGCTGCTGGGTAAACATCGGGACGTGCTGTTTGAACAAATTGACCGCCGTGCCGCCCACGATGAGGAACATCGCCATCGCCACCATCAGTTCCATCAGCGAGAAGCCGGACGTGCGCTTCCACGAGCGGCGACGCCCGCCTTTGACTACGAACTGCTGTTGAGAGTTTTTCATGGCCGCACCATGCTCATTTGGAATGGGACTGTCTTGGACACGTCCTGCACCGTTACCACCACCGTAATCCGCTTCACTCCAAGCACCGGAACATCCTTCTCGATGATCCAACGCCGCTTGAAGGTGATTGCGTCGGGCGGCGCTACCGGCGCTACCGTCGTCGTTGCCTGCGTAACCACCCCGTTGGGCGAGTGAGTCACCGTCGTATAGGTCGTGACCCCGCCAGCGTTCACGCCAGTGAACGTTTCCGACACCCCGCCGTTTCCCGCCGAGGCCTGGATGTTATCGAAGTAATCCACGTTTTCCGTCACTGCCCCCACCGTCACTACCTGACTAGTATCGGCAGTCAAACTCCCCGCCGTGGCTCCGCCAGGAACGGCAACGGCTGGGTCAACGGCCGGCAGCCGGTTCAGATCGTCCATCTTCTCTGACGCCAACAGCGACTGCGTGCTCATGTACCGGGACATATTGCTGGACGTCGTCGTCTTGGCAAACAAAGACGCAATTGCCAGCAGGCCGACGGCCAGGATCGCCATCGCTACCATCGTCTCCAGGATCGTGAAGCCGCTCTCGCGGCGCGGGTTAGGGTGTGACATTGATCCGTCCATAAGGCGACACCGTAATGAGTTCTGGAATTGCGTTGGAATACGTCAAAGTCATCGGCGTGTTTCCATTGGCCAAAGCTTGCGGTGATGCCAGCGCCCCCCCCGGCCGGAACGTAATCGTGGTGTTCTGGTTCAACATGTTCGGTACCGCGCTAAACACTATCGGATTGCCCACATTCGCAAAAGCTCCCGTATCGGTCGGATCACTCAGGATCTGATACCTGGAAGTGGCCGCGGTGAAAACGACTTGAAAGGGATATCCGGTTGAGATCGCCCGGTAGCGGGTCGTCTGCACCGCCCCGGTGACCGAAGACACCGCACTGCTTAGCCGGTACGCATTGAGCGAAGACTTGACCACAGGAACCGCAATCGCCGTCATCACCGCAACGATTCCCATGCTGATGGTCAGTTCGAGCATGGTGAATCCTCTGGCTGGACTGCTTGCTCGATCGCTCACTGGACGACGATTCGAGCGCACTGAGGCTCTAGCATTCATTTCGCGCTTTTCTTTTTCATCGCGCCGAAGCCCACAGCTTTTCATTTGCTCCCTTTCCAATTCGGGATACGCCCTAGTTCTGGTGCAAATCTCCCTATCAGCCTAGCCCTTTGGTGTAAGGGAAGAAAATTACGGAGGTACCGCAGTGGCTTGTTACTTCAAGCATTGTTACGTAGCGCAACTGTCTTGCCTGCAACGACTTACCTTGGGCAATGAAATTTTGGGGGTAGTACACAGGAGGACTAAGAGGCAGGCGAATCTGTACACTGTACAGCACCTGCGGGGGAGCGGGCCACGGTTTCCCACTCTGGGAACGCCCTCCGTTGGTCGGAAATTCCGGTGTGGGTCGGACACTCCTGTCCGACGCTCTTGACTCTTTTTGATCTTGCTCGGAGATCTTGCTCGGACCGTCGTACCGATTCGGCGGGTTGCGGGTGCCCCATCCTTTCGCGTTTTTTTGCGAAAGGGTGGGCCGCGCTAGCCGCCGGCAATGGCCCCAATAATCAGCAAAGGCTCTTTCCCCGACACCACCGCCTCCGGCAACGCCAGGTCCGGCGATTCATGCGACAAATCTTCCTCGCACGCGAAGAACCGCAGGAAAGCCCGGCGTTCCAGCGTGACGTGGTCGCGAATCGTCCCTCGCAGCATGGGATAGCGCGCCTCCAGAGCGTCTAGCACCGAGCGCAGCGTGACCGGGGCCGCGACTTCAAGCGTCACTTCGCGGCCGACGTGCGCCAGGGTTCGCAGATGGTTGGGCAGTTCAACGCGGATCATGCTGGTCATAATAATCCACGTCTCGATGGAGGCAAACGCAGCTGCGAAAAATAGGGTTTCAATCTGATGCGACTTGACCCGCGCCCTCGAACAAACGCCCAAACAAGGCCCCAAAGATGAAGCCGCTGACATGCGCGAGGTACGCCACCCCGCCAGTCTGCGATTGCGCCACAACGCCTGCGTGAAAGAGTTGCGTGAGGAACCAGAATCCGATCAAAAGGGCCGCGGGAATGTACGTGACCTTGAAGAAAATGAAAATGAACAGCACCGACTTAATCCGGTCGCTGGGATACGTCACAATAAACGCCCCCATCACCGCCGCGATGGCCCCGCTCGCTCCCAGGTTGGGTACCGTGGAGTGAGGGGAAGCGGCTACCTGCGCCAACATGGCAACAATCCCGCCCGCCAAATAAAAAATCAGATACCGCACTGGCCCCATCGCGTCCTCAATCTCCGGAGCAAAAGCCCACAAGAAAATCATGTTGCCGATGATGTGCGACCAACTGCCGTGCATAAACATGGCAGTCAAAATAGTGATCCAGTGGTGGCCGGAAGTAATTTGAGCCGGAATTGCAGACCATTGCGTGACGAACGCGTCTCCGCGTGTCAGCTCCATAAGAAAGACAACCACATTGACGGCGATGATGAAGCCGGTGACGACCGGCATTCGCACCGGCCGCCGCGAAGCATCGCTTAGTGGAACTAAGCCTCCCATGCAGTCTTCCTTGTTCTACGTGAATTAGTCCTACGTGATTCAGCGCAGACGGCGCGCTGAACAAAATTCAGACAAACTCTGGACACACCTACCCCTCAAGCATCGCCGCTAGTCCTCATGCGGCCGAGCCGACTGGACGGTTGCAGCGACGAACTACGCCGCCATCTTCGGCGAAATGATGTCCGTCGCTTTGCGCACCGCCAACGAGGCCATCACCCGGGCGACGCCGCTAACAATCAGGCTCGCGCCCACCAGCGTCCCAATCGCCCATGCCGAACTCGACGGCCATTGCAGATAGATCAGCAGCCCCAACAGCAGGGTGACGATCCCGTCGAGCAGGAACCAACCGGCCCCGCTGAGCGAGCGCAGTTGGAAAAACAGGGCGACATCCAGGATGCCCTCAACCAGAAAGAGCGATCCCAGCAACAAGGTAAGCGATGCCACGCCAATCACCGGATGCGCGACCAGGTACACGCCAAAACCGACATAGGCGAGCCCGACCAGCGCTCTCCAGATCGCGCTCCCAGCTCCGCGAGCGTGAAAGGCGAGAGCCAGATGGGCCACGCCCGCCAGCACCACGAGCCAGGCAACTACAACGTTCACCGCAACGGCCGCGATCATCGGAGATCCAACCGCCATCACGCCCAGCACGATCAACAAAACGCCCCACAAGACGGACCAAGTCGAAGCTTGACGCACCACATCGGACGGAGTTTGCTGCGCCATAAAAGGCCTCCTTAAAGGACGCAGGGAGTCTAGCGCAGAAGGGGTGAAAATTCCAGCGGGTGGGGTCTGGATTGCCTTCCCTTTGTCGCGGCGCAAAGAGGGGCTACTTATCCGAAATCGCAGCTAAGAGTTTTGCCCGACGCCATTCATCGTCAAGGTCAAGCTCAGAAATCCATTTTTCCAGGTATCGCCGATCCAGTGATTCCCAACGCAACTTCAGGATCGTCGCCACGTCTTCAATCTGCCGTTGCGACTGCGCCAGCTTTGACCATTCGAGCTTAGCTATTGCCACGTCCTCGGCACTGGCGACAAAAAGAGGGAGTCCCAGCACTTCGACCCGTCGGCGGCGGGCGAATTCCTCAAGGCTGAAAGCGCGCGATTTGCGAATGATCAAGTCAATCTTCCAGCCCGTCGCCAGGTCAATCACGTTGAACAAGGATTCTCTTTTGTGAGCATCGAGGGCAGCATCCAAGTCAGCGTAGTATTCCCCTGTCGGTAGAGAATCAACGAATGCTCGTAGCTGCTCGGGCTTCGCGGCGATCACGACGTCAATATCCAGAGTTGACCGGGGAACACCGTGGTGGGCGCTGGCGAACGACCCCGTCAGCATGTAGGCAATCCCGGCGCTATCCAACGCCGCCGTGGTTCTTCTCAGGACTTCCGCTGCGCTCATGGAATCCAGGAAGGAAGCGGCGATGGGAAAAATGCCAGCTTCAGAAGTTCCCGGGCGACCCGCGCTTCCGGCCACTCGGGATGCTCGCGCCGGATCCCCTCTCGGGCGAGTTCCCGCGCAAAAAGGCTCATCTCTAACGCCAGCAGAATGCGCTGTTCTCCTGACATTGCTTGCAGAACTTCAAGCTGAACAGCTTGCGCAGCGGGACTCGTATCTGTATGCGACACGGGTGAATATTACCACTTGCCTGCCTGATTGAGGTGGCGCTGGCTTAACCTATCCTGCGCGCGCCTTGAGGCGTGATCCTCAGTTGGAGGTATTCGAGCTCGGGAAGGACGGAGTCACTACAGAAAAGCTCGCGCCATCGCCACCTCGGCACTTCGTTTTTCTCAAGAATGACGTCGCCAGAGGAGAGCAGCCCCATGACACCCCGGCTGAACTCTTCTCGTGACGGGAAAAGGGCGGCGATCATCCCTAGCCGAAGGTCACCACCAAGTAATTGGTCAAGCGTCTCAAGTTCTGCTGAATGCATATTTACTCACCCAAGCGTCTGCACCTCGACGCTCAGCACCCCCGGCAAATCCCGCACAATCGGATTCCAGCTATCCCCGGCATCGTTCGACGCGTACACCTGGCCGCCGCTGGTGCCGAAATAGATGCCGCATTTGTCGAGCGAGTCCACGGCCATGGCATCGCGCAGAACGTTGACGTAGCAGTTCGATTGCGGCAGGCCCTTGGTGAGCGGCTCCCACTCGTTGCCTCCGGTCTTGCTGCGATAGACGCGCAGCTTGCCCTCATGCACAAAGTGCAAGCCATCGCTGGTGATGGGGACAACGTAAATCGTCTCCGGCTCGTGCGCGTGAACGTCGATGGCGAAACCAAAATCTGTCGGCAGATTCCCGCTGACTTCAGTCCAATTGTCGCCGGCGTCGTCCGAGCGCATCACGTCCCAGTGTTTCTGCATGAAGAGAACACCGGGCCGCTTCGGATTCATGGCAATGTGGTGAACGCAGTGACCGACTTCGGCATCTGGGTCAGGAATGTATTGCGACTTCAGTCCGCGATTGATCGGCTTCCAGGTTTTGCCGCCGTCGTCGGTGCGAAATGCGCCAGCTGACGAAATGGCAATCCATATACGCTGCGGATTCTTGGGGTCAAGAATGATTGTGTGCAGGCACATGCCGCCCGCGCCCGGCTGCCAGTGGGGGCCGGTGCCGTGTCCGCGCAGCCCGGACATCTCTTTCCAATTCTTCCCGCCGTCAGTCGAACGGAAAATCGCCGCATCTTCAACTCCCGCATAAACCGTGTCGGGGTCAGTCAGCGATGGCTCCAGATGCCAGACACGCTTGAACTCCCACGGATGCGGTTTGCCATCGTAAAACTGGTGCGTCGTCATGGGCGCGCCGGTCTCGGCGGACGTGTCGTAAACAAATTTGTTGCTCTCGCCCTTCGGCATCCCGCTTGGCCCGGTCTCGGTCTCTTCGCCCGGAGGCGTTCCCGGCTGGTGCCAGGTCTTCCCGCCGTCGTCCGAGCGTTGAATGACCTGCCCAAACCATCCGCTGGTCTGCGACGCATAAATCCGATTGGGATCTGCAGGCGATCCTTTAAGGTGATACATCTCCCACCCCGCAAAATGCGGCCCGCTGACGTCCCATTTTTCGCGTTTGCCGTCCGACGTAAGAATGAATGCGCCTTTGCGTGTGCCCACCAGTACCCGTACCGTGCTCATGACTTTCTCCTTATCGAATTGCTGCCACCACTCGCGTGACCGGATAGTTTACCCTCGTTGATTGCGTGTTGTCCCGCACGGATTTCTGTGAATTCCCGAACTTCTCTAGGGACTCGACACCCGTCGAATTAGTTGGTTTACTAGAGCCGCGCGGATCTGTAGCAGCCTAATGGGAGGAACCATGTCCAGACTCCTGCTCGGTGTCATCTGTGGTTTGGCCTTTGGGGTCGTAGACATCGCGATCATGATGCCGATGAGCTTTCCCGATAAAAGGGCCGCAATCACCGCCGCTTTTATTGCACGGTTTGGGATTGGCTTCGTCATCGGCACAACCAATTTGCCTTGGCCCGGATGGGCAGTTGGCCTCTGTTTCGGTGTGCTCCTGAGTATTCCCGACGCACTGATCACAAAAGCTTATGGGCCAATAATCGGTATGGGAGCGCTCGGGGGGACCATTATCGGTGTAATCGTCGCGCGCTTTGGGCGCTAAAATTCGAAACAGCCCACTACAGAGAGACTCCGTCGCTCCGAAGTCCCCGCCGATGCCGCGTATAATGGAACACTCAACGCTCAATCGAGGATAGTCATGCCTTCATCCCCCAACGGCACCAACGGAAATGGCCGCAACGCAAACGGCAACGGAGCCGGCGCCGCCCTGCCGCGCGCCGAATGGATTACCCGTCGCAAGGCTGCGAACACCGACGGCAATTTTTCCCAGATGCATTACGCGCGCCGGGGCGTGATCACCGAAGACATGCAGTATGTCGCCAACCGAGAGAAGGTCGCCGCTGAGCTGATTCGCGACGAAGTCGCCCGCGGCCGCATGATTATCCCCGCCAATATCAATCATCCTGAGCTTGAGCCGATGTGCATCGGGGTCGAGTCGCTGTGCAAGATCAACGCCAACATCGGCAACAGCGCCGTCACCTCGGACGTTGCCGAAGAGCTGAAGAAGCTGCACACCGCCGTCCACTACGGTGCCGACACCGTGATGGACCTTTCCACCGGCGGCGACATTCATCAGATTCGCGAAGCCATCCTGCGCCACTCGCCGGTTCCCATCGGCACGGTTCCGATTTACGAAGCCGTTTCGCGGGTGAAGCGCATTGAAGATCTCACCGCCGCTATTATGCTGGAAGTGATCGAGGAACAAGCCGCGCAGGGCGTAGATTACATGACCATCCACGCCGGCGTACTGATCCAATACATCCCCCTGGTGGCGAAGCGCATCACAGGGATCGTCAGCCGCGGTGGCGCGATTCTGGCGCAGTGGATGGCGCATCACCACAAGCAGAATTTCCTGTACGAGCGTTACGACGACATCTGCAAGATTTTCGCCAAGTACGACGTTTCGTTCTCACTCGGCGACGGCCTGCGCCCAGGCTGTATTGCCGACGCCAGCGACGAAGCCCAGTTTTCCGAACTGAAGACGCTCGGCGAACTCACCAAAAAAGCCTGGGAGTATGACGTGCAAGTAATGATCGAAGGCCCCGGGCACGTCCCCATGGACAAGATCAAAGAGCAAGTGGATAAAGAGCGCGAGCTTTGCTACGAAGCGCCTTTTTATACGCTCGGCCCGCTGGTCACCGACATCGCTCCCGGATACGACCACATCACTTCTGCAATCGGTGCTGCCATGATCGGATGGCACGGCGCGGCCATGCTCTGCTACGTCACTCCGAAAGAGCACCTGGGATTGCCCAACGAAAAAGATGTAAAAGACGGAATCATCGCGTATAAGATCGCCGCGCACGCGGCCGATCTGGCCCGCCGCCGTCCGGGCGCGCAGGACCGCGATAACGCTCTGAGTTTTGCCCGCTACACGTTCGACTGGGAAAAGCAGTTCGCCCTGTCGCTCGATCCCGAAACCGCCCGTTCCATGCACGATGAAACTCTGCCCGACGCCTTTTATAAAGAAGCCGCATTCTGTTCCATGTGCGGACCTAAATTTTGCTCCATGAACTATTCAACCAAGGTGGATGAGTACAACAAGGAAGTCCACGGCCTGGAAAAGAAAGATTATTCGGAATTAGTGGAGCGCCTTGTCAGCCTGAAGTAAACCTCACGACCGTCCAACGGCAACTGAGCAACCCGCAACTAACTAACCCGCAACTAACTCTCGCCAGTTAGTGAGCCACTTTATTTATGGGTACCCGAAGTGTTCCTCTGCAAAGCGGGCTTCCACAGCCTCAACGTCCAACCCTGCAGTTGATAAAGCGCGGCGCAGCCCCGGCCCCAACGGCAGCGCTGCGCGCGGCCTTCTGGATCTTTGGCATCGCGCTTGCCTCGGCTCAGGCGTGGATCACCCGTTATCAGCTATCGGCCGATTCTGTCTCCTACCTGGACATGAGCGACGCCGTCTTGCCCGGTTTCACCTGGCACCGGCTGATCAACGGGGTGTGGAGTCCGCTTTACCCGCTCTTGTTGGGAATCGTCCGGCGCACATTCCAAGTGTCCCCAAGCAACGAAATCGTGGCCGGTCATCTACTAAACATAGGATTCTTCATATTTTCTTTTGTCTGCTTCGAGTTTTTTCTGGTCGGGGCCATCCGAGAACTGGAGACTTTCGCGCGTCCTTCAACGAAAGGCCAGCAGTCAAGTTCTCTGCCCAGGTGGGCATATTTATCGGTAGGCTACGCGCTCTTCTTGTGGGGGGCAATCGGCGGGATTTCGCTGACCCGGCTTCGGCCGGACATGCTAATGTCCGGATTCTTGTATCTGGCGGTCGGGATGCTTGTTCGCATGCATCGAGTCCCGGCAAGCTGGCCTCGCTTTCTGACGCTGGGCGTGATTCTCGGTTTCGGTTACCTGGCAAAAGCGCCCATGTTGCCCATCGGCGGCCTGATTCTGATAATGACCCTGTTCGCGGTTTCGGACTGGCGGCCGGCGCTGAAGATGGCAGCTGCAACCCTCGCCTTGATGCTCTTGATCGGATCTTTTTATTTTGTTCCCTTGTCGCGCCAGGACGGATTCTTCACTCTGGGGCAGAGCAGTGTGTTCAATTATGTTGTGCACGTTGATCGGGCGAATCCCCCCTGGTACTTGCAGAACCCAGGTGACGCACAAGGCTCCTTCCTGCACCCCCCGGAGAAAATATTTTCAGCTCCCCCGGCCTACGCCTTCGCGGTGCCCAGTGCGGGTACTCATCCCCTGCGGTTCGACCCCTCATATTGGCTCGCAGGGGTCCACCCGCAGTTCGTGTGGAAGCGGCAAATCAGGGCGTTCACGAACAACGCTGTGTACCTCACCCGGCTTTTTCGCAGGCTGATCGGAATGGAGGCCGCTATTTTCGTCCTCGCCATATTCAGCCGGGGCAGCAAGCAGATGCTCTCCGCGGTGATGAACGCCTGGCCGGTCTGGTCCGTCGGGTTAGCCGGCTGCGCGATGTACACTCTGGTGTCGATCGAACCCCGGTATGTCGCTGCGTTTCTCGTGCTACTGGGTTTCGCGATGTTTCCTGCGCTCACATCGGTGCGCCAAACCAGTAACAGGATCGTCTCGGCCGTCGTTCTCGCCGCCGTCGTGATACTCCTGTACCCGGCGCTACGGAACACCTACAGCGAGTACGCGAATTCCCGGAAGCCTAACGCTGACGCTGAGGCTGCAAGTGCTCTGGCCGGCTTTGGGCTCAAACCCGGAGACGGGGTCGCCCGCATCAGTCCTTGGGTGTCGGATTTTGGAGCGGAGAGGATTCTCCGCGTGCAAATCGTCGCCGAGGTTGACCATGTACACGCCGGCGAATTCTGGAGTTCCTCTTCCGCGACTCAGGCGGAACTGCTTGGCGTATTCACTTCACGAGGCGCCAAAGCCGTGATAGCTACTTCGCCGGCACTTACGGCTAACAATGAATCCGAGTGGGCACGCCTCGGTTCAACCCAATATTGGGTCTGGCGCCCGCCCAGCCAGTGACTTGCCTACTGCACCCTCTGCAGCCGGCCCACCAGTTTCTGCGCCAGGTTCTCCCCTGATTCCGACCACAGCAGCCGCGTGCTGGCAACTCCGCTCTTCTCCACGCGATTGATGAAATCCACCAGCATTTGCACGTTGGCGCGAACCCGCGATTCGACTTCGCTCGTCAGTTGCAACTCTTCGTGGAGAAAAGGCGTGTCGAGGCCGAAATCCAACTGCACCTCGCCCTGAGTCTTAGCCTCGCCTTCTTCGAATTCTTCGCCGCGCACGATGATCCTTACCATCGAGGGCGCCAAGGTCCATGCTGCCTGTGGAGTCTCCGGCGTCCACAAATCCCAGTTGGCTTCGAAGACATAAGCGTAGTCGTCATGCAGCATATCCGCCGCAACCGCAATCGCCTCCTCTGGGGTAGCCCCCGGAAGAAAACGCTGTTCAAAAATTGTTGGCTCATTCCACCCAACCGGATGCAGCGCGTAATAAGTGATCCCCGGAAGCGTTTGGGAAAAAGGGAACTGCCGCATCACCGACAGCGCCCGCACCAGTATTTCCGCTGCCCCGAAGTCCGAAAACCAAAGACTGAAGTAGAGTGAGTCCGCCATAGTCGGATTTCCATTCTAAACTCTCGCCGCTTTTTGACACTGTCCGCGCCGCGCTGCTACCATCAATTGCCTAGCCGCAGAACACGACTAACCTGAAAAGCTTGTCCTGAGCGAAGTCAGAAAAGCTTGCCCTGAGCAGAATCGAAGGGTCCCCGTCGTCTAGCCTGGCCTAGGACATCGCCCTTTCACGGCGGTAACACGGGTTCAAATCCCGTCGGGGACGCCAACAATCCAAAGAGCTTACAAGACCTGACCCTTTCGAATTAGGGTCCGTTTGGGTCCAATAAGCTATTGGAGAGTCGGCGTGATCGCCTTTGGTTCGGAACCGTCCGCCATGATCAGCTTGGCCACTCTTGCTTGAGCGCCTCGCTTCACTGGTGTAACCGCTTGCGTGTAGGTGTCTGCTGTGACTTTGAAGGTTGCGTGACGCAACAGCTCCTGGATGGTCTTGAGGTCTTCGCCATTGGCTTTCATCAAGGTTCCGAAACTGTGGCGTAAGGTGTGCCAACCGACTTTTGCAGAAATATCCGCCCTCAGAAGCGCGGGTTTTATATGCGCCCTGAACAGCGAACCAGGCCAATACGGTTGGATTCCCGCTTTGTGGGGGCTGGCGAAAATCCAATCTCCTGGCTCTTTGTATGGAGCTTCCATCCTCCATCTGAAAAGCATTTCCGCAATCTCCGGATTCATGGGAATCGATTTGCGCGAAACTTCCGTCTTGCAGGGAGTGACAACCTGGCGAGAAACGGAGCGGGTGACGTTCAATTCGAGTTGCTCGAAATTGACATCTTGCCACTTCAGTCCTAGCAGTTCTCCCACGCGTAAACCGCTCACCGCATCGAGAATGACCGCAGTCCGACATGGTTCCTTGATGCAGGAGAAGAGCCGTTGAATTTCCTCCACTGACAAAACGGTCGGAATGTTCGAGCGTTTGGCGCTCTGACGAACTTGCGTGATTGGATTCTTGTCCGTCCATTCCCACCGTATCGCGTGGCTGTACAAGGCGCTCATGATATTTCTGATCTTCGCCTTGCTGCCACGTGCCAGAGGCAACGTCTTCAACCATTGTTCCACCTGGACTGCTTTGACATCCCCGAGCCGGTAAGACCCCCATCTCGGCACGATCCACTTTTTCAGGTAGCCCTCGTAAGTTTCCTGCGTCGAATAGGACTTGCGCCCTTCTTCGTGTTCGCAAATCGTCCCAATGCTCGGACGTTTCTTGGAGAAGATGTCCGGCATCTCGTGTTCGCGATAATGTTGAACGAGAGTTGCAACGCTGATCTCTTTCAACTGCTGACGAGGGGTTTTTTCGTTGATGGTTAAGCGAAGAGCGTCTGCTGCCGCTTGTGCTCTTGATTCGTTTGGGTACTGCTCCAAATTCCCAAGTTGCACCTTCCGGCGAACTGGTTTTCCGTTGATGTCTTCTTGCCACCATCGGTAAACCCATACAGCAGGGCCTCTCTTTCGCGCTTCTAGTGCGAGACTTCCTTGTTGATATCGTGTCCGTCCGAACAAGATTCCTCCTTTGTTCAGACGGCACCGACAGCCATTCCTAGAATAACTCAAATCAATCAGATGTTCGCTATATTTTCGCCGTTGAGTCACGGGAATTTAGCTCGCTATTTTTTGTAGCCAGCGGTTCAGAGCCGACGCGCGGAAGCGCCACAGCTTGCCGATCTGAATCGCAGTCACCTCGCCCTGGCGCGCGAGCCTCTGCAGGGTCTTGGGATGGATCTTCAAGAGTGCCGCTGCTTCCTCGCTGTCGAGCAGCGGTTCAAACTCGAAGCTGGAGGCATCGGCGCTCGTTACGGGTTTGCGTTGTAGGTCCGACATGTATCCTCCCTGTGCGCTCGCTGCAACGGAATTGGTCCCCCCGGAACGTGATTCGCATAGTCGACGTAGCCCGGTAGGTTCGCTCTGAGAAATTGGTCTTCCAAGCAAGCTCTGCGCAGTATCACGGAGACAAAGCCACAAGCTGGAATTAGGGCCAGCCACGAGCCAATTGCGAGAGCACTGGAAGGAACAGAAATCAGCATGGCGAAATAGCCAGGGTGCCGCATGTACTTGTACGGACCGCTTTCGATGACGCGATGTCCACGGTCACTTTGGAGTCGGACGACCGGCGAAAAGAATGGATTTGCGATCATTGCCCAAGTTTGCAGGGAGCCGCTGAGAGCAAATACGACGAGGGCGGCGTCACGAAGCCGAGTTGGCACGTTCAAGCCAAGGTGCAAGCGGCCTGCGGATAGGGCGGCGATGGTCAGGGTCAAAAGGAACAGGAAGCCGGTGGCGAAGCGCAATCCGTCGAGGCCAGCGTTTCTTGGATGTGCGCGTTCCCGTGCCAATTGAGGATCTACCGCTAGCATGGTGACCAAGAGCCATGCCGAGAAGAGTGCAAGATAGGCCCGCAGCGAGGCAATGTGGCTGGTGCCGGCTGCCAAGAAGAGCAGGCCTGAGAGTGACGCGGTGATTAAGGCCCAGCGGGGCAAAAGACGAAGAGGTTGTCGTTTCATTTGCTCTCCTCGCGAACGAAAACTCGCTTAAGGTCGTAGCGGTCTGCGTCGGAGCTGTACCCGGCGATTTCGAGCACCTCTGAGACAAATCGGATTCCAGGTCGCCGTTCGACGTGAACCAGCAGGTTCAGGGAATCAGCGATGTTGCTTTTGATCGCCCGATAAGGGAGTTCGACGTTGCTCTGCAGAACGCAGCTGGTGAATCGGTTGATTGCCTGAAGAGCGGAGTTGGCGTGGACTGTCGAAATTGTGCCGGAGTGTCCGGTATTGAGCAGCTGTAACAGATCAAAGGCCTCCGCTCCCCGAATCTCGCCCAGGAGGATGCGGTCGGGACGATGCCTGAGGCTGGCCTTGAGCAGTTCACGGATGGTCACGGCCGAAAAGCCGTTCTGAGCGACCCGCGCTTCAAAGCGGACTAGGTTCGGGGCACCAATCTGAATCTCTGCGGTGTCTTCGATGATGAGAATGCGTTCGTGTTCAGGAATTAAGGTGGCGAGAATGTTTAGTAGAGTCGTTTTGCCGGTGCCTGTTCCACCAGATATGAGGATGTTCTGCCGGTTGACGACCGCCGTCTCCAGAATCCCGGCGAGTTCTTCCGTGATTGTGCCAATGCCAATCAGGTCTGCGATGCCGAAGTGCCTTGCATTGAACTTGCGGATCGTGAGTGTTACGCCACGCAAGCTGCACGGTGGCACGACAGCGGCGACCCGGCTGCCGTCGGGCAGTCGGGAGTCGAGGACTGGCTTTTCTTCCGAAATGTCGTCCCCCAATCGGCGTGCGATGTTCCTGACGGCAACTTCAAGGGACTTTGGGCTGAGGGTCAGACCCCGCACTGCCTCGACGCGCCCGGCGCGCTCGATGAACACGTGCTCCGGCCCATTCACCATGATCTCGCTGATCTCCGGGTCAAGGATCAGGTGCTGGATCGGACGCAGGAAAGGCAAGATCAACTCAAAGCCCGTCGTTGTCATTAGAGTTCTCCATCCGCGAGCTGGCGGAAATACGACTTGTTCACGTCGTTGAAGTAAGGTTTCAGGTACATGAAAGTCGGTGGCAGAGGATTGAGTCCGTCGTAGGCCAATATCACTGACTGCGCGTTTTTCATTTCCGTGAAGGTCTTGAAGTCGAAGCGGAAGTCGCTCTGGGTGTTGTAGCTCTTGGACGTGGTGACGTTGGCTTTGTGTGCGAGCGCCTTGCCCGTCCAGAGACTGACACGGGCGTCATGTCCGCTTTCAGAGATGTTGTAGTTCACCTTCCACTGGTCCTGCCTGCCGCAGAGTTCGCTGGCGATTTTGGCCGAGAAGTCATCGGACAGGGCGAGAAAGATCTTGGTGCGGAAGGTCTGAAACAGAGTGCGCCAGCTTTCACCGGGCAAGGTTGAGCGCAACGAGCTGATGCTCTGAGTAGCAACAATTGGGATGCACTTGGGCTGGCGAGACAGGGCAAAGAACTTCTCGTCGCCGCTCGGGTCGTTCTCGCCCACGGTGGCGAAGTGCTGGTACTCGTCGCAGATGAAAAAGACCTGCCGGAAATACTTTTCGGGGTTCTTCTCGATGTTCGGGATACGGTTCAGGACGGCCCGCTGGAAATCGAGCTTCATCATGACGCCGATGGCCTTGGCCAATCCTGGGTTGAGTGAGACGGGGAAGTTCAAGGCGCAGACTTTGCCGGCTTCGATTAACTCCGTGAATGTCGGCAACGGTCGCCCGTATTTGCCGTCAGCGTTGAGCTTGGGGTCGTAGCACTCTTTCGGAGGGCAGAAGGTGCGTTTGACCATCGGGTTGTCGTCGAACAAGGAGAGAAAGACAGAGATGCCTTCCACGATGGAAGTGCGTAGCTTGTTTTCAATCCGACGCCAGTCGTTATAGAACCACCTCTTTACGCCTTCGAGAATCTCCCGTTTCAGAGGGTCAACTGCCTCGGGTGGATTCTCCGTCTCGCAGTGGAAGTTAATGTTCGCAGCCCGCAGAGCTTCCCCCAAGGCAAGCGACTGCGGCGCCTTGTAGCTTCCAGCGGGCTCGGCGAAGTCGAAACCGAAGCGCTCCAGGTCCTGATGGTCGAGAAAAACCTGATCGCTGATGACGTAGTAGCTCCGGCTCTGAAGCACCCGCTCCGCCTCGTGGATTCGCTTCTCCAGCAGTTCGGGGTTGATGGCGCATTCATAGACATCGAACAGGGTCACGTAGTCATAGGCGACCTTGTGCAGCTGGATAATGAACTTGACGAGGTTCGTGTAGGCCTGCTGCCAGAAAGGCTCCTTGCCTTTGCCGAAGAGATTGTTGAGCAGCGAAGCAATGTTGTACGCGAGCGCGTAGGCGTCGAGGTCGTTGTACAGCGGGTTGTAACGGTGATCTGCGTTCAGGTTGACCTCAACGTAGTCGCCCTCGCGTCCGTGCCGCTTGAGGATACCTTTGACTTTGTGGCAGAAGTCGCCCTTCACTTCGAGTACCAATCCGCCGATGTGCTTGTTGGGGTCATCAGCACCGTAGGCGATGAGCTGCTCGGCGTAGGGATACATGCAGCCGCTGGTCTTGCCCGTGCCGATTGCGCCGAAGATCGCTATGCCGGTGAAGAGCCCCCGCTCTGGGATAGTCAACCAGTAGGGCTGCTCAGCAGCTATCGGATTTCTCGGGTCGTGCACTTCTCCGAGCACCAGGAAGAGTTCGTCGCGGCTGCTCGGGTCGGGGTAAACAGGCAGGGGCATCGGTTTTATCTTGCGGTTGGGCCGAAGGGCAAAGACGTATAGGCCGGAGAGGACGAGCGAGTAGCCGATGTAGGGAGTGGTGAACAGAAACAAGGTGTAGGTGTACTTGAACCCGACGTAGATCAGCGGAGCTCGGATCGAAATCAGATGCAGCATGAGATCGTTCTCGGGAAAGGGCCAGCGGAAGTAGAGGGTGATTCCGGTGGCACAGGCGAGAACGTAGGCGACGAGGCCTTTGGAGGCAAGCGCACGCTGAATCATTGCCTGTCTCCATTGCTGTTCGTGCTCTTCGAGCTGGTCTTCGACCGGAGTGGCTTTGATGTTGCTTCTGGGTTTTGTTCCAGCCAAGACTTGAACTGGCTGTCGCGTTTGAATATGAACTGCAGAGCCTGGCTCACGACATGGTCGAGGTTGTCGGTGCCGAGGAACTCGGCGTAGCGCTCCATGGTCCGAGCCAAGGGTTCCTCGATCCGGACGTAGAACTTCCGCACAACGATTTGCGGTTCGGGTGGTCTCAGTAGGGGCATGGAAGTTCCTTTTCAGTCGACACACGTGGTCGACAAAGAGTCTCTGATGAGTTGCGCGCACGATCTTGAATTCTCGTACGCGGCAAAATACCGAACGCGCGAGTTGAGCGCGTGCATCATGGCCGGGCGTGACCCCCGAAGCCCCGAAGGGGATTTGGCCCGCAAACAGGCGGGGAAAATGGGGTCGCGCCCGGCCATGAAACGGTTTTTGCCGCGTACAGTTTTTGTCCGTGTTCCATCGGTTGTTCCTTGGTCTACAAGTACTTAGTCTTCCCCTCAGCGGAACGGGATGCGGAACGGGATGCGGAACGATCTTCGGAAATTCCCGTTCCGCGATTCATGCCGGATTCGCTTCCAAAAATGTCGTAGTCATGGGGCAAGAGATGGGTGCGGAACCTCCACTTCGGTGCGGTCTGGTGCGCTCCCAAAAGTGCCTCCAGGGCCTGTTCCTCCGTCCCTCCCGCGGCCCATTTCCGGTAGACCGATTCCGAGAATTCATCGCGGTAACGCTGGTTGCCGTAACGTAAAAGGTCGCGGTCTGAACGGGTCAGAAGGCTGTGTTTCTTCTCATCCCAGAGGCGCCGGACCCGGAAATAGCGGGTGATGGATTGGACATTGGCCGTGCTGTTTTCCTCGAAAGTGCTCCGAAAGAACTGTTCTGCCCGGCGGAATTTCACCGGGCTTGGGGCGGCGTAAACGAAGCAAAAGCCGGACAGCCGCCGCAAGAAATGTTCGTAGCTGCGAAGGTGCGTGATGTAGTGGAAGAGTGCCCGGCTTGAGGAATCGCAATATACAAAGGTGGGTGTCAGGCCTGCGGGCGGACAGTCGGATTCCGTAGAAAAGAACACTGGGAACCGATCCACGAAGCATCTCTTGGTCGTGGAGTTCGGATCGATTCCTTTGTAGACCCGGCCCGGAATCAGCGCTTCCGGGACGGCGAGGTCGCGGAAGTAGGCGACTTTGTCTGCCTCGGTTTCGAGAAATTCCAAGCCGGCGTGGGCCAGAACGAAGTCTAGAATTAGCAGCCGGGTTTGGATCAGTTCACTGGAAAGGCGGCGGCGATTGCGCAAGTTATCGCGGTCGAGAGCGCCGTAGACTTTGCGCGAAAAGAGGTTGAAAACCGATGTCCGGTATCCGCAAGTGGCAGCCCGAACGTGTTCCAGTCGGATACTTTTGCTGGTGAAGTCATGCACGTTTCGGCCCTTCGCGGTGCCCGTGTACTCAAGAAACTGGCGCAGAGTGAAGTACCCGGAGTGCGTGGCGACGAGGTAGAGAAAGCGGGATTCCTGCTCGTTGTAACCGAGATCAACGAGGGCTTCGATATGTTCTGGACGGGTCATAGCGACAGAATGTCCAACATGATTTCGGGATCAGACATGGCGGGGCGGAGTCGTGCTGCATCCTCTGGCAGTCCATACATCGCGAACCCGGTTTGAGCTTTGGCCTTCAAGCCCTGCGCATGGTAGTCGCCCGTAACCAACTCCAGATCGACCTTCGCCAACTCTTGATCGTGGCCTTCATATTCGAGCCGAAGGTCGGGCAGTACGACCTTTCCGTTCACGATCGGCAGACTGTTTTCTTCTGCGATCTCTCGTCTGCGTTCGGCCTGCTCTGAGGCGGGCAGCGTTTGCAGTTTGGCGAGTTTGTGGTTTACGGACCGCTTGAGTTCGAAGTCCAGAATTACCCTCTGCACTTTGCCTCCGGCCTTTTCGATCCGGGCAGACTCTTGTTGGTAGAGGCGGTAGATCGCAGCGTCGTGACGCGCTTCGCGCGGTTTCACAAAGCCTTGATAGAGCGCTTGACGCGGCTTCGAGTCCTTGGGCCTGGTCGCTTCGAGGAAGCGGTGAGCGGCCTTTGTAAGGGTGACGTAGGCGGTCTTCTCCGGGTGCGTGGTGCGCCGGAGGATGAGTCCTTGACGCAGGAGATTATCCAGATCACGCCAAGCCTCGGTGGGATTTCCTCCGTAGCGGTGAACCACGAGGTCGTCGAGCTTGAGGACGCGAAAGGTGCCGATGTCGGTCAGGGTCTTCAGCTCGGAATCGCGGAGAGCGTAGGTGCGGTCACGATCAAGATCGGGATGTTTCGAGCGCCGGCCGTGAGGGGCCTTGAGAACTTTGCTGGGTCGGAGTTCGTGTCTTGGAGGCTGATCGTGAGAGGTTCCGCCGCCTCCGCCCTGGCCTCTGGCATCAGAAGTTGCCTGTCCGCCATCGGGTCCCGCTGGGCGGCGAACGCCGGAATCGCGGTTTTCGTCGGGGTTCTCGTCGCGATCATAGCGAGACATTAGTTCAGCTCCCCGCGGTGAAGATGGGGCGGCATCGGCGTGCGCCCGGCGTTCAATTCGCGGTCAAAGTGCGCCAGTTTGCGGCCTGTGTCTTTCAGGAAGAAACGGCGCGCGAAAGTGAAAAATGCTCCGGTGAGGTTCACAAACAGCACGGTGACGGAGAGCAAGATCGCGGTTTCGTACTGATGAAGGAGTAGGAAACGATAGGGAATCAGAAAACGCAACTGGTTTCCCAGAAAGAAAATCAGGGCCAAGGTGAGGCCGGTCGCCGCAAACAAAGCGTTGGCAATCATCGCTGCACTTCATTGGTGAACGCCTGGTCCTGGCGGAAATAAGTGATGGTTAGCCCGAGCGGGTTGATCGGAATCAGCTCGTTGGGCACGTCGTCTTTGAATTGGAAAATAAAGTTCGCCGTGTACAGCGTCTTCTTCAGAACCGAATGGTCGGCTGGGGCATATTCGATTCGGTAGAAATCAACCGATGCCCGGTAGGGCGCGGCCTGCATGGGTTCAAGGGCGACCTTCTCAATTTCGATATCCACCTCTGGAGATGAGGGATTGGTCAGAAAGGCGTTGATCGTATCGTCTTTCCGGTATTGCTCCATGATGTCGTTAGCGACCTTACCATCGAGGAAGTACAACGCCTTGGTGAAGTCGTCATGGATCGTGTAACGGTTTCGGCGGTAGTAAAGGCGGCAGAATTCCGACAAGAAATACTTCGCCTCCCGGTCTCCCGGATGGTATTCGAGGCTTGTGTAGTCGACGGCCTGGGCGCGTCCGATGTCGTCAATGCGGATGACCAACGGGCGGAAATTCTGAAACGTTCGGATGGTCCTGAGGTTCAGGACGACCAGACCGAGGGCGGCAAGGCAGAGCAGCGCGACTGCGATCTTCATGTAGTTATTGGTGACAATCGCATCACCGTACTTTTCCAGGTAGAGCTGCTTAGCCTCGTTGAATTCGTTGTCTTTCATTGTAGGAAGTACTCCACGATGGCTCCCGAATTGAGCCCTGACATGCCGCTGAAGATGTGGCTGGTTAGAGCCGGAACTTTCAGCAGGGCATAGATCCCGCCAAGGAAAACGACGATCAGAAGTGTCAGCAGAGTCAATGGATCAGGGACCGGGAGAAATGGCGGCTGGGTCAGCACGTAGATCACAAGGTTCCCCATGACGAACATCGTTGCGGCGGCAATGACCTGATAGAAGGCGTACTGCATGAAGCATTTCAGCCATCCCCAGAAGAGCCATTCGAGCTTTGGAACGATGAAGAACGGAATGAAAATGGGGCCGACAAGAACGCAGATGGCCTGAGCAACAAAGCCGTAGGCGGTGATGATGATGGCTACGGCCTCCCACAGCGCCATGATTACCTGATCAATGATGTAGGCGATGTTGCCGGAGATGTCGGTTAGTCCGGGAGATTGGATCTGGCTTTGGTACTGGCCGATTGCGTTTGAGGCGTTCTGCAGTTGGGTTCCGGCGATCAGATTGCTGAGGTACTCGGTCTGGTCGATGATGACGTGATAGAAGCTGCGCCCGATGCCGGGAATCGGTGTGGCGTAATACTGTGTCATGGCGAAGCCGAAGGCGATCATCATGATCAGCCCGGCGAAGTTTCCGAACTGGAACCCGCGGCCGGAGCTGAGCGCTGACTTCACGCCAAACCAAACAATCATGATGGTGGCGAGGGAAAGG
>Ga0210407_10000609_pt1 | contig 39124 bp, 35 predicted proteins | sample IncBWC27MmetaG_FD_150860 | JGI IMG/M metagenome (GOLD analysis project Ga0210407, IMG submission 150860) | Forest soil microbial communities from Barre Woods Harvard Forest LTER site, Petersham, Massachusetts, United States - Inc-BW-C-27-M | ecosystem: Environmental > Terrestrial > Soil >...
AAGTACCGTGACCGAATAGATGGTTGGTGGAACCAGAATCCACCGCTGGATTCACGAAGCGAGCCTTGGTCGAGATGAAAAAGGATTCCGGTGTAAGAGAGAAGAAAACGAGTCATTCGAGACTCGCGAACTATACGTGTCCCTTGACAGAGCCGACAACGTCATAGAGGGTGGCCCGGCCTTTCGTGCGCGTACTTCTCAGCATTGACCTCTCGACCGACGAGATCATACCACTCGGGCAATTCATCTTGTGGTTTTGACTCTGTTTTTGAATTTGAATTTGTATTTGAATTTGCGGGTGCCCCATCCTTCGCCCGCCGTTGGCGAAGGGTGGGTGCCTTTGACGTTGTCGGTTCCTGGAGTCAGGAGAAATTCAAACCCTCCCACCCTTCCACCTTCGAAGGGCGGGGCACCCTGAACTTCAAAACAATTTCCAGTCAACTGCAGGAAACTACTTCGCCGCAATCAGCGCTTGCGCGGTGAGTTTAATAGCGGGAGTGAGGGATCACAGAGGCCGGGCCACCCGCCTGACCAGCTTAACTTTTGCGGCCATTCCGGATTTGCTGCGCTCTCGCGTACCACTCTTTGGCGCGGTCACCATTCTTGCGAACGCCTCGACCTGTCTCATAGAAATAGGCCACGTTGTGCGCCGCTTCATCATGACCCTTGCGTGCGGCCTCGAGATACCATCTGAAGGCCTCCCTCGGATTGGCTCGAACCCCCTGGCCCTTGCTCAGGCATACCCCCGTTGAAAATTGAGCTTCCGTTACACCTCTCCGTGCAGCCCTGAGTTCCAAGACGAAGCCCCTGCGGAGATCTTTGCCAACGCCACGGCCATAGCGATAACATTGCCCAAGCACATGCAACGCCGTGTTGTCGCCGTGCCTGGCAGCTTTGCGCAGCCAAGAAACAGCTGACTTTTGATCTTTTCTGACGCCTCTGCCTTCAAGATAGAAAATTCCGACGTGATATTCGGCATTGGGTTTCCGAGGGCCCGCGGCTTTCCTGTAGTGATCGAACGCTAGGGCTCGGTTTGGGCGGGTCCCTAGCCCGTAGTCGTAGGCCGCCCCCAGCCACTCATGTGCGTCCTGGCATCCCGTTGCGGCTGCACGCTTCAACAGATCGAAGGCGACTCGATACTGTCTAAAACCTCGCCGATAGAGTCTCTTCGCGTCCTCAAAAATCCGAAGACCTGATGCAACCTCCGCGCCATTTTGAGTTGCGCGTACACGCGCAATGCTGACTCGCTTCCTCAGGGCACTAACGATTTTCGGCAAATTTCACCATCACCTTGTCCCCGAAGGCGGCGGGCGGGTGGCCCGGCCTTTCGCGTCTGTACTTTCCACAATTGACCTCGTTGTGCCGCCGATGATACCACTCGGGTAATTCATCTTGCAGTTGTTTTGTCTTGCTTGTGGTTTTGACTCTGTTTTTGAATTTGAATTTGTATTTGAATTTGCGGGTGCCCCAGTCTTCGCCGTTTTTGCGAAGGCTGGGTTGCCTTTGACGTTGCCGGTTCCTGTGGTGAAGCATCGGACGTTCCCAACCACAACCTTCCATCTCTGCATCCGCCGCGAATTCAATTGCCGAGTACTATTGCGCTCGGCGTTTCCTCGTGCCACGCTAGAACGGGAGAATTTTTGGATGAGCCGCGACGACAAATCCGTCAGAGGACAGCCGCTCACGGGACCGCGCGCCGGTGACTCCCCGGCCGCTACCAATTTCTATTCGCAACATCCCGGAATTAGAATTCCCGCCAAGCTTAGGAAAACAAATGGCTTAATTTTTTCTAATCGCAACACGTTTGCTATGTCTGCATGCAGGACGGTTCTTCGGGATTCGCGGTGTGCGCGTCGGAGGCAGCCAAAAGAGCCGGCCTTTCGGCTTCTCTCAGGACAAGCGAGACGCCGTCCTGGCTACGATGCCGGGACGCCCCGACCGAGGGCGTCGGAGCAGGCACACTCCGCGGCGCTGCGACGGGGGAGACTCTTTGCCTGGGCGCGTATTTACTCCATGACGGCGAATAGGACGAAAGTCCCATTGCCGGCGGCGTTTCGTAGGCCTAAGGTCATAGGCATATGTCCACTTCCCTGACCGCCGAAAAAGGGAAAACCTGGGTTGCCGATCCGGGGCGCCGCCGCAGCATGCGCGTGCTGCTGAGCGTGCCCATCCATGTGAGCGGCAAGACCACGGATGGCAAAGACTTCGAGGAGCAGACGCGCACACTGGTGGTAAATGCTCACGGCGCGCTGATTGCGCTGGGCGCCAAGGTGGCCGCCGGTCAATCCATCATCGTGGCGAACCCCGCGACGCAATTCACCATAGAATGCCGGGTGGTGTACCTGGGAAATTCGCAGGGCGGCAAAATTCAGATGGGCGTCGAGTTCGTGAAACCTTCGCCGCGGTTTTGGCAGGTTGATTTCCCGCCCGACGATTGGGTTGTTCCGGAAAACTGATTGGTCCCCGAATGCGTCCGTCCCGCCGACTACTGCGACGCAGACGTCAGCTCCACGCGCAGATTTCCCAACGGCAGGTCCGCTTTCATCAGCACGGGTGTGCGCGCCGGATCCTGGGCCAGCCAGGCCGAGAAATTCATTCCCGCTACTTCCTTGTCGTGCTGGTAGAGATGCAGTGCGATGCGCGCAGCGGTGTACTTCCCTGCCGTGACGGAAACCGGATCGGCGGCGGATTCCACGCGCGCGCGCACCTCGTACAGGTCGCGGCCGTCATACACGGGCGCGCGGAATTCGGGCGTCTTCTGCCAGTCAACGCCGCGCAAGGCATAGAGCATGCCCAGCGGATCGCGCGTTCCGGGAGCCACCATGGTGTGCGGCTGGGTTCCGCGTGCCGGCTCTCCCATGGGCAGGAGTTGATAGACGTGATCCTGCTTCTTGCCATTTTCGTTCAAGTACATTTCGTACTGGCGGCTTTCGAGCGATGAGGAATCGGTGTAGGAGTCAAATTGATCATCAATGGAATACATCGAGCGGACGGTGTTTTCGGTGTGCGCTCCGGCGCGAAAGTGCCAGGTGCTCCAGCCGCTCAATTCGCGACGCTCGACGATGTTGAGTTGCACGGTCGCGGCGGTGCTGAACGCCAACCAGGACACCTCGTATTTCAGCGTTTCGCCCACGCGAAAAGGCATGGGAGTTTCGGCCACCACGGGCTTGGGCGTGGGCGCAACTCTGGTCTTGCCGGATTTTTGCTTCGCTGATTGCGCAGCCAGGGCAAATGGAAATCCGTGTGGGATGAACGCAAGCAATGCAAGAACTGTCAGCGATGAGATCCACAAAATCTGTTTCCACGGTTTTCGGTTTTCAAAATTCATGGCCCGGTAATCCAGAAAGCTCCTTTTCGTGCCGCAGGCGACCATCGCGCGCTCTCCGCGTCCTTGCCCGCTCCAATCATTGCAAGATATATTCAAGCGTACCTGAAAGCTATGATGCAGGCCACCGCTTCCCGGGCCGCATCTGCGGTCCGCGCGGCGAACAGCCGGCTCTCCGGCCTCCAAGGAAAATAGACGCATGCGCTATCTCGTGACCGGCGGTGCCGGCTTCATCGGTTCAAACATCGTGGACGAACTGGTTCGCCGCGGCCACCAAGTACGAGTGCTCGACGATCTTTCGGCCGGCAAGGAAAGCAATCTTGCGGGCGTAAGGAAACAGATTGATTTGCAGATCGGCAGCCTGATTGACATGAAGGTGGTGCAGCAGGCGTGCCAGGGGATCGAATGCGTGATTCACCTGGCGGCGCGGACTTCCGTGCCGCGGTCGGTGGCTGATCCCATCGAAACCAATCGCGTGAACATTGACGGCACGTTGAACCTGCTGGTGGCCGCGCGCGACGCAAAAGTGAAGCGCATCGTCTATGCCGCCTCGTCTTCGGCTTACGGCGAAACCGTGGAGCTGCCGAAAACGGAATCCATGCCGCCCAGCCCCATTTCTCCCTACGGCATTACGAAATACGTGGGCGAGCTGTACGCCCAGGTATTCGGGCGCGTGTACGGGCTGGAAAATGTTTCCATCCGGTATTTCAACGTCTTCGGGCCACGCCAGGATCCCACTTCGCAATATTCCGGCGTGCTGTCGCGCTTTATGCTGGCGTTGATTCAGGGCAATTCCCCGGTCGTGTATGGCGACGGCGAGCAATCGCGGGATTTCACCTACATTAACAACGTCGTGGACGAGACCTTGCGCGCCTGCGAAGTTCCTGCTGCCACTGGGCGGGTATTCAACGGCGGCACCGGCGCGCGCATCACCATCAACCAGGTGTTGCGGCAGCTCGAAAAAATTACCGGGGAAAAAGTGCAGGCCCGCTACGATCCGCCGCGCACGGGGGACATCCGCGATTCCCAAGCGGACATCGCACTGGCGCGGCAGGTGCTGGGCTATGAACCACGCGTTCAATTTGAAGAAGGGCTGCGCCGCACCTGGGATTGGTACGTGGGAACCTACGGGAAATCCTAGCGCGACGCCGCGTGACCGTTGAGGTACGCGGGCAATTCCGTCAAGCTGTCCAGCATGATGTCCGGCGGATGTGCGCGCAGTCCGTCGGTTCCCAGCCCGTAGCTCACGCCGCAAGCCCAGATTCCCGCATTCCGCGCCGTCAGCACGTCCACGCTCGAATCTCCCACGAGCATGGCCTCTGCCGGTGAAGCTCCCAGGTCTCGCAACAAGACTTCGACCCCCATCGGGTCGGGCTTCTTGCGCTCGAAGCTGTTCCCGCCGTACACGAACCGGAAATAAGGTGAGAGCCCGAGCCCATCGAGAATGGCCTGGCTGAATCGCACCGGCTTGTTCGTCAGCACGGCCATAGGCAGATTTTCGAGAAGTTTCAAGCCTTCGCGAACGCCCGGGTAGGTGACCGTGTTGTCAAGCATGTGCGCGCGGTAATAGCTGAGAAAAAATGCCAGCCCATCGTCCGCTTCCGCATCCGTGACGCCGTCGCCGAGCGAGCGGCGCACCAGCACGGGCGCTCCATTGCCCACGAAGCGGTAGATGGTTTCGTGCGGCAGCGGCGCGCGGCCTTTGTGCTCGAGCATGGCGTTGATGGCATTGGCCAAGTCGAGCTTCGAATCGATCAGCGTGCCGTCGAGATCGAAGATCAGCACGCGGACGCTTGCAAAGCTGTGGTTGTGGGCAGGCATGTTTCCGGCAGCCGCGACAGCTGCGCCGCAATCGTTCATTTTATTCTGTGCGGCGCATGTTGTCACCCGCCGGTCGTAAACTTGTGAACCGCCATTCGCGCTTTTGGCTCACGCGGCGCCGGCTGATACAATGATTTTCTTTTGCGCCGCACAATTTCTTGTCCGAGGCTTTGATGGCGAATATCCACCCGTTTCGCGCCTTCCGGTACGACCCCACTCGCGTCCCGCTCACGGATGTGCTGACTCAGCCTTACGACAAAATCACGCCGGCGATGCAGGAGCGCTACTATGCCGCCAGTCCCTATAACCTGATCACCGTGGAAAAAGGCCGGGTGCTGCCCGGCGATTCCGCGGAAAACAACGTGTATGCGCGGGCGGCGCAGAAGCTAGAGGAGTGGATCGCAGAAAAGATTCTGCTCCAGGATGCCGCGCCTGCTATCTACATCTACTCGCAGGACTACGTTCTACCCGGGACGCACACGCACCGCGTGCGCAGCGGGTTCATTGCCCTCGGCCGCATCGAGGATTACGAGGCCAAGGTCGTGTTCCGCCACGAACGGACGCTCTCAGCGCCGAAGGCCGACCGCAGGGAATTGTTGCGCCACACACGCGCGCAAACCGGCCAGCTTTTCATGCTCTACGAAGACCCTGCCAAGAAAATCGAGACATGGCTTGACGGGTTCGCCGGCCGCAACCAGCCTGCCGAGATGCGCGATGAATACGACGTGGTGCACCGCCTGTGGCCCGTTGGCGATGTGGCCCTCATCGGTCGAATTCGCAAGGAAATGGGTGACAAGAAGCTGATCATTGCCGACGGGCACCACCGCTATGAAACGGCCCTCAATTACCGCAACGAATGCCGCGCGCGGCAGTCTGGCGCCGACCCGCTGGCTGCTCACGAATTCGCGATGATGACTTTCATCAACTCGCATTCCAAAGGCTTGACCATTCTTCCCACGCACCGCCTGGTCCGCAATCTTGCCGGCTTCGAGTTCGAACGGTTCCGCCGCGCCGTCGCGCCTTTCTTCGATTGGTATTCCTATCCTTTCGCGGATGCCGCGGAGCGCGAGACTGCCCTTGCCGAATTCCGTAAAGATTTTGCCCGTCCGCAATCCGCACGCCGGGCCATCGGCGTGTATGCCGGCGGGGGCTCGTTCTACCTGTTCCTTCTGCGGCGCGACGTGGACCTGGAAGAAATCCTGCCGGATGTTTCAGCGGCGCAGCGCGGATTGGATGTGGTGCTGCTGCACCGGCTGATTCTGGATGTGGGATTGGGAATTACGGCCGAAGCGGTGACCGCCGAAAAGCACATTACATATGAACGCGAGATGGCCGCAGCCATCGAGGCCGTGGACAACGGCGAAGCCCAGCTTGCCTGTCTGCTGAATCCGGTGCGGGCGCAGCAAGTGGTGGACATCGCGCTGGGCGGCGACGTGCTGCCGCAAAAATCAACAGACTTCTACCCCAAGCTCTTGAGCGGGCTGGCCATCTACAGGATTGAAGGGCGGGTGGATTGAACCGCGCAAATGGCACGCGGCCCGAGGTGTTCCCGAGCCGCGGACGAAAATTTTCTGCCGCCTACTTGCTGAAGCTGTTGATGGCCTCTGTTTCGTTTTCGTAGGTGTCGAACACGGTCATCAGCTTGGTGACCTGCAGGACTTCCTTGAACTTCTGCCCCAGGTTAGCCAGCTTGAGAGTGGCTCCTTGGGAGCGCGCGCTGTGGAAGGTGGCCACCAGGGTGCCCAACCCGGCGCTGTCAATGTAGCTGACGTTGGCGAGGTTCAGCACGATCTTCTTCTTCCCGGCCGCCAACAGGCTCTTCACTTTTTCGCGGAACGAATTGCTTTCCTCGCCCAGCACAACGCGTCCGTCGATCTCGATTACCGTCACGCCATTCACATCCCGATCGCTCATCCTCAGTGCCACGTTCACGCCTCCTGGAAATCTCTAGATGCGTACTTGAATTGCTTGCCGGATAACAGTGTCGAAATCTGGGCCACGCGCATGCCGCTCAATAGAAATCCGAACAGGACATATAGTAACCGCAAGCGGTGCAAATCAACTTGCAGCTACGGGGTTCCAGCCGCGCCGAGCATCGCGGGCAATACCCGGATGCGCCGGCCGCATCCTGCTCGTTGCCTTCGAGGGTGGCGTTCGGCTCCGTTGGTTTTGCCGGAGATGCCGCTTCGTCCGCCTGTGCCATCCTTGGGCGTCCTTCGGAGGCACGTTTATAGCACATCCGGCCCATGGGGAAAAGCAATGCTAAAATTCGGCCCGCCCGGTTCCGGGCGGCGGGGGATATCGCCCCGGCCGCGGGTTCGCCCCGCCCTCGTGCATGCGTCAGACGCGAATCCCTTGACGGGCGGGCTTATAAGACCATGGGCGATCCTGAACGCCGTCGACCGCCTGAGCCGGCACGACTATTCAGGCACAGAGAATCTGTGCAAACAAATTCAAAATCAACTACTACAACTTGGCGTACTCTGTCTTCGCTTCCTTCTACCTGCTTCTCGTTTTAGCCTTTCTCTTTTCCATTCCCACCATCATCCCCGATGGTGGGTCCTTCCTATTCAGCTTCGCCGCCTCCGCAATCAATTTCTTGACTCCCGGCCTCTTCACTTCGGCAACGCTCCGCAGTTTTACGTGTCGCACGCCCTTCCCTGTTCCCTCCAGCAGCTTCTCCGGGTCCGGCAGTGCGGTCCCGCGCATGAACGCAAACGTCACATGCTCTTTACCCACCATGAAGCAGCACAGCGGTCCGTTCGAATCAAACGACGGAATCTTCCACGGATTCACGTACTCCTCGCCCCCCTTTAGTGTCATTCTCACCAGTGCCCGTACCGCCTTCGTCACACCCCGAAGCTTCCCCGCCTTCTTCACATAAGCATCAATCCAAACCCGTGCTTGTTTCCCCTCAATCGTCGGCATTGGTTCCTCCCACTCCATCTGCGCCATTCTACCTCCCAAGTCCGTACTAGACGGACCCTTTGAACCCGCACGACTTACCGGGCAAATGAAATTCAATCGGCAAACACAAGCGCGTTTAGCAATACTAGCTTTCCAAGGTAGCTGAAGACTGTTGCCGAGTGGGTTGCTGCCACATGCTTTGTTATGGAGATGGCAATTTCCGAATCCGCGACCATCCGACCAGAACCCAGTGCGTGAGTAATAAAAGCCGGGGCCTTGGCAGAATGTGAGCCACGATTACCAACCCATTTGGTGCATCCGCTCCAGGATGAGTGCGCTGTAACGATACATGCGATCGGGGCGTCGCTTCAGGGGCAACGGCAGAATCGCGGCGAGTTGGGCCGACTGTTGCCGGTCGATATTGCGTGCGGAGGTACGGAAGTAGTAATGGCACGCCGACTCCGCACCATAGACACCAGGGCCCCATTCGACCACGTTGAGGTAGAGTTCCAGGATCCGTCGCTTGCCGAGGACCAGTTCGGCCACCGGGACGAGCAAGAATTCGGCGCCCTTGCGGAAGATTGAGCGGCCGGTTCCGAAGCACAGGTTTTTTACCAGTTGTTGTGTAAGGGTGGACCCTCCGCGAATGCGGCCGCCTTCCATATCGTCTTCCGCGGCGATTTGTATCGCGTGCCAATCGAATCCATGGTGCTGGTAGAAGCGCGCATCTTCCGCGGCAATGACGGCATGCTGCAGATCGGGCGAGATTTTGCCGAGAGGAACGAATTCGTATCGTTCGTGATACGGCGCGTGATGCATCCAGGCCTGCAAGCGGCGCTCCATGTGCACCGCCGTGGTCGGCGGGTCGATCCACCGGGCAGCTACAAGGATCAGCGCAGCAAGCGACCAAAGAAGCACCACGCCGATGACAAGCCATCGAATAAAGGTTCGGAGGATGCCCGTCCGAAGCGGGGGCTTGGGTTGTGTGTTCGGCGGTGCAGACACGCTTCCGAATAATAGCCCGGGCTGGGTTGCTGCTGACGGATGATCTGGTGCGCGTGAACAGAGAGTGACGCATGCTACTCAGAGCACTTGGGACAAAGCCCCTCGGTCCTGAGTGGCAGTGAACCCCACTGGAAAAATAAAGTGGGATCCGTCCCGAGAAGTTGCGATGTGTTTATGGGTCACCTTCGAGAAGGAGTTTCCCAGGTATCGGACGCAAGGCCTGATCGCCGTTGCGAGCTCAACCGGTCGATGCAACACCATCTAAACAGTTGAACCGACAATGTTTTCCCTAGAGAACCGATCTGGCTGGCTGTACTCAATTAGACCTAGACAGGGTAGCGTTTCCATTGGATCAACGTTCGCGAACGACCTTAGCTTTTGAGACTCCTGCAAGTGGATTTCGAGCTAGTGTTGCGTCGACCCATTGAGACCGCCCAACTGACTGGGCACTTGGATTACTTCGCGTGGCACGTCACCCAGAATCGGCGGTAAGCTCCTCTCTTCGCTTCCTGGCGTCTAATTATTGATGTCCGATATCGCTTCCCGCTTACTCCTTCACATGCGCCAACGGAATCTGCGAAAACAGTTGCAGATCGATGATCATGTTCAGCCGCCGGTCCAACTGAAAAAACGTCGCCGCCTTCCTTCCCGGCAACACCTGGCTCACGACCGGCACATACTTCAAGCGTAGCGCCTGCGCCTGCCCATCCGCCTCCAGCCAGTGCCGCACATAAATCAAGGCATCTTCATCTGTCATCGTTGCCCACATCTCCGCGTACTGCTTCAGCAGTGCATACTTCTGGTTATTCACTTCCTGCAAGTCCTTTACGTAATGGTTGTAGATCGGCCAGAACTTTTGCCCCTGCTCCTCCGAAAGCGACATATTCTGCCCGATCACCTGCATTTTCATGGCCCGTAGATCTCGGCGCAGCAAAGCAATGTCCTCGTCCGTCACCGTCGGGCTGATGACCCTCTGCACGGAAACTTGCTGCTCCTGCACCGCTGCCCCTAGCGTCTTCGCCTCCCCCGCAGCCATTCCCCCGCCCAACGCGGTCGCCACCACCATGCCCGCAACAAACGCCCCAGCCAATCCCGCCGCTCCGGCTATTTTGCACTTCATAATCTTTCTCCTTACCTCTGTCGCCCTAGCACAAAGAGCCACTGAGAACAGCAAGTCCGAGTGCATGTTAATACAGTTGGGTCGCTAATGGATTACTGGCAACATCAAGCGAGAGTCAACGCCTGATTGACGCGTGGTCTCAACTCCTGATTAATGCGGTGGTCTCAATGGGTCGACGCAACACTAGGTCGAAGTCTATTTGCAGGGGCCCCAAAAGCTAAAATCGTTCGCGAGCGCTAAATCCAACGGAACAATACCCTGACTAGGTTCTGATTGAACACAGCCCGACAGAGCGGTTCTCTAGGGGAAGTATTGTTGGGTCAGCAGATTAGATGGTGTTGCAACGGCCGGTTGAGCTCGCACGACTAATCGAGAGTTAGCCAGAAACTGCAAGGCCGAACAGTGCTGGTTGGAGAACCAGAGGGTCCGCGGAAAGCCGGAGAGGAGGACGATGGAGCCCTCAGTGTATGATGCCCGGATGGTAAAAAGAGTCCGACCCTCGATACTTGCCAGCCTGCTTACCTGGGCGTTACTGCTCCCTGCAGCCGTGCTGTCACAGTCGCCGGTAGCGGTGCTGCACACGGAGGGCCTTGTCCACGGCTTTCTTGTGCTGCGCACGTTAGAAGGCAAAGCCCTCGCCGATGGTGAGGTCACACAGGTCGCCCATGGCGAACGTGTAACTAGCCATCTAATTTTACGTTTTAAAGACGGATCAGTACACGAAGAAACGGTCGTCTTTTCTCAGCGCAATCGTTTCCGAGTCGTAAGCGACCACCTTCTGCAAAAGGGGCCAGCGTTTAAACGTTCGATGGACATTTCCATCGAAGGTTTAACGGGACAGATCACGGTCCGTTACACGGAGGATGACGGCAAGGAGAGGACCGTGAACGAACGGCTCAAACTACCTCCCAACATCGCTAACGGGATGATTCTGACGCTGCTGAAGAACATTCCTCCCAATGTCCCGCAGACCACCGTTTCGATGGTGGCAGCCACCCCAAAACCGCGGCTCGTGAAACTCTTGATCTCTCCAGAGGGCGAAGACTCATTCTCAGTCGGCGGCTCCAGCCACAAGGCTACGCGTTATGTGATAAAGGTCGAGGTTGGAGGCGTCGCCGGAGCGGTGGCACCCCTGGTAGGGAAGGAGCCGCAAGATACGCACGTGTGGATTCTAGGCGGGGATGCGCCCGCCTTCGTCAAATCGGAAGGTCCGCTCTACCAGGGTGGACCCACCTGGCGGATCGAGCTGGCTAGTCCGGTCTGGCAAGATCATTAGGCTCTTCGGATTGTTTTCCACTCGCTATCAATTCTATACATTTCTTCTTCGACCGAGGCTCAGTCCAGCGGCATCTTAGAGAACCGCTGGACAGGCGCCGTCGAAGACTTCCCTTTCCCTGTTTTTGAGTTTCAGAAATCGGGCGCGTTACACCGTTGCGCCTGGCGGGTCGGCGACTCCTCCTGGAGGCAATATCTCCGGCACGTCAAGGCGCGCCGCACCAATCCGGTAGTCGGCCATCCCGTAGTAAACATCGAAGCGGTGCGGAGAGCCAAGATCGTCGCGCCGGTCGATGCCAGTGGGGAACACCACGTTGGCGACGACCCCGCGGCATTCTTCTGGCAATTCCGGTGTCAACACCGGATCCGCGGAACGATAACGGATCAACTGCGGGTGCTCCTTCGAGAGCACCATGGCCCCGGCCGAGTAGCACAGCGGATGCGGTTCGCCGCCTGGCTCCGCCATTTCGCGCACGCCGTGGTAAACAATCAGCCAGCCGTGCCGAGTCAGGACAGGCGGAGTGCCACCCCCGATTTTGAGCCGCTCCCAAGGCGCCGCCGGAGTCGCCAGCCGATGATGTGAAGCAAACCGGTGATCATGGCGCCCCGCGGCCATCGGGCAGTAAGAAATCCATATGCTTTCCCGATCGAGATCCACTTCACGAGACGCGGGGTGGCAGGCGGTTTCCTTCGGGCGTGTTCCGGGGAAAAGTGGCCGGTGGAGGATGGCCAGTTCCGGATGTCCGGATGGATTAGGAATAGCGACGGGGAAGATGCTGGCATCCTTGTCATCCACGTTGGCGAATTCGATGCCATGGTACGGGCCAAATTTCGCGACTCCCAGACGCTGCCAGTGGAACAGGTCTGCCGATAGGGCCAGGGCGATCCGTGGTCCTTGAGGCGAAAATGCGGTGTAGGTCATGATGTAGCGCTGCAGCGGCTCCACGAACGTGATACGAGGATCTTCGCAACCACCGCCACCATCGGGCCGGCGCTCATAATCGGCTTCCGGTTCCAGTGCGATGCCGAGTCGCTCGACGCCTGCCGGATCGCCCTGTTCATTGAACTGTACTCGTGCAATGCCAATGCGGGAGTAATTCCCCCGCGCGACCATCCGCGGAAAGAGGTAGAGCGCCCCATCAGGACCACGTACGGCAGCCGGGTTCAGGACGCCCCCGATCTCTTGAGGATTGCCCGGCTCCGGCTCCATCACTATTCCCAAGCGCTTTAACTTAAATCCGCTCATCAAATCTCTTCACAAGATCACGCCGCCTGATCGCCCTCTAAACAAGCGATAATTGCTTCGGTAACGGGCTTCGTCTCATTCGGACCCCGAACTGGGATAGAAACAACTCCGGCTTCTTCAGCCGGATAGTCGTTGCCTCCCACGAACAAGGCATCACCGATGAAAATCATCTCTGCCAAGGAAATACCCAGGAGGTCTCGCAGCTTTCTGATTCCGTACGCCTTGTCAATTCCGGGTTTGGTGACATCAATGGATGTCGCGCCACCCATGCGGACAGAAAATTCAGGAATAAGAGTATCGAGGACGGCTTTGATTTTCTTCCGCTTGGCAAAATCATGGTCCCATTTGTCCTTCTCTTCCAGGGGGGCCTGCTGTCCTAATGCAGAAAATGTTATCTGGGTTCCCCGGTCTTCAATCACTTCTCCCCATACCTTTTCGGCCTGGAAGCCTGCTTCTCCAACTGCCTTCCTTAATGAACTTATGATTTTCTCTTTTTCATCCGTGGTCAGGTCTTCTGAATAAAGCTTTTTCCAATCGCCCGAGTATTTGAAAAACTTTGTTCCGCTTGTAGGCAAGAGCGACAGATTCAGCAGCCGATCGTCACGGGGAAGATTGAAGAGGAGTTGTTTTTCAAACTGTGGCCAGTCGCCTCCAGAAATCACAGCCACTTTGACGATGCCGAGAAGGTCATGCAGCAGTGCCGCCATTTGGGTATCCAGTGCTGATTTACTTTCGGCCAGCGTGCCGTCCAGATCAAAAACAATCAGCTTTTTCACCGTTTTCCCGCCTCTGAATTCCTGCGATCTCAATTACAACGTTTGGCCCCGCCAACAATCCTGGTGGTCGGAGTGAAGCAGACGAGTTCCTCCGCCATCATTCCGTCCGTGAGCGCCTGTCGCAGATCGCCCGGAGTGGTTCCTGGCTTCAGCCCCGCAGAAATGCAGCGCTTTGTTGCCGCCGGCCGCGGTTGGCTGACCGTACGGAGCGTGGAACCGGTTGATCGGGAAAGTTCACGCTGACATCAACCTTACACCGCAATAGAAGTTGGATAAGCGGATCGTTATGAGCCAATATCAATTTGCTGTTGTAGTCGGGAGATGAACGCACCCGCATCTGCGCCCACCGACTATTCGTAGCAAGCGCAGCTAGATGGAGTAACAACAGGGCCGCCCTAGCCCTTCCAGATGTATTTGCCGCATGGGCAGGGAACTGTCTCCAAGGGGAGTTTCTTCTCCAACGGTCGCCGACAAACTGGACAATTTCTCTGACACATATTCATGCCTGCCTTTTCCCTTACGATTGACTGTTTATAAAAATAAGTCTAGTGAGCCTAGACTCCCTTGTCTGTCTCAATAAGCACATAAGTTAGTCTGTTCCTTTTCGGACCAATGCTCCGTTGTCGAGACTTTAGTCTGCTCAAGCATATTGATTCGTCAGGGTCTGCCACCAGCCAATGGACCAAATGCCTGATTGACTCTGTGCGCTCAACGGACAAATACCGGGGAAAGATTTGGGAAAGAGGCCTGTATCCCAGAGTGCCAGCACATCGGCCTGGTTGACTGGTTGCGCCGCGCCCGTGTATGCCTCATTCGTGAATCCCTTGACGGGCTCATAAGACGAAAGTCAATTCTGGAAGCCGTCGGCCGCTTAGGTGTCCTGTTATCCGGCTTATCAGGAGTCAGCCTGCGCTGCCAGGACCGGTTACTGGCGCGAAGGGGATTTATCGACAGGAACCGGCGATCCGCTGGGCGTTCCAAATGGGACAGATTTTCGGCAGAAGCCTACTGCAGCATGTTGAAATGAAAATGAGCGATCTGACTGCAAGACAGGTTTCGTGGGGATGGTCCCTAATCGCAATGGGTCTTAGAAATCGACTGACTTCGAAGTGCTCAAGCAATTGCTGCGCAGGACCGCGAAGTCTGAGTAACATCGAAATTGAGGGCGACATTGGGGATCGGAAGTGAGAAGGAGTACAGAGCAGGGCCGCGCAGTCGCTCGGATGGCGGAGAACCGATACTGTCTCGTGCTTCTTTCTCTGGTGGCAACGGCGTGGGCGTTTCCTTATTCGTTATCCGCACAGGAAGTAAAAGCAAGCCCACCAAATTTAGGCTTGATTCTGGATTCTTTGGAGCGAACCGATGAGCAGAATCCAGCCCTCATTCGGCCCCACGAAGTAACGCGGGAATATAAGATATTCCGGGGCGGCGATACAAAACCCATCTCGGATGTAACGGCCCAAATCAGCTTTATTTCTATTGACACGAAAACATTCAAAATCACCGAAGCGCAGGGCAGCCCGATGGGCAAAAAAATCGTAAGCGCCATCTTGGAGCAGGAAATAGCTTCTACCTGGGAAGGTCACAAGGCCGACATCAGCCGATCCAATTATGACTTCGTCTTCCTGCGCGAGCAAAACTTGACCGGGGTTCTAGAGTACGTGCTACATATCATTCCTAAACGCAAGGCAAAAGGCCTGCTTCTTGGCGACATCTGGGTGGATGCCAGCACGTACCACATCCGGCAGATCGTCGGAGTCCCCCTCAAGAACCCCTCTCTCTGGATCAAGGACCTCCACATCACTATTCAATTTGCCGCCGTGGACGACATGTGGTTACCCGTCTCTTTGGACGCCATCGCGACGGTCCGGTTTCTGGGCATTTTCACCCTTTCGGGTCAGAATTTAATGCCGACCGTCGCCGCTGCAAGCACGGCCAGCCCCTGATAGTTCCTGATAGCACACTCTCGAAGCAGAGATCAGCACGGTGGCCGCCGTGTCGGAAGTATGCATCAGGATCGCGGGAATCCGCTGTCGGCAAAGCGCGCTAGTCCGAAGGCAGCGTCGTTGCAGATAGGCGTTGAGAACAGCGATAATCGCATGCTAATGGACCGAGTGCCTGTTAACTTGCTTACCGGAGAAGTGCAGTACTAGCCCGGAACATGTCCGGTAATGCGACTTATCGGGCACTGACCGCAGTTTGCAGCGTCGAACCTTTTATTTCTCTGCGTGAAGAGTTGCATCGAACGGATTGCCGTTGATGACCACGCCATGCGGGAATGCTCCTGTTTGAAATTGCAGAAGGGTCTCTCACGTGCGGTGCGGCGTTGACCTCTCGCCGTTAATGAACGATGAAAGCGAGTGCTAAACGGAGGAATTGCAAATCATAGCGGAAAGCAAGAGGCCGCCACTCCCGGACGGCAGCGGCCCGCTGCTGGTAACGTTTAGATTGCTGAGTCAACCTTCTTCAACAAAGCTACCGGTGGCCGTCGGGAGGCAGACTGAGCGTCTTCGTCGCTGTAAGCTTCTTGCCCTTACTGAGCTTCCTGGTCGCTTTCTTCGATGCCATGGTTTTTCTCCTTCCTTCGGATTGCCCCCCACGGGCGAGCACGTCTTTATATGCAAATTCGGGCCCAAATGTCCAGACGAACGAGGTCGCCTTTCATCTGCCTTGAAGTGTGAAGGATGCAATCGCCGGATTCCCTCGACGCGTTCGGCCCGGTCGGAAATGAGCATGAATAAATCAACGATCGTTGAAAAGTTCAATCTTTTCGAGCGGCAAACTTTAACGACGACATATCAAGGTCACAAAGTTGGGCAGGTATCGAGTAGAACCGTCACCTAAGTCCCGATTAACGCGCTTACCGGACAGGTAGAGTGCTAGCCCGGAACTTGTCCGGTTATGCGACTAATCGGGACTTAGCCCTCAGGAAGTCTGCAGGCTATCTTCCGCCAATGGTCCGGGTTACTTGCGATAAGGCGATTTATGGACAGCAACCCATCTCGCTTATCTGGTTTCAGATTTGAGCCGATGGACGATGCCCTCAGCACCGCCGACAAGAGCAAGCGCCCTGTCACGTGGCGAGGCTTGACGGGCTGCCCATGCTTCTGCTCCTTGTATATCGCCGTCCGCAGACCGCGCTTGCGCCACGCTCTGCACCACGAATTCCCGCTCACTTTCATTGAGAAGTGCAAACGTATTCCACGCTCCAACTAAGTCACCGATTTCTGCCTGCTTTACGGCAAGATTCTGTAAGCTGCTATTCCATCCGTCATCCTTCCGCTCGTGGGCGGCGAGCGCAATGGGCACAACTTCGGCCAGAGTTTTCGCCGCTTCGTCCCGGCTGCCGATCTTTGCTTGCGAATGTGCAACCTCCTCCAGCATGAGGGCTCGGTCGAGATCGTTTGGAATCTGGTGGGCGATTTCACGACTTCGTGCAAGGATCGCCGCTGCAGAATTGCTTCCGCCCTCCTTGGCCACCTGCTCCCCCAGATAAGCGAGAGTGCGGGCCTTTTGGCTCACGTCCGTCATTTCCTCTACAACTAACAGGGCCGCGCCCAGATTTCCCGCCTCGAACTGTGCCATGACGAGGTCGTGGAGTGCAGCCGTCTTACATGAATCACGGCCAATTAAACTAATCGCTGCTCGTGCGCCGTTGAAATCTCCAGCCCGCGCCTGGGCTCCCGCGACCGTTGCCAGCGTATTCTCCTTGCCAGCTTTATCGTGCATGCGGTTGATAGTTTCCAATGCGCCGGCTGCATCTCCAGCGTCAGCCTGATTGACGGCGATGACTTCAAGCGCCCTGTCCCTGGGCTCTTCAGGTTCCTCGGAAACACACGCGGCCAGTCCAGATCTTCCGCCGTCATCCTCACTCGGCTCTGCCTGCTCTGCCGCCACGAGCGCTTCTTGCATGCCATTGTGTGCCTCATCGGTGCTTGCCCCGTTGCCACTTGCAACCGCGATGTGAGCCAAGGCAGCGGCTCTGAATTCAGCGTTCTTGATGCTGTGAGCCAGCTGTGCGGCCCCTCGCGTGTCACCTGCATCTGCCTCTTGGGATGCGATCACTCTGAATGCCCGGTCCCTGTTGTCAGGGTCTTGTATCGCCAAAGCTGTTTGCATCGCATCGCCAAACTTCTTGGCTCTCGCTTGAGCCCCAGCAACAAACGGAAGTGCAAATGACTTCTCAGAATCATTCTTAATGAGAGAAATTGTCTGTTGCGCTCCTTCGACATCGCCCAACTCTGCCCGAGTCACGGCAAACTTCGCGCGGTAAAACTCACGAATATCCTGATAGGGATTCACCTGAGGGAGGGTGGCGACTACCTTGAGTGCCTTGTCAAAACTATCAGCCGCAGTCGCCTTGTCGCCCGCTCTCCAACTGGTGCGCGCGATATGTTCAAACACCATTAAGCGATCGGAAGGTGATTCTATTTGGTTTGCGAGCTCAGCTGCTTCTTTAAGGAGGTGACGGGCTTCGGCATTGAGGTCAGCACCCTCTTCTTGCATCACGCGATGCGCAGGGAGTGTGGCGATGAAGAACGTGGCGATCAGGCCGAAAGAGACTGGCTTGTACATGCGTGTCCCCCCGCGGATTGAGGGATTATAGCTAGAAAGGGTTGCCCAACACTCTCCAAATTGGTGGCGAAATCCCTTTCTCACCAGTAAACCAGGATGGTCAAGTCCCGATTAACGCGCAAACCGGACAAGTTCAGTACTAGGAAAGGACATGCCCGGTAATCCGACGTCTAGGTACCCAGGATACCATACAACAAAATACCATGGCCCTAATGGCTGTTCAAATTGAACAATTCGTGCCGACCGGCACTTCGCACTCCCATCCGTGACGTAACATGCCCAACGTGGCGTGACGGGAGAATGATTCGCCCATGGTGTCGCTCAGGGAGACCAACGGGCAGAACCGTGAGATGGCCAGTGCTAACCGGCCAAGTGCACAGGAAAGATTTGGGAAAGTGGTCTGAATCCCAGAATGCCTGCGTATGGCCCCGGCCGCCGGATGGCGCTGTGCGCGGGCATGCCTTTGGCGCGAATCCCTTGACTAGCGGGCGTATAATTCATGCAACCGGGTGAATGGAGACAGCGTCCAAAGCAGTAGGCGCGAGGGACCCATGAACTGGAAATCACAACTCGGGCTGGCTGCCATCCTTTTGTTGGGAATTCCTTCGGCGACTCTTGCGCAACGTGTTGCCCGCATGCCCAGCGCTCCGCCGGCAGTGCGCGGCCGGACTGCCCTTCCTTCTCAGACGACTGTTCGCGGCGGCACTTCGCGAAATAATCCCGGCAGGACATCCTCCTCAAACACCCGGCATGATGCGGACGATTCGTCCTTGAATAACGGCTTGCCTCTTTCCGTGCAGGATTTGCTGAACCCGTTCCCGGGATTCGGATTCAATTTCGAGCATTTGTCGGCCATCAATCAGGATCTGGGCATCAAGGCATTTATCGATCCCGCCACGCAGATACGTCTGGCAGTTGCCGAGCGCATAGTCAGGAATAACAGGTTTGCGCCGGGATTCTTCCTCCTCGATGGAGGCGGGTCCTACGTGGTGCCGCTGAACAACGAACAGCAGCCGCAAGCGCAGCAGCCCATCATCATCGTGCAGCAACCGGCGCCACAGCAGGTGGCCGAGCCAGCCCCCGCGCCTCAGCCCGCGGCAGCCGCGGCGCCTCTCCCCGATGAGGGTGAGTTCACACTGGTGTTGCGGAGTGGCAGGCAATTGCAGGCTTCAGCCTTCACCCGGCAGAACGACAAGATTGTGTATGTCACTCCCGATGGCGGGCGGCGCAGCGTCGCTCTTGGTGACTTGGATTCCGATGCCACACAGCGCGTGAATCAGGAGCGCGGCGTTCCCATCCAGCTTCCCACGGTTTCGAATCCAAAACCGAGCCTTCCCGAAGCCTCGTCCTAAATCGTCCGGTTCTGTCAGCGACTTTCGGCAGCAATTCGTTATTGTGTGCGCTTTATCGCCTCAGGCATGAACAGTCCGGCATCAGCCGGCAGGCCGGCACGTTCGAATTGAATGGTGTTGTGGGTGATGTGGAAATCATCGGCCAGGACCTGGCAGATGCGCTGAAGAATTTTTTCGCTGTCCTCCATGTGCATGTCCGGAATGCGCACGTGGCAGGAGATGGCGTTCAGGTCCGTTCCCAGCGTCCAGATGTGAATGTCGTGAACTTCCTGTACTCCTTCGATTTTCAGCAGTTCCGCTGCCACTGCTTCCAGCTTCATGCTGCGCGGCAAACCTTCGAGAAGAATATGGCTGCTCTCCCGCAGAATTCCCGCTCCGGACCACAGCACCAGCACGCCGATTCCGATGCTCAACATCGGGTCCACCCAGTTGGCCCCAGTCCAACGAATCGCCAGCGCCCCAGCCATGATGGCCACATTCGAAAGCGCGTCACCCAGGTTGTGGATCCAGATGGAGCGCACGTTCAAATCGCGCCGCCCGTGGTGCAATGCCAGCGTGATTCCTCCGTTCACCACTAGCGCAATCAGTGAGACCCACAGCATCAAGCCGGTGTGCACTTCCACTGGATGGCGGAGCCTGTCCACCGACTCGTAGATCAGGAAGCAAGCCACAATCGCCAGCAGCATGGCGTTTACGAATGCCGCCAGGATTCCCGCGCGATGATAGCCGTAGGTTTTTTCCGGCGTCGGCGGGCGTTTGGCCCACATCGTGGCCAGCCAGGAAATCATCATGGTGGGAACATCCGTCAGGTTATGGATCGCGTCACTGACCAGCGCCATGGAGTGGCTGGAGTATCCGGCGAGCAACTCGGTGGCCACCAGCAGAAACGTGGCGGCAATTGAGGCGCCTAGAATTAATGTCATCCCTTCGACCGGGCCGTGAACGTGACCGCCCAGACCGTGGCTGTGCGAGCCATGGTCATGCGCGCCATGTTCGTGGCGATGGCCTGCGGCGGCGTGCGAGTGGGAATGCATTCAAGCGATTTTACTCGCAGATGCGTGCGCACGCACACTCCTCCGCGCGAAAAGGTGCGCCAGGTTACACGTGTAAGCCGGGTGTCGCTGCCGTGCCAAAGCAGGCCAATCCTTGCGGCATTGAACGGGGCACGCGAAACGGAATTGACTTCCCTCGCCACCACCGCCTACCATGGATTTCAGAAAGGCTCTCAGGGGGCGCGGGCGGCGCGCGTCACGATTCATTCGCGATGACGCACAAACTAGCGAAGCTGGTTTTTTGGGGGGTCCGCGGCTCCACGCCGACGCTGGAGCGTGACACGTGGCGTTATGGCGGCAACACTCCCTGCCTCGAGCTGACCGCGCCGGACGGCACCCATTTCATCCTTGATTGCGGCACCGGCCTGCGCATGCTGGGCAATCATTGGACAGAAGTCCAGGCTGGCAAGGCCATTGACGCGCACGTCCTGATCACCCACTACCACTGGGACCACATCCAGGGAATTCCATTCTTTCATCCGCTCTTTGAAGCGCAGAACCGCTTTCACTTCTACAGCTTCCAATCGCAGGCGCTGGGGCCCAAAAGCTTGCAGCAAGTGCTCCAGGCACAACTGGCCAGCCCCTATTTCCCGGTGGACCTGACCACCATGGCCGCGCGGCGCGAATATCGCGAAGTTACCGGCGGCGAAAAATGGGACATCAACGGCACGCGCATCACCGCCGCCTGGCTGAATCACCCGCAGGGCTGCCTCGGCTACCGCATCGAAACTTCCGGCGGGTCCATCGTATACGCCACGGACAACGAGCCCGGATCGGCCGAACACGATCGCAATCTGCGCGAATTGGCACACGGCGCGGACGTCCTGATATATGACGCGCAGTATTCACCCGAGCAGCTTGCCACCACCCGCAAGGGCTGGGGCCATTCGAGCTGGCTTGAGGGCGTGAAGGTGGCGCAGGAAGCCAAGGTCCGGAATCTGGTTCTGTTCCATCACGATCCTGATTCCCCGGACCGCTTGGTGGACGGCTACCTTTCCGCGGCGCGCCAGGAATTTCCCGCCACCTGGGCGGCCACCGAAAGCATGACCATCAACATGAGCGAGCGCGGCGTGGACGTGGACATCCGCGGGTCGCGTGTGGGGCAGCGGCGGCGGCTGCGATTCACCGCACGTGTCACCGGGCAAACCGAAGATGGAAAAACATTTGAAGAGAAGGCCACCGTGCGCGACTTGAGTTTGCAGGGTGCTTACCTTTGCTTGAACAGCCGGCCGCAGCTGCAATCCGAATTGCGCGTGGTGATTGAGGCGGCGGGAGACGAGAACCGCTCCAGCCTCCTGTCGTTGCGCGCTACGGTGGTCCATTTCGATCCCGGACGCGAGAAAATGCAGAACGGTGTGGGAGTGGTGTTCATCGAGGATCCCGACCCCGGGCATCCGCGCGATTGATTTTGCACCTGCTGAGTGGCTGAAATTTCTTCCGATTCCCTTCTGAGATTTTTCGCAGCGCTACGATTGCAGTCCCGGAATCTCGCGCATCCGAGCAAACGCGCGGCGAAGGTGCGGGATGACAATTGAGCCTCCGACAATCAGCGCCACGTTCAGCGCGTCAATCAATTCGTCGCGCTTCCAGCCCGCTTCGCCACACTGCACCAGGTGGTAGGTGATGCAGTCGTCGCAGCGCAGCACCGCCGAGGCAATCAAACCCAGCAGTTCCTTGGTTTTTCCGGTGAGCGGGCCGTCCTGATAGGCCTGATGATCCAGCGCAAAAAACCTTTTCATTGCCAGATGATCGCTCGAGTGAATTTCCTCGTTCATCTCGCTGCGGAATTTGTTGAATTCAGACAGGGTGTCTTTCATAGCCGCCTCCGGTGGATCGAAAAGGCGTCCATTATGCAGCAATTTTTGTGGATTGGCTTTCCGCTAACGGAAATTAGTTGGAGGATTTGACCTTGGCGATCTGCGAGTCGAGGTCCGCGAGAGCGCGGGTGAGCTGTTCGCGGTGGCGTGCCGAGGTGGAAGATTCCAGATCCTTCTGCACGCGCGCCCGGGACAATTGAAGAATCTGGAGTTGCCGGCGCGACGCGGCTTCGGCGGAACTCACCTGCTTCTTCTTGTCGCTTTCGTCCCTATCCTGAAATTCCTGGACCTGACCTTCTACCGATTTACTTTCCCACCCTCTTGCCATCCGCACATTGTACGTCGATGGACCGCAGCGCCGCGAAAATAATGGAGAAAAGTTTCCAACGAGAAAGGAGAAGTTATGGCGAAGGCGAACCAAAACGAGGAATTCAGGGAGTCTCCTTGAAGCGTGAGGCTCCCGGAACTTGACGCAATTCCGGGACGATGGATTGCTGCGCGGAAGGAATCACCAATTGGGCCGATCTTTGTGGAATCGCATTCTAATCGGACGAGCCTCTTCCTGTTGCCAGCCGTGCTCGGGACATTCGAGTCTCTGCGGAAACCGCTTTGCCCCGGGCACGGCTTTGCGACTAAAATTGCTCCGCACGCCGGGCACTTCATCGGTGGTTTCTTTTTCAAGAGTTCGTTCACCAATATGAATAGTTCACGATGTTCGCCATCGAGGTTACGCTGATCGAGCCGCCGCTTCCAGAACTGTTCGACTTCTCTCGCATTATCGGCCAATGAAATTTTCCAAGATGGCCAAAGCGCTGACGCAATGAGCGAGGGGAGAAAAACCCTCCCACTTTTCGCCGACGCCCCGAAGGATTGAATGCTCGAAAGTTCAGATGCAAGGGTGGGATCAGTGTAAAGCCGCTGACTCTTCGGCCAGGTCCTGGCGGGCATCGCGCAGCCATTTCGTCGGCGGGTTCGATTGCTTGGCGAGGATTTCTTCGCCGGCGCGCGATTCGGCTTCGGCATTGGCGTAGCGATGCTCGCGCAGGAGCGCGCGGCCCAGGCGGACGCGGGCGATGCCCACCTGCTGATGGCCGGGCGGAAGAGTTTGCGCGTACATGGCCAGGGCGTCGCGGAAATAGGATTCAGCGCGGGCGTACTGGCGGCGCTCCATGTAAACTCCGCCGAGATTGGCCAGCGCATTGGCGATGTAATGGTGCTTGCCGTCGTAGGCTTTGGTCCAAATGGCCGCGGCGCGATTGAAATCGGCTTCCGCTTCGTCGAGTTTGCCCTGCTCGAGTGCAACTTTTCCCAACTCACTGACGGTTGAAGCGACGCGCGGGTGCGCGTTGCCGTAGGCGTGCTCCTGAACGGCCAGAGACTCGCGCAGCAGCGCGGCAGCTTCGTCGAGTTTGCCCTGGGCAGTGAGCACGCGCGCGAGAATGGTCAGAATGGAAGAAGTCTCCGGATGATCGCGGCCGAACCAGGCCTGAATAATGTCCAGCGCCTGGCGATCGTATTTTTCGGCTTCCGGAAAATGGCTCTGTTCGAACTGGATCGCGGCCAGGTTGATGTAATCCTCGGCGACGTTGGGGTGGCGATCGCCGAGGAGTTGGCGGTCCATGTCCAGAACGCGGTGATTCAGAGCGTCGGATTCAGCGTATTCACCGAGATAGAAATGGCAATTGGCCAACTCCGTGAGCGTGGAGCTGAGGTCGGAGGAAACTTTGCCCTGCGCGGTCTGCAGGCGAAGAGCTTCTTCAAGGATGGGGATGGCCGCCTTGAATTGCCCGCGATCCACCATGATGCGTCCCACGTTGCTTTCCGCGCGGGCGATGGCGGGATGACTGGGAGGCAGGTGGCGGCGGGACATCTCCAGGCCATCGCGCGCCAGCCGTTCGGCCTCGTCGTATTGTCCCTGATCGGCCCGAAGCAGGCTCTGGTCCACCAGAGTTTCGGCGACTCGGGCGCTGTCCGCCCCAAAGAGCGATTTGCGAGCATTAAGGGCCTCGGTGAAAAGTGAATCGGCTTCATCCATTTTCCCGAGCTGCTGGTAAGTGTTGGCCAGCGTCTCGTACAAGTCGGCCTGAATTTCCGGCTCGCCGGCGAGGCTGCGCGCCTGCTTCACGCCGCGGTCGAGCAATGTAACCACTCGCAGGTCCGCCGCAGGACCGGCGTCTTCATCACCGCCCTGAAACAAGTCGAGCATGAATTTCTGCACGCGCTGGGTGCGCGCGGCTTCGGCGAGTGCAGCGTTGCGCGCTCGCGCCAACCGCACGGTGTAGACGATGACGAGCGCGACGATGGCGGCAGAGACGATCGCGGCGGCGGCAACCGAATTGCGATTGCGCCGGACGAATTTGCCAACGCGGTAGCCAAGAGTGTCGGGGCGAGCCTCAAGCGGCTGGGCGCCGAGAAAGTGACCCACGTCGCGGATGAGCGCTTCAACCGAGCGGCAGCGGCGCTGCGGATCCTTGTGCATCGCCGTGAGGCACAGGACGTCAAGATCGGACCACGCGGCTTTCCCGGCGAAGGGAATTTGCCCCGCCCCCTGTGGCAAAGCGGCGTTTTTGCCAGCTACAGCCGAGGGTTTTTCGGGTTCCTGCTCGGCGAGGATTTTTTCGGCCTGCGCGGGAGTGCGATTCGAAAGGTCGAAGGGCAGACGGCCGCAGAGAAGTTCGTAGAGGATGACGCCGAGCGAATACACGTCCGACTGAATTCCGACCTGTTCACCACGGACTTGTTCGGGCGCGGCATAGGCGGGAGTCATCAGCCGCAGCCCGGTCATAGTTTGGTCAATTTTCTGCCCGGGCACCTGTCCAAGGTTCTCAAGATGTTTGGCGATGCCGAAATCCACCAGGCGGATGGTGCCATCTTCGCGAACCAGGATATTGCTCGGTTTCAGGTCGCGGTGAATCACGGCGTGCTGGTGCGCGTACACTACCGCTTCGCAAACGGAGCGGAACAGATGCAAGCGGTCTTCGATCGATGATTCGTGGCGGCGGCAGTATTCCGTAAGCGGCAGCCCTTCGACGTACTCCATGACGAAGAAGGGAGTGCCGTCGGGCATGGTGTCCGCGTCGTAGAGACGCGCGATGGAGGGATGATTGAGCTGCGCCAGAGTGCGTTGCTCGGTCGAGAAGCGCTCGCGGCGCGCGGGGGAAAGCCACGCGTCGCGGAGAATCTTGATGGCCACCAGGCTGCCCAGATCGGTGCGCTCAGCAAGATAGACGACGCCCATGCCGCCTTCGCCCAGGACGCGCTTGACGCGGTAGGGGCCAAATTCTTTTGAGGTGATTGCAGGAGCCACGCCTTCGTCGAGCATGTCGTGCGCAACGTGAGCCATGTCGCTATCAAGCAGCGAGCCGCCGCGAGCATCTTCTTCAAGGAGGGCGAGCACGTCTGCGACCAGCTCGCTGTCCCCGTCGCAGGCGGAGTTGAGGAATGCACGCTGCTCGGGCGCGGGAAGATCCGCGGCATCGTGGAAGAGAGCCTGGATTCGGATCCAGCGCGTGCTGTCCATGATGGCTCCGTGGGGCGACTATAATCCTTCTCTAAAATCGGCTGCGCACTCAACGCCTTGGCTTCAGGGGCTGAAGCCCAACTCTTTGTGCACGCTTACGGCGGGGCTGAAGCCTCGCCCTTCCCAATCGCGCGTGAATTACTGGGCCTGGCGCAATTCGTGCGCCAGCCAGGCTTTTGCGGCGCGCCAATCGCGCAGGACGGTGGCCTCCGACACTTCGAGCAAGGCCGCGGTTTCCGTCACGTCGAGGCCGCCGAAGAACCGGCTTTCCACCATCATGGCCTGGCGCGGATTGATTCGCCCCAGCTCCTCGAGCGCGGAATCAAGTGCCAGCAAACCCTTCTCGGTAGTAGCGGATTGTTGCTCGGCGGCGTCGAAGGCCACGGTTACTTCCGCGCCGCCGCCGCGTTTGCGCGCGTGCCGCCGCCGGGCGGCTTCGATGAGCAACTGGCGCATGGCGCGGGCGGCGATGCGTTTGAAATGCAGCCGCGAAGTGGTGGGAAACCGGGGAGAGTTGGCCAGCTTGATCCAGGCTTCGTTGACCAGCGCGGTGGGGTTCAGAGTGGCACTGGGATCCCCGCGGCGGACCGTGGAAGCCAGTCGCCGCAATTCCTCGTAAGTCACGCTAAACAGGTGGTCTAACACCTGGCGGTCGCCGTATTCGGGAGTCAGCTCCCCGGGTTGGAACCCGCGCACGGGCTGAGAATTTCGAAATGGCATGACAGTTTTTCCTGCTCGATTGCGCAATGCGAAGTGGACGCCCGCTCCGCAATCGCGTGCCGCGGGCGACGGGTAGCACGAGGACCCGGAAGTGATGGAATGTACCACCCGCAGTCGCGGCCTTGCAACCGGCAGTGGAGCCTTTGAGATTGTTGCGATGCGTGTGCCGCATTGATATGATGCAGCTCCTACCGCTCCAGCAGTTCAGGCCTCCTGGGAAACGTTGCACCGGAAGAGGAGAACCACATGAAGCTCAGCCGTGAGTCCCTGATTGGTCTTATTCGGTCTTCCTTTCTAATTCTTCTTCTTATCAGTTTGCCGTCCGTGGCATCGGGCCAGAAAAAAAGTGGAGGAGGGTCCGCGCCGGCTCCAGCACCGCACGCCGCACCGGCACCTGCGCCGCACGCCGCAGCGGCGCCACACCCGTCAGGTGGCGGCGCAGCGGGAGGACATCCAGGAGGCGCCGCGGGTGGTGCGGGAGCAAATAACCGCACCGCAACAGGAGCGGGCGCCAACAATCGGACCGCAGCAGGCGCAAACAACCGCGCCGGAACGGGTGCAGGTGCAAACAACAAAACCGCTACCGGAACAACAGGCGCGAATCGCACAGTAACTGGTACGACCGGCGCAAATAAAACAACTACCGGAACCACGGGCGCGAATAGAACAACAACCGGCACGAACCGAACCACAACCGGCACCACGGGCACCAACCGCACCGGAACAGGAACCACCGGCGCGAACGCCAAAACGACTACGGGCGTGGGCACAAACGCGAAGAATGCGAACACGACCGGCGCCGGGAACAAAGCGGGCGGCGCGGGTGCCAAGGGTGCAGCGACTGGAGGCGCCGGTGCTGGCAAGGTGGCAACGACCGGAGGCGCAGGTGCTGGGAAGGGTGCAGCGACAGGCGCAGGCGGCGGCAAGGGCGCCGCAGGCGGAGCTGCCAAGGGAAACAACACGCCGGGGACGCATACGTTGGCCAACGGCGGGACCAAGACGGTGCGCCCCAACGGAAGCGCGGTGGAAAAGAATAAGAGCGGCAAAGTGACCGGCGTGACGACGTCGAAGGGCACAACCGCCAAAATGGACGCGCACGGCCGCGCCACGCACATTACCAACGCAAAAGGCACCAACATCAATCGCGGCCCCAATGGCGGTCGCCGTGTTGAATCCGCTCGCGCAAATCACGGCCGGGTGGTTTCCAACGGCAAACGCGGCGGATTCTCGGAACGGCGCTTCAACCGCGGCGGGCGCGAATACGCGCGGCGGTCCTACTACCGCAACGGGCGCTACTACGGGCGCGTGTACCGCCCCTACTACTATGGCGGGTACGGCTACTATGGCTACGTTTCCCCTTATTACTATGGCCCGGCCTATTACGGATGGGCCTACAATCCGTGGCCCGCTCCGGTGTATTACTCCTGGGGATGGGGTGGCGCGCCGTGGTACCAGCCTTATGGATATTACTTCCAGCCCTATCCTTATTACCCCTCACCCGCGTGGTGGATCACCGACTTCGTGGTGGCCGCCAGTCTGCAAGCGGCCGCTGAAGCAGCGGCTGAGGGCAACAACGTGAACGGCGAACCCGGGTTCGTGTACGCCTCCGCTCACTTGCAAGCGAAGAAGGATGACGGCAAGTCGGCGGTGCTGACCAAGGAAATCAAGGATGGCATCGCCGAACAAGTGAAGCTGATCATCGCCGATGAAAAAGCCGAGGCCGCGGCGCAGGGAACTGCCGCCGCGGACCCGGGGAAGGATCACGTCCCCCCGTCGCTCGACCCGCGTTTCACGCTGTTCATGGCTCAAACGGATCTGAGCCTCGATACGGATGACGGTGCCTGCGCCCTCACTCCGGGAGACGTCGTCCGCCGCACCGAAGACACTCCCGACGCGGACAACATGGTCGCCGTCGAAGTAGTCAGCAGCAAGAAGGACGACTGCGCCATCGGCACCGCTTCAAAAATGAAGGTGGATGATGTCGAGGAGATGCACGACAGCTTCCGCCAGCAAGTGGATGATGGTTTGAAATCCCTTGCCGAGAACAAAGGAAAAGGTGGCATTCCCAATGGGCCGGACGCCACTACCAAAGCGGTTCCCGAAGGCCAAACAGCTCCCGATCTCACCGTAGCCGACGACCTGAAGCAGGCCGAGGCCGAGGCCGATGAGACCGAGAAAGATGTCCAGGACGCCTCGTCGGACAGCGGGTCCGCCGATTAATTCAGGCGTCTGGATGGCAAGCCGGGGGAAGGCGTTCCGGGGCACGGCCTTCCCCTTGCTTTTATTTTTGGGCGGTTGCAAGATTTTTTCCAGGAGGAGCGGGTCCATGCGGCGGATGACGGGCGCAGCGAAGGCGGCGGCACTATTTTTTGTAATCCTCTCATTCAGCAGGGTGGCTCAGGCGCAAACCGCCGCGCAGAACGCCGCGCCGCCTTCGACACTACAGGACGACTTGAAGGCGATCTACAAACCGGCAAAGCTGGGCACCGACAGTTCCGGCACCAGGGTGGTTCAGCCCGGAACCGTCCTGACCGTGCAACTCGGCGGAATGCTGGGCGTTCCACCCATCAGCCTGGTGGTCCCGGCAGCCAATTACAAGGATGGAGAGCTGCACGAACCGGGAGGATTTGCAAAAGCCTCCGCGGGGCAGAACACCAAGCTGATAGATATTGGCGAGAAGGTGTACGTGCTGAAGGTGGAAGCGAAACTCAAGGACGACAAGGTAACGGTGACATTTATCGAATGCGATGAGTGCAATGGAGTGCAGCAACCCTCGTCCTACAAATCGCAGGTGAATTTTCAATTTCCCAAGGGCTACCTGGCGCAGGCCGCCGCCGATCAAGTGCAGGACTTGATCAACAAAGTTCTCGCCCCGGAACAGCCGGCGGACAATCAGCAGCAGGCGCAGGACCAACCGCCACCGGACCAGGGCGGGGATCAGGGCCAGGGCAATCCACCGCCTGTGCAGGTGGGTCAGACGTATGCGCAAGTCCTGAAGATCATGGGCATGCCCAAGCAAATTTTGAACGTAGGCACCGGGCAGGTGTACGTGTACAACGATTTTCAGGTCGTCTTCGTAAATGGAAGAGTTGCCGAAGTTCAGCAGTAAGCCAAACGAAATTTCCTCAACGATACCGCCACACTTACCCCGCAGAATCTTGCGTGCTGGCCCGGAATTGTTCCTGCCGTGAACTTCGTTCGGCAAAACTGCATCGAGTGATGTACAAAAGGTTGCGCTAAGAGCGCCCAGAACAAACCTTCTGATGGCTGAACTCACGACATTGCGCAGCGCGGTGGCCGCCCATATCCATGACGGAGACGTCGTGGCCATGGAGGGCTTCACCCATTTAATTCCTTTCGCCGCCGGCCACGAAGTGATCCGCCAGGGCCGTAGGAATCTCACGCTCGTGCGCATGACCCCGGACATCATCTACGACCAGATGATCGGCGCGGGATGCGCCCGGCGCCTGGTGTTCTCCTGGGGCGGAAATCCGGGCGTGGGATCGTTGCACCGCCTGCGCGACGCCGTCGAGCACGACTGGCCCGCGCCGCTCGAACTCGAAGAGCATGGGCATGGAGCGCTTGCGAATGCCTACGTCGCCGGCGCCTCGAACCTGCCGTTTGCTGTGCTGCGTGCGTACGCCGGATCCGACCTCCCGAAATACAATCACCGAATCAAATTTGTGGAGTGCCCGTTCACCGGAGAAAAGTTGGCGGCAGTACCCGCGGTGCGACCGGATGTCGCCCTGATTCATGCGCAGAAGGCCGACCGCAAAGGCAACGTGCTGCTATGGGGAATCCTGGGAGTGCAAAAAGAAGCAGTGCTGGCCGCCAAACGCGCCATCGTGACGGTCGAGGAAGTGGTCGAAGATTTAAACGCCTGGCCGAACACCTGCATTCTGCCTTCGTGGGTGCTGTCGGCGGTGTGCTGCGTTCCGGGCGGAGCGCATCCCTCCTACGCTCACGGTTACTACGATCGCGACAACCGTTTTTACCTTGCCTGGGACTCGATTTCGCGGACGCGCGAAACTTTCCAGGCATGGCTCGACCGTCACATCCTGCGCACCGCAGACTTCGAGGAATTCCGCCGCGTGCTGAACGAAAGATCGCCGGAGGGGGTGCGATGACCGGAGCAAAAGATTACAACGCCACAGAGATGATGACCGTGGCGGCGTCGCGCCTTCTGCACAACGGCGACGTCTGCTTTGTCGGCATCGGTTTGCCCTCCGCCGCAGCGAACCTGGCCCGCCGCACGCACGCTCCTGAAATTGTCCTGATTTACGAATCCGGGCCCATCGGCGCAAAGCCCCGCGTCCTGCCGCTTTCGATCGGCGACGGTGACCTGGCGGAAACCGCCGATACAGTAGTCTCCACCTCGGAAATTTTTCGCTACTGGCTGCAAGGCGGGCGAGTGACCATCGGATTTCTGGGCGCCGCGCAGATTGATCGCTTCGCGAACATCAACACCACGGTCATCGGAAATTACGCGCGTCCTACGATTCGCCTGCCCGGTGCCGGCGGCGCCCCGGAAATCGCCAGTTGCGCCGGCCGTGTGGTGCTGGTGCTGCGGCAATCGCCGCGGACGTTCGCGCCGAAGCTCGACTTCATTACTTCCGTCGGACATCTCACCGGTGGCGACGCCCGGGAGCGGCTGGGCTTGCCCGGCAAAGGCCCTGTCGCCGTGGTAACGGATCTTTGCCTGATGGCCCCGGACGCGGTGACAAAGGAACTGACCGTCACGCATCTCCATCCCGGCATCACCCGCGAACAAGTGCGTGAAGCCACCGGCTGGGACCTCCACTTCGCACCGACGGTCGAGCAAACCGCGCCGCCGTCTCCGCTCGAACTGGAAACGTTGCGCGAAATGGAACGCGCCACCACAGCAGCGCATGGGCCGCGGCCTGCCGGCGCAGCATGAACTGCAATATGCCACGCGAGGCCAGTCAGTGTAGGATGAAGTGGAAGCGCGGGCCCGTAGCTCAGCTGGTTAGAGCAGCGGACTCATAATCCGTTGGTCCTAGGTTCGAATCCTAGCGGGCCCACCATTTGCTCACCGCGATTCACGGGCCACAGCATTCAAGCGAGATTCTTTCGCAGCGTGTCGCGGTCGAGCTCGTGTTCCCATCGCGCCACCACCACCGTGGCCACGCCGTTCCCAATCATATTCACCGAAGCGCGGAACATGCTCATGAACCGGTCGATTCCCAGGATCAGCGCCATGCCCGCCACTGGAATTGACGGGATCACCATCAGCGTGCCCACCAGCGCAATAAACGAAGCGCCCTGCACGCCGCTCGCACCCTTCGACGTCAGCAGCGCCACGGCAAAAATAGTCAACTGTTGGCCGAGTGTCAGGTGGGTGTTGGTCGCCTGCGCGACGAACAGCGCCGCCAGCGTCATGTACAGGCTCGAAGCTTCGGTATTGAATGTATAGCCAGTCGGCACCACCAGGCCAACCAGGGCCCGCGAGCAGCCCAACTTCTCCATCTTCGCCATCAACAAAGGCAGAGCTGGCTCCGACGAGCTGATCGCCAGGACCAGTAAGATCTCCTCTTTGATGAATAAGAGAAATCGAATGATGCTGAATCCCGCCATCCAGGCAATCGCGCCGAGAATGACGAATACGAAGACAAAGCAGGTCGCGTAAAACGTAAGAATCAGTTTCGCCAGCGGCCCGAGTGACGCCAGCCCGTACTTCCCCACTGTGAATGCCATCGCGCCAAACGCACCGATGGGTGCAAGCCGCATCAGAATATTGATCACCCCGAAAACGACACGAGCGAGACCATCAATCACATCCACCAATGGCTTGCAGCGCGGCCCGATGGCCGACATGGCGAACCCGAACAGCAGCGACACCAGCAAGACCTGCAGAATGTCGCCCTTCGAAAACGCATCCGTCACCGTATTCGGAATGATGTGCATCAGGAAATCCGTCACGCTCTGTGCCTTGGCCTGCCCGGCATAGTCCGCCACGGCCTTGGCGTCCAGCGTGGCGGCATTCACGTTGAACCCGCTGCCCGGATGCACCACGTTTCCGACCACCAATCCGATGAGCAGCGCCAGCGTAGACACGACTTCGAAATAAAGCAGCGCCTTTCCTCCCACCCGGCCCACTTTCTTCAGGTTCTCCATGCCGGCAATGCCGGTGACCACGGTGCAAAAAATCACCAGCGAGATGATCATGGAGATCAGCCGGATGAATGCGTCGCCCAGCGGCTTCATGGCGATGCCTCTCGCCGGGTAGAAATGTCCAAGCGCAATGGCGATCGCGATGGCCACCAGCACTTGCACCCACAGGCTCGCCCACAGCGGCTTCTTGCGTTGCGCCGGCGCAGCGCCGGGAAGAGGCTGAGCGTCGCCGAATGTTCCCATGGTCAATGCTCCTTATTCCCGCCACTGGCGTGCAGCCGTGGCGGTGTGCGTGTGAGAGCCAGACTTGTGGCCGATTGCAAATTCGAGATCTGCCATCCCAAAAATTGTTTCTTAGGGGGCCGGAGCTTCAGCTCCGACATTCAGCGTCCTCAAAAGATTGGGCTTCAGCCCCTGAGGAGCTTGTCTACATTCCCCGCCAGTTTTCATCGAAGGTGTTCTTCCGCGTCGCGCATGGATTCGGAAAGATCGTTCAGAAACTCCGCCGCCCGCGCCCCATCCACCACGCGGTGGTCACACGAAAGCGTCAGCGTCACCATCGGCCGGATGCCCGGCTGGCCACCCACGGGCACGACGCGTTCGGCAATCCGCCCCACCGCCAGGATTCCTGCCTGTGGCGGATTGATGATCGCCGTGAAAGCATCCACGTGATACATCCCCAGATTGCTGATGGTGAATGTCGCGCCGGAAATATCCGCGGGACGCAATTTATTTGTCCGCGCGCGCTCGGTCAGGTCGCGCCGCTGAATTGCGATTTCACCCAAGTCTGCTGCGTCGGCATTGTGAATCACGCCCGCCACCACGCCATCATCCACCGCGATAGCCACGCCGACATGCACCTCCAGATTCTGGCGCAGCCCTTCCGCGCTCCAACTGGAATTCATGCGCGGATGTCTTGCCAGTGCGCGCGCCACCAGCGCAATCAATAGATCCGTGTGCGTCGGCCGGATCCCGCGCGCCTTCTCGATCTTTGCACCCAATCGTTCGCGCGCTTCCACCAGCGCGCCCGCGTCCACATCACGCCCAATGAAGAAATGCGGCACGCTGGTCCAGCTCTGCGTGGTCCGCTCGGCCATCAACCGTGCGATGGAGCTTTGTGGAACTGCCACACTCGCAGAAGCCGCTGCAACCGGTGCGACCGCGCCTCTTGATCCCGCGGCTGCGAGAATGTCGGAGGCCAGGATTTCTCCACCCGCGCCCGAACCCTGCACCTTGCGGATGTCCACACCCTGTTCCTGGGCAAGGCGCCGGGCCTTGGGAGAAATTTTCGGTCCTGCTGAACCCGTCTGCTGCGGAGCGCTCGTGCCGATTTCTCTGGAGGGCTGCGCCGCAGCGGCTACTCGGCTCGCAGGCTTTTCAGCCGCGGCCTCTGCCGGAGCCGCTTCACCGGGCTTTACGATCCAGGCGATCGTTTGCCCCACGGGAATGATGGCGCCTTCCTGGGACCTGATTCCGGCAAGAATTCCTTCCGCCGGCGACTCGATTTCAACCACTGCTTTGTCCGTCTCCACTTCCAGCAGCGGCTCGCCTTTCACCACACGCTCGCCTTCCTTCTTCCGCCAGGCGACAAGCTTCCCGGTTTCCTGGGTCAACTCGAGTGCGGGCATCACCACGCTGATAGCCATATTTTTTCGGGAGCGGCGAAGGTGCGGCCGTCAGTCCGTCACCCCGACTCGTTCTGTCTTTGCGCTGGCCTCCACCATTTCTCTCACTCGTTTGCTCGGGGGCGCTTCATGCTCACGCGTCGTCGGCAGCGGGCCGTTGACGGTGTGATAGTGAGCGCCCGCCACCAGCAGCTCTTCCGCGGGAAATCGCGTTATCACTTCGTGGCCCGTTTCCGTGACCACAATTTCCTCTTCGATGCGTGCCGCGCTCCACCCGTCCGTCGAAGGCCAGAAAGTTTCCAGCGCAAACACCATGCCGGGCTTGATCTCGTGCGGATGCTCGAAGGAAACCAGCCGGCTGATCACCGGCTTTTCCCAGATGGCCAGGCCGATTCCGTGCCCGTACTGCAGCGCAAAGCAGGACTCCTCATTCCGAAAGCCGAATTCCTCCGCCTTCGGCCATACGGCAGCGATCTCCGCGGTGGTGCGGCCGGGCCGCACCAGCGAAATCGCCGCGTCCAGATATTCCCGGCAGCGCTTGTAGGCATCCACCATGGCGTGCGACGCGTATCCGATGGTGAAGCAGCGGTAGTAGCACGTGCGGTATCCCATGTAGGAGTGCAGAATGTCGTAGTACACCGGATCGCCGGGCCGCAGCACGCGATCCGAAAACACGTGCGGATGCGGATTGCACCGCTCCCCGGAAATGGCGTTCACTGCTTCCACGTATTCCGATCCCAGATCGTAGAGCACCTTGCTCACTAGCCCCACGGCCTCGTTTTCTCTCATTCCCGGTTTCATCGCGCGATACAGCTCGTCATAGGCGGCGTCCACCATCATGGCCGACATGTTCAGCAGTGAAATCTCGTCCACCGTTTTGATCTCGCGCGCATCGGACATCAGCGGCTGCCCATCGACCACCTTGATGCCCTCGCGCTGCAATGCAAACAGCACCGGCGGCTCGATGATGTCAATTCCCAACGGCTCCTTGTGCAGCCCGCGCTTCTCGAGTTCAATGCGGATCTTCTTTGCCACATCTTCCGCGCGGCCCATTTCCGGCGACATGGCCCCGCGCAGCATGGAAATCCCCGGCCGCGAGCGCTCGCCCAGCCACGGGCAATGCAGTTGATGGTGCCGCGCTGCGGATCCGAAATCCCACAGGATGGGCTCATCGTTCTGCGGTAGCAGCGAAAACCGGTTAGCCTTGTCCTGCGCCCAGGTCCCGATATGCGTGGCCGTCAGGTAGCGCACATTGTTCATGTCGAAGCACAGCAGTGCGCCCATTTCGGATTTGGCCAGCAGGTTCTTTGCACGCGCCAGCCGTTGTTTGCGCAGCCGGTCGAAATCAATTCTGTTTTCCCAGTCAACGGCCATCGTTCCGTGCGTCGGTAGTGCCATGATTCGCCTCCTGCGTTCAATATCTACGACCGGCCGCAAAGCTCCCGCGCCATCTCGAACACCATCTGTTCATTTGGAACTGTGGCGTCTTCGAGCGGGGGAGAAAAAGGAATGGGCACGTGCATCGCCCCCATGCGCTTGACCGGGCCGTCCAGGCTGTAGAATGCGCCCTCGGCAATCACCGCGGCAATCTCCGCCGTAACGCCGTAGCGGCCGTAGCCTTCATCCACCACAATCGCGCGCGAAGTTTTCTTGGCCGATTCAATCAGTGTCCGCTCATCGAGCGGCCACGTTGTCCTGGGATCAATCACTTCCGCGCTGATGCCAATTTCTTCGAGAAGTTTCGCCGCTCCCAGTGCCACTTGCACCATGCTGCTGGTCCCCACGATGGTGATGTCGCGCCCTACGCGCTTCACGTCCGCCACTCCCAGAGGAATGGTGTATTCCTCCGCGGGCACCGGGCCCTTCATCTTGAACATCATCTTGTCTTCAAAAAAAACGACGGGATTTTCATCGCGGATGGCCGTCTTCAGCAGGCCCTTGGCATCGTAGGGCGTGGACGGCAGCACGACTTTCAGTCCCGGGACATGGCTGAACCACGCGTGCAACGATTGCGAGTGTTGCGCGGCCGAGCGTCGCGCCGCCCCGAGCGTCGTGCGCATCACCATGGGCACTTTCCATTTTCCGCCGGACATGTAATGCACTTTGGCGGCCTGGTTGGCCATCTGGTCCATGGTCAGGGTGATGAAATCGCCGAACATGATATCAACGACCGGGCGCATCCCGGTCATCGCCGCGCCTACCGCTAGTCCTGTGAACCCCGCTTCGGAAATCGGCGTGTCCACCACGCGATCCTTGCCGAACTCTTCCACGAGGCCGGACAGCACCTTGAACGGCGTGCCGGCCTCCGCTACGTCTTCACCCAGAATGCACACGTGCGCATCCCGGCGCATCTCTTCCGCCAACGCTTCGCGAATCGCCTCCGCGAATGTGATTTCGCGCAGAGCCGCTTCAGGCATACACGTCCTGGCCCACTTCGTCGAGTTTGGGATAGGGAGCGGCAATCGCAAACTCCACGGCCTTCTTCATCTCCGCTTCAATTTCCGAATGCAGCCGCTCGAGCAGCGCGGCATCGGCATAATTCTGTTTCAGGAGCCAATTGCCGAGGTTCTTGATGGGGTCGCGCTCCGTCACCCACTGCTGCTCTTCTTTTTTCGAGCGGTAATATTCGCGGTTGATATCACCAACGTGATGGCCTCGAAACCGGTACGTGTTGCAAAGAATAAACGCCGGGCCATTGCCCGCGCGCGCCGATTCCACCAACTCCGTTGCCGTGGCATGCACCGCGCGAACATCCTGCCCATCCACGGTTCGCGCTTGCAGGCCGAACGCGGTCGCGCGCGCCGCGATATCGCCCGCCGTGGTTTCCGAAAAATGCGTGTACTCGGTGTAAAGATTGTTCTCGCACACATAAATCACTGGCAGTTTCCACAGTTGCGCCAGATTCATCACTTCGTACAGCACTCCCTGTCCCAGCGCCCCTTCACCGAAAAAGCATACGGAAACTTGCCCGGTCCCCAGCCGCTTCGCGGAAAATGCCGCTCCGGTGGCGATTCCCGCGCTCCCCGCCACGATGGCATTCGCACCCAGGTTGCCGGTATCCGGATCCGCGATGTGCATGGATCCGCCCTTGCCGCGGCAGTAGCCCGCTTCCTTGCCCAGCAACTCCGCGAACATGCGGTCCGGCGCCGCGCCTTTTGCCAGGCAGTGCCCGTGGCCGCGATGCGTGCTGGTAATGTAATCGTCCGCGCGCAGCGCTTCGCAAACACCGACCGCCACCGCTTCTTCGCCCACATACAGGTGCGCCAGCCCGGGCATCAGCGCGCGCGTGTACAGCTCGTTCACCTGTTCCTCGAACAGCCGGATGCTCAGCATCTGCCGGTACATGCGCATCCATTTCTCTACGGCGGCTGTGGCATCTGCGGCAGGCAGTTTTGTTGCCGTCGTCATTTCGATACTCCCGACATTTGCGCCAGTACATCGAACACCACGGCGAAATCTTTTTTCTCCCAGCCCATGCCGCGCGCCGCGGTCAGAAATTCGTTGCTCGCAGCCGTAGTCGGCAGCGGGACATTCAGTTGCCGCCCCAACTCCATGGCCAGCAGCATGTCCTTCTGCATCATGTTCACGTCGAACCACGCTTCTTCGGGCATGCGCAGGACAAACGGCCCGCGATACTGGATCATCGGCGAAGCGATGGCGCTGTGCGTCAGCACCTCCACCGCCGTCTCGCGCTCGATTCCGCTTTTTTCCGCCAGCAGCACGCCCTCGCAAAACGCCATCATCTGCACCACCAAGCTCAGGTTCGTGGCGATCTTCATGGACAGCGCCAGGCCGTTGTCTCCCACATAGGTGACCTTCGGGCCGATGTCCATCAGCAACGGCTTCAGCCGCTCGAATGTCTCGCGCCGGCCACCCGCCATCACGGAAAGCTTTCCCTCTTGCAGCGTGATCACGCTGCCCGACACCGGCGCGTCCACCATATCCGCGCCCTTTTCTCGAACCCTGGCCGCCAGCGCCCGGCTCGCCGCCGGACTCACCGTGCTGATGTCCACAAAAATTTTGCCCGCCGCAAGTCCAGCCAGAATTCCATCCGGACCGTAGGCGATGGCCTCGAGCGCCGCCACGTTCGTCACCATCGCAAATGTCACATCCGCTGCCGCAGCAACGGCCCGCGGCGAGTTCGCCCATTTCATCCCGCGATCAATCAGCCACTGCGCTTTCGCGCGCGTGCGGTTGTACCCCGTTACCGCGTGACCCTTGTCCAGCAGCCGGCTCACCATCTGGCTGCCCATCACGCCCAGTCCGATGAATCCAAGATTCGCCATCTCTCTCCGCTCCCTGCCTACGATGCCGGCTTCGACAGCGCCTTCTCCCGCGCGCCGGACGATACCTGCGAGTCCTCACGCACCTGCTCCAGATGCGCGTGCATCGCTTGACGCGCCTTCTCCGCGTCCCGGCTTTCGATGGCCGCCAGGATTCGCCGGTGATGAAACTGCCCGCGCTCCGGGCCGCCCTGCACATTAAAAATTCGCAGCCTCTGCTCGCGCAGCAATCCCACGATCGAATCGAGCAGCGATAAAATCATCGGATTCGCCGCCGCCTCCGCCAGCGCCAGATGAAAATCCAGGTCCGCCTCAATAAACGCATCGGGGTCCTGCCGCGCTCCGTCCATCACCGCAATCGCTTCCCGCATGGCCGTCAGGTGCTGCTCCTCCACGCGAGTGGCCGCCAGCGCCGCAATCCCCGGCTCCAGGATCAACCGCATTTCTGCCAGATGCAGCCCGCCATCGGGCTGCCCAATCTTCATCATCAAATCCAACGATTGCCGGATGGCTTGCGAAGTCCCATTGGTGATAAACGTTCCGCGCCCGGAATACGCTTCCACCAAGCCTTTC
>Ga0210407_10000610_pt1 | contig 39102 bp, 31 predicted proteins | sample IncBWC27MmetaG_FD_150860 | JGI IMG/M metagenome (GOLD analysis project Ga0210407, IMG submission 150860) | Forest soil microbial communities from Barre Woods Harvard Forest LTER site, Petersham, Massachusetts, United States - Inc-BW-C-27-M | ecosystem: Environmental > Terrestrial > Soil >...
AGACCTGGATTTACCGCATCGCGCTGCACGAGGCGGCCAATCGAAGGCGCTGGTGGTTCCGGCACAAGGCACAGGAAACGCCGATTGATCCCATTGCGGTGGGCGAGTTTGAATATTCCGGCGAAGAGCGGCTGGTCGATCCCGGCGAGTCTCCGTTTGAAAAATTTGCGCATACCGAAGTGCGCGCCGCCGTGGAGCAGGCGCTGCAACAGGTGCCCGAGCCGTATCGGACGGCACTGATCCTGCGCGATCTGGAAGAGATGTCGTACGAGGAGATTGCGGAAGTTTTGGTGATTTCGCTGGGAACAGTGAAGTCACGCATCACGCGCGGGCGCGACGCGCTGCGCAAGAGATTAGCTGGATATGTCCGGGAAGTAGGTCCGGAGCTAGGGCTGCTCGATCAGGTTGACGTTCCCGCCAACGAGAGGCAGAACGGGGCAAGCCAGAGTTCGAGGGAAAGTTCCCGAGAAAGTTCGCGGGAAGGTTCGCGTGGTGGCAGAGAGGTTGAGGTGACGCCATGAACTGCGCTGAGACTAAGAAATTGTTCTCGCCGTATCTCGACGGCCGGGTGAGCGGGTCCGAGATGCGGGCACTCACGCGCCACGTAGAACAGTGCACTGGTTGCGAGCGGGAATATGCCGCGATGCAGCGCACGCAACAGTTGCTTGCCAGTCTTGGTCCGAAGAAGGCCCCGGCCGACTTGGCGTTAAAGTTGCGTCTGGCGATTTCGCGCGAGGCCGCGCAGACGCGCCGTCCGCGGTTTGAAGGTGCGCTGGTCAGGCTGGAAAATGCGCTCAACGCTTTTATGGTTCCGGCTACGGCCGGGTTGCTCAGCGCCGTGTTGACTTTCGGACTGCTGCTGGGCTTCTTTGCCTTGCCGGCGGAACTGCAAGCCAGCAGCGGAGACGTTCCGCTCATGCTGTACACCGGGCCTCAACTCGAACAGTCGGCCTTCGGCACCTCGCTCGGCAATATGGGCGACGATGCCGTGGTGATTGAAGCCTACGTAAATGCCAATGGCCGCGTGGAAGATTACCGCATCCTCTCGCAGCCGGACGACGCGAAGGCAGTGCTGCCGCAGTTGAAGAACCTGCTGATTTTCACTACGTTCCATCCGGCGCTTTCGATGGGACGGCCGACGGCGGGGACGGCGGTGCTGTCGTTTTCGAAGATCAGCGTCAAGGGTTAGGACCACCACGAAAATCTAAAGGGACATCCGATTTCCTGTGGAGACGCGTCTTGCCGCGTCTCTGAGACGGGGGCAAGCCCCGTCTCTACTGGCGAAAGAACCCCTGGCATCCGAAAACTCAGCGAGATTCACGCGCCAACCCATCTTCGAGCGATTGTTTCAGCACTTGTCGGTTTGACCGCGAATTGACCAGTTCGTACACTATTTTCTAGCCATCCATCTATGCCTGAGATCAGAAGTGGTTTCCTGGGACAACAACGGGTTCGACTGGCGTTCGCTCTGACCCTGGCAGTCGTGCTGTTCGTGCCGACTGGCTTTGCGCAGAACCGTCCGCAGGTGTCCCTGGAAACCAGCGAGACGCTGTTCTCGGTGCTCGCCGCCATCAACACATGCGGTTATGACCAGGAGCTGAATGCTTCCGACCCGCTGCGGACGCAGATCCGGTCGGAAGTTGCGAAGGCAGTTGCGAATACCGCTGGGGCTCAGGACGTGATCGCTCCGATGTGCGGGTTCTACCGCCAGCACCAGGTGCCGGAGGCGGCGCGCGATTTATCCCAGTATGTATCGCTGGCGCTCTATCTGGAGGAGCCGCCGACTTTCACGCCGAAGGTGAAGCAGACGGAGCTGCCACCCGATGCCGCAGCGTTAGCAGACATCGTGCCGCTGATGCAGGCGTTCTACCAGAAAATCGGTTTGCACGCGATCTGGGAGGGACACCGCGCACGCTACAAGGAATTGACCGAGATCTATCACGATCCGCTGGCGAAGATGACGTTCGACACCGAGATCTATTTGAAGCTGCCATCGTCGGGCTACCTGGGACGGCAGTTCACCGTTTATCTGGATGCGATGGGCGCGCCCAGCCAGACCAACGCGCGCAATTATGGATCGGATTACTACGTCGTGATTTCACCGACGTCGAGCACGACGATCAAGATGCAGCAGATTCGGCATACGTATCTGCATTATCTTCTTGATCCGCTGGCCATGAAAAACGGGAGCTTGTTCAAACGTCTCGAGCCGTTGCTCGAGGATGTGAAGATGGCTCCCATGGATGAAGCGTTCAAGAGCAACATTTCCCTGTTGGTGACGGAATGCCTGGTGCGGGCGATTGAAGAGCGACTAGCCAAGATTCCGGAGGCGGAGCGTGCCCAGGGCATCGACGAAGCCGACAAGGAAGGGTACGTCCTGACGCGGTATTTCTATGACGCGCTGGTCAAGTTCGAAAAAGATCCGGCGGGCATGCGCGATGCCTATGCGAGCCTGGTGGGCTCGATCGACGTCGGCAAAGAAATGAAGCGGGCATCGCTGGTTCAGTTCTCGGGCGAGGCCGCGCCGGAACTGTTGCACCTGGCTGGCCGCCGGAACGAACACCTGCTGCTGAACGCGGAGCGCCGCCTGGCGGCGGGCGATCCGGAAACCGCGCAGAAACTGGCGCAGCAGGCGCTCGATGAGCAGGAAGAAGACTCAGGACACGCGCTATTCATATTGGCGGAAATCGCCACCGCGAATCGGGACATCGATGGGGCGCGCAAGTATTTTGAACAGGCGTTGCAGACGGCGCGTGAACCCAAGGTGATCGCCTGGTCGCATATTTATCTGGGGCGCATTTTTGATTTGAAGGAAGATCGGTTCGCCGCCCTGGACCAGTATCGGGCGGCACTGGATGCGGCGGGTGGAGCGCTTCCAGAAGCAAAGCTAGCGGCGCGGCGGGGACTGGAACAGCCGTATGAGCCTCCCGTGGCGAAGCAGCCGGAGTGATACAGGTTTCAGGTTTCAGGTTTCAGGGTTCAGGCTTCAAGGTTGGGTAAGAGTTCCATTTTTCGATGTTGCCCCTTAAGGGGCGCCAAATTTTGTAGGCCTTGAGGCATCGCTAAAGGGATACCCTGATAGGAATCCTGCGTCGCTGACCCGATTCGTTGATACGCAGCCTGGGTAGAACGGACAGCCGAGGGCGGATGTCCCGTGAGAGAATCTTGGGTTTGAAATTCTGCACCATGGGAGACAGCATGAAGCGAGCAGCAATCATTCTAGGGGCACTGAGTCTAGGGATACTGAGTCCAGGCGCACTGAGAGTCGCGGTTTGGGCCCAAGCCCAGAACAGCGGACAATCGGCACAGCAGAACCCGCCGGCAGCGGGTCAGGCGGCGCCAGCGCAGGGTGCTGCAGCTCAGGGTGCCAGCGCGCCAGCGGGAAGGCGTCCACCGCAACTCAAAACCAAGCCGGAGCAAGATGCCTACAACACGGCGGCCGCAAATACCGATGTTGCCGCGCTGGAGAAAGCGGCCGACGATTTTGCTTCCAAATTCCCCGACAGTGAAGTTCGCGTGCTGCTCTATCAGACCGCGATGCGTCTCTACCAGAATGCTAATAACGCCGAGAAATCCGAGGCCATGGGCCGCAAAGTGCTCAGCCTCGACGGGGACAATCCCGAGGCTCTGGCAATCGTCGCCGAGGTGATCGCCGAGAGAACGCGTGACTCGGATATCGACAAAGATCAGCGTTTCGCCGAAGCGACCTCGATGGCGCAGAAGGCGACGCAGACGGTGGACACCGACATCAGCGTTCCAGCGGGCACGCCGCAGGAGAAAATCGACGCCTACAAATCATTTCTGCGCTCGAACGCGTATTCGAGTCTCGGTACCATTGAGTTCAAGAAGGAGAATTATCCGGCGGCGCAGGAGAATTTTCAGAAGTCCATCGACGCGTTCCCCAGTAGCCCCGACTCGGCCGTGGTTCTCCGTCTGGCGCTGGCGCTGGATAAGCAGGGGAAATATCCGGAGGCGCTCAAGGTGGCAACCCGCGCCGTGGAATTGACGCAAGACAATACCGCGATTGGAACCCCGGCGCGCCACGAACGCGATCGCTTGCAACAGCTCACCGGAGGCGCGGCCCCGGCCCCACCGCAGAGCCCGCCGAAGAACTGATTGAATCATTGAGGCTTTGCGGCATTGTCTTAATGATTCAATGCCTTAATGATTCAATGTCTCAATTGCCCTTTTACTGATGAAGTCACGCGAAATCATGGCGCTTGAAGAAAGCCTGGGTCACCACTTCCAGCGCCGCGAACTGCTTGAGCAGGCGCTTACTCACAGCTCGCAAGCGCGCGAGGTGGAGGCGCTGGGCGCTGGCGGCGGTTCGTCTGGCCTTGGCTCGTCAAGCGGCGACAACGAAATGCTGGAGTTTCTAGGCGACGCGGTATTGGGGCTGGCCACGAGCGAGGCGCTGTTCCATCGCTTCCCCGAATTCCAGGAAGGGCACCTTTCAAAGCTGCGCGCGCATCTAGTCGGACAACGACATCTGCTGCGAGTGGCGGAGCAGCTTGAGATTGGTCATTACATGCGGCTCGGTCGCGGCGAAGAAAAAAGTGGCGGCCGCAACAAGGCAAGCCTGCAAGTTGACGCGTTGGAAGCGATCCTGGCGGCGCTCTATCTCGATGGCGGGTGGCCGGTGGCGCGAGACTTTATCGTGCGAGTGATTGTGGATCCGGAACTGGCCCACATGAAACTTGAGACCAGCGCCATGCCGGTAATGGATTTCAAGTCCGCGCTGCAGGAAGCGTTGCAGGCCAGAGGAGGATCGCAGCCGGTTTACGCGCTCGTCAAGGAGGAAGGCCCCGAACACAAGAAGACCTTTACAGTCGAGGTGAGACTGCCGGAGCCGGAGATGGGGCAATTCGTGGGGCGCGCACAGGGCGCGACCAAGAAACGCGCAGAACAGGAAGCGGCGCGCCAGGCTCTGGAGCACCTGGCTGCGCTGCCCCGGGCATCTAATCTTCCGTAGAGACGCGGCTTGCCGCGTCTCGCACCGAGCCCGACATTTTGGGGCGCGATACGCAGGAGACGGGCAAGCCCCGTCTCTACAGAAAAGTCATGTCGTGGAGTGAGAAAATTTCCGCTGGGGATTGGCCCGCGACTATTCAGTCGGTCGCGGGAACGGTCGTGATTGCCGTTTTTGTGGTTACCTTCCTCGCGCAGGCGTTCACCATCCCTTCGGAATCCATGGAGCAAACGCTGCTCATCGGCGACTATCTGCTGGTGGATAAGTTTTGTTACGGCGGCAGCACGGGGTGGAACCGCCTGATGCCCTACCGCAACGTCCGGCGCGGCGATGTCATCGTTTTCCATTATCCTGTGAATCCGGCGCAGGACTTCGTGAAGCGAGTGGTGGCGCTGCCGGGAGATCGCCTGCGCCTGATCAACAAACGCGTCTACATCAACGGCGCTCCGGTGCACGAACCTTATGTGCAGTACCTCACCAAGCTGCGCAATTTCTATCGTGACGACTTTCCACGGACGGATTCTCCCGACTACGGAGTGGATGCGAAATGGTGGAAAGAAATGCCGAAACTAGTGGAGGACCGCCAATTGATTGTTCCCGAGGGCCACTATTTTGTTCTGGGTGACAATCGCGATGACAGCCAGGACAGCCGGTATTGGGGATTCGTGCCGCGCGAAAATATCATTGGACGCCCGCTATTGATTTACTGGTCGTCGGGCAATTTGAACAACGATCTGCCCGGATCGCCCAGCGTGGGTGATAGACTTTATCACCTTGCCTACGCGGTAACTCATTTGTTGCAGATAACGCGGTGGGAACGCACCTTCAGGCTGGTGCGCTGAGATATGGTGCGCTGAGATATGGCGCGCTGACGAAGGTGCAGTGAGAAAAATCCTCTGAAACGGGTACCGAACGTGCCGACAAAAGAGAAAGAAAGAGTCCGAGGTAACGAAAAGCCTGTGGACGACAAGCCGCTCGACAACAAGCCGCGCGAGACGACGGTGGAATTCCTGGCCTCCCTCGCGGGAGTGCTGGTTACCGGCCTGTTCATCATCACGTTTGTGCTGCAGGCGTTTGAGATTCCCTCCAGTTCAATGGAGGACACGCTTCTCATCGGCGACCACGTATTCGTGAACCGGGAGCAGTTCGCGCCGCCGACGCGTTGGCTGGGACCGCTGGTGCCCTATCGCGATGTCCACCGCGACGAAATTGCTGTATTCATGTCGCCCGAGCAACCGGGCCTGTTCCTAGTGAAACGGATCATCGGCACTCCCGGCGACCGCATCCACCTGCGCGATGACGTCGTCTACCGCAACGGTGAGAAACTCGTTGAGCCGTTCGTCCGCCACAAACGGGAGGAGCACAACCCCTACACAGATAATTTTCCTGCCGTGCCGCCATCGGAAGCATACGGAGTAAGAAACGAAAAATGGGCGCAAGAGCTGCCTTCGCATATTCAGGGAGAGGATATCGTTGTGCCATCGGACAGCTACTTTGCCATGGGCGACAACCGTGACGTGAGCTACGACAGCCGCTTCTGGGGCTTTGTTCCGCGAGCGAACATAATCGGCCGTCCCATGTTCATCTACTGGTCGTTTGAAACCCCGGACAACCAGTACGAGATGCGCGGCATGGGCGACCGTTTGGGGTTCGTGGCGCACATCATCATTCACTTCTTTGATGAGACACGCTGGTCGCGCACGTTCAGGATCGTGCGGTGAAATTTCCAGGGCCTAAATTCATACGTTCCAGGCGCGGGGTAGCTGCCATCGCGGCTCTCCTGCTGATCCTGTTTCTGTTCCGGCCCGGAGTCTACCGGTTGCGAAACCGGATTGCCACGTCCATCGGAAGCGCCCTGGGGCGCAGGGTTGCGCTCGACAACGTACGCTTTCATCTTCTGCCGCGGCCGGGCTTTGATCTTGAGGGACTCGTCATTTACGACGACCCGTCGTTCAGCGCCGAGCCGATGATCCGCGCGCAGGACGTTTCCGCCGCGATCCGGTTTCGTTCCCTGTTCCGCGGGCGGCTCGAGATCGCCACTCTGAGCGCGACCGAGCCCAGCATCAATCTAGTGCGCAACAATCAAGGCCGTTGGAATCTGGCGAGCCTGCTCGAGCGTAACGCGCAGATTCCCGCCGCTCCGACCGCAAAGGGCATTTACGAGCGCCGGCCGGCATTCCCCTATCTCGAAGCCGGCCATGCTCGCATCAATTTCAAGCTTGGACAGACGAAGAAATCGTACGCGCTCATGGATGCCGACGTGGCACTCTGGCAGGATTCGGAGAATTCCTGGAGCGCTCGCATCAAGGCCGCGCCCGTGCGCACGGATTTTAATCTCACCGATACCGGTTTGCTCCAGATCAACGCCACGTGGCAGCGCGCGTCCAGCTTGCGATTGACCCCGGTGCAGTTCACCGTGCAATGGCAGAACGGGCAACTTGGACAGATCACCAAGTTGCTGAGCGGAAAAGATGGAGGATGGCGCGGCGGCGTAAATTTCGTGGCGAACGTATCCGGCACTCCGGAAACGCTGCGGATCGAGAGCCAGACCGCAGTCGATGGCTTCCATCGCTACGACATTGTCGGCAGCGAGAACGTGCGCCTGGCAACCGATTGCTCAGGACGGTACAACGCGGTCACCGGCACACTTGCCGACCTGCTGTGCGAATCGCCGGTCGGTGGCGGGACTCTCCGCCTGCGCGGGGGGTTGTTCCTGGTCGCCCAAGGGCCCAACTATGATCTGACGCTGGTGGCCGAGAAGGTGCCGCTGACCTCCGTGGTTCGATTGCTGCGTCAGGCGAAGAAGCAGATCCCCGGTGATCTCACTGCGGGTGGATTACTGAATGCTGAGTTCCACGCTACGCGTGACGGGCCCGGGTTTCGTGAGGACGGTGGAGCGACGGGCGTCTCGCCCGTCCCGCCCGGCGAGGACAGCTGGCTCTCCAACGCACCACTCGGTTGGTTAACGAAATGGACTGGTAGCGGCTCGGCGACCAACGTGCGCCTTTCGTCGAATGGCGGAAAGGATGAAATTGCCTTCGGCACGATTCCACTGGCCCTGGCCGCCGATTCGCAGACGGCCAAGCCCGGTCACCACATCACACGCTCGAAGACAAAAGAAAAAGAGCAAGAGAAGAACCAGGAGCCCGCTGAAACTCACCTGCGGATTGGGCCGGTCCCACTGCCGATGAATGTCTCGGCGCCCGCGAACGCCGGCGGATGGATGTCCGCTGCCGGTTATAGTCTTTTTCTGCGCGGCGCCTTGGAACTGAAAGACCTCTTTCGTCTGGAAAAGGTTCTGGGATTGCCGTCAGCCCGCCCGGCGGCAGAGGGTTCGGCCAGGTTGGACGTGACTGTCTCCGGGCCCTGGCAGGGGTTTGCAGCTCCCGCCGCCGTTGGCACCGCGCAGCTGCGAAACGTGCGCGCCGAGATGCGCGGCCTGAACACGCCGATTGAGATTGCCTCGGCGACCATGTCTCTCGATCCGGACGCGGTAAGGATGGAGAAGATTTTTGCGCGGATGGGAAGCACTCATTGGAGTGGCGGAGTTACGGCGCCCCGCCATTGCGCGGCTCCAGTTGCCGGTCCAGTTGTCGTTGCGGGCGCCGTTCCGGCCGTCGTTGCGGGCGTGGCTCCAACTTGTGTGTTTCAGTTCGATCTCACGGCCGACCAGCTCTCTACCGGAGACCTAGCCGAATGGTTCACACCGCATCCGGCCAAGCGTCCGTGGTATCGCATCCTGAATTCCAATTCTATTTCTAATTCTGATGAGCCGCTGGGCTCTTCGCCGCTGCTTGCGATCCAGGCGCACGGCAATTTACACGTCGGCCGGTTGGGATTGAAGAAGGTGTCGGCTACCCAGGTCGCGGCGCAAGTGGAAGTAGATCGAGGCAGGATCACGCTGATGGCTCTGCGCGCACAACTGCTGGAGGGCACGCATCAGGGGAACTGGATGATTGATCTGTCAGATCAGCCGATGCGCTACCACGGTACCGGCACTTTGCAAGACATTTCGCTGTCGCACGTGGGCGCTCTGATGAACGATGACTGGATTTCCGGGACGGCGGGCGGGAATTTCGATTTGGATGGATCCGGAGACAGCATCCGTCAGTTGCTGGAGCGCGCCGATGGCAAGTTGCAGTTCGTGATGCGGAACGGCAGTCTGCCACACATTGAAATTCCGGGCTCGCCCGCTCCGCTGGCGGTGCACCGGTTCGCCGGAGAGCTACATCTGAAAAAAGGCGCTTGGGAACTCTCCGCAGGCAGACTGGAATCGCGTGAAGGCGCTTATCAGGTGAGAGGAACGGCTTCCCCAGGCAGCGGTTTCGACTTCGTGTTGACGCGTGGCGACGAGCAATCGTGGACGCTCACCGGGACCCTCGCCAAGCCGCACGTCGCGCCAGTCGGTCATCGGGAAGCCAATCGCACCGAAGCCAAGCGAGTGGAAGCTGGCGCGGAGATTGTCAAACCGTAGGGCTTGTGTCTGAATCCACTGTAGACACGCGGCTTGCCGCGTCTCCGCCGCGAGTGAGACGAGGCAAGCCCTGTCTCGACAGGCGCAGGAGCTACGGTGCGTACCCTGCTCCGCGCAACACTTTCCCCGGCAATGCGCCGGTCATCTTTCCATTCTCGATCACGGGCACTCCGTTGATCAGCACGTACCCCATGCCTTCCGACAGCCGGTTCGGATCGTCGAAAGTGGCCATGTCCCGCACCGTCCCCGGATCAAACACCACCACATCTGCCCACATACCCTGCTTCAGCACGCCACGATCCGTGAGCCGCATGCGCTGGGCGGGCAGCGCCGCGAACTTGCGGATTGCCTCTTCGAGCGTCAGTTTCTTTTCTTCTCGAACATACTTTCGCAGGATGCGCGGGAAGGTGCCGTAGGCTCTCGGGTGCGGGTGCTCCTCGCCGAGAATGCCTTCGGGCGACGTACCGGACGAGTCGTTGTCCACGGAAACCCACGGCTGCTCCAGGGCCAGCGCAACATCGGGCTCTGACATACCGAAGACCGCGCAGTCGGTGAACGCCTTGTCTTCGATGAGCAGATCGAAGAGCGCGTCCATCGGATCTTTATTTAACGTCTTCGCGACTTCAGTGAGCCGCTTGCCTTGAAACTTTTTTAGCGCGGGATTCTGGACCACACTGATCATCACGTCCTGCGGGCCGCTTATCTCGTCCCACTCGTTGTCCCAGTCTTTGGCAGGCGTCTCCATGTCTTTGCGAATGCGCGCGCGGGTTGCGGGATCCTTTAGCCGCTCAATCAATTTGGCATCGCCGCCGTCATGCGCCCAGGCTGGAACGAAAGCCGACATGCTGTTAAACCATGCGGTATAGGCGTAGGTGTCCGCCTCCACGTCAACGCCTTCGGCACGCGCCTTGTTGACCCGCGCCACCAATTCAGGCATACGTCCGAAGTTGGCTTTGCCCGCCACCTTGAAATGCCAGATTTCCACCGGAATGCGGGCCTCGCGGCCGATGCGAACCGCCTCGTCGATCGACTCCAGAACGCTGTCGCTCTCGTTGCGCATGTGGGTCGCATAGATGCCACCGAACTTTGAGGCTTCCGAGGCCAGCGCAATAATCTCTTCCGTTTTTGCGTAGGGAGCGGGCGCATACATCAGCGAAGTCGAAACTCCGACAGCCCCGTCGCGCATCGCATCGCGAACCAGAGCCTTCATCTTTTCGAGTTGCTCGGGCGTCGGCTGCACGTCGGCGTCGCCCAGCACCATACGCCGCACTTGAGTCGCGCCTACGTAGCTGGCGAGATTGATTCCCATGCCCTGCTTTTCGAGGCGCGAAAAATATTGACGCAACGTCCGCCAGTCGGGATTGATCTTGTAATGTTCATAACTAGCGCGATCGGCCGCGATGATCGCATCGTTTAACGGAGCCGCGGATCCACCTTCTCCGGTGATCTCGGTAGTGATGCCCTGATAGATCTTCGAAGGCAAGCGAGGATCGACCAGCATGGTCGTTTCCGATTGGCCGAGCATGTCCACAAAGCCGGGAGCAACGATTTTGCCCTTGGCGTCAACGGTAAGCTTGCGCGCGGCATCAGAAAGATTTCCGATAGCGGCGATGCGCCCGTCGCGGATTCCCACGTCACCTGAGTACCAGGGAGAGCCGGTGCCGTCGATGATGTGTCCGTTGGCGATGACGAGGTCGAAGGGCGGGTCGGCGACAACGCGATCGGCGCCAAATGCGAGGGCGGGAACGATCAGCAAGAATGCCAGCGTGAGACGGCGAGTTAAGATCATGAGTTTCTTTCCCAGTCAATTTTTTTCCATCGCGAGTTGTGTGCTCCGCGGACGGCCAATCGACGTGCCCAGAATAATCCAGACCCCGAGCACGAGCCACTCCCAGCCGGAAAAATGTCCCGGCACAAATGGCATTAACTTCATCAACACCATCGCGAATCCAACCAACGCACCCAGCAGAGCGATCAGGCGGTCGGCGATTCGAGGCCTCATCCACAGATAGGCAGCGCACACCGCGAACCATCCGGTAGCGGAAGCGACCGATCCGACCTCGGTGATCGGAACCAGAATCGCGCTGCCAAGAAACATGCACAGAGCAGTGGCGATCCCAACTGAAACGATAGCCGAAGCAGGTGTTTGATTCTGTGGATGCACGCTGGCCAGTCGTTTATCCACCAGGCCACGACGCCCCATCGCAAAAAGCAAGCGGCTGGCTGCGACAAAATTTCCATTGAATACTTTGAACAGCGAAAGCAACGCGGCACTCAGAATGATGCTTACGATCCAGCGCGCGCCGACGGCATGCTGGAACGCAACGGCGGTCATGAAGGGCTCGCCGGTCAGCGAATGCCACGGCGCCACGAAGCCCACCGCGGCAATCACGACGATGTAGAATACGGCGCCGACGATGATCGCCGCAAAAATGGCGCGAGAGAATCCCTGGGCGCGAAACTGGGGATTGGCTTCCTCGGCAGCCTTGGTCACCGATTCAAATCCAGTCATGAAGTAAGGGACGATCTGCAGCACCAGCAAGATGGAGACGAACGAAGTGTGCCTGAACAACGGCGGAAAATTGGCGGGCGATCCACGCGCGACGCCAATCGCGACGAAAACCGCGAAAAGCGCAAGCGTGCCGAACGTGGTCCAGTTTTGAAAAGTGGCGCTCAGCCGGACGCCGCGATAGTTAACCACCGTGACCAGCGCGGTGAGCGCGAGCCCGATGGCGAGATGCGGCAAGTAAACCGGCTTTCCCGCCACACGATATAACTCGATGGAATCGAGAGCGGGAAAGATATAACCGGCTATGCGTCCCACAGCCACGGCCTCCCACGGACAGACAATGAAGTACGCCAGCATCATCATCCATCCGGTATAGAAGCTGACCGGGCGCGGGAAAACTTTCGCGGTGTAGGCTACCTCGCCCGCTGCGTCGGGCATGGCCATCACCAACTTGCCGTACACATAGCCGATGGGCAGCAGAAGAATGCCGCCAATCGCGAATCCAAGAATGCCGCCGAGCGGGCCGCCGCGCATCAGCCAATCGTCCATGACGACCAGCCAGCCGACGCCGACCATCGTTCCCCATCCAAGGGAGAAGTAATCGGCTATGCGTAATTGGCGGGCGAGTTGAGTCATTCGACTTTCGCGGCAATCATCTGCGTGATAACGACATCTGCGTCACAACGACCGGCTAGAACAGGCAGAGCATTTCATAGAGAAGATTCGCGGCCAGGAGTGAAGTAATCTCTCCGTTATCGTAAGGCGGCGACACCTCGACAAGATCAGCTCCAACAAAACTCTGCCCTTTGAGACAGCGCACTAGTTCGAGGATCTGGAAACTTGAGAGCCCACCCACCTGCGGGGTGCCCGTTCCCGGCGCGAAGGCCGGATCGACCACGTCAATGTCGAGTGTCAAGTAGAGCGGCTTGCCGCGAAAACGCTTCAGCACTTTCTGGACCGGAGCGAGGCCCTGACGATGAAACTCCTCCGCGGTGATGACGCTGAACTTGTGCTCACGGCCGAAAGCGAAGTCGTCCTTCGAATAGACTTGCCCGCGGAGCCCCACTTGTAGAACGCTGCCTTCGAGCAACAACCCTTCTTCCACCGCGCGGCGGACCGGAGTACCGTGCGAATGCGGGCTTCCGAAGTAACCTCCCCAAGTGTCGTTGTGGGCGTCGAACTGCACCAGCGCGACCGGACCGAATTTCCGGTGGACCGCGCGCAGGATGGGCAGCAGAATCGAGTGATCTCCGCCGACGCAGATGGCACGCGCGCCCGCGTCGGCTACTTCGCTCAACTGATTCGTGATGCGGTCGTAGGTATCGTCCAGGGAGAGCGGATTAATCGAGAGGTCGCCGTAATCGGCGATGCGCCAATGCGCAAACGGGTTGACATTCAGCACCGGGTTCCACGGACGAATAATAGCGCTTTGCTCGCGCACATGGCGCGGACCGAAGCGCGGCCCCGAACGGTAGGTGGTGCCACCATCGAACGGGATCCCAATGAGCGCAATATCGAGTTCCCGCGCGCGAGGAACGTGCGGCAGGCGCATGAAGGTTGTTAAACCAGAGAATCGCGGATAGACCAGCGCATCGACCGGCTCAGGTCGCGGGCCTGATAGCCTCTTGGGCTTCGTCCTCGGCAGACTCATGGGCGCGAATTATAAAGCATCGCGCCCAATGAGACTGGTTTGCTCAGGCGACCGCGAAGCGCGTCGAGCTTTCTTTCGAGCGCAAAATACAGATTGCTTCTTTTAGCGAAGAAATCTCAAAAAGCGATGTGAGATGCGTCGCCTCCAGCAGATCGCGGAAGAAAACCGGCGGGTTCACCAGTTTCATCCTCACCGAGTTCCGCATCGCCCAACGTCGCACCAGCATCAGGGTTCCCAAACCACCAGCATCCAGATGGTCGACTTCCGATACATCAAGCACCAGCACGCGGACACGCTCGAGTTGCTCGATCCGGCGCCGGAACTCGTCGAGCGCTACTCCGCGCACCATGCGTCCAGAGCAGTTCACGACCGCCACATCCTGCAAGCATTCGATTTGAACTTTCAGTTCCATATCTCTATTCATATGAGCCAGCCTTGATATCTATTCATACGAACCAGCTTGGGAAAAGTTCCATAATCTGCTGTCATTGGATTGGACGCAGGGAAAGGGGAAAAGTCATCAGCGGAATACCTGCTGACGGGCATCAAATCTTTGAATGTTACAGACCGGTAAATTTATCCAAGGCCGATGCCTAGCCCCTTAAGGGGCTTTGTTTATTACACTTTCGGCATCGCTGAACCGATGCCCTGATACGAAGCGCTACGGAGAACCATGGCCCTGGCAAGCAGCACTCACAAACCCACCTCAATGCGGGATCTTGGGTCGAGGAGATCGCGCAATGCATCTCCAATAAAGTTGAACGCGAGAACCGCGAGCATCACCGTCACTGCCGGGAAGAGCACGAGATGAGGCGCGTCGAAGAGGTGCGCGCGGGCGTCGTTCAGCATCGATCCCCAACTCGCGGTTGGCGGTGGCACACCTAATCCCAGGAAACTCATCGTTGCTTCGGCGAGAACCGCGCCTGCCATGCCGATAGCAGCCTGCACAATCACGGGTTGAATGATGTTGGGCAGAATGTGCTTCGTAATAATGTGGAGATCGCCGGCGCCGAGCGCGCGCGCCGCTTCGACAAATTCACGTTCGCGCACGGCTAGCACCTGCGCGCGCACCAGGCGGGCATAGCCGACCCATCCTCCAATTGACAAGGCAAGAATGAGGTTGAAAATGCCGGGGCCGCGAAAGGCCACGAACGCAATCGCGATTAGAATTCCGGGGAACGAAAGAAACGCATTCATCAACACGACGTTGACGAAACGATCGATGCCGCCGCCGTAGTATCCAGCAAGGCTGCCGATGATGAGGCCGAGCAGAAGCGAACATGCCACCACACTGCTGCCGACAAACAAAGAAATTCGCGCTCCCCAGATGAGGCGGGAGAGGATGTCGCGTCCGAGTTCATCGGTGCCGCACCAATGTTGCGTCGAGGGCGTTTGCAAGCGATTCGGCAAATCGATGTGCGCGGGATCTTGCGGAGCGATCCAAGGCGCGAAGATCGCGGAGAAGACGAAGACGGAAACCAGCACGACTCCGACGGCCGCCAGCGGATTGTGGCGGGCGATGCGCGGGAGCGAGATGGCGAGACTAGACACGTTGCGTGACAACTACCATATCTCAAGCTGGAGTTTGCGGTAGTTATTGATCATTTCAAAATCAGCGCGATTGGATGTGATCAGCCGGGCACCATTCGAGCGGGCCGTGAGGGCTATGAGGACGTCAAAATGCAGATCGCGCAGCTTATGCGGTGCAAACCGTCGATCGGCGCGCATTCTTGCAAGTATTTCGCCCGACTCCAGCCAATTCCGTTCCGTGGGAGTCAGCGTAGGATGATTCCTGCCGAGGGCTAGCACGGCCTCCCGATCCGCCGGGGTTACGACCCCGCGCCACAATTCGGCCATGACGACGGCGGAATTACGGATAAGTCCGCTTAAGGTCTCGATCCGCCGCCGGTGTGAGTCTGTGCGCAGTTGATCCACCAGAACCGACGTATCGAAGATAATGAGGTCACTCATCGAGGCCGGCGAATGAGAGCTTCCCTCCGTTCTTCTTCATCAGGGCCTTGAAGCGTTTCAGTGCAACAAGCTCACGAAGCGCGACATGGACGGCCTCGGTGCGGGACTTTACGCCGAGAAGTTTTTTCGCCTCGTCGGCCAATTTGGTGTCCAGACGGATCGATGTCATGGTCGCGGCCATAAGGATTCTCCTTGATTTCAACGTATATACAGGATAGATTATTTGTATATACATGTCAAGGGGACGTTTGAGTATCTTCGCCGGAAATTACCGCGCGGCGCACTGAAGCGCTGCGTCACCCAACTTCACCTGCAACAACAATCCCAAGCGGGACACTTCTGTGGAATCCCACCCTTGCGCAACAAACGCGCAAGGATGGGCCACCCCTTGCTCCTTAGTCGGACATAGCTACTGTCTGATTCTTGGGTTTACTGCTGAGTAGAGTAGGTCGGTTAGAAAGTTTACGGCCACATACGTCAACCCAATCGCCAGAATGCATCCCTGCACCAGATAGTAGTCGCGATTGGCGATGGCTTGGATTGTGAGGCGTCCAATGCCGGGCCAGGAGAATATTGTTTCGGTTACGATCGCGCCGGCGAGTAGCGCGCCGAACTGTAATCCGAGGACAGTCAGGATCGGAATCATAGCGTTGCGCAGGGCGTGACGATAGACTACGGTGCGCTCGGGCAGGCCTTTGGCGCGGGCGGTTCGAATGTAGTCTTGTCCTAACTCTTCGAGCATTGAGGTGCGTACCATCCGGGTCAGGATTGCGGTTAACGCTCCTCCCATGGTGATGGCGGGAAGGACTAGATGGGCGAAGGTGCCAGAACCGGAGACGGGGAGCCATCCTAGTTTGACGGCGAAGAACAGGATCAGCACCGGGCCCAGCGCGAAGTTTGGGAACGACAGGCCGAAGAGACTGACCACGCTCAGGGCGCGGTCATCCCATAGATTGCGGCGCTGGGCCGAGCGCACTCCTGCGGGTATGGCTAGGACTATCGCTACGAATAATGACGCCAGGGTTAGCTGCAAGGTGAAGGGATAGCGCTTTGCGATCAGAGTTGTAACTCCCTGGTTGAAGCGCAGCGACTTGCCTAGATCTCCGTGCAGGACTCCGCGCCAGTAGTTCAGATATTGCTCGCCTAGCGGGACATCGAGGCCGTAGGCGTGACGCGCGGCTTGGATGTCTCCGGCGGCGGCGCCTTCTCCCAACATTTGCTGGATGGGGTCTCCGGGGACGAAGTGGATTAGCAGGAAAACGGCGGAGACGACTAGCCAGATGACTGGCAGAGTGTAGAGGACGCGAAAGAGTATGTAGCGCGGCATGGGTGCACGGCCCCCTGAAGGGGCTTTCAAGTTGAGGACCTTTCGGTATCGCTAAAGCAGTACCCTGATACAAATCCGGTGTTGCTAAACGCGATGCCGTTGCTAATGCGACGCCCTGATACGAGGCTGGACCATCTCGCTGCACGCAATACGGGGCGAGCCCCGTCTCTACAGGAATGTTGCTGCTAGTCTCCAGCCCGCTGCACTGGTGCTGGCGACTCCGGGGCCGCTGGCTCCGCCGCCGGGGGCTCGGGCACAGGCTCGATCCTGACCGTCGCGATGCGATGGCTATCCATTTTCTCGACGACGAAACGGCGGTCCTGATAATCGAATGCCTCGCCGCCTTCCGGCATCTTTTGCAGCCGCGAAAGTATAAAGCCGGCTAGAGTTTCGAAACCTTCGTCCTGCGGAAGTTTTACATTGTACTGGGTATCGAGATCGCGAATGTTGACTGCTCCGTCTAGCATGAGCGGCGCATTCGCGTCGGTAACGGCGGGCTGGACTGACGCTACGTCGAATTCATCTTCCAGTTCGCCGACCAGTTGCTCCAGGACGTCTTCCACGCTGATCACTCCCGCAGTCGATCCGAATTCGTCGACCACCACAGCCAAGTGCCGCTTGCGATGCTGGAACTCACCTAGCAGGTCGAGCAATGTCTTGGTCTCGGGCACCACCAGCACATCATGCATGACCTGGCCAATCTTCATCTGAGAAATGCGCTGGGCAACGGCCGGAGCAGCGCTGAGAAGGCGCAGCCGCGTCCAACGCATCAGGTCCTTGGCGTAGAGCACGCCAACAATATGTTCGGGACCGCGCTGCGGATCATACACCGGGACGCGCGAGTGTTGTTCGTCGACCACGCGGGCCAGCGCGTCATCCAGGCTCAGGTCGGAGGACAAGGAAAAAATTCTGGTCCGCGGCACCATCACTTGACGCGCGGTGATGCTGTCCAGTTCGAGCGCATTCAACAGCATCTCCTCCTGGGCGGAGGACAACTGTCCGGAGGTACGCGCGGCGGCAATGATCAGCTTCAGTTCGTCGGGGGAATGAACCGAGCCGTGCCGGATGTCGTGGGTGCCGAAGGCGCGCAGGACGAAGCCAGCCACGCGGCTCATGCCAATCGTCACCGGGCCGGTGAGAGTCAGGAACACGTCCATGGGCGCGGCGACCGCGAGTGCGACCCGCTCAGCCCGTTGCAGTGCGAGCGACTTCGGAACCAGTTCGCCGAGGATCACATGCAGGCTGGTGATCATCACAAAGGCCAGCGCTACAGCTACTGTGTGGGCATAGATCGTCGCATGCGGGACGTTTCCGATCCAGCCCTCGAACAGTCGCGCCAGAACCGGCTCGCCCAGCCAGCCCAGGGTGAGGCTGGTGATGGTGATGCCCAATTGCACTCCGTTCACTACGCGGCTGAGTTGCTGGTGGAGTTTGAGAACCGTGCGTGCGCCGATGCGGTGTGCTTCGATCAGTTGCTGGATGCGGGTTTCGCGGACGCTGACCAGCGCGAACTCGGCTGCGGCGAAGAAGGCATTGACCGCCACCAAGAGCAGTATTACGAACACCCGCAGCAGCACGGATGCAATCATGGAACTCTAATTCTAACATTTTAAAGGGATAATGGTTCGATTGGGGTGCGAGGTCCTGGCGCACTATCACCGGCTTTTGGAGCTTGCAGGCGGTACAATCGGAAGTGAGCCCCTATATTGATATCTGGCTGATCGCTTTCTTTTTTGTGGCCCAGCGGTCTAAGTACGTATTCGGACGACTGAGCAGGCTGCGGGAGAATCGGCCGTCGGCGCCCATCCCCTAAAGGGGAGTCGGATCTCGGAAAACTTGCGGTATCGCTAAAGCGATACCCTGATACGAAACCGACGATGCGAACGCGGCGACACGAACCCGGCGACACGAATCTGGCATCGCTTTCGCGATGCCCTGATACGAAGCTTGCGAATTTTTGAGGAACTATTCCGACGTTACTCGCGTAACAACAGATGAATGACGGTTCTAAGATTTGGAATCAAGCAGGAGGCAGTTGTGGAAGGTAACGGTAATGGCAAGAAAAAGCGACGTAAGCGAATCATTATCTGGAGTTCGATAGGAGCGGGAGTTCTGGCTCTAGTCGTTACCGGCGTGTTGATCGCATCCAGCAGCGGGACCAAGATCGACCCCTCGAAGCTCGCGAAGGTCGAGAAGGGAGACCTGGCGAAGAGCGTAGTGGCCACCGGCAAGATCGAGCCCATCACCAAGGTCGAAGTCAAGTCGAAGGCCAGCGGCATTGTGAAGAAGCTCTATGTCGATTATGGTGACAAAGTCAAGAAGGGCCAGGTGCTTGCTGAACTTGATCGGGAGGAGATTCAAGCGCGGGTCGATCAGGCGCGGGCGCAGTTGGAGGCTTCGACGGCCAGCTTGAATGGCACACGCGCCGATCTGGAGCGGGCGAAGGTTGATGCCGAGGGCCCCGACGTGCCTCTGCTGAAACGCGCATATGTCCGTGCCCAGGGCATGGCGAAGGAGGGCGTGGTTTCCGCATCCGCGCTCGACGACGCGCAGAAGAATTACGAGATGTCGTTGAACAAGCAGAATGTGTCCAAGGCGCAGTTGCAGGTTTTGCAGGCGAAGATTGGCCAGGCGCAGGGGCAGATGGCGCAGGATCGCGCTAATCTGAAGCAGTTGGAAGAGCAACTGGGATACACCACGATTGAATCTCCGCTGGATGGAATTGTGTTATCGCGCGATGTAGAGATTGGCGATGCGGTGAGTTCGATTCTGGTGCTGGGGTCTACAGCGACGCTGGTGATGACACTCGGCGATACCAGCGAGGTTTACGTCAAAGGCAAAGTGGACGAGAGCGATATTGGCAAGGTTTATCTGGGACAACCCGCCCGGATCAAAGTCGAATCGTTCAAGGACAAAACCTTCACCGGCAAAGTGACGAAGATCTCTCCTATGGGCGTCGAGAAGGATAATGTCACAACCTTTGAGGTGCGCGTCTCGATCAACAATCCCGAGGGAGTGTTGAAGGCCATGATGACGGCCAACGCCGAGATTATTCTCGAAGAGCACAAGGGCGTGCTTCAGATCCCGGAAGGCTCGATTATTTACGACAAGGATAAGAAGGCGTCGGTCGAAGTACCGGATCCAAAAGCCAAGGAAGGCAAGCGGAAACTCGCCGTCAACATTGGCATATCGAATGGCGCCAAGACCGAGTTGCTGCAAGGGCTGAAGGAAGGCGACCAGGTGGTACTGCAGTAGGACAGGTGACAGGTGTCAGGTTTCGGGTGTTAGGAAAGGCCACCACCTGAGAACTGACACCTCGGACCCGAGACCTTCTTTGGAGTCGAACCGCTATGACTAATTCTCATCTAATTCGCAGTCGAGTCGTCCGAACGCTGGTTTTTGTCTTAGCTAGCTCCCTGGCCGGCTTTGCCTCCGTGATCGGAACCTTTGACCGTTCATTCCAGGTTAGTGGCCCTGTCGACCTCGAAGTGCTTACTCGCTCCGGCGACATCACGGTGCGGAACGGTGCTGGGGGCACGGTGTCGATTCACGCCAAGATTCACTCGGGCAATTCCTGGTTTGGCGGCGACCACAAGCAAGAGGTGCAGGAGTTACAGAACAATCCTCCGATTCGGCAGAACGGCAACAGCATCCGCATCGATTATGTCAACCTCAACAATATTTCGATTGATTACGAGATTACCGCCCCGGAGGACACCGCGATTCGCGCCCATACCGGCAGCGGCGATCAGAATGTCGAAGGCCTTAAGGGCAATATCGATCTACAGAGTGGATCAGGCGATTTGAAGCTGGCGCGTCTAACCGGTGAACTGCGTTTCCAGACGGGCTCGGGAAATGTTCGCGGGCGCGAGCTTTCCGGTCCGGCGAAGATCAAAGCGGGCAGCGGTGACATTGATATCGAGGAAAGGGGTGCGGGCGACATTGAAATCCGTACCGGATCCGGCAACATTACCGCAAATGGCATCAATGGCGGATTTCATGCCGAGGCGGGCAGCGGTGACATTCACGGCAATGGCATGCCCAAGAATCTGTGGAACGTTCGTACGGGCTCGGGAAACGTGACCCTGCGTCTGCCCTCCGACGCCGCCTTTGACGTCGACATCTCCTCGAATTCCGGAACCGTCACGCTGGGCCATCCGGTGACAACGAGTGTTCAGGGCCGCATTCAGGAGTCGAGGAAGAGTGTGGTTGGCAAGGTGCGCGGCGGCGGGCCTACGGTTTCGGTTCACACCGGTTCCGGCGATGTACAGGTAGACTAGGCAGCATTCAGCCGTCAGCAATCAGCCGTCAGCAAAACCTAGAAATTATAGTCCGTAAAGCCGTACCCTCCCCAAAGCCCGAATTGGCTGAGTGCTGAATGCTGACTGCTGAATGCTGACGGCTGACTGCTTCCTTGACGTGCCATCGTGCGGCGTTCGATACTTCGTGAGTTCCTGATTATTTACAGGTTCCATGAGGTTACAGATTGGCACGCACCGCAATCATCACTCTCACCACTGATTTCGGACTCAACGATCATTTCATCGGCGCCATGAAGGGCGTCATCCTGGAAATTGCTCCTGAGGCGCAGATCATTGACATCAGCCATGCGGTGCAGCCGTTCGATATTCTGGACGGCGCGCTGACCATTTCGCAGGCTTACTCGTACTTCCCTTCCGGCACCGTGCACATGGTGATCGTCGATCCAGGAGTTGGCACGGCGCGGCGGCCCGTGATCCTGACCGGCGACCGCCACCTGTTTGTGGCTCCCGACAACGGAGTGCTTTCTCTGATCTACGACCGCGAAGAACGGCTCTCCGTCCGCCACGTTACCGCGGAGCATTATTTTCTGCAGCCCCGCAGCAATACCTTCCACGCGCGCGATATCTTCTCGCCAGTCGCGGCAAATCTTGCCAAGGGCGTCGCGGCCGACCGCTTCGGCGAAGAGATCACCGACTATGTCCGCTTTGGCGCGCCGCGCCCCAAGCCGGTGGATGAGCGGACCTTACGAGGAGTGGTATTGAAAGTCGATCGTTTTGGCAATCTCATCACCAACATCACGCCGCAGGATGCGCCCCAACTTTTCGAGGCCACGCCGCCCGCCTTCAAGATCGCGATTGGAAACAAGGCGCAGGCAACGCGCATGTGCACGAACTACGCGGACGGCGGACCCGGGGAAGTTTTCGGGATCCTGGGCAGCATGGGTTTTCTGGAAGTTGCGGCGAACCGGGGATCAGCCTTCCAACTGCTGGGCGCGGGCAAAGGCAGCGAAGTGAATGTGGTGATGGAGGGGCGGTAAGGTAGCACTCAGCACTCACCATTCAGCCCGTTAGCTCAAGGGCAACAAAGACCCGGGGCGTTTGGGTTTACTAAACGCTAAGTGCTAATTGCTAAGTGCTGCTCTTCGGATGGACGTAGCGATCCATCTCCGCTGTCCATTTCAGGAACCGCCACAAGCTGGTTCTCTCAATCCACAAGAATTCCCAGAATTCCAGGAATCCAATCTGGGTCATTTTGACGCCGGTGTAGGTTTCGATGCGCCATAGAAGATAGGGACTGCGCCACGGGGCAATCCGGTGGCCACGGGTGGAGTTCCAAAGAAAGCGCAGCATTGGACGCATCGGGTTCCAGTATAGCGCCGGGAGTCGGCGTGCGAGCTGAAAGTACGGTGGAGGGACGGGCGTCTCGCCCGTCCTGCCGGACGGGGGCGTCCGGCGCTCCACCAAACAGGAAAGATCACGCGCTCATTTGGTAATATCCACGCTGGCGCGAGTGTTTTCCCACTCCATGCGCAGCGTGCATTTGCTGCCTGCCTGGTCGAACGCGATAGTGAAGTTCTCCACCGGCGCAGACGTCTTCGAAACAGTCGTCGGCACGCGCACCAAATCTTCCTTTTCGCCGGGATAGTCCGTTCCCCACTCACCCGTCTTCTTGCTGATGACCAACGACCATGCATCGGCCTTCGGGACAGTGAAGATGGTGTAGCTGCCGGCCGGCACGGCCTTGCCGCCCACGTTCAGATTCGTGTCGGTAACGAAGGTGGTTGCATCATTCGCGCCGGTGCGCCAAATCTGTCCGTAGGGCACGAGCGCCTTCTCGCTCGCTTCGCCGAAAATCTTCCGTCCTTTCGCGCGCGGACTGGAATAGTCGATCTTTATGGTCTTGCCGTCGGAAAACTTGCAAGCCGCGCTGGCTGGCGGACTGGGCCGCTTGGATTTGTCATCGGACATGTTCATTTGCGCCGAAGCGAGAGTTGCGATCGCGAAGAGTGATACTGCGATTAAGGCGAACTTCCTCATTATTCTGTTCCTCCTGAGATAGCAATTAGCATTTAGCTAGGAACTTCGCACGTTGCTCCATCACCTGGCTGACATCAGAAAACCCTATCCGCCGGGATCTGGTGTTTGTGAGCTAACGGCTAAGTGCTAATTGCTAATTGCTGAATTATACCTACATCCCGGCTACAATTTGTGCATGGCCGTATTCAACGAAAAGCAGGAAGAGCTCGAGCACTTCGAACAGCGCATGGGCGTGCCTCGCGGACGCCTCGCCGTCACCATGGACCTGGTCACCGACGCGATGGCCCTGGTCGGGCAACACGGCGTGTACTGTCAGAGCCAGCGCTGGCCGGGCAAGCCGGTCATGGATATTCAGCTCATCATGAAAAACCTCACCGACGCCAAAGAGTTGATTCAAAGTGTAATGGAAGAACTCAAGCCGAAAGCGTGAATAGAACCAGCCTGCAGCAATCAGCATTCAGCATTCTGCCAAACGTGGCCCCGAACAGCCGATGCTGAATGCTAAGTTGATTGCTGATTCGACCCTAAACCAAAGTTTTTCCGCCGGCTCCCGGCCGCGGTCATGAGTAACGGAAAAGACCTACAATCCAGAGTATGGAGCGGAAGATCTTTTGGCTCTCGTTCACCGTGCTCGGCTTGGCCGCCGATTTCGTTCTGCCGATCTGGTGGGCTCTGGGCGCGACCATTCCGATCGGATACATCTCGTGGTGGCTGGCTTACCGCAGCGGCTGGTTCGAGTGAACGAGTTCGGTCGAGAGTTTTCGATCACCCCATGACCCGATGATTAGCTTCACTCGGCCTCGTTGTCGTCGATCCCAATCTTCGACAGGCGATACCGCAGCGCATTCCGCGAGAGCCCAAGCAGACGCGCAGCTTGCGACTTATTGCCACCTGCGCGCTTCAAAGCTTCGCGGATCATTTCGTCTTCCCACTGGTCGAGCGTCATGCCATCGGGGAGAAAGCGATCGGATGCGGCGGCGTTGGCACGATTGCGCGGGGAGTCGAGTTGTATGTCGTCGACTTCCAACTGACTGCCCGAGGCAAGGACGCAGGCGCGTTCGATGACGTTCTGTAGTTCACGCACGTTTCCCGGCCAATAATGACCGGCGAGAAGCTGCATGGCGGCGGGCGCAATGCCAGTGATTTTCTCCGACCGACCGGAGTCTTTGGCGAAGCGCGCGAGAAACAGGTTCGCTAATCCAGCGACATCTTCTTTGTGTTCGCGCAACGGGGGGATGTCGATCGGGACCACGTTGAGGCGATAATAAAGGTCTTCACGAAACGTCCCATCTTCGAGCGCGGCACGCAGGTCGCGGTTGGTGGCCGCGATAAGCCGGACATCGACTTTGACGGTACGCGTGCCGCCCAGGCGCTCGAACTCGCGCTCCTGCAGCACGCGGAGAAGTTTGACCTGGATGGCGGGCGGCACGTCTCCGATTTCATCGAGGAAGAGCGTGCCTTTGTCGGCGAGTTCGAATTTGCCGGGCTTGCTGGCGGTGGCTCCGGTGAAGGCTCCCTTTTCGTACCCGAAAAGTTCGCTCTCCAAAAGATTTTCGGGGATGGCGGTGCTGTTGATCTTGACGAAGGGACCGGATGCGCGGCGCGATTTTTCGTGGATGGCGCGCGCAATGAGATCTTTGCCAACACCGCTTTCGCCGCCCAGCAGCACAGTGGAGTTGGTGGGCGCAACGCGTTCGACGGTGGCAAGCACTTCCTGCATTTTGGGACTGATCGCGACGATATTTGGGTGGCTGTACTTTTGTCCGAGGGCTTCGCGAAGCGAGCGATTCTCCTCGCGCAGGCGGGAGTTATCGAGCTCCTTGTGCACCACCATTCGCATTTCGGCGAGGGAGAATGGCTTGAGGACGTAGTCGCTGGCGCCAGCCTTCATCGCCTCCACCGCTGTTTCAACCGATCCGAACGCGGTCATCACAACGATGGGCAGCGCGGGATTTTGCTGTTTGGCGGCGTGCAGAAATTCGAGCCCGCTCATGCCCGGGAGTTTGAGGTCGGTGAGGACCAGGTGGACCGGCTCGGAAGCGAGGAGTTTCATCCCAGTTTCGGCGTCGCCGGCAGAGAGCGTTTTGAGGCCGTCGTCGCCGAGGTTCAGTTCGAGCAGCCGGCGCATCTTGGCTTCGTCTTCGATGATGAGAATGGTTGGCATTTGATTAGCTCGTGTGGGGACGGGCGCCCTCGCCCGTCCAAGCCGAGCGTAGCTCGGCTGTTGCATGCGGCTCGACGGCTTCTTCAAGAGGAAAGAAAAGCGTGAACACAGCGCCGCCCCCCGCAGCATTCTCGACGCGAATCGACCCATGATGCCCGTCTATGATTTTCGAAACGATGGAGAGCCCCAGTCCCACGCCGGTTTTCTTCGTAGTCACAAACGGATTGAAAATTTCCTCGCGCAGTTCTTCAGGAACGCCAGGACCAGTGTCGGCCAGCCGCAGTTCCACTCCTTCGCCCTCGTTCTGAATCGCGGGTTGGACGTCGACGCGTAACGTGCCACTGTGGTCGGCATTCTGGTCCTGCATGGCTTCGTAGGCATTTTGCACGAGGTTGAGAAAAGCTTGTTCGCACAGGCTTTCATCGAGCGGAACGAGCGGAAGCCCGCTCGCGTAGTGGCGTTCGACGCGCACGGGTTTTGCCGGCTCTTGTGCGCTGGAAGATTGCTTGCCAGCAAAGCGATCCGCGACAATTTGCAGGACGCGATCAAGCAGCGCGATCAGATCCGCCGGATGCGGTTCGGCATGAAGAGGACGAGCGAAGTCCAGAAACTCGGTGACGAGGTCACTGAGCCGGTTGACCTCGGTAGAAATGTATCCGGCTAACTCGCGGGCAAGCGCGTCGGAGGCCTGCAATTTCTGGGTCAACATTTCGGCCGAGCCCTTGATGACTCCGAGGGGATTGCGAATTTCATGAGCCAATCCCGCGGAGAGCTGGCCGAGCGCGGCCAGGCGTTCGGAACGCCGCGCTTCGGCCTGAGCCTGTTCGAGGCGGCGATTGGTCTCGGCGAGGCGTTCCGCGAGTTCACGATACAACCGCGTTTGCTGCTGGCTCTGCTGCGCAAAGCGATTAACCACCATGGCGGCCAGAAAGAAAAACATGATGCGCAGCGCGAGGTAGGGCAAAGCCTCGGGAGTCAATTCGTATTCCTCCATCGCGGGATAGAGATACGAACAGTAGGCGGCGGACGCAAGCATGGTCCAAAACAGCGTGAGCCATGGGCCGCGGTAGAGCGCCGCGGTGACGACCGGAAGATAATAAATAGGATAGTAACTGCTGTTGATTCCGACTTCGCCGGTGTGATCGATGAGGACGGTTGCCAGCAAAATCTTCAGGAGGATGACGTAGGAGACTCCTCGTTTGGGGAAGCCGGAGATTATCTTTGTCTCCAGCACCTGCACAATTCCGATGGCGAGGATAATGACCTGCTTGTGCCATTCGAGTCGTGGAGGGAGCGCGGCCAGCCCGGCGAGGAAGACGAGCCAGATCGCAAGCCAGGCTGCGTCCTGACGGTTAAACCGCCGGGACTCGGCATCGAGGATAGGAGGCGCATGTACCACGCAGCTTCCATCCAACCGCACAAAGCCCCCCGGCGTCAATTGGAGGGCGGCTTCCTCTTGTGGAGTTGTGGAGGGCCGGGCGTCCCCGCCCGGCGGACGGGCGAGAAGCCCGAATGCACATAAGGATTTCCAATGACGAACATAAATAGATTTGATTTCCGCAATGCACGGCTCGGGACTATCGTTATGATGAGATTGTTTGATCGGGCCAAGCGATTGATCGAGTTCTCGAAACGGCGGAGACCGACATCCCCCTTGTTTGCTGGTTTATGAGCGGAACGGAATAAAGGCTGGAGCAGAGGCTTAACAGTTCAGGGAGGGTGTCGACGAAATGACCACCGCGGCCACCGTCCGTAGCGAGTTATCGGACCTGTACGTGCGGGAATCCGCTGCCATCGAGCAGGAATTTTCCGTCACCGGAGAAGGGCGCACGGCGGTTGCAAGACGCACGGCGCTGGTCGATTCGATAGTTCAGCGGCTCTGGAACGAGATCATCATCGGCTCTCGCCCCGCCGATCCTGACAGCCCCAAGAACTTCGCGCTCGTGGCCACCGGCGGATTCGGGCGCGGCTGGCTTTTCCCCCACTCCGATATCGATCTACTGTTTCTGTACGCCGGAAGTAGCTCCGAGAGTGAATTCAAAGATCCCATCCGGAGTTTTTCGCAGGAGTTGTGGGACCTGCGGCTGAAGCTCAGTCCAGCCACGCGAAGTTTGGCGGAGTGCGAACGGTTCGATCCGAACAATGTTGAGTTTGCCATCTCGCTGCTCGACTGCCGGTACCTGGCGGGCGATCGCGAGCTTTTCTCAAGGCTGCACGATAAAGTTGTGCCTCGTTTGGTTGGGCGGGAGTGTCAGAACCTGATCCAGAACCTGGGCGAGATTACTCGCGCGCGTCATCATAAATTTGGCAACACCGTCTTTCATCTGGAACCGAACGTGAAGGATGGGCCCGGCGGTTTGCGCGACTACAACGTCGCCAACTGGCTGGCCCTGATTTCCGCGATGGAAAAATTGAAGGTGTGGCCGGAAACGAAAACGCTGCTGCCAGTTTCTTCCCAGAGGGCGCTGGACGCGGCGTTGGATTTCCAAATGTCGGTGCGTTGCTTTCTGCACTTCCGGCACGGGCGTCACGATAACGCGCTCACCTGGGAGGCGCAGGACGAAGCGGCGGCGAGAAAGATCGGCGCCAGCTTTGATATGAACGATGCGGAAATCACGAACGCAGCAGACTGGATGCGCGTCTACTTCGGCCATGTACGCGCAGTCCACCGTGTCTGTGTGCAATTGCTGGAGGAGATTCCGGCAGCCTGGTCGTCGTTGTACCGGCAATTCCAGGGATGGCGATCGCGCGTTGCGAGCGACGATTTTTCGGTGGTGGACGGCCTGATATTTCTCCAGCACCCGGCCGGGCTGCGGGATCCGGAAATGCTGTTGCGGCTTTTTCATTTCATGGCCGAACATGGCCTGAAGCTCAGCACAACCACGGAATATAAAGTTGAGCAGGCGCTGCCTGCACTGGCGGCGACGCCTCCGCGCGGCGCCGAGTTGTGGCTTTACCTACAGGAAACGCTCGTGCAACCGCACGCGGCCGACGCTCTGCGCGCAATGAATGCGCTTCGCCTGCTGACGCTTCTGCTGCCGGAACTGAAGGGGATCGAGGCGCTGGTAGTGCGCGATTTTTACCATCGGTACACAGTGGATGAGCATTCGTTTCTGGCAATCGAAAACCTGCATCGCCTGAAAGAATCGAAATCGGAATGGGACCAGCGCTTTGCGGAGTTGCAGAGCGAACTCGAACAGCCGGAACTGCTTTACCTCGCATTGCTGCTGCATGATTCCGGCAAGGCAGTGCCGGGCGAGAATCACGTTGAGGTCAGCCTGCAACTCACCGACAGTTGCACCGAACGCCTCGATCTCGACTCACTAGATCGCGAGACAGTGCGATTTCTGGTGGCGAACCATCTGGAAATGTCGGCGGCGATGCGGCGGGATGTCTTCGATCCAGCGAATGTGAAGTCGTTCGCGGAAAAAGTGGGCGCGCCCGAGCGCCTGAAGATGCTGTGCCTGCTGACTCATGCCGACATCAAAGCCGTGAACCCCGAGGCCATGACGCCGTGGAAAGCGGACAACCTATGGCAGCTGTATATTGCGTGCGCGAATTATTTGAGCCGCAGCGCCGATGAGCGCGTGCATATCGGCAATGAGGGGGGAGATCTTGCGCATCTGCGGTCGCTGGCGCCGGTGGCGGGAAAAAAGATCAACGTTTTTCTGGAAGGATTGCCGCAACGATATCTGCGGATCCATGGCGCAACCGACGTTCTGGCGCACGCTGAAATGGCCGCCCGGCTGGGGCAGGATGGCGTCCAATTAAATTTGAAGCAAGTCCGTCACTGGTATGAGCTCACGTTGATTACCACCGACCGGCCCTTCCTGTTCGCCTCGGTTTCAGGCGCGCTGGCCGCGTGGGGAATGAACATTGTAAAAGCGAACGCGTTTTCGAATGCCGCGGGCATGGTGGTGGACACTTTCTATTTCACCGATCGCTTTCGAACCCTGGAGATGAATCTGCAGGAATGGGAGCGTTTGAAAAAAAGTATCGCCGCCGTAGTCAAAGGAGAAGCCGACGTGGCGGGCATGTTGCGTGATCGCTTGAAATCGGAGAAGGCGGACGCCACGAAAGTCAAGGTCTCCACGCAGATTGAATTCGACGACAACTGCTCGGCGCACAGCACGCTGGTGCAGATTCTGACCCAGGATCGTCCGGGACTGCTTTACCGGATGTGCTCGCTGGTCTCGAAGCATGAGTGCAATATCGAAATTGCGCTGATCGAGACCGAAGGCCAGATGGCGATTGATGTCCTGTATCTGACCTCGGGCGGAGCCAAATTGAGCGCCGAGCGGCAGGCTGCGCTGGCACAGGCGCTGCGCGATGAACTCGCCGCAAAATAAATTCTTCCCTGATCAAAGCGCTTATTGATCATGACCGATCCTTGGGCAACAAGTCATTCGCGATAAGAACGATACGCTGGATCGCGTAATCTAAGCGCTTTGGAAGTTGCCATTAATCTCTGGCACCAGGCGCGGGAATCGCGTATTCTGCTGCCGTCTCGTTTCCTAAGGCGGTTCCGCTTGAGCGTTGCCACGAGCACAAATGCGGCACACTCCTCTCCCGCGCCGGCTCACCTGCCGCGAAGGCTGGGCCTGCTCAACGCCGTCTCCATCAATATGTCGACCATGGTCGGAACGGGACCATTCATTACGGTTCCGGCCATTCTGGCAACGATGGGGGGACCGCAATCTCTGATCGCGTGGGGCGCCGGCGCGCTGCTGGCCATTGCCGACGGCCTGGTGTTCGCGGAACTGGGCGCTTCATTTCCGGCTTCAGGAGGCTCCTACAATTTTCTGCGCGAGTGCCTGGGACCGAAGCGCTGGGGCCACATGATGGCATGGGTTTTTGTGTGGCAGTTTTTGTTCAGCGGCACGCTGGAGATTGCCACCAGCACCATCGGGATGGCCGAGTACGCGGGTTTTCTCTGGCCGAAACTCGTCGCCTACCGCTGGGGGGTAAAATTGCTCGCGGCCGCACTCACCGCAATCGCGATACTGGCGCTCTATCGCAGAATCCAGGACATCGCGCGCCTGATGCTGGTGCTGTGGATCGGCATGCTGATCACAGCGGCGTGGGTGATTTTCACCGGGATGACGCATCTCAATCCCAGACTGCTGTTCGATTTTCCGCCCGGCGCCTGGAACATCGGCTTGCCGTTCCTGCTCGGACTGGGCAACGGCACCATGCTGGTGATGTTCAACTTTCTGGGTTACTACCAGATCTGTTATCTGGGAGGCGAAGTCAAAAAGCCGGAGCGGGTCATTCCTTTTGGCGTGATCTTTTCCGTGTTGATCGTGATGGTGATCGACTTCCTGATCTCGGTGAGCTTTACGGGAGTGGTGCCGTGGCGGGAAATGATCCAGCCGGGATCGCAGGCCTTCACTGCGATCGGCGCCGTGTACATGGAAAGAGTGGGCGGGCACTGGGCTTCGAGTTTGATGGTGGTGATGGTCGAGGTGACGGCCTTCGCGGCGGCATACGGAATGATTCTGGGCTACTCGCGGATTCCCTACGCCGCAGCACTGGATGGAGCATTCTTCCGCTGGTTCGGAAAACTGCATCCTACCAAACACTTTCCGCACCGCTCGCTGTTGCTGGTTGGGTTCTTGTGTTTGATCGCCTGCTTCTTCGACCTGGTGCAGATTATTACGGCGCTGATGTTGGCGCGCATCCTGTCGATGTTCGTGGCGCAGATTATCGGATTGCTGGTCTATCGCAGATTTCAGCCCGGAGCTCCGCGGCCGTTTCGAATGTGGTTGTACCCATTGCCTGCGATATTTGCGTTGGTGGGATGGCTGGGCGTGTTCGTGACTCCAGCGCTACAAAGGGGTGGATGGCAATATATGGCTTATGCTTTCGGAACCATCGGAATAGGATTCGGCGCGTATCTGGTGGTGGCGTGGCGCAAACGCGAGTGGCCTTTCCCGTCGCCGGAAGCGGATGTTCCGCCGGGGGACGCCGGCGCCGTAATGGAGCCCGAAGGCAGTTACTGAGAATTTCTTGAGCAGGCTATGGCCAGAGAGTTCTCGCAAGGGGAGAGTGAGAGTGACAGTAAGACTGACGACTACACAAGCCATCGTCCGATTCCTCAAAGCGCAGGGCGTGGCGCGTGATGGAAGGGAACAGGATTTTTTTGCCGGTTGCTTCGGTATCTTCGGACACGGCAACGTTGCCGGCATGGGCCAGGCGCTGCAGCAGAACCCGGACTTCCCTTATTACCTGTGCCGCAACGAACAGGCGATGGTGCACACGGCGGCGGCGTTCGCGAGGATGAGCAACCGACTGCGGACGCTGGTGTGCACAACATCGATCGGGCCGGGCGCAACGAATATGCTGACCGGCGCGGCGGGAGCGACCATCAATCGTCTGCCGGTGCTGCTGCTGCCGGGTGATATTTTTGCGCGACGCAATGTTGCGCCGGTGCTGCAACAACTCGAATCTCCGGGTACGCAGGATGTTTCGGTAAACGATTGCTTCCGCCCAGTTTCGCGCTACTGGGACCGGATCCAGCGGCCGGAACAGGTTCTCGCTGCTTTGCCGGAGGCGATGCGAGTGCTGACTTCACCCGCGGAGACGGGCGCTGTGACACTCGCCCTGCCCCAGGATGTTCAGGCGCAGGCTTTCGATTTTCCGGAAGATTTTTTTGATCACCGGACCTGGACAGTGCCTCGCGCGCGTCCGGACATTGCGTTGCTGGTGAAAGCGTCGGCGTGGATACGCTCCGCCAAGCGCCCGTTGATTATCGCGGGCGGAGGTGTGATTTATTCCGAGGCAACGGACACGCTGGCGCGTTTTGCCACGAAAACAGGAATTCCCGTGGCGGAAACGCAGGCAGGTAAAGGTTCGCTGGCGTTCGACCATCGGCAGTCGGTCGGAGCGATGGGGGTGACGGGCACCTCGGCAGCCAACAAGTTGGCGGGCGAGAGTGACCTGATCATCGGCATCGGGACGCGCTACACCGATTTCACGACGGCGTCAGTAACAGCGTTCCAAAATCCTGAAGTGCGATTCATCAACATCAACGTGGCGGAATTCGATGCCGCAAAACACGCGGCATTGGCGCTCACGGGGGATGCGCGGGCGACACTGGAGGAACTCGATTCGGCGCTGGCTTCGCATTCGGTGAGTTCCAACTACGCGCAGGAAATTACGCGCTTGCGCTCGGAGTGGGATGCGGAAGTGGAGAGAATTTACAACCGGCGCGTGGGTCCGCCGTTGAGCCAGGGCCAGGTGATCGGCCTGCTCAATTCGACGCTGGGTGAGAAGGACGTGATTGTGTGCGCGGCCGGCAGCCTGCCAGGAGATTTGCATAAACTGTGGCGCACCCGCGATCCCAAGGCCTATCACATGGAGTACGGATACTCATGCATGGGCTACGAGATTGCCGGCGGGCTAGGCGTAAAAATGGCTGATCCCAGCCGTGAAGTTTATGTGCTGATCGGGGACGGGTCGTACCTGATGATGGCGCAGGAAATTGTGACGGCCTTGCAGGAGCACATCAAGATCAACATTGTGCTGCTCGATAATCATGGTTTTTCCAGCATCGGCGGGCTGAGCCGCGCATGCGGCAGCGACGGCTTCGGCACGGAATACCGTTATCGAAACGGCGGCCGGGCCGGAGATCCGATTGCCGTGGACTTTGCCGTGAATGCCGCTAGCCTGGGAGCGTACGCGGTGCGCGCAACCACTCATTCGGAACTAGAGGGGGAGATCGAGAAGTGCCGGCAGCAGGATCGGGTCTCCGTCATCGTGGTGGAAACGGATTATCACGATCGGGTTGCTGGTTATGGGTCCTGGTGGGATGTTCCGATCGCGGAGGTATCGGAATCGGAGAAAGTGCAGCAGGCTTTCCGCCGTTATGAAGAAGCGCAACGGAGGGAGCGGCGATTCTGGTAGGGTGACCACTCCGGGGAAAAATGGAATCTAGCGATCCGCGTAATATCCCTCTCTGGTTTGCGCGCTCAAATCTTTGTCCTTCACCTGCAACTGGACGTGATGATACCCGGAAGCTGCGCTGTCTTTGTCGGGTGTATAGCCCATGCTGTACTGGGTTCGTAGTTCCTCGACAATGCTGGAGTAGATCTCCCCGACGGATTGTTTTTTAGAGACTTCAAAGAAACGCCCGCCAGTTTCTTTGGAAATCCGCTCAAGAATTTTCTTGCCGTCGGCGCGCGGTTCTTGCGGATGACGTTGTCCTCCGCCGGGGCCACCGCGACCTCCACCGCCGCCCGGATATCCGCCACCAGGCCAGCCGCCACCACCTCCCGGCCAACCGCCGCCTCCACGGCCCATTCCGCCGCCTCGCCTCTGGCCCTCGTTACGGTCTCCGCGGTGAGAATCCGCAAAATAGATGGAGTAGACGACGGTGTCGGCACGTTGGGCGGACTCGATCGCGCTTTCCAAATAGGTCTTACTGCCACGGTCGACGCCATCCGAGAGAATGATGAGAGCCTTCCGGCCCTGCTGCTTTTTCATTAATTCGTTCGACGCCAGAAACACAGCGTCGTAAAGCTGGGTACCGCCGCCATGATGGGAGCCCGACCCCGATCCGGAGCGGGAATCGCCAGAGCGAGAATCAGGGGAGTCGTTGGGGTCGTTCGACCGCTCGCGGTCCGATGGCGTCTTCAGCAATTCGAGTGCCGCTTGCAGCTTTTCACGGGACGAAGTCAAATCCTGCAACAGCTCCACTTCACGATCAAAGTGAATAAGGAAGGCTTTGTCCTTTTCCTGGACAAGCATCTGATCGAGAAAACTGCGGCTCGCGTTCCGCTCCGCATCCAGGACGTTGGTTTGACTTCGGCTGGTGTCGACTAGCAAACCCAGCGTGAGCGGAAGATTCGCTTCCTGAGAAAAATAGCGGATGGCCTGCGGGCGGCCGTCTTCCTGAAGCGTGAAATCGTCCTTGGTGAGGTCGCGGACAATCTTCCCATGTTTGTCGCGAACGGTAACGGGCAGCGCAACTACTTTGACGTCGACGGCAATGGAGGCAGCGGCATCCTGAGCCCGGATCGACGGGCCGAGCCCAGGAAGAGCGACCAGCGCCGCGATCAGCGCACAGGCAACCGGTGTCCACAAGGATGCGCGCTTTGATGAAGATGAACTCTTTGCCATCGTTGGTTACTAATGACTGGATGCGCGCCAACAGAGTTGTAGTTGCCAGCGTCCCTGTAAAAGCACCGTCAACGCAGGTAAAAGTTCGTAAAGGCTAAATCTGCTGAGTTTGGCAATGCTAGAGTTACATCATGCGATGTTTCTGCCAGAGGCTGCCGCGGGTGTCTCTTTTTACGACGTGCCTGCTAACGGCATCGGTCACTCTGATGCTAGCGGCGCCGGGCCACCTTCGCGCGCAGGGCAAGCCAGCTGGCAGTCCGGAAAACGCACAAATCGTCAAGGCCGTGGGAACAATCAAAAACATTCAAGCGGATTCGATCACGGTCGCGGCGGAATCCGGTGGCGAGGGCAACATCATTGCAAAGCTGACGGGCTCGACGAAGATCTTGCGCGTGCCTCCAGGAGACAAGGATTTGAAGAACGCGACCGCTCTGCAGCCGCAAGATTTACAGACAGGGGATCGCGTGTTGGTTCGCGGCCAGGCATCGACGGATGGCGACAAGCACACGATCGTTGCGCTAGCCGTGATTGTGATGAAGCAGACCGATCTGGCGGCCAAGCAACAGCACGACCGCGACGACTGGCAGAAACGAGGCGTGGGCGGTCTCGTTACTAACGTGGACGCTGCGACCGGCACCATCACAATTTCATCCAGCGGAACGGGCGCGAGCCGGAGTATCGCCATCCACATCACTAAGGACACGATCCTGCGCCGCTACGCTTCCGGCTCGGTGAAGTTCGACGATGCCAAACCGGCGCCGGTCACTGACATCAAGGCGGGAGATCAATTGCGCGCACGCGGAACTCGCAACCCGGATGGCAGCGAAGTGAGTGCGGAGGAAATTGTCTCCGGCGCATTTCGGAATATCGCGGGAACCATCAAGGCGATCGACTCCGCGAGCAATTCGATGACGGTGCAGGATGCGATCAGCAAGAGCGCGGTGGTCGTGAAAGTGTCGCCCGACTCGCAAATGAAGAAGCTGCCGGCGGAGATGGCGCAACGCATCGCAATGCGATTGAAAGGCACAGCGGGCGGAAACGGAGATCAACCGGGCGCTAACCGCCAAAGCATAAAAGATCAAGACATTGCGCCGGGGGCACGTAGGGCGCGGACATCGAAGCCGGCAGAAGCGCAAACGGCGAGCGCGGGCGGCGGGCAGGGCGGGAATGGTCCTCCGGATTTGCAACGCATGCTGAGCCGCTTGCCCAACAGCACGCTGGCGGACCTCCAGAAGGACGATGCCGTGATGATCGTCTCGACCGAGGGGACCGATTCAGGCGCGGGCGCAGTAACAGCGATCACGCTGCTGGCAGGAGTGGACGCCATCCTGACGGCGTCACCAAATCAAAGCGCATCCACGCTGCTTTCGCCGTGGTCGCTGAGCGCCTCCCCTGGAGAAGAAGCCGCGCAGCAGTGAACAAATCTCACTCAATGTTCTCAATGAATGTGATCTGCCTGGAAAGAATAAGGTGTCTGTTGAAGTATTTATCAGTCTTGATTTCGGCCAATCGAATTTCGGCAAATCTGATCTTGGCGATTCTGATTTCGGCCACGCTGATCGGGCCTTCCGCGCCGGCGCGGGCCCAGGCGCCAGCGCAATCGTCAGCGCAATCGTCAGCGCAATCATCAGCGCAGTCATCGGCACCGTCATCAACAACCTCGGGAACCTTGCGCGGCCAGGTAACGGATCCCTCAGGCGCGGTGGTTCCGAACGCCGCGGTGGCAGTGCTGGTATCCGGCGGCCAAACCCATTCGGTCACTACCAATCGCAGCGGCAATTACGAAATCGGAAATCTGGCGCCCGGCAAATACACAGTCACCGCGAATGCACAGGGATTCGCCGTTTTTGTGCAGAACGACGTGGACGTAGCAGCGGGCCAGGTCGCGCAATTCAACGTCATGCTCGACATCAACGTGGAGCAGGAAAAGGTCAACGTGCAGGAAGAAGGTCCACAGCTCGACGTCAACCCCGCGAATAACGCGAGTGCGATCGTACTGAGCGGCAAAGATCTCGAAGCGCTTCCCGACGATCCTGACGAATTGCAATCGGACCTCGAAGCGCTCGCAGGACCGTCCGCCGGTCCCAATGGCGGCCAGCTCTACATCGATGGGTTCACCGGAGGACAGCTTCCGCCGAAATCATCGATTCGCGAAATTCGCGTCAATCAGAACCCCTTTTCGGCCGAATACGACAAGCTGGGCTATGGACGAATCGAAATCTTTACCAAGCCCGGAACCGACAAATACCACGGACAGTTCTCCGTTGAGGGCAACAGTTCGGCGATGAACAGCCGCAATCCTTTCCTCGGCGCCGCCGCTCAGCAGCCCTACGATTCCGTAATCTATATGGGAAACATCGGCGGCCCGATCAACAAGAAGGCGTCTTTCTTCTTCAACCTGCAGCGCCGCAACATCGATGAAATCGCAGTCGTGAACGCGCCGGATGTGGGCCTGAGCGAGAGCGTTCCCAATCCAAGGACCCGCACCAACATCAGTCCGCGCATCGACTACCAGGTCACCCCCAATAATTCGCTCACCGCCCGTTATCAGTTTTACCGTGACACACAGCAGAACGCCGGTGTCGGCGGAATAGTGCTGCCCGAGGCCGGCTACGACACAACTTCCACCGAACACACTGTCCAGATCACCGACACGCAGATCCTGGGAGCGAAGATGATCAATGAAACCCGCTTCCAGTATCTGCGCGACAACAGCGGCCAGACTCCGTTAAGCACCACAGTAGGCATCAACGTGCTTGGGAGCTTCACACGCGGCGGCAGCAGTGCCGGAACGCAGACCGACCACCAGGATCACTACGAACTGCAGAATTACACTTCGATATCACAAGGCAAGCACTTCGTGAAATTCGGAGGGCGCCTCCGCGCAATTCACGAACTCAGTGTGTCCAGCGCTGGATTCAATGGTACCTATACGTTTACAAGTCTCCCGAATTTCACCGATGGCATGCCGAGTCAGTATTCCGTGAATGCGACCCCGAGCGGCGCCCCGGCCACCGTCCCTGTCACGATGGTGGATGTAGGGCTGTACATACAGGACGACTGGAAACTGCGTCCCAATTTCACTCTCAGCGGCGGCCTGCGCTTTGAAACCCAAGACGCAATTCACGATCATGCCGACTGGGCGCCACGACTCGGTTTTGCCTGGGGTATAGGCGGAGGCGGCAAGAGCGCGCCAAAAACCGTGCTGCGCGGCGGCTTTGGCCTGTTCTACGACCGCTTCGCCCAGGATCTGATTCTGAATGCAGACCGTTTGAACGGCGTCACAGAGCAACAGTACGTCGTGCCCACTCCGCCTTATCCCACTCCGCCGCCGGTGAATACGTTGCCGCCGACGACCCAGGCGATCTATCAGATCAATTCCCAACTGCACGCGCCCTACATCATGCAGACCGCGTTCAGCCTGGAGCGCCAGGTCACGAAGATCGCGAATGTTACGGTTTCGTATCTAAATGCGCGCGGAGTGCATCAGTTTCTTTCCCTGAACGTCAACGCCCCACCGCCTGGAACCCCGTACTCGTCCGGGCCGCTTCCCGATCCCGCGGCGGGCCCCATCTACCAATACGTCTCGGATGGAAAATTCCGGCAGAACCAGCTGATCACGAATTTCAACATCCGCGCTGGAGCGAAGCTGTCTCTGTTCGGCTACTACTCTCTGAATTACGCGAACAGTGATGCTTCCGGCGCTTCGAGTTTTCCATCGAATCAATACGATTTGGAGACGGACTATGGGCGAGCTTCCTTTGATGTGCGGCATCGGGTTTTTATGGGAGGCACGATCGGACTGCCGCGCGGCTTTCGCCTGAGTCCATTCATGATTTTCAATTCCGGATCGCCCTACAACGTCACCGTGGGCCAGGATTTGAGCAACGATTCACTGTTTAATGACCGCCCCGCTTTCGGCGCCAATCTACCTGGTTCGTGTCCGTTCCCGACAGCCGCCGCTTGCCTCCACTACGTGATTCCACCCAGTGCCTACACTCCGATCCCAATCAACGATCTAACCGGCCCCAACCACTTCACGCTTAATCTGCGGCTGGCGAAATCGTTCGGCTTCGGTCCGGAAGTTGGCGGAAAGAGTGGAGCGCAGTCGAGCGCCGGTCCGGGTGGAGGAGGAGGCGGTCCGCGCGGCGGCGGGGGCGGGGGCGGCGGCTTTGGACGCGGCCCCGGCGGAGGCGGATTCGGAGGAGGAGGACCTGGCGGCGGTGGACCGGCAACCACCCGACGCTACAGCCTGACGTTCAGCGTCAACGCGCGGAACATTCTGAATAAAGTAAATGCGGCGACGCCCGTCGGCACGCTGACCTCGTCCTCCTTCGGACAGTCCATTGCCCTGGCCGGCGGGCCGTTCTCAAGCGCGGCGGCGAACCGAAAGATTGAATTGCAGGCGATGTTCAGCTTCTAGTGCCACGCCAGTTTCCCCTGTGATTCCCTGTGCTCCTCTGTGTCCCCTGTGGTAAGGCCCTTTTCTAAGTGGAATAATCAGCGTTGATCCGCACATACTCCGCAGTCAGATCGGTCGTAAGAAATCGCACTGATTCCTGCCCGCTCCCCAGTTGCACACGAATATCGCAGACCGGCTGCGCGAGATGGCGGTGAG
>Ga0210407_10000613_pt1 | contig 38939 bp, 29 predicted proteins | sample IncBWC27MmetaG_FD_150860 | JGI IMG/M metagenome (GOLD analysis project Ga0210407, IMG submission 150860) | Forest soil microbial communities from Barre Woods Harvard Forest LTER site, Petersham, Massachusetts, United States - Inc-BW-C-27-M | ecosystem: Environmental > Terrestrial > Soil >...
CTGCGGCGTCGAGGTCGAGATGCGCTTCAAGTTCCCGCCCATTAACGGCGGCCCAGAATTCGCAGGCGAGATAGAAGACGCGTTCGGCCCGCGAAAACAGGGTCTGCCCAGCGATAGCGCGGTTTAAGATCGCGAGCAAGGCGACGCTGGTGATCGGCAAGTGGCCGCGCCAAGTGTGCACACGGGTCCGCGCAGCGAGCGATGTCGGGTTGTCAATTTGTTCGCGGGTATGGTGCATATTTCCCAAACAAGGGCAGGTAGTTTCTGGTGGATCGTGCGTTTCTTTGAGTCAAAATGTCTGTGCGGTGCCGGACATAAAATTAGCCCACAAATCTCAAGACATTAAACAAGACCATGTAGAACTCGGATCGTTCCCACGGCCGTTGCTCGTCGTACGAAGCGACCACCCCTCCCCCTCTGCACATCGATACTACAGCATTACCCTACCTATGCGCACGCACTGCAGCGCGTACAGTCGGGACATGGCAGCCCGGCTGAGCTTCTCATTGTTTCTACTCGCTGCGATGGCCCTGCCGGGATACGCGCACGCCGATATATTCGCGTTTACGGACTCCGCCGGAATCACGCACTTCAGCAACGTACCGACGGACGGGCGCTTCAAGCTCTTGCTGGCAGCGCCGCCGGAGCCGGCTGCGGCAGTTCCCCAAGCCCATTCCATCAATTGGCTGGCGCGCTCCGCGCTATACGATCAAGCGATTACCGGCGCGGCCCAAGCAAACACCATTCAAGCGGCGCTGGTACGTGCGGTGATCGTGGTTGAGTCGGGATTCAATCCGCGTGCCGTGTCCAAGAAGGGTGCCGTCGGTCTGATGCAACTTCAACCCGCCACGGCGCGCCGCTATGGCGTGAAAAACATTTACGATCCGGAGCAAAATATCCGCGCCGGCGCCCACTACCTCAGCGATCTGCTGAATCGGTTCGACAGCAATTTGGAACTTGCGCTGGCGGCGTATAACGCCGGCGAAGAGGCCGTCGAGCGTTACGGCCGGCATGTGCCGCCGTTCCGCGAGACCATGAGCTATGTGCCGAGCGTCATGCGCGTTTACCAGCGTCTATTGGAACAGGCGCACGCCAGCTAGCGTTGCCGATCGTGAAAGTCGCTGCGGGCCGAGCTGGATGATATCCGTCCCGTGGTTCTCAATTTTATCTGCACGACCTGCACAACCATTTGCCGCTTAGCAGCCAAGTGCTCGCGCAAATTTGCATGCGCGACACCGCGCTATCTCAACAGCTGTGCATCAACATGACATAACCGGGTGTCGCACGCGCAAGTTGATCGGCTTCTCGCGAACAAGACGACTTAATCGCACGTCGCCGCACAGTGTCGCGGCGCGGTAGGGCGGAAGATTTCCGAATTTCCTTGAAAGCGATTGAGCCTATATTTTCAGGCATTCTGACGCCGCCATTCAGCCCACACGTGGACCAAGAAATCCGCAGGCAGCTGTCGTCACCCCAACGGCAGCGGCGCTAAGCGGAATCTTAAGTCACATCACAGCCACCCGAATCAATCGCTATCCGCGTGGCGGCATATGGGGTGATTCATACGCAAATCTACGGAGTTGCCGTGATTGTGCAACGGCAAATAGTTTTGCATTGTGTGCGCACACCGAATTAATACAGGCGCTACGACGGCGGGTGAGCAGAGCCGGCCGCAGAGAAAGTCGAAACGGAGTTTATGGTGATCGCGGGGATCTCAACAGTTAAGAACAGATTTGTCTTCGCAGCGCGTCGAAATCTCGGCGTCCCCTGCGCGAATTCCGCGACACGCAATTCATCGTTGGGCGCTGCCCGTGACGGCAGATTAATTTGATGCTTACCCATCGATGCTCGTTACGAAGTTCACCGGGGTTTTGATTTTGAACGCCGCTACCGCATGCAAGAGAGGCCGGAGGTTACATGTTTAACAAGCAATTAATTCGCCACGGATTGCCCGCGATCGTTTTGGTTTTAATGGCGCTCCCCGCCGGCGCGCAGTCGTTCCGCGTGCAGTGTCCAACGAGCACCATCACCCACCCGGATCCCAACGGCACGGGCGTCAACAACGCGGAGCCGGCCTACTCGGCGCCGACGGCGCTGGTGTGGACAGACAGTGGAACCGCCATTCAGAACACGCCGGAAGCCGGATACATGGTGCCGTCGGGTGCCGCGAACGGCGCGATCAAGTGCCAGCAGATCTCGGGCGGCGACGGCTACGCCACGACGGCCGACGGCCACCAGACCTTCATGTTCTCGTTCGGTCCGCTGTCGGGGCTGGCGAACATTGCGGCCGGAAATCCGGATGGTGCGTTCGACCGCGCCACGGGCGCGGTGCCCCCGAGCATCTTCAACACCGTCTACCCAGGCACCCTGCTGCCGGGAGATCCGGCGACGACCGACGGAGCGAGCGACAGCGGCACTGCTTATAACGCGGGCGCCCTCGGTGCTTTTACCTTTAACGGCGCCATCGGGCTGACGCCCGACCTGGATTGCATCGCTGGCAACCAGGCCGCGCTCGCAGCCGGCACAGCGCTGCCGTGCCCCAATACGCCGAACTCGGGCCTCGATGGCCACGTCGATCCGCGCCAGATCATGGACGTGGGTGTGATGAACGGCAACATCCCGGCGCCTCTGATCACGATGGACGAGGATGACGAATTCTTCCTGACCTTGACCAACGTCGGCATGATCATGCGGCCGGACTTGTTCGAGCAGCACACGGTCCACTTCCACGGCTACCCGAACGCCTCCTCGTTCTACGACGGCGTGCCCGACGCGTCGGTGGCGATCAACATCGGCGGCAGCTTCACCTATTACTACCTGGCGCCGGACGCAGGCACCTACTTCTGGCACTGCCACATCACGCCGCCCGAGCACTTGCAGATGGGGATGGTGGGGCAGCTGTACGTGCGGCCGCGCCAGGACCGGGTCCCCAGCGGCACCAACCTGTACACCGCGCGCGCGGCGCAAGACAACGATCTGCGCACCGCTTGCAAATCGACCAGCGACATCCTGTGCAGCAACAACCTGCCGCTGACCAATGGGGCTGTCAATGCGAACGGGAATGGCGTCGCACGCGCCGCAACGGGCAACTACGTCTACAACGACGGAGACGGTTCGACCTACTACGATGTCGAGTATCCGATTCAGATCCACGGCTTCGATCCGAACTTCCACTTCGTCGGTATGACCTTCAATCCGGAGGCCTTCGTCGACATGAAGGACAAGTACTTCCTGTTGAACGGACGCAGCTACCCCGACACCGCCACCCCCGGGCCGCTGGCGACCCAGTCGTCCGACACCAAGGTTCACTACTCGCAGCCCCTGTCCACAATCATCAACATTCCGGCAGGTAAGAGGGCGCTGCTGCGCATCGCTGACCTGGATGTGACGGAGTACCAGACGCTGGCCTCGTTGGGCGTCAAGATGCAGGTGGTCGGCTACAACGCCAAGCTGTTGCGGGACCAGGCCGGCAACAACACCGCCTACTACACCAACTCGATCACGCTGGGCGGGGGTGAGTCGTTGGACGTGATCCTGGACACCTGTCTGGTTCCTCGAGTGAACCCCGCGGATCTGTCTTCCGCATGCCCGGCGGGAGGATCACCGCCAGCGGGCAGCGTCTTCTTCCTCTACACCCCCCAGTTGGATCACTTATCGAACGACGCCGAGAACTTTGGCGGCCTGATGGCCGAGGTTCACGTCAATTAAGGGGATGCGGCAATGAGCACAAATATCATGCAAAAGGTGACCTCGATGAAACGACTGCTCCCCCTCGCGACAGCGGCGGCGCTGATGTTCGCGGCCGCGGCCCACGCCGCGTCGCCCGGCATCACCGGTCCAACCTTTAACCTGACGGCGCAAGCCGCGTACATCAACCAGCCCGATGGCAACCAGGTCTACTCCTGGGGCTACGGCTGCAACGGCACGCCGTCGGGCTTTCAGCCGGCGGCCATCTCCGGCGCGGCCTGTCCCACGATGCAGATTCCCGGCCCCACGCTGGTCGTCACGCAAGGGCAAGCGGTCAAGATCGTCCTGACCAATCAATTGCCGGTTTCGGCTGGCAACACCTCGATCTTATTTCCCGGCTTTAACGTGACAGCTACCGGTGGGGCCACCGGCCTGCTGACCAGCGAGGCTGCGCCCGGCGGCACGGTGACCTACACGTTTACGGCCACTTCGCCCGGCACGCGCGCCTACTACAGCGGCACACAGGGCGACCTGCAGGTTGAGATGGGGCTGTACGGCGCCATCATCGTTCTGCCCTCAACCATGCCGGCAACCTGCACGACCGGATTGGCCGCGTCCAACCGCGCGGTGGAAAACGCTTGGCTGGAAGCCGATTTCCGGCTGGCCAACGCCAGTGGCGCCGTCGGGGCTGCCTACAACCACCCCGATACCTGCTATGACCGCGAATACCTGTTCCAGTTCTCCGAGATGGATATCAACATCCACCGCAACGCGCTGGCGCAAGTCTTGGATCCGAAAAGGGTCCTCGCTTGTGCAGGCGGGCCAGCGGCAATGGGATGCCCGCTCCAAGTACCGACCGAGCCCTACCGCGCGTCGTACTTCCTGGTCAACGGACGCTCGATGCCGGACGACATGGACCCCAACTATGACGCTCCGTATCCGCACCAGCCGTACAACGGCAATCCGCACATGCATCCGGGCGAGCTCACGCTGCTGCGCGTGATCGGCCAGGGACGCATGGAGCATCCGTTCCACGAGCACGCCAACCATGTGCGCATCCTGGCGCGCGACGGCAACCCGATCATCAGCGGCTCGACCACCCCCCTGACCTACGGTGCCAGCACCGGGGCCACGACGGTCGCCGGGCAGGCGCTCGCCGGGCTTCTGATGTTCACGACCGACACCTTCCCGGGGCAGACGTTCGACGGCATTTTCTACTTCACCGGCAGGGGCCTGAACTGGGATATGTACGCTCACAACCCGGCGTCGACCGACCCCACCGCGCTGCTGACATGCACGCCGGACCTTAACGGATACAACACGACCCTCAGCGGGGCGTCGACCAAAGCGATCAACTACTTCGAGTGGTGCCAGGACCATAACAAGCCGCTGGAGGCCGCTCCGTTCGGCGATGTGAACAGCGGCGGGCCGATGACGCTGCCCAATCCCAACATTTTCGCGAACGGCGCCTGGTACGGCGGAAGCCCATACCTCGGCCCGGATGCGACGGTGCGCGGGGATGCGACGCTGAACGCGGCCAACGGCAACGGTGGCGCCAGCTCGGGCTGCCTCAGCGCAGGTCAGCCCGCCACCGCGGCGGGTTGCACGAACTTGCAGCCCAGCAACGTTCAGGCCAACCCGGGCAACGAGCGTGGTTGGGCGTTCATGTGGCACTCGCACAATGAGCGCGAAATCACGACCAATAACGTATTCCCCGGTGGAATGCTGATGATGATGCTCGTCGATTCCCGTGAATTCCAAATCGACGAATCGAAATAATAGCAGGAGATCCGCAAATGCGACCCAATACCTTCAAAGCCGCCCTGGTCAAATCGGGACTCGCGGCTTCTATCCTCCTGCTCGCCAGCGGCGTGTCCTACGGACAGACGACGCCGCAGCAGGTCAATCTGAGCGCAGCGCCGACCAGCGTCACGATGCCTGACGGCTCGCTGGTGCCCATGTGGGGATACTTCTGCGGCGTGCTCACAGGCGTCACATCCTCGGCCACTTGCGCCGCGTTGAACCCGAAATCGGTGTCGACGGTCGCTACCGTACCTTCGACCTGGTCCCCAGTGGTGATCACGATCCCGTACACCAGCGCGACCGTAGGCGGCCCGAGCACCACCACGCTGCAGATCAACCTGGCGAATCATCTGACGTTCACGCCGGCCGTGCCGGCCGGCTCCGCCGCGAACAACGTGCCCACGTCGCTGACGATCGTCGGTCAGTTGGGCGGCGGTCTGGGAACCGTCGGTACCGGCTGCACGGCCGGCACGACTTGCACCACGAGTCCGAGCCACGCCTCGCAGGTCGTGACCTGGTCGACCGTAGGTACGTCGCCTGCGTTTACTCCGCCAGGTCAAGGCCCTCGCGTGCAGTCCTTCGGCACCGAGGTGGCGGCAACCCCGAGCACCTCGACCACGACGGCGGCGCTGTGCTGGGGCAATTGCGCCGCAGGGCAACCTGGATTGAATCCCGGCACGTACCTGATCGAGTCCGGTACGCACCCCTCGATCCAGGGCCCGATGGGCCTGTACGGGATGTTGGTGGTGACCGCCGCTCCCACGACAACGACCACGGGAACGACCACGACAACGACGCCGGGTACTGCCTACCCGGGCTACACGCCGCCGACCCTCAACGGAGTCGCGGGTGTCCCGGTCCTGCCCGTCACATACAACGCCGAAGTTCCGCTGCTGTTCGGTGAGATCGACCCGGTTCAAAACGGCGCGGTCAACGCGGCTGTCAACACGGCAGGCTTCCTCGAGACCAATGTGTGGTCAGGCCAGCCTGGCGGATGCGGCAACCCGTTCACTTTGACCGGCGCAGTCAATACGACCTTCAACACCTGCTACCCGCCGGCGGTGGACTATACGCCCCTGTTCTACACGATCAACGGCGTCGGGTTCGACCGGACGCATGCGGCCAATTCGTTGTTCCCTGCCTTCGTCGGCACCCCCGCCACCACTACTGGGATCCCCACGACCGGGACTGTTCAGCCGACTGTGCTGGTGCGCCTGGTCAATGCCGGATCGCGCATGCATGTGCCTTCGATCGTCGGAGCGCAAACGACCCAGCTGAACATCGCGGCCGCGGCGACGGCGACCTCGACGGCGGTTCCCGGATTCGCGCTGATCGCCGAGGATGGCAACCGGCTGCCGGGCGTTCCGAAGGTGCAGAGCGACGTGTTCATGTCCGCGGGCAAGACCTACGACGTGATGATCAACGTGCCCACGGGGACGGCCGCGCTGCCGATTTACGACCGCGAGTTGAGCCTGTCGGGTAACGCCACCGAGCGCGACGCCGGCATGTTGGCCTATATCGGCGTCAATGGTTCCGTGCAGCCCACGACCGCTTCGACGGGCAACGCCTCGGCCAATCCGGACAGCTACGCGTCCATCATCCCCTGCACGGTGGCCCCGTGCGCGCCGGTGGTCGTGTCCGATCCTGGCAAGGGCGTGATCGCCAACGACGTCAATGTGTATGGCGTCACGCTGATGACGACACCGGCAGCGACCGGCGGCACCGTTGTCCTGAACCGCAACGGCACATTCACGTTCACGCCGAACGTCGGAGCCACCACGGGCGGGTTTTCCTATTGCGCCAACGGGTCCGTCAGCGCGACAGTAGCCTGCTCCTCGGGCATATCCACCACCGTGACACTGAGCGGGGCCGCAGCCGATGGAACGATCACGGTTCCCAACGCAACGTTCACGGCCAAGACAGCGACTTACCTCGCCGTCAGAAACCCCGGCCTGCTGGCCAGTGCGACCGACGCGGCGGGCTATCCGCTGACACTGAATCCTGCGTACACCCCGACAGTCACTGCGGGCTTGACGCTCAACAATACGGATGCGAACGGCGGGTTTAGCGCGACCGCTACCCCGGGCGCTGCAGGCGTAGCTTGCCCGGCCGGGTCGCCGGCTCTGGCGACGTGCTTCACCTTCACCTTCCAGGCGAAAAGCGCGCGCGGAACCGTTCAGACCGGCAACTCGACGGCCACGCTGGTCTTCCCGAAAGCCAGCGGACTCACCGTGACCGTTCTCGACGGCTACGACCATAAGACCACGATCACCGACTATCGCTGGGTGATCGAGGAAGACGAAACGTTCTATGTCGATCCGAGCAATGCGAACAATAGCGGCGGCACGTCGACATCGAAAACTTGCACAGCCGGGGGTACGGGCACTACAGGCTGCATCGTCCCGACCTTTGGCGTGAACTTTCACACCAGCCACATGCCGTTCGTTGCGCAGGGCTGCACCGGGACCTTGTCCTGCGAAGGCGGCCAGATGGTCGTCAATCCGGCCACCGGGGCGCACACCCTGGCGGTCTGCGACGTCGGCAACGGTGCCTGCAGAGCCGATATGGCAGGGACCGGATTCATTCCCGTAAACCCGAGCCAGGTCGCGCTGGATCCGACCAAGCGCTACTACCTCTCGATACTGCCGGGCGATGCGGCCAATCCGTTCGCTGCCGGCGGGTATACCGGCGCGCCTGACTGCACGACCGCGGGACACTGCGGCCACGGCATGGGCGGCGTTCCGATCCCCGCAGTCTCGTGCAAGCCGAACGCCGGTGGTACGACGATCTGCACCTGGCCGACCACCGGAGTCACATGCACCGCAACCAGCGCGACCACGCCTTGCGTGCCACCGATGGCCGTCACGGCTCTGACGCAACCGTCACCGTACCCGCCCGGGAAACTCTCGATATTCGTGTTCGAGGACGACTTCCCGCTGAACGGCGAGCACGACTCCAGCGGCACCGCCACCAATGCGGTCGGCAACGACACACTGGCGCCAAACGAGCCCGGTCTGGGCGGCTTCCAGCTGCACCTGTGGGACGCATTTGGCGGTAACGGTGATTTCACCGGGCAATTGACCTACGACATGTTCAATATGCCGCTGACCAACAGCCTGGATGGAACGATCGACCCGTCTACCGGGGTCAATGCCTGCCCGATTACCCAGCAGGGCGCAGGCATCACCGGCATGATCGTCACCTGCCCGAAGTATGAAGCCGACGGCACGACGCTGTCCCCGCTGGCGGGCCAGGCCGTGATCGCCGGCATGATGCCGGGACGGTGGGGCGTGATCGCGACTCCGGGCGCCGACCGAATCGCACGCGGTGAGGAGTGGCTGCAGACCAACACGCTGGACGGCCAGAAGGCCCACGATTCATTCACCCGGATCGGCGAGCCGAGCTTCTTCCAGGAGTTCGGACCGGCTTCGTTCCATGTCAGCATCGGCTTCGCCAACCCGGCGATCATCAACTCCCGCCTGGCGGGGGTGTGCGCCGGCACGGACATCAACATCACCGGCAATTGCAGCCCGGGTAACACCTTGTCGGGCCGCGTCACCAGCCAGCGCCTGAGCCGCACGCCGGACGAGCGGCTGTACGGCAGCGGCTCGCACGACGCCTTCGCCTGGACCCAGTGCTTTGTCAGCGTCGGCGATCCCGACGGCGAGGATTTCGCGTTCGCCAAGTGCGCAGCCGATGGCACGTTCACTTTGACAGGATTGCCCGACGGCGACTGGAGAATCACCACGTTCGACCAGTGGAACGATCAGCTGGTGGACGGTCTGTCCACGCCGGTGCGGCTGGGCAGCGCCAGCCAGTTCTGCGCGGGAGCAGGGTCGTCGCAGCACATCTGTTACTTTGGCGACATCGCCAGCACGCAGTGGGAGACTAACCTCCAGACCCGGACCTTCATCGACGACGCCAAGACCGGCGTCTCGACAGCCACCGAGACCGGAATCCCGTTCGCCAACGTTGCGGTTCGACTGCGCGACGGCAGCCTGGAAAACCTGCTGCTCACGGACTTCAACGGTACCGCCAATTTCAACGAGACCTTCCCGCTGTTCAGCTGGTACGCGGTCGAGACCGACGTGACCCGCTACAAGAACACCGGCACGCATGTGGTGTACGACGCAGGCGGGCCGGCTGACGGCACCCTGACGACATGTGGGGGCAGCATCAGCGGTGCCGGCTACCCGCCGTGCGGAACCTCCACCATCGCCAAGTACCTGGCCAACACCGCCGAGATGGTCTCGGTGCCCACCAATCTGCGCGTGCCGGGCTCGGTCTACTGCGCCACCGCAGACTGCGCGACCAACTCGATCCTGAGCGGGCCGGGCAGCAGCGCCGCGCCCAGCTCTTGCACCACGTCCACCGCGGGTGTTGTCACTTGCTCGAGCACGCTTTCGACCGGGCGCATCGACAACCCCTGGTTCGGCGGAGTCGAAGGCTGGCAGGGCTTCCCGGGCCAGTTCAGCTTCATGGAGTTCGGCAAGGCGCCCTACACGGCCGGCGAGAACGGCGGCATCAAGGGCCACGTGATCTACGCGTCGACGCGCCCATTCGACGACCCCATGATGCTGGTCCAGACACAGTGGGAACCGCTGATTCCGAACGTGACGATCAACCTGTATCAGGAGGGATTCGAAGCCGACGGCGTGACCCCGACCCTGAAGCTGGTCGACACCACCACGACCAGCAGCTGGGACGCTTGGGCGCAGGGCTTCCGTTCCGACGGCGTCCCGAACATGAATTGTCCGGGCCAGTCGACCTCCGACCTATTCTACTTCACGCTGTTCAACCAACCGCAGTACCTCGACTGGTACAACAACGTGTTGCACGGCACAGCCACCGCTCCCGTCGCGCTGCCCGCCGGTTCCCAATACAAGTGCTATGACGGCATGCACAACTGGAATCAGGTTCAGCCGGCGCCCTACGACGGCATGTACCAGTTCCCCAGCGTCACGGCCATCAGTCCGACCACTGGAAAGCCGACGGCGACGAACTGCACGGCCTGTATTCCCAACCCCGTCCCGGCGACCGGAGCCGATGCCGATCCCCTGCGCAGTGGCCTGCCCATGCTGCCACCCGGCAAGTACGTGGTGGAAGTCGTGCCGCCGGCCGGCTTCGAGCTGGTCAAGGAAGAGGACAAGAACATCCTGATCGGCGACGACTTCATCGCACCGGCGACCAACGAGTTCGGTAGCCTCGGCGCCATATTCATCATTCCCGATCAGGCGCAGGTGGGGGCGGCGTACAACGCGAACAACGCCCAGAATCCGACCTACGCCCTTGGGACCACGCCGAACAACGGGATCGTGCCCGGATTCGTGCCCGAGCCCACATGGCCGTGCGTCGGCGAAAAGCGCATCGTGCCCGACTACATCAGCCTGTATCCGCAGACCCTTCAGGTGTCGCCGTTTGCCGGCGCGACCCGCCCGCTATGCGATCGCAAGGAAGTGACGCTGAGCGACCAGGCGGGCGCGATCGCCAAGTTCTTCCTCTACACCTCGACCCACACCGCCGCCAAGTTCACCGGCGGCATCACGGACGACTACACGTCCGAGTTCGACCCGTTCTCGCCGCAATTCGGCGAGAAGTTCGCCCCGCCAAATCTGCCGGTGTCCATCAAGGATTGGACCGGGCAGGAGATCTCGCGGGTCTATGCGGACCAGTGGGGTGCCTACAACGGCATGACCTACTCGACCTGGGAAGTCAATCCGCCGAACCCGACCGGGTATGCCCCGACCATGATGGTCATGTGCATGAACGATCCGGGCCCGGTGCTCGACACGCGCCAGACGGTCCTGCAGGTCTCCGGAACGACGATCACAAGCGTCGCCAATCCGACGCTGGGACAGATGGTCACCGATCCGGCCTTCGCGCAGGGCTACAGCCAGTTCTGTTACGAGATTCCATTCATGCCGGCCGCGACTGCGTACCTCGATACGCCGGTGGTACCGACCTCCGCCTTCGCGGGCGCAGGCTACAACAATGTCGATTGCGCCTACCCGACGCTGACGCCGGCCATCAAGGAAGTTGATAGCCAGGACGGAATCGGACCATGGGTGAGCGCACCGGGCCGCACGCTGACGATCACCGCGGTGGGCGATATGGCGGTACCCAACAACGCGTACAACGGGCCGGCGGCGACGACCGCTCCGTATAACCAGAGGACCGTGGTGCGGCACTATGGCTTTGGAGCGAACAAAGGAACCGTGACCATCGGCGGTGTCAACGTGCCGTCAGGCAGCATCTCGACTTGGACCGACTCGTCGATCGTGCTCTCGGTGCCTACGGGCGTTCCGAACTGCGCCGTGCAGCAACAGGGAGCCGCGTCCACGCAGTGCGGCGAACTGGTGATCACGACCGCGCCGGCGACAGCAGGCGCGCAGGGCATTCAATCGATCGACACCGTGACGGTGACGATCGGCGGCAAGGCGCCGACCCACATTGCCGCGTCCGGCACGATCCAGGCCGCGATCGATGCGGCTCAGCCGGGCGACCTGCTGATTGTCGATCCGACTTGCAACATCACGACGACGGCGACTCAGGCCACCACAGCGGCTGCGTGCACGACGACGCCTACCGCAGGTCAAACGCTGAGCAAGACCCTCGCCGCCCACACCGAAATGGTGCTGATGTGGAAACCGGTCCGGCTACAAGGTGTCGGAGCCGTCTCCAGCCTGATCAACGCCAATACCCATCCGGCGGGCAAGATGGATCCGTGGCGCCGGCAGGTCAATTGCCTGTTCGGCCTGTCGATCGCCGGGTACCCGATGATGGGTGACTACAGCCAATTCGATCCCACCGGGACCTACAGTTGCGGGTCTACGGCGAACTTCAACGGGACACCGACCACGCTCGTGGCCTTCACCGGTGGCGCCGCCATTACCGGTAGCACCGACGGGTCGCTGGATCCGCAGGTCGACCGGCTGCCGATGGAAGCCGTGATCGGATGGGATGCCTCGCAGAATGGCAACCTGGCCGAGCTGCTGCAGGAGCCCTCGCTGATGGGCGCCCTGGAAGGCGCGGGCATCACCGTGCTGTCGAAAGGCGTAGATTTCTCGGTTGCCACGGCCCCCGTCAACAACATCTTCGGCGCCGGGGCCGCTACGGCTGGCACCATGCCGACCGGCACCCTTGTGCTGACCAAGGCGGACTGCGCCAGTCGTAAACACTCGAGCAACTTCCTGTGCAACCCGTCGAGCATCGACGGGCTCGGGATCACCAACTCTTCGCAGGGCGGCGGCGGTGTCTTCGTGCACGCCTGGGGGCATAACCTGCAGATCGCCAACAACCGGATCTACAACAATTCCGGAACCTTGTCGGGCGGCATCAACATGGGTCAGGGCGAATATCCGCCTTCGTACATCGCGGGCAGCACCACGAATTCGGCGCCTGGCTCGTGCGATGTCAATACGCTGGGCGCCAACGCCCTGATTCCGGTGACCGTGGCAACCAATGCGCAGGAGCCGTACTGCCAGAACCTGTACGTGAACATGCACCACAATGCGGTGATGCTGGGCTCCTCGACCGGCGACGAGCTGTTCTCGGCCACTCCGGCCGGGGCCGGCGGGGTCACCGTCTGCACCGGGTCCGACTACTACAAGTTCAACTACAACTGGGTCTGCGGCAACCTGAGCAGCGGCGACGGTGGTGGATTTGGTCACATGGGATACAGCTGGAATGGTGACATCGAGCACAACACGGTCATCTTCAACCAGAGCCTGAACCCGACGATCCCGGCCAACGGCGGCGGTATCCTGATTGCGGGCGCTCCCGATGTCGATCCTCCGTGCTCGACGCTGACGGACGCGGACTGCGTGAGCGCGCCGACGACGATCGGACCGAGCGACGGGGTCGGCCCGAACCTGGTCATCAATGCCAACCTGATCCAGGGCAACGCGGCCGAAGCCGGCAGCGGCGGCGGTATCGCGTTCCAGAACGTCAACGGCTCGGACGTGCTCGCGTTCCCGGGCAACCCGGCCATGTGGCATCACGTGACGGTGACGAACAACATCATCGTCGACAACGTGGCCGGCTGGGATGGCGGCGGCGTCTCGATGCTGGATGCCTTGAACTTGGACTTCATCAACAACACGGTCGCTGCCAACAACACCACCGCGACCGCCGGAGTCCTGAACAACACACTGGGGGCGCCGCTCGCCAGCTCGCAGAACACGGGCAACAATTGCTACAACACGACCACCGGAACCGGCAATTGCGGAACGGCCTCGCGGCCGCAGGTCGCAGGCCTGGTGTCGGTCCAGAACAGCGCGGTTCTGTCGGCGAACATCGGCATCTTGCCGGCGGCGACCCCGGTCGTCTGCCCGGCGGGCCACTACACCGGTGGATCCGCGACCAGCGGGACCTGCGTGAACTATTCGTACCCGCTGCTGGCCAACAATATCTTCTGGCAGAACGCGGCCTTCCAGGTTGGCGTCGGTCAGCTGAGCACGCAGTACCAGCAGAACATCGTCACGCTGTACAACGCGACGTATACCGGCACTCAAGGCAGCTCGGTCGGTTCGATCACCGCTAGCCAGACGGCCACCGGTCAATGCGTAGCCGGGTCCAGCTATTGGGACCTCGGCGTGCGCGGCGACACGGGTCCGGCCAACCACAGCAACGGCGGGCTGACGCTGAACCCGACGTTCTCGATCCTGACCAGCACGGCCGGATATGGCTCGAGCAACTCGGCGACCGCCCCGGGCTTCACAGCGCAGTACTGCGACGGCGCACGTCAACCTCCGGAGTCCTTAGCGTCGGGCTGGAACGTGCCTCCGGGCATCTCGGATGCGACCGTGCCGAACCCGATCTTCAACCTGACTCCGGTTGCGACGGTCGACGAGGGCAACAACTGGATCAACCTGCGCTGGGGTCCGCTGACGATGGTGAGCCCGCTCAGCACCCCGCTCAGCAGTGTCCTGTTGGGCAACTACGCGCCGACAGCAGGCTCAGACAATATACCGGCGACCCAGCCGCACCCGGCAACGGACTTCTTCGGCAATCTGCGGCCTGAGTCCGGCGAGGGGCTCAATGGCCACTTTGACGCGGGTGCTATCGAGGTCCAATCGGGTGGTGTTACCGGGACCACCGGTGCGAACGTGACGGGCACGCTGGCCTTCGGCAATGTTCCGGAATCGACGACCAGCGGCATCAGGACGTTGACGCTGCACGACACGGGCACCATCAACCTGACCAATATCGTGGTCACGGTCACGGCACCGTTCTCGCGGTCCACCGGGACACCAGGTACCTGCACGGCAACCCTGCCGGGCAACGCGGCCGGCACCGCGACGTGCACGATCAACATTGTGTACAACGCGCCGGCGACAGCGGGTACCTCGAACGGGACGGTGACGATTACCGCGAATCAAAACGGGTCACCGGTCACGATCACCGGCTCGCCGGTGGCGGCTAGCGGTACGTCGGTGGCACCGGTTCGGGCCGCAACGCTGACGCCTGCTACCCGTGCCTACGGAACCGTCGCCCGGGGTTCGACGGCAGGTCCGACGCAGATCTTCACGCTCACCAACACGGGGAACGTGAATTTGACGGGAATCGGCGACGGAACGCTCGGTGGAACCAACCCGGGCGAGTTCTTCATCGTCCAGAACGCGTCGAGCTGCGGTCCGTTCGTGACAGGAAGGATTGGCCCGAGCTTTACCACGCTGGCCCCGAACGCGACTTGTCAGGTGTCGGTGCAGTTCCGGCCGACGACCGCCCTGGCGGCCGGTGTGGTCCGGAACGCAACGATCTCGGTCAGCGACATTGCGGGGACCCAGACCTCGACGCTGAACGGCACAGGCAGCCCTTAACCCGGACCGGCTCTATCCGTAACCCTCAACCCAATGCCGCTCGCGAAGAAATTCGCGAGCGGCATTGGCCTTTTAACGGAACTGTGAGGCAGCGTACATTTCGATTTTATCCGGGCGCAGTACCATTGCCTTAGGAACGCCACGCAAGCCAGCATGTCAGATGGATATGGCTGGTCTGTGCTGAGCCGGTGCCGCCGAGAGGCGCTCCAGGCCGGCCAAGGCCTACCAAACCGCAGCATCCGAGGTCGAAGCATATTATGGGTAGAGTCTCTAACAAGCCGATGGGCTTTATCGCGTTGCTGGCGTGCTGCGGGCTGGCCTGGTCGGCGCGCACGCAGGCCGACGGACAGACACCGGACCCGCAGGCGCTCGGAATCGCCGAAGCCATGCTCGACTATTGCGCCAAGGCGTATCCTTCATCGGCGGTAAAGTTCCAGTACCAGATCACGCGGCTGACCCATGGCTTGAGCGCCGAAACACTCGCGAAGGTGCGCAGCAGTGAGGAATACCGGCGGGCCCGCGACGCGGAGGGCGATTTCGTCGGTAAGGTCGACCCTCGCAACGCCAAGAGGGTTTGTTCCAAACCCCTACTCGCAGGCAAATAGGATCACCGATGCATCGACCACTTTATCCATGGATGTTTGATGCAACCCGGCCTCACGCGAGCCTGGGTCTTGCGGCGCTGGTTCCGATGCTGCTCGCGGGCATGCTGGTCTGCTCGTCGGCTCTGGCCCAGTCCGGCACCCAGCCTGCCAATTCTGCGCCGGCACCGGCCGCGCAGCCGGCGACAACCTCCGGGCCCGCGGTGACGACTCCGAAGGCGGCAAAGACCGCGCCCTCGCCGGCGCCGGTCAAGTCCGCTGCGCCTGCTGCCCGTAACCTGCCCAACCGGTTCGCCGGGCGCGCAGGCGCGTACTACAAGGTCGTCTGGGGCGTCGACTCGCTGGTGGTCAAGTGGACCGAGTCGGGCGAGGTGATCCGCTTTTCCTGGCGCGTGCTGGACGCGGAGCTGGCCAAGGTGCTGAACGACAAGAAAGTCGAGCCGTCGCTTGTCGATCCGCAGAGAGGGGTGGGCCTGGTGGTGCCGACGATGGAAAAGATCGGGCAGCTGCGCCAGAGCGCGCCGCCCGAGGTGGGCCGGTCTTATTGGATGGCGTTCTCCAACAAGGGCCGGCTGGTCAAGCGTGGAGACCGCGTCAATGTCGTGGTCGGGCCATTTCGGGCCGACGGACTCGTGGTTGATTAGCCTTAAAGATTAGAGGAGTTTGTAAGGATGTCGAGTCAAGGTCGTTTGTTTCTGGGTGCCGTCGCCGGCCTGTGTTTTCCGCTGGCCTTGCTGGCGGCCGATGCTGCTCCGAAGGCGGCCAAGCTGACCGCCGCGCAGGTCGTCGACAAGCATATTGCGGCCCGTGGCGGATTGCAGGCCTGGAGTGGCGTGCAGACCATAGCCTGGAACGGCAAGATGGACGTCGGGTTCGGCGACTCGGCGGCTCGCGCCGCCCGGTACGTGAGCAACGCTGCGAACACCAAGAGCGTCAAGAAGAAACTTGCACAGCTAGAGGCCGAGGGCAAGCCGGAGACCGCCAAGCAGGTGCAGTTGCCGTTCCTGCTGGAGATGAAGCGCCCGACCAAGTCCCGGGTCGAGATCGAATTCGACGGTAAGACCTCAATACAGGTTTACGACGGCAGCAACGGTTGGATGATGCGCCCCTACCTGAACCGGACCGACTGGGAGGCGTTTTCGCCGGAGCAGGCCAAGGTGCAGGCGGCGGAAGCGGGTCTCGATGGCCTGCTGTTCGACTACGCGAAGAAGGGCACCAAAGTTGATCTCGAGTCCGTGGATCCGGTCGAGGGCCACGACGCCTACAAGCTGAAGCTGACGATGAAGAGCGGCGATATCCGCCACGTGTGGATCGACGCGCAAAGCTTTCTCGACGTAAAGGTCGAGGGAACGCCGCGGCGGATGGACGGCCGCATGCGGACCGTGTGGGTTTACCAGCGCGATTTCCGCTCCGTGCAGGGGCTGAAGGTGCCCTTCGTCCTCGAGACCGCTGTCGACGGGTACAAGGACACGCACAAGATGGTCATCGAAAAAGTCAGTCTGAATCCGGTGCTGGACGATTCGATGTTCGCCCGCCCCAAATCGTGAGAATCGGCCAATGCGCTGGAAGCTAGTCGCAATATTGGCCGCGGGGATCACGGTTGCTACCCTGACTTCGAATGGCTGGGCTGCGGAGCTGTCCGCGGCCAAGATCGTCGAGAAGAACGTCGCGGCCCGCGGTGGCCTCGATGCCTGGCGGAAGGTTGAGACCATGGTGTGGTCCGGCCACATGCAAAGCGCCCACGCGCAGATTCCGAACATGCTGTTCGTGATGCAGCAGAAGCGTCCCAACAAAACCCGCTTCGACATCAATGCGCTCGGTCAGAAGACCGTGCGCATCTTCGACGGGGCGCGCGGGTGGAAGGTCAAGCCGAACCGCGAGGGCGGACCGGAGATAACGCCGTACAGCGCCGAGGAAGTGGCGTTCGCCCAGGCTGGGCAGGTGATCGACGGCCCGCTGATCGACTACGTGGCCAAGGGCAATACGGTGACGCTGGAAGGCCGGGATGAGATCCGGGGGCGCAAGGCGTACCGCTTGGGCGTCCGGCTCCCCGCGGGCGAGAGCGATCACGTCTGGATCGACGCGAAGACCTTCCTCGATCTGCGCTACGACCGCCTGTATTCGAGCGCGGCGGGACCCGCGACCGTGTCGGTGTTCTACGGCGACTACAAGACGGTCCAGGGCTTGCAAATCCCGTCCTTGATCGAGACCGCAAACGCGCCGGGCGTGACGCCCGACAAGTTGGTGATCGAAAATATCATGCCGAATGGGCCGGTTGACGAACGGTCGTTCGTGCGACCCGGCACGCATGAACGTCGCGCCAGCATGCCGATGGGTGGTCAAGGGCAGCCGCCGGTGCGGCGCGCCGCATCGAGCCCGGATCCGGCAGCCGGGTCGAAGTAACGGCGATGCGTGCCGCGCGCATCGTCGGCGCTGGCTTCGCCTTGCTCGCGTTGTTTTCCGAGGCGGGCTGGCCGGCCGAACTGTCCGGCAGCGCCGGCGAGTCGATCTACCTGCACGGGGTGCTCGGCTCCGGCAAGCCGTTGGCTGGGGCGCGCGGGTCGGACGGTCTGGAAGTAAATGGCGCGGATGCCGCCTGTGTTAATTGCCACCAGCGCAGTGGCCTGGGCACCTTCGAAGGGTATAACCAGTATCTGACGATACCGCCGATCACCGGCCTGTATCTGTTCCACGCGCGCGGCGCCCATTCCGACGAGGCCATCTTGCCGTACGTCGAGTGGATGCACAGCAATCGAGAACCCTACACGGAGGCGACGCTGGCGCGGGCCATCCGCGAGGGTCTGGACTCCCAGGGCAAGTCTCTGCACGTCATGATGCCGCGCTACTCACTGAGCGACACGGACATGGCAGCGTTGATCGACTATCTGAAGACACTGGATGTGCGCGAAGTGCCCGGCGTCACGGACAAGGTGCTGAACTTTGCCACCGTCATCACGCCCGATGCCGACCCGGTCAAGCGCCGCGCCATGCTCGACGTGATGGAGCACTACTTCACCGAGAAGAACCTGTTTCCGATCGGCCCGAGCGCGCACTTGGCGACCTCCGGCAGGACCGAGTATGCCAAGAGCATGTTCCACTCCAATCGCCTGTGGAAGCTGCACGTCTGGGAGCTTACTGGCCCCGCCGTGACCTGGCGGGCGCAACTGGAACAGCACTGGACCCAGGAGCCGGTCCTGGCAATGGTGTCAGGATTGGGCGCAAGCACCTGGGCGCCGGTGCATGCGTTTTGCCAGAAGCAGGCCTTGCCGTGCCTTTTCCCCAACGTTGAAGTGCCGGTCGACGACGACCGGGCTTTCTATTCGGTGTATTTTTCCAAGGGTGTTCTGCTCGAGGCCGAGCTGATCGCCAAGGCGATTGCAGGCGTAGGTCAGGGCGCGCCACCCGTCACGGTGCAGCAGATCTACCGTGCCGGCGACAGCGGCGAAGCGGCTGCGCCGGTGCTGGCTGCAGCCCTGAAACAGCGCGGCATCGAAGTGGACAGCCAGGTCCTGAAGGCCGGCGCCCAGGGCCTGGCGCAGGCGCTGCGCCGCGCATCGGCCGCTTCCGTGCTGGTGCTGTGGTTGCGGCCGGGCGACTTGGCGGCGCTGGGCGACGCTTCCCGGGCACCCGCCTCGGTGTTCGTGTCGGGACTGATGGGCGGGCTCGAAAGCGCGCCTCTGCCCCAGGCATGGCGCAGCCGCACCAAGATGTCGTACCCGTACGAATTGCCCGATCGCCGCGGCGTGCGCCTTCGCTATCCGCTCGCGTGGTTTTCGATTCATCATATCCCGGTCGTCGACGAACAAGTCCAGGCGAACACGTATCTTGCGTGCGGGTTCCTGGCCGAGACCTTGAGCCACATGGCCGACAACTTCAGCCAACCTTACCTGGTCGAACAGCTGCAGATGTCGATCGAGCACCGGCTCGTCAATACCGGGTACTACCCGCGCATGGTGCTGGGGACGAACCAGCACTTCGCATCCAAGGGCGGCTATATCGCGCATTTCGCCGACCCCAGCGGAACGCGCCTGGCTGCCGATAACGAGTGGGCGGTTCCCTGATGCCAAAGGTCGCCTTGGGCGATCGCCCGCGCACGCCGGTTCGCGGCGCGCTATGGCGGCTGCTGGCTGCGGTTGCGGCCCTGGCAGTTTGCGGTGCGATGACGATGCCGGTGCCGGTGTCCGGGGTCGGCGAGCGGCTGTATCGCGAAGGGCAGCTGCCTACCGGCGAGCCGCTGCGCGGCGAGCGCGCCGGTGCGCCGCCCCTGCTCGGCCGGGATGCGGCCTGCGCGCAGTGCCACCGCCGCAGTGGCCTGGGGATGGTCGAGGGCCAGAGCATCATTCCGCCGATCGCCGGCCGCGTTCTGTTTGCGCCGGGCAAGCGCATCGCGCCCGACAGCATCGCGCACAGTGATGCGACCCATCTGCCGGCGACGCCGCCCGACCGCAGCGCCTATGACGAGTCCACGCTGGCGCGCGCGATCCGCGACGGCATCGGCGCCGCCGGCCACCCGCTGGACTATCTGATGCCGCGGTTTGATCTTGACGACGCCTCGATGCACGAACTGATCGCGTATCTGCGGCGCCTGGCGCCGGCACGCGTGACCGGCGTGACCGACAGCGAGTTGCACTTCGCGACCATCGTTACGCCTGACGCCGAGCCGGTTGCGCGCGACGGCATGTTGAACGTGCTCGAGAAATACTTCGCCGCCAACAATGCTGCCTACTACGGAGGCGCGCCGCGCGCTTCGGGTGGACGCTCGATTCGCCTACAGCGGCAATGGCTGCTGCATGTCTGGCGGCTGACCGGCGCGCCCGAGACCTGGGAGACGCAACTCGACCAGCGCATGCGCGCCGAACCGGTATTCGCCGTGGTCTCGGGCCTGGGAGGCAATAACTGGGAACCCGTGCATCGGTTCTGCGAGCGGCAGTCGGTTCCATGCCTGCTCCCCAACGTCGATCTGCCGGTCGTCGCGGCGGACGATTTCTATCCGGTCTATTTTTCGCAGGGTGTGCTGCTGGAAGCCCAGTTGATCGCGGCCCGCCTGTCGCAGCCGCGGCCGGACTCCGCCGCCAGACTGCGCATCGTCCAGGTCTTTCGCCGCGGCGACATCGGCGCGGCGGCGGCCGCACGACTGCGCGCCGCTCTTGCGCCCGCAGCGGAGCCGATCGACCATGCAATTGAGCCCGGCGGCGGGCCGCAGCCGCTGATCCAGGCGCTCCGCGACGTCAGGGCCGGCGACGTTCTGGTCCTGTGGCTGCGCGCGGCGGACCTGAAGGCGCTGCCGGCGCCCGCGCCTAAGAACCCTGAGGTCTACGCATCCGGAGTGATGGGTGGCCTCGAACAAGCTCCGCTCCCGCCGGCATGGCGCCGCATCGCCCGCATCGCGTACCCGTTCGAATTGCCGGAGGCGCGCAGCCTGCGCCTGAACTATGCACTGGGCTGGTTCCATCTCGAGCAGATCCCGGTGGTGAACGAACGCGTGCAGGTCGACACGTATATCGCCTGCTCGGTACTCGCCCAGACGCTGTCCTCGATGATCGGCGAATACCAGCGTGACTATCTGGTCGAGCGGGTCGAGGCGATGCTCAGCAGCCGCCTGGTCGACGGCTACTACTCGCGGCTCGGGCTCGCGCCCGGCCAGCGTTACGCTTCCAAGGGCGGCTATCTGGTCCGGTTCGCCGACCCGGCCGGGGTGCGCGTGGTGGCCGACGGCAACTGGATCGTGCCCTAGGGAAAATCTCCGCGAAGCTCTACTGAGTTCGCCCGCGCGCCGCTCCTTGCTCGATCGGCTTATCCGAATCTTTCCTAACCTTTGCGGACCCAGCGTCCTTATCCTTCGAGTTGTCCTTATCCTTATCCTTATCCTTCCCCGTGCTCTTGGCGTTGAATTGCGTTGCACCGGCCGCACAGTTCTGAGCCACGGTCGGCCTGGCTACCAGCCTCAGCTCGGCGGTGATCATGTCAAACGCCTTCTGAGAATCACCGCCTGCGGGATGGCCCAGTGCCGTGCCGCTTCCAAAAGTTTTCCACTCCGCCTGGAACGATTGCGCGTTCCGCGGGTCGACTTCAGCGCAGAAGGTTAGAATTGCGTTCACCATGCCCAGCGCTTGCGAGCTGGGGTCCGCGGCCATTGCCAGATGCGGAAGCGCAGCAGCGCCGCACAGCAGAACAATGCGAAAGGCTTTCATGATCTCACTCCATTTTGTATTAGGCGGCAACTTGTGACGGCGCGCTCACCACAGTTTTACGCGCCTGCTATCATCCCGAAATTAGCGTATTTCTCGGCTAGGAAACCTCGATGACTTCACAGCGCCGCGTTTTTCCCTGGTTGGCCGGCACCGCCTTTGCCTCTGGCCTGCTGCTCGGGGCGGTCGCATTGGGCGGCGACGAAACGCCCTCCGACCCGCATGCGCTCCACCACCAGGCAATGCTGGCGCCGCCTGCGGTGGCCCGCCGCATGACCAATTATGTCGCGCCCGACGTCGCGCTGGTCCGATCCGACGGGGCGCGCGTGAATTTCGCGCATGAGCTGGACGACGGCCGCCCAGTGCTGTTGGATTTCATCTACACCAGTTGTACCACCATCTGTCCGGTGATGAGCCAGACCTTTGCCGAAATGCAGAAGCGCCTCGGGCCCGACGCGGCCAAGGTGAAAATGATGTCGGTGTCGATCGACCCTGAGGAGGACACGCCGGCTCGCCTTACCGAATACGCCCAGCGCTACCGGGCGGGCGGACAGTGGAGCTTCTACACCGGCACGGTTCAGGCCAGCATCGCGGTGCAACGGGCATTCGACGTGTATCGCGGCGACAAAATGAACCACGTACCCGTCACCTTGCTGCGCGCCGCGCCGGGAGCGAGCTGGGTGCGGCTCGATGGATTCGTGACGCCTGACCAACTCATGGGTGAGTATCGACAGGTGCCCGCGCAGAAGTGAGCTCGCGGGCGATATAAACCGGTTAGGGGTCGACCGGCCGGCTGCGCGCCGCTGGTCTACTGTGTTTTCCTACCTTGGCGCCGGTGGGCGAGCGAATACAGTGCAGTAGATGTACGCCCGACACCGCCGGACCCACGGCTTCACGCTGATTGAGTTGGTCATCACCGTGGCCATTGTGGGGCTACTGACCACGGCTGCAATGCCGCTGGCGAAGCTCGCCGCTCAGCGTGCCAAGGAAACCGAGTTGCGCGCGAGCTTGCGCGAGATTCGCAACGCGCTTGACGCGTACAAACTCGCCGGCGACCAGGGGCGGGTGGAAATCAAATTGGGCGATAGCGGCTATCCGCCCACCCTGCAGACGCTGGTCGACGGCATCGAGGATGCCCGCAGCGAGACCAAGGTCAAGATCTATTTCTTGCGGCATATCCCGCGCGATCCGTTTTTCCCGGACGGAACGGCCGCGGCCGCCGATACCTGGGGACTGCGCAGCTATGCGAGCCCGCCCGACGCACCGCAGCCGGGCGACGATGTCTACGACGTGTACTCGTTGACGAGCGGAAAAGGCATCAATGGCGTGCCCTATCACGACTGGTAGCGCCATCGGCCGCCCGGCGCCACAGATGCTGGCCGTTCGACGTTCAGCTGGATTTACTTATATCGGCCTGCTGGTGACCATTGTGATCCTTGGCGTCATGCTGGCCGCCATGGGCCAGGTCTGGTCCACCGAAGCCCAGCGCGAACGCGAGGCCGAGTTGCTCTACCGTGGCGATACCATCCGCAAGGCGATTGGGGCGTACCTCTTGGGACCCGGCAGTTCCGGTCAGTACCCGCGAGAACTCCAAGATATGATTCAGGATCAGCGCGCGCCGCAAATCAAGCGCGAGTTGCGACGCGTGTACGAGGATCCGATGACGGGGATGGCGGATTGGACGCTGATCCGGGGGCCCGACGGCGGTATCATGGGTGTGGCCAGCAGTTCCAATGGCAAGCCTTTGAAGGTCCGGGAATTCAGTCTCGCGGATCAGACGTTCAAGGATGCCACCTGCTATTGCGACTGGCAGTTTTTATACCTTCCGCCCAGACGCAATTTCTACCGCGCGCCGGTCGTCGCACCCGGCACGCCGAGTCCGGCACCGACCCCCGCACCGGGCACAAACCCCGCGCCGGTGCTGCGTCCCCGCTGAGAATTGAGAATGCGCGACAACCGCTCCGCGGAGCGAAATTGTGACGCACATCCCATTTCTACAGTCGCAAAATGCAGACAATATCCGGGCAATCCCCTAATCGCTTCCGCATTTCGAGGTACTCGATGACGCAATCCGATTTAGTCAACGGTTCAGATGCGATCTGGCCCGACTTCGTCAGACGCCAAGCGGGGATTACCCGGCTCGTGCTGGTCGACGATCATCCGGTGGTGCGCGACGGATTGTGCTCGCTGCTGTCGCTCGAGAACGATTTGACCATCGTCGGCGACGCGGGCGACATTGAGACCGCCATCGAATTGGTCCGCGCGCACGAACCTGATCTGGTGATTTGCGATCTCAGCATGCCCGGCTGCACCGGAGGCCTCGCGGTGCGCAAACTGTGCCGCGAGTGTCCCAATACCCGCGTCCTGGTCTTGACCGCACATGATTCGCTGGAGTGTATTCGCGACTCGTTCGGCGCGGGCGCGATCGGCTATGTACGCAAGGACGCGTTGCGCGTCGACATATTGGCGGCCGTGCGTCGTGCGGCCGCGGGAACGCAGGCGACCTGCCGCGGCGTCGGCGATATCGTCATCAGAAGTTGGCTGCATGAGCTGATCACGCCGCAATCATGCGTCAACACGCCGCTCGACCAGGAAGATAGGCAGATCATCCGGCTCATTGCCCTGGGAGTTCCGACCTGGCGCATTGCGGCGGACTTGGGGCGCGGTGTCAAAGTGGTGGAAAAAACTCGCGCCAGTCTGATGCGCCGCCTCAATCTGCAGAGCACGGCGGCCGTAGCTCGATTTGCCGTCCGCAGCAATCTTCTAACCGATCGCGAAGTTGATCAGCTGGTATCGGCAGAATAGTCCGTGCAAAGAATTCTGATCATCGACGACGAGACTTTCGTCCGCGAGGCGTTGCAGCGCGTGTTGAGCGGCAAGGAAACCACGGTGGTTGGCGCGGCGGACGCGAACTGCGGCTTCGCGGCGCTGCGCGAGTCGCCCGTCGATCTCGCCATTGTCGACGTCGTTCTTCCGGACATGGATGGAGCCGAGGCGATCCGGCAGATTCGGCGCGATTACCCCGCGGTGCGCATCATCGCCATTTCTGGCGGCGGGAATTTCGGGCTTCACGCTTACCGACCTGAGGCGATCTCGACCCGCGCCTATCTCGCGGCATGCAGCGCGGCAGGAGCCGACGCGGTGCTGCCGAAACCGTTTGAAACAGGCGAGCTGCGATCGGTCATGGATCGGGTGTTCAGCACTGCGCGCCCGACAGCGCAATTGCGCTGACCGACGGGCGCCTTAAATCGGCTGAGGTTCCTCGCGCTTCACCAAGCCATGGCGTAACGCGAACATCGTCACGGCGGCGGTGTTGTGCAGGTTCAGTTTGCGCATCAAATTAGAGCGATGTTTTTCGATCGTCTTGACCGACAGCCCCAGGTCGCGAGCCGCATGCTTATTGGATTGGCCCAGCGCAATGCGCGTGAGCACTTCCCGCTCGCGGGCTGTGATCAGATGCACCGGGGCCCGGTCTGGATCGCGGCTCACGCCGCTCGCCAAGCCGGAAAGAATTCCTTTCGAAAACGTTTCGCAAATATACTTCTTGCCGGCGCAGACCGCCTGCAGTCCCTCCACCAGTTCCGCGTGGGGTGAATCTTTGAGCACAAAACCGTCGGCGCCCGCATGCATCGCGTCACGCAGCCGATCCATGCTCTCCAGTACCGTCAGCACCAAGATAGGAGTGGTGCTCTTGCGCTCGCGAAGTGCCGCGATGAGCTCGATTCCCGATTGATCCGGAAGACCGATATCCGTGACAACTACGGATGGCTTGAGTGCCTCGATGCCCGCCAGAGCATCCGGTACGGTACTCGCTTCACCAACGACGTGAAAGCCCGGGTCCGTTTCCAGCAGTGCCTTTAGCCCGGCACGCAAAATCAAGTGATCTTCCACCAGCATAATCCGCATGCGGCATGGATCAACCCGCAGCGATTGCGCATGCATGATACTTCCCTCATTCATAGTGCACACAACACCGCATCAACGCAGTCCCCGTCGAGCGGTTCCGCATAACGTACCGCGAAATTTTTGCGTTAACATGACACAGCTCTCAATTTCTCACCAGGTAGGTGAGCGTGTGCTCCCCCAGCTTGATCTGATCCTCGTGCTGCAAAACGTGCTGCTTTACCTGTTGACCGTTCACGTAAATTCCGTTCACGCTGCCCAGATCTTCGATCGTCGAAACATTACCGACCGTCACCACTTGGCAGTGATGACGACTGATGAAACATGCATCCAAGCGCACTTCGTTGTCGGACGCGCGACCAATCGAAATGCAGCCGGTTTTGACCGGACAGGACATTATAGGTTGCGAGCCGAGACTTACGAACAGCTGTGCCGAAGCAACGGGCGAGTTTTCGGCCGGCGCACGCAAGCCGGCTCCATCGCGTGCCACCGCCTCGGGCCAGCGCGGGTCCTGGGTGGCCAGGACGATTTCCGCGCCGCTGACATTCCCCGCCGAGCGTGCGCAAGCCGCATGCAAAGCAGCGTCGCAGAGCACGTTGATGAGACGGGGCGCGCCGCCGGTATGCTGATATACCAATGCGCAGGCCTCGGCCGTGAACAATTCCTTGCCGCGGGCGCCTGCGATCGCAAGACGGCGATCTATATACGGTTTCACCTCGTCGGCGGCCAGCGCATGCAGATGCACCTGCCATGGGCCGTCGGTTGCGACCAGGCGCGCGGTCAATTCCTCCACATGTTTTTGCTGGCCGTTTTGGCCCGCAAGCAGTAGCCGCAGCCGCGGCTCGCGGCGCACCATTTCAACGAAGGCGCGCAGGGTGCCGTTGGCGAGCAGCTGCACGTCATCGACGATCAGCAGCGGGACGCTCTTGCGGCTGCTTGCTGCATTGAATGCTGCCGCCAGCTGCACGAACAGTTGCGCTCCGCCTACGGCTGGATCCTTCGATGGAGCACCGAGTTGCAGCAGCAGCGCATGCAGCAGCTCGGTGGCGGAAATATGCGGCTGGTTGATCCGGCACAGGGTGAATCCGCTTTTGATCTCCCGCAGCACATCCTCGAGCAACAGGGTTTTGCCGACGCCCGCAGGTCCCATGAGCAATATCGGTCGCGCCCGGCTCTTGAGGCCGGCGATGACGTTTGCGCGTGCCCCGCTGTATTCTGAACTCAGGAAAAGAAATTCTGAATCCGGACGCAGACGGAAAGGCAGCTTCTCGAAACCAAAAAATTGCGGGTACATTTCTTCCTCGCCGTTGTCGGCGTTCCCCGTCGACACGGGCGCACGGCTTTCAAATCAGCCGACCAATGCGCGCCACGCAAGCGCCCACAGCTAATATACCGGGTAGTTTTGCATTAGCCAGATCGCCTCTTCGACATAATAGATCTAAATACGGCGACTCCATAGCAATCCTTGGGGAAGACTACTTAGCGGTGGCACTTCGCGGGCAAGCTCCTACTGTGTTTTCCTACCTTCGCCGCTTCTGGTGACTGCGTACAGTTGGGCAGACATCGGGAGCAGCGTTGACCAACACACCACCAATGCAGAGTACGAAAGGCACTGACTGCGCTGGGCCGTGGTCGGCGGTCCATGCGCACCGTCGCGCCACACCCCAACACGGTTTTACACTGCTCGAATTGCTCGTGGTCATGGTGATCATAGGCCTGTTGGCAGGCTTCGTCGCGCCGCGATACTTCTCACAAGTGGGTAAATCGCAGGTCAAAGCAGCCAGAGCGCAAATCGATGCGCTCGACAAGGCCATCGAACAGTTTCGCCTCGACATGAATCGCCTGCCGACCACTGAAGAGGGCTTGGCGGCGCTCAACGTCGCTCCCCCCAACGAACCTGACTGGGCCGGTCCGTATTTGAAAAAAGAGGTCCCGCGCGACCCGTGGGGCCATCCCTATGTCTATGTAGCTCCAGGAACGCATAACAACGATTTCGATTTGATGTCCTACGGTAAGGACGGGCAGCCCGGCGGCACCGGCGAAAACGCCGACATCGGGAATTGGTAGGCATCGTGGAGTTTCGCGTCAAGGCACTCGACCGCGAGCATGCGGTCCTCGCGCAACAGGTCGATGCGATCGACGAAATTGACGCGCGCCGCCAATTGGCGCTCCTGGGCTTGCGCATAATCTCCGTAACCCCGGTCCGCCAAGCCAGCCTGTTCGTTCGCTCGGCGAAGGTGCCGCTGGTCATTTTCAGCCAGGAACTGGTGGCGCTGCTCGATGCGGGCCTGTCCTTGGTCGAGTCGATCGAGGCGCTGACCGAAAAGGAGTCGAGCGCCGCGGTGCGTCGTCCGCTCGAACAAATTTTGAGCCGCCTGTACGAAGGTCAAACCCTTGGCGCGGCGCTGGCCGAACACCCGGCGATTTTTCCCTATCTTTACGTGGCAACGGTCCGTGCCAGCGAGCGCACCGGATCGTTGCGCGAAGCGCTGACCCGCTTTATCACCTACCAGCAGCAAATCGACGCCTTGCGCAAGACCCTCGTCAATGCGTCGATTTATCCGGCGGTGTTGCTGGCCGCGGGTGTCTTGGTAATGCTGTTTCTCATGGGCTATGTGGTGCCGCGTTTCAGTTCAATTTACGAGGAGCTTGGCTCCGACCTGCCCTTCGCCTCGCGATTGCTGCTGCAGTGGGGCCAGCTGCTCGAGGCGCATACGATGGCTGTGGTACTTTTCGGCGGCGGCGCCCTCGCAGCGGCCGGTTACGGGCTGACGCGCCGATCCACTCGTGCAGCCTTCGGCGCGTGGTTAGCCAAGGTGCCCGCGATCGGACGGCAACTTCGCCTGTATCAATTGGCGCGACTGTATCGAACGGTGGGCATGCTATTGCGCAGCGGCATGCCGGCGGTTACGGCCATGGGCATGTCGTCGGGATTGCTTGGCGAAACATTACGTCCTGCGTTTGCCAAGGCGACGCAATCGGTGCGAGAAGGCCAGTCGCTCGCCAACGCGATGGAACACAATGACCTTACGACGCCGGTGGCGGCCCGTATGCTGCGTGTCGGCGAACGCAGCGGCAACATGGGCGAAATGACCGAGCGCATCGCCACTTTCTATGATGACGAGCTCGCCCGCTGGGTGTCGATCGTCACCCGTCTGATCGAGCCGCTGTTCATGACCTTGATCGGACTTTTGATCGGCCTGATCGTGGTGCTCATGTACTTTCCAATATTCCAGTTGGCGGGAAGCGTGCAATGAACGCTGCAGTCCCGCTCAAAGCTGTGGAAGTGCCGCCCAGCGCCGCCGGCGCGGACGCCGCTGTGCCGGTTGCGTCCGTTGTACCCGTCGCATCCGCCCCGCTGGAAGAGGTGCTCATCGCCCGTGCATTGGCCGAGGCTGAGCGCACCGCGCGCTCCGCGCTCGAAATCCTGACGGAAACATCGGGTCGCGCGCCGCTGGATTTGGCGCAAGCCTTGGCGGCGGCGCTCGACTATCGATATGTGGGCGGCGAGGAGCTCGCGGGGGTCGAACCTGCTTTTGACATCCTGCCCCCGTCGGAAGCCACGCGGCGCTGCTGCGCCGTGGTGCGGCAAGCGGGCGGCCTGTTGGCGATCGTCGCCGATCCGTTCGATTCCGCACTGCGTAGTTGGCTCGAGACGCGCACCACAGAGGTACTCGATTGGGCGCTGGCGGCGTCGCACGAGCTTGCCAATTTCATCGCGCGTCGCGCCGAAGGCCTGCGTGCCATCGATGCCGTATTGTCGCAAGCGGAGGCCGAAGGCGGCGCAAATGCCGGACCCGACAATCTGTCGTATGTGTCGATCAGCGAAGACGCAAGCCCGATCGTGCGGTTGGTGCATTCGACCGTCTACGATGCGCTACGGGCCGGTGCCAGCGATATTCACCTGGAGTCGACCGCCAATGGACTCACGGTGCGCTATCGCATCGACGGCGTGCTGGTCAGCATCGCTTCGGTGAGCGGTACGGCGGTCGCGGAGCAAGTCATCTCGCGCATCAAAGTGATGTCGGAACTCGATATCGCCGAGCGCCGCGTGCCCCAAGATGGACGTTTTACGATTGCGCTCGACCGCCGCCCGATCGACTTTCGAGTGTCGGTAATTCCCAGCATTTTCGGTGAAGACGCGGTGTTGCGCGCACTCGACAAGCAGGCGCTGACCGAGCGCCTGCACGGCCTGCGTCTCGATGCCTTGGGGTTCGACATGCGCGTGGTAACGCAGTTGCGGCGCCTGAGTTTGCTGCCTTATGGAATGCTGCTCGTCACCGGACCCACCGGCAGCGGCAAAACCACGACGCTGTATGCGGCGATTTCCGAGACTCAAACGGGTAACGACAAAATCGTCACGATCGAGGACCCGGTGGAATACCAACTGCAGGGCGTGCTGCAAATACCGGTCAACGAGAAAAAGGGGCTGACCTTTGCGCGCGGATTGCGTTCGATTCTGCGGCACGATCCGGACAAGATCATGGTCGGCGAAATCCGCGATTCCGAGACCGCGCAAATCGCCATCCAATCCGCACTCACCGGACACCTCGTATTCACCACGGTGCACGCCAACAATGTATTCGACGTGGTGAGCCGATTCGTCCACATGGGAGTCGACACCTATAGTTTCGTGTCCGCGCTATCCGGCGTGCTGGCGCAGCGCCTGATCCGCATCGTGTGCGAGCAGTGTGCCGAACGACAGGTGCCGTCCCGGCAATTGCTCGAGGAATCGCAATTGTCGGTAGCTGCGAGCGCCGCCTTCGACTTCACCGTCGGACGCGGCTGCCAACATTGCCGCGGCACGGGTTATCGGGGTCGCAAGGCCATCGGTGAGTTGCTGGTGCTCAACGACGAACTGCGCGAGGCGATCATCAATCGCGCGCCGGTGCGCCAGCTCAAGGAGCTTTCCCAGAAGGGCGGCGTGCGGTTTATCCGCAGCGTCGCGCTCGATCTGGTACGGCGCGGCGAGACCACGCTCGAGGAGGTTAATCGTGTCACCGTTATGGCGTGATGAAGTGGGGATTTATTTAACCCAGCGACGCCACTGCCTGGTGCGCATCGGACGGGGTATCCGCCCAACCTTGCTGCGCGAGGAGAATCACAGCGAAGCGCAGCAGGCGCCCGGATGGGAGGCCGTGCTCGCGCTGCTGGAGCAGCGGCTGGCGCAGCCCGAATGGGCCGACGCGCGTGCGCGCATCGTCATCGCCGATCAGTGGGTCCGCTACACCGTGGTGCCGTGGTCCGATTCCCTGAGTTCGGCCGACGAGCGTATGGCGCACGCGCGCGAACTGATCGCAAGTGTATTTGGCGATGCGAGTAAGTGGACCATTTCGATGTCGGAAGCGCCGCCAGGTGCGTCGCGTCTGGCCTGCGCGATGCCGACCGCGTTGCTCGATTCTTTGCGGCAATTGACCGCTCGCCACGGCCAGAAGCTCGCGTCGGTGCAGCCGCAGCTGATTGCCGCCTATAACGCCTGGCGGCACCGCTTGCCCACCGTCGCCGCGGCTTGGTTCGTCACCGTTGAGGAGGGCTCGCTCGCGGCTTTACGCATGTCCGGCAACGGCATCGATCGTGTTCATGCCGTGCGCATCGGCATGGATTGGGCGCGCGAGCTCAAACGGCTGCAGACCTTCGGCCGGCTCGCCAGCGGCAGCCCGACCGACGGTCGGGTTTACGTCGACTTACCGGATGCTCTGCGCTTGCTACGTCCTGAGATGTCGGCAGATTTGGAGTGGCTCGACGAGCCCAATCCGCCCCTGACGACGCTGCATCAGCTCGAACTCTTACGCAGAAAAGCGGCATGAGACAGGTCATCGAATTCAATTTCGCCGGCGGAGGCCGCCGCGTTTCGCTGCTCGGCGGAGCGTTGCTCGCGGTGGGTTTCATAGCGGCCGTCGCTGTGCTTCTGGAATATCGGGTCGTGGGCGAACGCCGGGCCGGACTCGAGCTGCGGCTGGCGACACTGACACGTGGCAAAACCCCTACATTGAGTCCCAGCGAGACCGCCGCCGATGCGCGCCTGACCGCCATCGGGCAGCACGCGGCTCAGGATCTGGCTACCCCGTGGACGCGGCTGCTGTCGGAACTTGAGCAGGCGAGCAAGGCGACTCAAGGTGAAGTCGCGTTGCTCGGGGTCGAACCCGATCATGCCAAACACAGTGTGCGGGTCAGCGCCGAGGCGCGCACCCTCGCACTGGCGCTGGCCTACGTGCAACGGTTGCAGGCGGGCAGCTCGCTGCAATTCCCCATGCTCGATCGGCACGAAATTCGCGCCGACGACCCGCAACACCCGGTGCGTTTCGAATTGACCGGCGCGTGGAGAGATCTGGAATGAACGCACCAAACGATACCCATGGTTCCAACACCACGCGTGCCGTGTCCGCAGCGGTTCACCCGATGCCGGCCGTACCGACCGTGCCCGCAACCGTTACGCGCACGATGGCGTTGCAGCATGGTGCGCAGCGCATGCTCGTCCGTGCGGTTCCGCAAGTTCGCTATCAACTAATGCGGGTTGGCCCTGCCGGCCTATCGGGGCTCGCCGCGCTGATCGCGGCTGCCGCCGTCGCGCTGGTCCTGTTGCTGCCCGCACAGCAATCCGTGTTCGCGTTGCGTACCGAGTTGACCAGCGCAGCTCACGCAGTACCGGCGAAGCTGTCGCAAGACTTGAGCCCGCGACAATTCGCCGCAGCCCTGCCGACCCGCGAACAGATTCCGGCGCTGCTGGGCGTGGTGCTGGTACAGGCGACTGATTCAGGCATCGTCTTGGAACAAGGCAGATACTCCTACAGCCCGGCCACGACCAGCCGGCTGGCGCGCTACACATTCGAATTTCCGGTAAAGGGGGAATACGGCCACATACGCGGCTTCATCAATAACTCGCTGACCGCGATTCCAGCGCTCGGGTTGGACAAGTTGCGGGTTGAGCGGAAAAACGTGGCCGATACTCTGGTCAGCGCCGACGTGGCCTTCGTCATTTATCTGCGAGGTGCGTAGTGTTCAGAAACATTTCGCTGCGCGCCAAGATACTCATCGGCATTGCCCTGATCTGCACCGCGTACGTCGTGCTGATGCCTGACCGGTCGCAGACCATCGAACCGATGCATGCCGCCGGCGTCGCACGAGTCGCGCCCGCCGCCAAGGCCGGCGCAAAATCGCCGACGGTCGACGCGTTCTTCCGTATGAAGGATCGCATCGTCAATAACGCCGCGGCTGCATCGCTATTTACAGTGCAGTCTTGGTACGTGGCGCCGCCGCCGCCGCCGCCGGCGCCCGTGGTTGTGCAGGCGCCACCGGCGCCTACCGCCCCGCCGCTGCCATTCGCATTCATGGGCAGCTATCGGCCGGAGGGCGCCACCCCGATCTATTTTCTCACTGCCGGCGATCGCGTCTATGACGTGAAAATCGGCGACACTCTCGATAACACATACAGCGTGGATGGGATCAAATCCGGTCAGCTGCTGTTTACCTATATCCCTCTCAAAATCCAGCAATCACTGGCAGTGGGCGATGACCAATGAACAATTCTTTCCGTAATCTAATCGGAGCGGCCGCGACGGTCGCGTTATTACTCGGCTGCGCGGCTGCCAGTTGGCATCGCGAGGGAATCAAGCAGGTTGAAGCCGGTAATTACGAAGTCGGCGTTGCCGACCTGGCGCAAGCCGTCGCGCGTTCCCCGGACAACATGGAGTACAAGCTGGATTTCGCGGCGCGCCGCGAGGCCGCGATTCAAAAATTGGTTGCTGCCGCGGATACCATGCGCCGCAACGGACAGTTGGACGAGGCGACGGCCACCTACCGCCGCGTGCTCACCATCCAAGTCGGCAATCAGCGCGCCCTGCGCGGGATAGAGGGAGTCGAGGCGGATCGCCGGCACGCCGGCATGGTCGCCGATGCGGCCAAGGATTTTGAGCGTAAGGATTTCGATGCCGCGGAGGCCTTGTTGCGGGCGGTGCTCAACGAAGATGCGGGCTTCAGCGCCGCGCGCGACCTCTCGGCAAAGATCAACGTTGCCCGCGGACCTGTCGCAGTGGCGCCGCGCCTCAAGTCCAACAATAACGGCAAAGTCACGCTGCAGTTCCGCGACGCGCCCACCAAGATGGTGTTCGAAGTGCTGGCGCGGCAGACCGGCATCAATTTCATTCTCGACAAGGATGTCAAGAGCGACGGGAAGACGACCATCTTCGTACAGGATGTGCCCATCGAAGAGGCGGTTGATCTGGTGCTCAATCAGAATGCTCTCGCGCGCGAGATCCTGTCGTCCAACATGGTGCTCATCTATCCCAATACTCCGGCCAAGCAGAAGGAATACGAGGAGCAGATCGTTCACACATTTTACTTGACCAACGCCGTCCCCAAGGACGTGGAGAGCTTGCTCAAGTCCATGCTCGCCGCAAAAACGCTGTTCGTCGATGAGCGCGCCAATGTGGTCGTGATGCGCGATACGCCGGATGCAATACGCATGGCCGAGAAATTGGTCGCATCGGTCGACGTTGCGGAACCGGAGGTGCTCATCGAATGCGAAATTCTCGAGATTTCGCACAGCCGCGTTCTGGATCTGGGAATTTCCTATCCCGGCGCAGTGACGCTCACTCCGTCAGCGCTATCCGGTGCCGGCGGCGGACTCGCTCTGTACGACTTGGGCCACCAAAATAGCAAAACAATCGGCATCTCGGGAGTGAGTGCCACGGTCAATGCCTCGCAGACATTGGGTAACACCAACACGCTGGCCAGTCCGCGTATTCGCGTCCGCAACAAGGAAAAGGCTAAAATTTTGATCGGCAGCCGGGTTCCGGTGATCACCAACAGCGTGACGCCGACCGCCAGCAGCGCAGTGGTGACGGGAAGCGTGCAATACCTGGACGTAGGCTTGACTCTCGAGGTGCAGCCGACCATTTACTTGGACGGTGACGTCGCCATCAAAATGGGGCTCGAGGTCAGCACCATCACCAACCAGATCACCACTTCGTCCGGCACCATCGCGTATACCATCGGCACCCGCAATGCCAACACGCTGCTGCAGCTGAAGGACGGCGAAACTCAGATATTGGCGGGTTTGATTCAGGCTTCCGACACGCGCAGCCAGACTGGCCTGCCGGGCTTGACCGCGCTCCCGTTCATCGGACGCTTGTTCGGCTCAAATAACAGGGATATAGAGAAAAGCGAACTCGTGCTGTCGATCACGCCGCGCATCATTCGCACGCGCGCGCGGCCGTCGGCGGACGCAACCGAGTTTTGGTACGGCACCGAAACTCGGTCGCGTTCCACACCCTTTTCGGCAGGCTCTTTTGATACGGGGGCCGCTGGCGCCGCGGCAGGCGGCGTCGCGGGCGGCGCGGGAATCCCGTCGGAGGGGCCGCGCACTTCGGTGGCCCAACCGGTCGTGCCGGCGGTGCCGGCGACGCAGCAACCGCCGGCCCCGCCCAGCGGACCGCCGCCTCATCCCACGGTGACTGTCGACGGGCCCATGGAGACCGCCGTTGGTCAGGAAATCGACGTCACCGTTCGAATGGCGACCGATATCGGAATAACGCGTTTGCGCGGCCAGGTGCGATTTGACGCGACGGCGCTGCAGCTTGTCAGCGCCACCGCCGGCGACTTGGTCCCGTCGAGTGCGGGCAGTCCGAATGTCGATGCGAAAAGCGGCGGCGCGCAGCTGGACGTCGTGTCGACCGATGCGCCCATTGAAGGGGAAGGCAGTATCATGGTGCTGCGATTCAAGGCGCTGACCGCGCACGCCGCGACCCCGATCGTCGCGCAGGTGTCTGCAGTGGGTTCTTCCGGCACTTCGCTGGCGAGCGCCGCATCTCAACCGCTGAGCCTTGCCATCAAGCCATGAACCGGGGCATGCAGAAGCGGGGTTTCACACTGATTGAATTGCTCGTGGTGATGAGCATCATCGGGTTGCTGCTGACCGTTGCGGTACCGCAATATTTCCGCACCATCCGCCACTCCAGGGAAACCGTGCTGCGCCACGATTTGTCGGTGCTGCGCGATTCTATCGACAAGTACTATGCCGACCTTGGTCAGTATCCGGATGTGTTGCCCACCCTGGTGGAGAAGCACTACATCCGCAGCGTACCGGTTGATCCGTTCACGAAGTCCGCCGAAACGTGGATACTGGTGGCCTCCGACGACCCGGACCATCCGGGCTTGAAGGATGTCCACAGCGGGTCGCCGAATCTTGCGTTCGACGGCTCGCCAATCGTCAGTTGGTAGGTCAATGGCGCACAACGGCAACTTGCAATCGGAATCCGCTGCACTACAGGCCCCGCAGATCGAGCGTAATGATCTTCCGGCAGCCGCGGCCGGCGAGCTGCGGGCGAATGAGCGGCAGGCGGCGATCGAAAAAGCAAAGCGTGAATGGGAATGCACGGCCGATGCGCTGAGTGCCATGGTTTGTCTGCTCAACTCCGAGGGAATGGTCCTGCGTGCGAATCGTGTCGTCGAGCATTGGGGGCTCGGATCAGTCAGCGGTGTCGTCGGCAAGAAAGCGCACGCAGTGTTGCACCCATCCTGTACAGCTGCCAACTGCGAGGTCGAACAGGGGCTGCAGGAGGCACTGCCGAAGCTTAAGGGCGAAGAACCCCAGGAGTTCGAGGTTTATTCTCCGGTGAGCGATCAGACCTTGCAATTCACTCTGCGGCCGATGCGCGCGGGCGAAGACACGAACGCGCCGGTACCCGATAGCCGCACAGTGTTGGTGGTCTCGGATGTGTCCGCACTGCGCCGCGCGCAAAAGGCTTTGCAACGGGTCAACCATAACCTGGAGTCGCGCGTTCGCCTGCGCACGCGCGAACTGGACGAGTCGAATCGGGATCTGCGCAACGAGGTCGTGCGGCGCGAGCATGCAGAGCACGACCTGCGAGCCTCGCACAAGAACCTCGCCTTGCTGTCCGAACAACTGATTCAAGCCCAGGAGCGCGAGCGGCGGCGCTTGGCTCTCGAATTGCACGATTCGGTCGGTCAATCCTTGAGTGCCATAAAATACACCCTGGAGCGCGCCATCATCATGGTGCAGCGGCCGAATCTCGGAAGTCCCGAGAATGTACTGAATCTGGCTGTCCAGCGCATCCACGAGACCGCGGACAGCATACGCGCGATATCGATGAACCTGCGGCCGCAGATGCTCGACAATCTCGGTGCCGCCTCGGCGACCAGCTGGTTCTGCCGCGGATTTGCCGAGGTCTACCCGACGTTGAACGTGCGCGCCGAGATCAACGCGCAAAATGATGAGATCCCCAAGCGCATATCGACGCATGTGTTTCGCTGCGTGCAGGAATTGCTCAACAACGTGGCAAAGCACGCGCAGGCGAAGACCGTATGGATCCAGTTAAAGCGCGAGGGTCCCGTGCTCAGTCTCGAAGTCCGCGATGACGGCATTGGCATGGCCGATGATTCGCGGCAACCGGCGCAACGGTACGGTGGTTCCGGTATCCGCAATATCCGGGAGCGGGCCGAGATGACCGCCGGTCAGTTCTCCCTTTCGATCCCCGCCGAGGGCGGCACATCCGCTCAAATCGTGTGGCGGCTCGGGGCCGACGAGCCCAAGGAAGACGCCATCCAGTGATGGCGGGCACGCCCGAAAGCCCCGCGGATCAAGTCCCGCCCGCGAGCCCATTGCGCACGGCGAACAGGGTGATCCCGGCCGTATTGTGCAAACGTAATTTACGCATCAGATTGGACCGATGCTTTTCAATGGTTTTGACGCTCAACGCCAACGCGTGCGCGATCGCCTTATTGGAGTCGCCCAGTGCGATTCGCGTCAACACTTCGCGTTCGCGCCCCGTGATGCTCTGCGCGTTGGCTCGGTTTCGCCGCGGCTCGCCGCCCGGGACGCATGCGCCCGACATTTTGTTTGCGAGTGCCTCAGACAAGAATTTTTGTCCCGCGGATACGGTGCGAATTGCCTGCATCAGCTCGACGCGATTCGCGTCCTTGAGCACATAGCCGTCGGCGCCGGCGTTGAGGGCCGCGCGGATGTATTCTTCGCTGTCATACGCGGTCAACACCAGCTTGCGTGCGCGCGGCGCGACCCGCCGGATTGCCAACAGCAGTTCGAACCCTGAGCCTCCGGAAAAGGCAAGATGCGTGAGTACCAGATCGGGTTGCAGTTGATGGATGCCGACCAGAGCATCCTCGTCGCAGCCGAAGGCTCCGACAATTTCGAAGTCAGGTTCTATTTCTATGAGCGCCTTGAGTCCTTCGCGCAATATCGCATGATCTTCAATTAGAACGATGCGTGTTCGCGGTTTTGGAACGCTGGCGACGATCGAATTCGACGCCACCGCCGCTGAGCGACTGTCGCGACGAAGCACGATGCCGCGCGGCGCTGGGAATGGACTTGCTTCCGTGGTATTCGGCGCCATCCTTGATTGAGACTGCAAATTCGCTTCCCGGGTGTAGGGCATGGCTTGCGACTTTCCCTTAATTCAGAAAATAATTATATGGATCCGCCGAATAGACAGGAACCGATACGACATAATCGTCGGCGATTTTATGGGTGTTTGGGACCAGGTTGGCGACACGTTTCTGATTAAGTCATGAGCGTTGCGCGCGCCCGGGGCGCGCCCGTGACTTAATCGGCAACGCCTGGACTTACGCCGAAAATGCGATCCGTCCCTTCGCCTTGGGGAGGCGCAACTGGCTCTTTGCGTCGCCTGTTCGCTCAACTACCGAAAGCGAAAACCGTCGAGGACTTCGAGGTGCTGCTGCCCTTCAACGCTGCCCTCGCTGGGTCTGTGCCATGAGCGGTGCACCGCGGCGAACGCCTCGCGGTAGCACGGTTACTCGCTTCCGAATACCCTGTCCATCCTCGATCGCTTACCTGCACTTCCACCGACTGCTAATAGCGCAAATAAAAGCGACAAAACTTCAGTAAAAATAGGCAATTGCACGTCCAAGGACGTCCACTCCGCGTGCTTGACAGCCATCCT
>Ga0210407_10000614_pt1 | contig 38899 bp, 28 predicted proteins | sample IncBWC27MmetaG_FD_150860 | JGI IMG/M metagenome (GOLD analysis project Ga0210407, IMG submission 150860) | Forest soil microbial communities from Barre Woods Harvard Forest LTER site, Petersham, Massachusetts, United States - Inc-BW-C-27-M | ecosystem: Environmental > Terrestrial > Soil >...
AAATGAAAGGTTTTTCAGATAAGACAACAGTCCGGCTTATGCGCCGGCGCTTTGCACTTTGGCCAGCAACTCCACGAACTTCTGTTTCCGCTCCGTCTGGTCGTTGCCGCCTTCGGCTTCCGCCAGTTGCGTGATGTTCATCGAGCAAAACTTCGGCCCGCACATCGAGCAGAATTTCGCTTCCTTGTAAAAATCGTCCGGCAGAGATTCATCATGCATGGCCCGCGCCGTCTCCGGGTCGAGCGAAAGCTCAAACTGTTTGTTCCAATCGAACAGAAATCGCGCGTAGGAAAGTGCGTCGTCGCGGTCGCGCGCCCCGGGACGCTGCCGCGCCACGTCCGCCGCGTGCGCCGCGATCTTGTAAGCGATCACTCCCTGCTTCACGTCCTCCGGATTCGGCAGCCCCAGATGCTCCTTCGGCGTCACGTAGCACAGCATCGACGCCCCGTGCCACCCGATCATCGCCGCACCGATCGCGCTGGTGATATGGTCGTACCCCGGCGCGATGTCGGTCACCAGCGGCCCCAGCGTGTAGAACGGCGCCTCGTGGCACCATTCCATCTCCTTATCCACTTGCTCCTTGATCTTGTCCAAAGGAACGTGCCCGGGGCCCTCGATCATCACCTGCACATCGTGCTCCCAGGCTTTCTTCGTCAACTCGCCCAACACCTTCAGTTCCGCGAATTGCGCCTCGTCGCTCGCGTCCGCGATGCATCCCGGCCGCAGCCCGTCGCCCAGCGAAAAACTCACGTCGTGCTTCTTGAAAATCTTGCAGATGTCGTCGAACCGCTCGTACAGAAAATTCTGCTTCTTGTGGTGCTCCATCCAGTGCGCCATCAGCGAGCCGCCGCGGCTCACGATTCCCGTGATGCGCTTGCGCACGAACGGCACGTGCTCCCGCATCACTCCCGCGTGGATCGTCATGTAATCCACGCCCTGCTCGGCCTGCTCTTCGATCACCTCGAGCATCAGCTCCATCGTCAAGTCTTCCGGCCGCCGCACCCGCGAAATCGCTTCGTAGACCGGCACCGTTCCCACCGGCACCGGTGAAGCCTCGATGATCGCCTTGCGGATTTTCGGAATGTCTCCGCCCGTCGAAAGGTCCATCACCGTGTCCGCGCCGTAGTGCACGGCGTGGTGCAGTTTCTTCTGCTCTTCGTCGATATTGGAAGTCGTCGCGGAGTTTCCGATGTTCGCGTTGATCTTGCACTTGAACGCAATGCCGATTCCCATCGGCTCCAAATTACGGTGATGAATGTTGGCGGGAATAATCGCGCGCCCCCGCGCCACTTCGCTGCGCACCAGCTCCGGCTCGAGCTTCTCCCGCTTCGCCACAAACTGCATCTCTTCGCTGATCACGCCCGCCCGCGCCAGATGCATCTGCGACATATTGCGTCCTGTGGACGCATACTTCCCATGTTGCGCTTCGCGCGCATGCTCTCCATTGACTCCTTCGGACGCACGCATGCCATTGCCATTCGCCACCGCGGCTTCCTTCTCTCGTTTTTCGATCCACGCGTCACGCAACGCCATAAAACCCCCTTGCCTACAAAACGGCACACCGCGCCTTTCCACAAAGGCAGTTGTGTAAGCTCGAATTATGGCACCCACACCCTCATGCAGCAACCTGCCCTTTGAAGTGCGGCAGGCCACCTGCCGCTTTGTCTTTATTTTTCTGTCCGTGATTTGCTTGCACCCGCAGCAACTTGCTCTCCAGCCCTTCGCGGCACACTATGTCACAACACGTAAAATATCACTTGCATAATGCGAAAGAAAAGCGAATATCACAACCTCGCGGGAGCGCCCTGATACTAGGGCTCGAAAGGCCTGCTCAACGCTCACGAATTTTCCGAGGAGTCAAAAATGGCTTCAGCGGCTCCACTCACACAACAACGGCCCGCGATGAACATTCCACGGGAAAACAATTCACAATTTTCCAACGCCTTGCGAAAGTATTGGGGCTACGACTCCTTCCGGCCCGGCCAGGAAGCCATTGTAAAGAGCATCGCCTCGGGCCGTGATGCCTGCGTAGTCATGCCCACGGGCGGCGGCAAATCGCTTTGTTATCAACTGCCCGCTCTTCTCGACGCGCAGCGCACCGCAGTCGTGGTTTCCCCGCTGATCGCGCTCATGCAGGATCAAGTGGCGCAGCTCGAGCAGATGGGCATTCCCGCAGTTTTTCTAAACAGCGCCACAGCCGGGGAGCAGCGCAGCAGCATCATGCGCCGCGCGGCTAACGGAGAGTTCCGGCTGCTCTACCTGTCCCCGGAACGCATCGCGCTGGACGGCACCCCCGACTGGCTCAAGCGCGTCCCCGTTTCATTCTTCGCCATCGATGAAGCGCACTGCATTTCCGAGTGGGGACACGAATTCCGGCCGGAATACCGCCAACTCAGCCGCTTGCGGGTACTGTTTCCGTCCTGCCCTATCGTCGCGTTTACTGCCAGCGCCACACAGCGCGTCCGGCACGACATCATCGAACAACTTCAGCTCCGCGATCCTCATAAGCATATAGCCAGCTTCCGGCGGGCGAATCTTCGCTACCTCGCGCAGGAATGCCGCGAGACGACGCAGAAGGAATTGCTACTTCGCGCGGTGAAGCAAGCTTCCGGCGGTAGCGTCATCGTCTATTCCCCGACGATCGCGCGGGTGGGTGAATCGGTCGATTTCCTGGAAGAAAACGGCATCCCTGCCATCGGCTATCACGGGCAAATGGACAGCACCGCGCGCCGCGAGAACCAGGAAAAATGGATGGCCGACGACGTCAATGTCATTGTGGGCACGCTCGCGTTCGGATTGGGAATCAACAAGCCTTCCGTGCGCGCCGTGATTCACCTCGCTCTCCCAAAAAGCGTCGAGCAGTATTACCAGGAGACTGGCCGCGCCGGACGGGATGGCCTGCCCGCGGATTGTTCCTTGTTCTGGCAGCGGAAGGACGCGGGGCTGCACGCATATTTTATCGGCCAGATCGAGGATTCCGAGGAAAAGGAGCGCGCCTGGCAACGTTTCCGCGATGTGGAAGACTTCGTGAAATCGCAACAATGCCGCCAGTGGCAAGTCTGCCGTCACTTCGGGGAAAACCCCAGCTGGCAGGCTTGCGGGAAATGCGATGTCTGTGCCGGAATCCCGGATTGGATGAGAGTCGAGCAACTTGTTAAAGATCGAAAAAATCTCGCGCAGTCTGCGCCACAGAAACTTCCGGCCGCGGGGACGCGGGCCGCATCCTCCGCGACCTCATCCGTGGATCACGAACTCAAGGAGTACCTGCACGAATGGCGGCGAAACGTCTCGCTTGATAAGGGCATCGCCGCTTTTGTCGTCATGCACGACACCGCGCTTGAAGCACTGTGCCTCGCTGCCCCTTCGAACTTGCTGGAACTCCGCCGTGTTCCCGGCTTCGGCGAAAAGAAAGTTCAAATGTATGGAGAAGAAATCCTCGCGGCGTTCCGGAGATTCCGTGAAGGGGAGCGCGCGCGGCTGGATTCGAAGCACGCGGCGTCGCGACCGGCGGAAGAAACGCTTCGCCTGCTCGCCGAAGGCCGTACTCTTGCGGAAATCGCGCAAATTCGGGGGCGCACCTTGCAGTCTGTCGTCTCGCTAGTGTGCGGGATGACCGAGAGAGGCGAGATGGAATTTCAACCGGAATGGCTGGCTCCTGGCCGCTTCGAGGAAATTGCCGCCGCTTGTCGCCAATTGGGGATGGAGCGCCTTAGGCCTATCAAGGAAATCTTGCCGGAGGAGGTCACCTACGAAGAGATTCGCCTGGCCATGACGCGGCTCAGGATGGAAAATTCGCCCCAAAAAATTTGCAAATAGAATCGAGGATTTTCGAGCCGTTGGATTCTGTTTCATTTCGGGGTGGCCGCGTACAAATCCGACTGCAAGCGAAAATAGGAATACACAAATACTTTTCCGTCCGGCGTTGCATTGACCATGCAAATATCCGGGAAAACGCCCGCGGGATCGCGCGGCGAAAGTTCCTGCACCAACTCCCGCTTCCCCGAGGCGATCTCTAACCGGTAAATTTTCACCGGCAGGTGTTCCGTCCTGGCGATGAAGAGTGACTTTCCATCGCCGCTCCAGTTCACCGGAAATTCCCCGCGATCGATTCCCTTCACTTCCGCTGCTTGCTCGCCGCCGAGCGGCTCGATCCAAACCCTGCTTTCCGTATCCACAGCCGCGATAAATTGCTCGTCGGGTGACACTAGAATCCCGCTCACGCCCTCCGGTGTCACCGCTTTCGGCGCTCCCCCGGCCAGGTCTTGAATCCAACTTCGCACGCCATGACCCGGCTCGCTGCCCTTGAACACGATCCGTTTGCCGTCCGCGAAGAATCTTCCCGTCAGATGTGCGATGGCATCGTGTGTCACTTCTTTTGCTTCTCCCGCTCCCACCGGCAGCAGAGTAAACTGCGCGGCCGAGTTCGACGCTGTGCCAAACGGCGTAACCGCCAATACCCATTGTCCGTCCGGCGATATGGCGCTGCCGTATCCTTCACCGAGAGGGAAGGGTGGCGATCCATCCGTCTTCCGGAGATAGACCTCGTAATTTCTCCCGGCCGCTTCCCCTTCGACGGTGATCAGCACTTTGCTCCCGTCCGCGGAAAGATCTTCGCCCCGCGAGAAATCCAGCCAGGACAAATCCTTCGACACACCGGAAAAGCTTCCAAGGACCTCGTAGCGCAAGACATCCCGGGTTATCAGCAGCTTGCCACCCCGCGAGACGTCGTGAAGCGTCAGTTCCCCCGACTCGCGGAACATTTCTTTCTCTTTCCCCGCGAGACTGACCCGGTAAATGGCACTCGAACTCAGACGCCCGCCCTTCACTTCGTCTCCCGAAAACCAGATCGCCTCCCCCGAAGGGTCCCAGGCCAGTCCGCGCAGGCTTACCCACAAATCCGTCAGCGCCCTCTTGTGGCCCGAAAAATCGATGACCTCGACCGTTCCCGCATCGTCTCCTTCCAGAGGATGATTCATAAACGCGATTTCATTCCGTTTGGGCGACACGCGCAAATCGCTCAGCCAGTGTCCTCCGGCAGTCTCATAAAGGATTGTCCCGATCGGATACTCCAGCCGGCAATGATCTCCGGCCCAACGTATGATAGCCAGCTTCTTTCCGTCATGGTTCCAATCGGCATCCTGCACATTTTCCAGAATTTCGCGCGGCGTGCCTCCTCCCAGCGGCAACAGCGCAAGCGTTCCATGGCTGATCCATCCGGTTTCCGCTCTCCGGTTGAGCAGAACCGCCAGTTCGTCGCCCGCGGATACCGACAGGATATCCGCGTCCGGCAAGTTGTATGGTCGCGATTCTGTAATTTCCTGTTGCGTCCAAAAAACCTGCGGAGGATGCCCGTCCCAGGAAGCCTCATAAACCATGCTTTGCCCGTCCGGCGTAAATCGCGCCGAACGTATCGATCCCCTGCCAAACGTTAACCGGTGAAAATCCAGCGCCATTTGCTTCCGCGACACGATGAATAGAGCCGCGACGATCATCCCAATCGCCGCCGTCACGAACGCGAATAGCCACTTGTTCCGCGCGAAAACTGTCTCTCTTTTTGTATCCGTGGAAGCGTTCGCTTCGCGGCTGATCCCCGACATGGGTGCCGCGGCGCCTTCCCCCGAAGGCGCATTCCGGTGAACCGGCGCGATAAACCGGTAGCCGCGTCGCGGGATAGTCTCGATGAAACGCGGGTTTTCCGCGGAGTCGCTCAGCGCGGTTCGCAGCTTTGCCACCGCCACGTTGACGGCTTGGTCGAAGTCTCCGAACGCCTCATGGGGCCAGATTCGCGCCCGCAGCTCTTCCCGGGTCACTACATCGCCCGGGCGCTCGAGCAGCATCTCCAGGATCGTGAAGGGTTGCTGTTGTATGCGCAGGCGCACCCCGCCCTTGCGAAGCTCACCGGCGTCGACGTTCGCTTCGTAGACACCAAACCGGAAAATGACTCCGCGCGAACTTTCCCCCATAGTGCGTGCATTCTAGCACGCCCTCTCGACGCCCTCCCTCCGTATACTTTGGCCTGCATGTCAAACTGGCTCAGGCACTTACCTGCATAGCTAAATTCTAGATAGAGAAAACTCACGGTGAATTGACCGTTTCTCCCGCCGATGCAAATTTGTCGGCAATGAACTTTCCCCGACTTCCCAGCTGGCCTCCCATACAGCAACCGGAGGGAGCGCAGCTGGGAAGTCTTCCAATGGGAAACGGGACCTAAAGGCATTCAGTGGCAAGAATCCTCAGTAAGGTGAGCGGACCCCCGAAAACGGACACTTCCCTTTCGCAATTCGAGCGGTTCGACCCTTACGTGCTGGTCAAACAAGCGCAGGACGGGGATTTCACATCGTTTCACCAGCTGGCGCTTGTCTTCGACTCTTCCGTATTGCAAACTGCTCTGCGAATTACGGGTTCAGGCCGGCCCGCTGCCGAACTCTATCGCCGTACTTTCCTGCGCGCTTATCGCAACCTAGCGCAGTTTCACTTCGAGTGCTCTTTTTCCGTCTGGATCTTCCGCCAATTGGCGCAGCTCTGCATGGAGCATCTGCGCAAGCAGAGTCCGCGGCTGAACTCCGCGGACGAGCAGTGGTTTGCGGAGATATTGATCCAACTACCGCCCCGTGAGAGGATGATCGCCGAGCTGAAGTTTGGCCACGGCTTCTCGCTCTCCCAGGTATCGGAAATTCTGGAAATCCCCAGAGAGGGCGTGCGCCTCGCTTTGCTCCGCGCCATCGATACACTGCGCACCTCGCGCTGCGCAGAGCGCTCCAGCACAGCTGCTCGCCGTTTCGCAGAAGAGGTGACTTAATTCAGCAAGGCGCCTCTTCGCTTACGCATCGAACCAGAATGATGAATCTTACTTCCGACGGAATCAGGCACTTGCTCTCACGACGTATTTTTATCACGTCGCTGTCGCTGGGACTTCTGACCCAGCCGGTGGCGATGCGTTCCGGTGGCCAGCCCACCGGTCGCGCCATTGATGTAGGTCATTCTTCCCTTAGAATTCATGTATCCAAGAGCGGTTTTTTTTCCGCGTTCGCGCATAACCATGAAATCGAAGCCCCCATCGTCTCCGGCGAAGTACAAATAACGGGCACTCCGTCAGTTGAGCTGCGCGTCGACACGCGCAAAATGCGCGTCCTGGACCCGGAAGCCTCCGAGAGCACCCGCGCGCAAATCCAGAAGACCATGGAGGGTCCGCAAGTCCTCGACGCCGCACGCTTTCCCGAAATTCATTTTCTCTCCACCAATGTCGAAGGCAAGGCCGCGGACCAATGGGTGGTGCGCGGCACTCTGGAGCTTCACGGTCAGACCCATCCGGTGACCGCCGATGTGACTCTTAAGGACGGCCGCTACCTCGGAACGGCCACATTCAAACAAACGGCCTTTGGCATTACGCCTGTCACCGTCGGCGGCGGCACCGTAAAAGTCAAAGACGAGCTCAAAATCGAATTTGCTATCGCCCTTGCGCAGTAAGCTTGCTACTTTGCCAGCGCTGTAGCATCAAGCTCCGCGCACGAGCTGTACCCACTCAGCGCCAGTGTGAGATCGAAGTCCGCAAGCAGATTCAGCAGCACTTCGCGCACACCCTGTTCCCCCGCGACGGCCAACCCATACATGTACAGCCGCCCGAGCAAGACTGCTTTCGCGCCCAGAGCCAGCGCCTTGAAAACGTCTGCGCCCCGGCGAATTCCGCTGTCGAACAGCACTGGCACGCGCCCCTTCACTTCTCGCATCACCGCCGGAAGAGCATCGAGCGCCGCAATCGCTCCATCGACCTGCCGGCCGCCGTGGTTCGACACAATCAAGGCATCCGCGCCCGCATCCAGTGCGCGCGCCGCGTCCTCCGCATACAGAATCCCTTTCAGAATAATCGGCATCCGCGTGTACTTCCGCAGAAACGGGATATCGCCCCACGTCAGCGCCGTGTTCGAAAAAAGGCTGCCCCATAACTGAATCGCCGCGGCGGGGTTCTGCTCCGGAGGCTGCGGCAGAAGCCCGCGAAACACCGGATCGCTGAAATAGTTTGCGAGTCCTTGCCCGAGCAGGAACGGCAGGTAAGCGTGCTGCAAGTCCCGTTCGCGCCAAGCCAGCATGGGCGTATCGAGCGTAACCACCAGCGCCGTGTACCCCGCGTGTTCGGCGCGCTGCAGCATGCTCGCGGTCAAGTCCGGATTTTTACCCCAATACAACTGAAACCACCGCGACGCGTTTCCCATCGCCCGCGCCACTTCTTCCATCGAGCGGCTCGACACCGTGCTGAGCGCAAACGGCACGTCCAGCGACGCCGCCGCCCGTCCGCTCGCCACTTCCGCCTCGCTGTGAATGATCTCCTGCACTCCCACCGGCCCAAGTATCACCGGCGCCGGCAGGCGCATGCCCAGAAACTCGACGCTCAACTCGCGGCGCGAAACGTCGCGCAGCATTCGCGGCACGATCCGCCAGCGATAGAACGCTTCGCGGTTCGCGCGCATCGTGTCTTCGCCGCCCGCTCCTCCCGCAACGTAATCAAACGCCGCAGGCGGCAGCGTTTCTTTAGCTTTTTGCTCTAGACGAGAAATCGCGGCGGGAATAGCCGTCGTCGTTCCGAACAGCGCTCCCGCATAAATCTGCTGCTCGCGCTCCTGTCCGGATGGTATGGGAATCGGCACGATCGGTTTGCTCATATTCGCGCAGGATTATACACGCGCCGGTCTGCCCTCCGAAGTCTGCGCGAAGCGGCCGCCGTCGGACGGACGTCTGACACCCGAGGGCGGGCTCTTAGCTTTTCCCTCACCCTGTTTCGGCAAGAGTCTGTCTCATGAATGCCCTTTAAGGGGTCGGAGCCTGCTTGCAGCAGGCAAGCTTTAGCCCCTGAGGAAAGTTCTTCAGCCCCACAGATGTATTTATAAGATGGCTTCTAGATGATTTGCTTGCAGGGGGCAACTCCGGTCTTCGCAGAAGGGTCAGGCCAAAAAAATTCGAGGGCGCAACCGCCGTTAAGCCGTTGCGCCCTCTAACTGAGCCGTAAAGTTTCTAACCTCCCCGATTCCACCTGGCGGTGCAACCGCCGTTAGGCAAGTCGCACTCTCCAAACTGAGCCTTAAGAGCTTCGCACTTCTCGATTCAATCTCGCGGCGCAACCGCCGTTAGGCCGCTGCACCCTCTAAACTGACGCGTAAAGTTCTTCTGCTTCTCAGCTCAACCCGGCGGCGTAACCGCCGTAAGGCAAGTCACGCCTCCAAATGGCACCGTTAAGGCTTCGAGCTTCGCGATTCAATCTCGTGGCGCAACCGCCGTTAAGCTTGCTGCGCCATCTAAATTGACCCGTAAAGTTCTTAAGCTTCCCGGTTCAATCTGAAGCGCACAATAATGATTCCCGTTTTCGCCGTCAATCAAATTCTGCTCGCAAATCTGTGCAAATCTGTGGACGTATGTGCAAAAACTCCGCATGCAAGGCCTATTTTGGTGGTTTCCCAGGCGCCTCATTAGAGCCAAAACTCGAACAGGCCAGTATAATCTGTCCGGTCACAAGAGGGAGCAGCGGAGGGAACCAAATGAATGAACTGTATTGGATTCCGTTGGGGGTCGCGGTTTGCTTTGTGCTGTACCTAATTTTGGGAAGCTTCTTCACCGCTGACCCTTCATATAAAAACGACTAGGTAAATCGAGATTATTGGAGCGGCGTGCCATTGCTACCCCGTCCGCCGGTGACGAGAACCCAGCCATCCTTAAATCGTGTGGCAGACCGTGGTCCGGGCTAATGGTTTGCGTTCAATTCTTCACCCGCTGAAGAACTCTCAAAGATTTCCGTGAGTGCATGTCCCCTCATCTTCTCCGTAGCTGGGAGCCCGTAGATGTGCAGGAGCGTGGGTGCGATGTCATACACGCTCATTGGCAGGCCCATCACCCGAACGCCCTTCTTGATCCCGGGTCCCATGGCGATGAAGACGCCGGGTACATCATCTCCATCCTCGAAATCGTGTTTCGCGATGATTGGAGTGGTGCCCGCGTGATCCCGATGCGCCAGGTGCGATTCCATTTCGCGCAGAGGCTTGATGCCGTGGTCAGAAATGATGAACAGAGTGGTCTTCTCATCTACGTGTTGCAGGATCAAACCCAGAACCTTGTCGAGCGCGCGGTATTGGTTTGGGAACGCATCTACTTCTAACGTATGGACCTTGGGGTTGTAGCCAACGTTGTAGGGTTGGATGGGATAGAGCCAATGACCGACGCGGTCCTCGCACGACTGCACCATGAAGGTGAAATCGGTCGGGTGATTCGTGAGCAGATAATCGAAGAGCTTCATCTGCTGTTCGCGGATGTGCGTGACTTGCTCCAGCCAGTCATGAACGACAGTGGGCTCATGAGAAAGTAACTCGCGTTCTTGAGGCATCCGCGCGCAATCAATCGGCAGGTCTCCGACGTTCGCTTCGAGCTCTGACTTCAAGGAAGAAGGGTAGACAGCCTCACCGCCGTGAACTTCCGAGAGCTTAGGGGAACACAGTAGCCCGTCCTCGCAGTTCGCTCCCCGCGTGAGCATTCCGCTGATCATGTACCCGTTGACCGGCTTGACCGGAAAAGTGGCGGGCACATTGGCCATACCGACGGTTACTCCGTTATTCGAGAGTTCAGACCAGAAGGTGGGAAGTTTCAGCATGGCACTTGATGCAGTCACCCCGCCGACTAGAAAACCGGTAATGCCGTTTTCCTCGGAAGGCGCGCTGGTAGCAAAAATGGAATAAACCTTGGGGCAGTTTGGCGCGGAAACAGTCTTGAGCTTCCCCGAGACTCCGTGCTGTATGACGCGAGCCAAGTTAGGCATTTCGCCGCGCACCAGCAATGGCTTCAGAATGTCCCACTCCGCGCCATTCACTCCCAAAACGATAACGCGAGGCTTCGAACCTGCAACTTTGGGTGTTTGGGCAAAAAGTGGCGAGTTCGAGCAAAAGAAATACGCAAAAAGCAGCAACAGCCAAAAGCATTTCTTCTCCATGTCGAGCCTCCTTACCTGATATCGCATCGTTCTGCGCTATGGCCCCGGAAATCCTGTGCGGGACAGAAAAACATCGTCGATTTTGTTGGTGTCACCCGGCCCCAGATTTGTTGCACTGGAGACAAAGGCGACGAAGCGCGCATCTCCACTCAACACAGGGCTAAGGCTGCTGCCATTCCCTTGCACCCCATCGAGGGTGGCGGAGAGGCGAACGGTCGAGGGGGCGCATCCCGTTGGAGCGCCTAGACAGGTGTCGCGCACGAAAATGTCCGTTGCGTTGTTGGTGTCTCCTGAGACAAGATTCGTGGCGTCTGACTCGAAGGCGATAAAACGCCCATCGTCGCTCAAAGATCCGCCGCGACTGTCGCCGTCTCCCGCCGCGCCCCCGCTCGCGACCGAGACAGATGCGGTGCTTGCCTTACATCCTACGGGAGCCCCGACGCAGGTATCCCTCACAAACACCGCCGCGGGCTTCCCGTTGGAGTTAAAAGTGTTGAATGTAACAAAGCGGCCAGTCGCGCTGATCGAAACTGCGGTGGATACCCCATTCGCGCTCTGCGACCCGGCATCGCCAACAGAGACAAGAATGGTCGAACGCTGGCAGCCCGCAGGCGCCCCAACGCAGGTATCACGGAGGAAAACGTCCCCGACCTGATCGGTGTCATCGGTGGTCATTTGATTCGCCGACTGAAAGGCTACAAAGCGGCCCGTGCTGCTGATTGCGGGAGACTCACTGTCGCTGCTCCCTGGTTGACCATTCGGCAGGACGGAGATCAGCGTTGTGCTCGGTTTGCATCCTGTCGGAGCTCCGGCGCAGGTATCGCGGACATAGATGTTGAAATTCGGTCCGTAGTAATAGTCGCCCATTCCAGAACCAAAGGCCACAAATCGGCCGTCGGCGCTGATTGCCGGTTCCCCGTTTTGGAGAGAAATCTGCGTCCCGTCGGTACGCAACGAAACTCGGACAGTTGAAGCGATGCAGCCCGCAGGAGCGCCAAAGCACGTATCTCTGACAAAGATGTCAGGGAATTGGTTTGTATCGCCTGGTACGAGGTTATCTGCGTCGGATGTAAACGCGACGTATCTGGCATTCGCGCTGATCTTCGGAGCGAAACTGAATCCATTCGCCTGGGTGCCATCGGTCGCTACCGACAAACGGGTTACGCTTGGCAGGCAGCCTGCCGGAGCTCCGAGGCAGGTGTCCCTCAAGAAGATATCTGTAAATCCATTGGTGTCGTTTGGCACCAGGGTGCTGGCATCCGAAGCAAAGGCAATGAATCGTCCATCGCCGCTGATCGAAACCGCTTCGCTGCCGGAATCACCCTCGGTGAAGTCATCAGCGATGCTCGATCGCTCAATCACGCCGACGGCTCCCGGGGGCACGGGCTTGATCGTGAAGCTCGCGAGGTTCGAGGTTCCGCCGCCCGGAGACGCGTTGAACGCGGCAACTTGAGCAGCGCCCGGACTGGTCAGGTCGCTTGCCGGAATCCCACTCTTCAAGAGTGAACCACTCAAGACAGTCGTTGGGCGGTTGAGACCGTTCCATTGAGAGGTCGTACTGGCGACGAAGCCGGTACCGTTGATTGCCAAGGGAAAGCCGGGCCAGCCAGCCCACGTACTTGTGTCAGCGAGAGAGCTAACTGCAGGTGGGGGGTTGGACGTGAACGGCGTGATCGTAAACGAAATAGGAGATGAAGTTCCTCCTCCCGGAGTCGGAGTTATCACGGACACCTTCGGAGATCCCGACGATGCCAAGTCAGGAATAGTAATGGCAGCAGTGAGCTTCGTGCTGCCGACGAAGGTCGTAGCCCTGGAGCCGCCATTCCATTGCACCATGGAAACGGGAAAGAACCCGGATCCACTCACTGTGAGAGTCAGCGGTGCAGCGCCTGCTTGTACGTTGGTGGGAGCAATCGAGGAAACTGTCGGCACAGGATAGTTCACAGCGAAAACGACAGAGTTTGAATGCTGAATGGGATTGGAGCGAAAAATCGAAATCTGAGCTGTGGCTATTGACACCAAGAGCGCTTTGGAAATTGTGGCAGTGAGCTGCGTGCTGTTTCCAAAGGTGGTAGTGAGGTTTACAGAGCTACCTGAATCGAGCCATGCGACGACGTCACCACTTGCGAAGTTCGATCCGGTCACGGTCAAGGTAACTTCCGAGGCGCCAGCCGTTGTGCTCGTGGGCGAAATCGAAGCAATTGAGGGTGAGGGTGGAGGCGGTGGCGGGGGTTGTTCCGTCGAACTGCCTCCACCGCAACCCGTCAGCGCCGCCAACACAAATAAGAACTCAGAAGCGACTGCGACATGAGCCTTCATAACGTCCTCCTAGCCCGCAACTGCGAAGATCACTGACTGACAGCTTCCGGGAACTCGAACTTTTTGAAGACGGTCCTGCAACCAACAAACATCCAGGAGACTTGGCCGGTCTCCTCAGCCGTTGCCAAGGTCGTTGCCAGACGGTGAACGTTATCGGAAGCTATTGTTTGAACTTCACTTATCAGCTTCGTGGATTTGATTGGAAATGATTCTTGGGCACGATTTCGAGCAAAGAGCTATCTTCTTATTTTTTGAAAGACTTCGTCCTACCCTGAGGACTAGGAGGACGCCGAGTTTCTGAAGTATTGAAAAGTAGGCCTAGCAGCGATAAACGCAGACGAGATCAAGCAACTCCGTCGTGGTCAAACATTGAGTAGCACTCGTACGAATCGACAAAAGAAATGGGACAACTGCGAGAATCGGGGATTGCGGGAAGGGGAGACTGACGATTCTTTGCGCCTTAGCCGTATGATTCGGTCTCAGGATGGCGTTAATGTCGTCAGTCGGGTCCGGGCTGATGAGAACGTAGACAATCGAGAAGATAGCAACCGCAACCAATGCAACTATCACAACTCGCATAATAGCGAAAACTAATAGCACCAGCTCTTGTCTCTGTCAAGGAGAACAACCCTGATCAGCCGTGCCGCAGTTGTTCACTTTCCTCCCTTGAAGCCTGGCGTATGCCTTTTTCAAGATCAGGGGGCACCGCGGGCCTTGCCCGAGCCACGTCCGGTTCTTCCCGTATCTGTTTGTTTCTTCGCATCCCTGCATCGATGTCTATCTTCCGTCGTCGTCTCGTTGGAGCCCCGTTGCGCTACGACGGAAAATGCGCTCTATCCCTTTTTTCTTCATGCCATTGCAAGGCCCTTTCTCTCCCACTCAAGGTGGGTACACCCCTCTCCCTCGCTCCGGCCTGCTGTCTCGCCGAATTCAATCTCCGTGCCTCTGTGGCTATCCCCCTCCTTCTTCGCCACGCTTCTTCACTCCAACCCTCGAATGCGGTACCCTCTGCCGAGCAAATCCCTGCGCCAAGCCGAGGTCAGCCTGACGACACCGCAAAAAATAGCCAAGACGGATACCGCCAGAGCCGTCATCCGCAAAGCCAGTCTGCTGCCCTTTGTGTTCGTGATGTACGCCTACACCACGGCGGGGCCATTTGGATTGGAGGACCAAGTCACCACGAGCGGGCCAGGGCTTACACTGCTCTATCACGTCATCATCCCGTTTTTTTGGTGCATTCCCGTGTCCCTGGCCGCTTCGGAGATGACTGCGGCACTCCCCGTGGAAGGTGGCTCGTTTCGCTGGGTGCGCGCGGGCTTCGGCGACTTCTGGGGATTTCTGACTGGGTGGTGGAACTGGACCGGCACGTTCGTGCTGGGCGCAGTCTATGCGGTGCTCTTCGCGGATTATCTAGTGTATTTCTTCCCGGCGATGACCGGATGGAAACACTTCGCAGTAGCGCTATCCCTTGTTGTCGCGATCGCCTGGGTGAACGTGCGCGGGATTCAAATGGTCGGGGCAGTCTCCACAGTATTGGAGATTTTTATTCTGCTGCCGGTGGCCGTCATGTGCGTCATTGCCGCAACGAAATGGCGCCACAATCCGTTTACTCCTTTCGTCCCGCCACACGTTCCGACGTTTCAGGTGTTTGGCGTGGGTCTCGCCCTCGGACTCTGGCTGTATTCCGGATACGAACAGATGTCGTCGGTGGCCGAAGAGGTCGAGAATCCAGCGCGCAGTTATCCGCTCGCCCTGGCGATGGTCGTACCGCTCTCGGTCGCGACCTACTTTTTGCCCACGGCGCTGGCCCTGGCGGCCCTGGGAAATTGGCACGAGTGGAAGACCGGATATTTTTCGGTGGCGGCGCAGCTGATCGGCGGACCCTGGCTGGGAATCTGGATGACAGTCTCGGCAGCCGTTACCAGCATCGCGATTTTGAACGCGACGGTTCTGACCGGATCGCGTATGCCTTCGGCGATGGCGCGGGACGGGTATTTGCCGCCCTCTCTGACGCGGAAGCATGCCCGCTTTGGCACGCCGTGGATGGCCATCCTGATTTCCTCCGCGATTTACGCCGGACTAGCGGCGCTGAACCTAGCGCAGCTCATTGGCGTATACGTATGGCTGCGGATCGCCGTGACGATTATGACGGTGCTGGCCGCGTGGAGGCTGCGGCAAACCTCTCCCCAGATGAACCGGCCCTTCCGGATTCCGTGGGGAAATGCGGGATTGCGGTATGTAGTGATCGCGCCGCTGCTGATGAGCGGCTTGGCGCTGGTGTGCAGCGATCCGTTCGCGCGCCGCTGGGGGCCCGTTGCCGTCGCGTTAGGACCCGTTGCGTATCTTGTCGTCCGAAAACTGAAACCCGCCGCTGCTAGCGGGGTACAGAAAATGTAGGGTGGGCACGGCTTTAGCCGTGCCGAAGAACAGCGGAGCCGCAAGGGTTTTAACCCCTGAGGCTTGAGGAATGGACAGTTGGGCTATACATGAGACAGTTCTACGTAAACCAGTCGAGTACTTTGTAGTAGGCGCCGGCAAGAGGAAGCGCCCAGGTGTGGCCGCTGCGAAGGCCCAGCGGCGCGGAGCGGAACGCTATGCCATCGTAGGGAATGTCGTTAGGTTCACCGCTGATCACGCCCGCGAGTTTTGTGCCGAGCCATGTGGCGACCGCCACGCCATGCCCGGCGTAGCCGAGCGAGAAATACATCTCGTCGATTTTTCCCGCGTGGGGCATGACGTCGAGCGCAAAATCGAGCGTGCCTCCCCAAACGAACTCGGTTTTGACGTCGCGAAGCTGCGGATAAATTTCGATCATGTCGCGGCGAAGAATTTCCGCGCTACGGCGCACGGTGCTTTCGCTTTCCGGAAAAAAAGCCGCGCGCCCGCCAAACAGCATGCGGCGGTCGGGCGTGAGCCGGTAGTAATGAAGAAAATGTTTCGAGTCGTAGATCATGCGGTTGCGCGGGCTTAATTCGCTCGCGAGATTTTCCGGAAGAATCTCCGTGGCGATAATGTACGAACCAATGGGAATGACTTTTTTTCGCAGCGCCGGAGTGGCGCTGGTGGTGTACGCGCCGCTGGCGAGAATCACTTCGCGCGCGGTGACCACACCTCTCGTGGTTTCCACGGAGAATTTCGCCGCGCCATTCGTGCTTTGCGGAACGATTTTCGTGACGAGCGTGTGATCGAAAAGCTGCGCCCCGGCGCGCTCCGCCGCTTGCGCGAGCCCCGCGACATAGCGCGCCGGATTCACGCCCGCGCTGGTTTCATCGACCATGCCGCCGAAGTAGACGTCCGAGCCGATCTCTCCGCGCAGCTCGCTTTTCGGAATGATGCGGAGCGCGTGATTAAATTCGCGTTGGATGAGCGCGGCGGACTCTTCGTAGCCGTCGAAATGGGCCTGCTTGCAGGCTACTTCGAGATGTCCACAGCGGGAAAAATCGCAAGCGATGTTTTCCTCGCGGACAATTTGCTCCACACAGTCGATCGAAGCTAGTGAAGCCGCGTACATCCGGCGGACTAGTTCGCGTCCGTAGCGTTTAATGAGCGCGGGCACGGGAAGCTTCAGCCCGGTGAGAACCATGCCCCCGTTGCGGGAGCTGGCGCCCCAGCCGAAGGTTTCCGCTTCGAGGACGGCGACGTTCACGCCGCGTTTGGCGAGGGCGCGCGCGGAGGCAAGGCCGGTAAAGCCCGCGCCGACGACAGCGACATCCACGGTGTCGCGCAGCGGGAGCGCGGGATCCGTAGCGGGAGTGGATGCAGTCGTAAGCCAATAATTTTTTTCAGTGATGCGCATGCAGGAATTTTTTGTGTGGAACAGAGTCTAACACCGGCGAGCGCAGGAGGAGAAATCCAGAATCCAGGCTCACCAAGCTTGCGTCAGGGGCGAAATCCCATGGGAGGAGTCGCCCCTGCCGCGCGAGACTGTGCTTCCAGGTCACGCATGCTGTTGACCGCGGCTTGCGCGCGGTGAACCTGCTGCTGGATTCCCAGTGCGCACTGGCGCCCCTCAGGGGTAAGAGCGGGATTCTCTTGCAGGAGTTCAGAATAGCCGAGGATAGCCGTGAGCGGGTTGCTGATTTCATGGGCCGCGCCGGAAGCGAGACGCCCTAGCGCGACCATTTTTTGCGATTGAGAAATCTGCGTCTGCACGATCCGCAAGCTTTCCAGTGAGGATTCGGTCAGATTAACCATTCGCACGAGCTCGCGATCCAATTCATGGAGTTTGAAGAAGACGAAAGAGCCGAGCAGAAGCATCGCGCTAAAGATCAAGCGCAGGCGAAAAATCAAAACACTTTCGGGAGCATGACCGTAAAGGTAGCCGGCGATCGCGAGGACCGGAAGAGAAATCAGGGCGAGCATGGCCAGGCGCGCGGACCACAGCCGGCGCATCCCCTGTGTGGGTTCGGCGGCAGGAGGCAACGGCGTGAGTTTTGCAGCCATCTGACTCGCGGCGACAAATCCGATCAAGGCGAGGCCGTAAAACCAATCGTAAAAGCTTCCGGTGTAGTAGAGATTGTGCGCGGACGCGAAACCCTGGAGAAAGCTTCCGCCGGCGAAAATGCAAGCCGCGACAAGATAACTCGCATAAAATTGTCTCCATTCTCCCACGGTGCGCCAGGACAAGATCGCGAGGGCCACGATAACGGCTAGGTGTTCTCCGAGCAGCAGAATGTAGTTCGCGCGGTCATACTGTTCAGAATTTTTCGCGATCACCAGCCAAGGAAGAACGAAATACGCGTAAAGAGTGATCCACCAGAGCATCAGAAGAAGAAAATCGACGCGGCGCAAACGCAAACCGCGCGCGGCCGATTCCGAATGCGGACGAAGAGCCAAAGCGGCCAGGACGGGAATGAGCGTCAGGAAAGAGAGGGCATCACCGGCGAGCGGATTTACCTCATTGTTTCGGACCACCACGTCGAAATACACCCAAAACAATTGAGAGCAGAGCAGCAAGCCAAATCCGATCGCATTCAGCAACCAAAACCAGCGCAGCGATCCTATGGCCCGCCGATAATTCGATCGAAAAAGCAACAAGACCATGAATACAAATAGAGACGGAAAGACGTCGCCCACGATCGCGAGCAGATAGCGGTCGCGAAGAAGCAAGGTAGCCGCGATCTGGACAACAGCCAGAATCAAGGCGACCTTTAGCCAGACAGAGCTGTTTTTGCCGAACACTTCCGTTCCTTCCTCCAAGTCAACCCTGCGAGTTGAGATCAACGACTAACCGATGATCACCGCTGCGGGTTTACTCACCGCCGGCAACACCAAAGTAAACACCGCGCCGCCGGTGGGACGATTGCCGCACAGAATCTCCCCGCCGTGTTGATGGATGATGCCATAACATGTGCTGAGCCCGAGGCCCGTTCCTTTGCCGACGGGCTTGGTGGTGTAAAACGGATCGAACACGCGCTGTGGTTCACGAAGTCCCGGGCCGGTATCGGCGAATTCGATCTCGATCTGCTGATTCTTCGCGCGCGTCGTGATGCTCAATATCCCGGGTTTTCCACGCCCCATCGCGTCAACCGCATTGCCGATAATGTGGAGGAAAACCTGGAGGAGCAGACTGGCGTCGCCCTTGACCGCCAGGGCGTTCTCTTCTTCGTGGGTCTCCACTTTAATGTGCGCGTATCGTGAAACCCGGCTCAGTCTAAGCGCGCTATCGATCAGGGGGCCAACATCCACCGGCCCGCTCTCAAGCGGGGTTTCGCGGGCAAAGCCGAGCATTTTCTGCACCAAAAGGCTGGTGCGCTGCGCATACTGTTCGATCTTAACGGCCAAGTTGCGCACTCCCTGATCGGTGGCGTCCGTCGAATGAATGCGAGCGGTGTACCTCGAAATGACACCCATGGCCTTGTCCAGCTCGCGCGCAACGCTGGCCACGAGTTTGCCGAGAGACGCCAGCTTCTCGCTTTGAATCAGGCGGTCCTTAAACCGGCCAAGATCGGCATACGCGTGGGAAACCTCGTCGAGCGACTTGGTCAGGCGGACATCGAGCAGGTCTTGCTTGAGGAAGAGCAGGAGAGTCATGATCAGCATGGTGAAGAGGGTGGCGAGAATCCGAAAACGGTGAATGGCATCGAGGTTTTCATTCGAGAACATCAGGACTACACCGACGAGCGGAGTGGAAAGCGTCGCAAACATGGCCAGACGAGAGGGCCAAAAAACGACCTTTTTCGATGAGCTTGAAGCCGGTTCAGCCGTGGATAACGGCGAAGCGGACGTGGGGTGAGACAAATTCCAACCTGCGATTCCTAGGGCCACGAACCAGGCGAGCGCGGCAACAGCAGGTAAGTCGTATAGGCTGCCCGTATAGTAAGTGTTGTAATCGATGGCGACGTTACTGAGGACGGAACTCAGCGCATAGAGAGCGGTAGCGCCAAAATAGTGAAAATACAGCGTGCGCCACGGACCTGTTGTGCGCACGACCGTGTACCCGAGGAACATCAGAAAAATCTGGTTTCCGAGGGCATCGATCACATCGAAGTGAAAGTTGTAGAGCCCCTGGTCAACAACCGCGAGGCGATAGCAGAGGACCCAGAACACATAAAGATAGAGCCAGTAGACGAGAAGCAGGATCAAATCGAGGTATCCGAGCACGCGGGGGCGCCGGGTGTGGTCGAGATGAGGTGCTACCCCGATCGCCACGATCATCGGCACGATCTTTACGTAAACCAGGACGTCGCTCGCGGGGAGATCGGGGACTGTCCGGTGGAGCCACACTTCGAAATAAACCCACATCGAGAGACTGGAGACCCAGATCGTGAAACCCAGCGACATGAGCGCCCAGAAAGCGCGAACTGGCCCGCGACTGGCGAAAGCATTGGCAGCCATGATTCCCGCCGCCATGCTTACCAACAATAGTTGGGTGATATCCCCAAAGGCCGTCAGGGCATAACTGGGACGAGCCCGGAGCGCCGCAAAGGCAGCGACGGCGACGAGGATAACAGAGAGCGCGATCCAAACACGCAGAACCAGGGAGCTGCGGCGAGGGGCCGCAGAGCGAACGGCATCTTCCAGGTGGTCCTCAGCGGCCAACTCAAACGGAGGAGCGCTGTTCGGGCCAGCCCGATCTGATGAGAGACGCGACACCACAAAGTGTTACCTGGTCAATCTTCTCCCAGGGAGTGGGTCATCGGTACGACGAGTGAAGGAACTGCTGCCAAACGGTTATCTGGCGAGGACTTGCGAAGGTCAGGTAAGGGTAATCGACAATCCGGGAGTTGGCCCGTTAGTGGCCACAAGCGCGTTTATCAGGACCTGAGTCGGATTGCTTTGTAGGAGGCCCTCTCTTGGATGTCGCCTTTCATCCCGCGGCGATTCGATGGAAGGCCACGGCAACGCAGCGATATTCGTTTGGATTCGATGGGTTATAGAAAACAAGAACAGGCCATTCCCGATTTCACCTTGTCCGCAATAGCTCTAGAAATTTAGCGAATTCGCGTCATCTCAATGAGATATTCTTCGACACCCTTCAGGTTTTTCGATTTTGCGTTCATGATTCTCTCAAGCCATGCGCCATCTGCCGCAACTCTTACGACACGGAGCTCGATTCTCGAATCAGTTTTCGAATGTCTCTTTAGGCGTTCGCTGAGCCAGTTATTCCAAACCCATCCGACCTGATCTTTAGAGACCATCAGACTCAAGAGCGCGCCCCAACATTTACGTTCAGCTGCGCCTTCGGAGAATGCGGCTCTAATGTATGCACGAGTAAAGCATCCGTCGGAATTCTCTTCCTCCGCCATCAGTCGGTCAAACTGCTTGCCCAATCGGGTCAATAGCATCTGCATCAGCTCCGTCACCAACGTCTCTTTGCTATCGAAGTGATGAAAGAAAGCCCCCTTGGTAACGTCTGCCAATTCGCTCACTTTGTTGACGGTGACATCAGCCATGCCCTTGGTCGCAGCGAGTTCGAAGGCGGCATTTAAGAGGGATCCTCTGACGAAGAGAGGGTCCTTCTTTTTCATGTACGCGTTTTTTACTTTAGTCGCCTTCATTTTCGAAAGTCTCCTCAATTTCTCAAAATTGTATTCCATTGGATGAGCCGGTGGCACAAATAAAATGATTGCTTTCAAAGATACCGTATGGTATCTTTAGAAAGCTCTTCAAAACGATGAACGGTGCTGATCGTATTTGGTAGGGCAATTTTGAAGAACAACTTGTGAGGTGAATTATGGGCGAGATGAAGACTGTCGTTGACCCAGAATTAGCAGTGGCTCACCTTGTTTTTAAGGTGGCTAACCTTAAGAGCAGTTGCCAATTCTACTCGAATCTCGGCCTTCCTCCATTTTATATTGAGGAAAAGGTCGCAATTATTGAACTACGTGGAGGCACTCATCTTCTATTGTTATCAGTTGATGAGCCGGCTGGAAAAGACGTAGCAGAAAGTTTGACAGGACAATTCCATAAAAGATTTTCTGAGCAATTTGACCTAATGATTGAAGGTAAAAGCCTGGATGAATTAAACAAATATCGGTCGGAGCTAATCTGTCGGGGAATCGCAGCAGGAGAGATCCCTGATGAAGCTGTTTTTGGACATTATCTTTTTTGCATAAAGGACCCCGATGGGAACGGTATAACAATTTATACCAGCCACGCAAATTAGTGATCAGAGCGCTCTGCCATTGATTTCGGGAACATCAAGTAAAGCTCGAGATTGCGCTAAACCAGTTCGCTCCGACGAGCACGGGTTTCTAGCTTAATTATCCGCAGCGCTCGCGGAATAATTGCAGGCTAGGCGCGGCGCAGGGTGAGGAGAGTTATCTCAGGAGGCACGCCGAGGCGGACTGGGGCGCCGACGGTGCCGAGACCCCGATTTACATAGAGACAAGCGCTTGGGCGTTGCAGAATCGAGGCAGGCAGCAGGGGCTTTGTAACCAACGCTTGCGACGAAGCGAACAGCGGCCGCTGGTAGAGACCCGCAATGTAATCGGTGAAGAAATGAGCCGGGCTTAGGCGATGGTCGAGAATTTCCACTTGAATCTGGCCGCCGTGGGTGTGCCCGGCAAGCGAAAGCTCGATGCCGAGTTCGGCCGCGCGATTAAAAGAATTGGGATTATGCGAAAGAAGAATGTTCGGCATATCGCGCCGCACAAGCGGCTGGAGATGCGCGAGCGCCTGGACTTTCTGGCCGCGAGGAGTCCGTTCGCGCTGATAATCAACGCCGATGAGATTGAATGGAGCGCCTTTGAAGTGAAGCTGGACGTTTTCTTGCCGGAGAAGCTTCATGCCCGCTTGTGCAAAGAGCGCTTGCGACGTCTCTTCGGCGCGGGCGTAAATTTCGTGATTGCCGTTGCATCCCCAAACGCCCAGCGGAGCGCGCAACTGGCGAATTTCGTCGATGCAGTCGGCCAGCGGATCGCCGGCGCCGGTGATGAAGTCGCCGGTGACCACGGCAAGATCGGCGCCGAGATCATTGGCCATGTCCACAGCCCGACGCACTTCTTCGCGGGGCATATAGCCGCTCATGTGAATGTCGCTGATCTGAACGATTTTCATCCCGTCAAGGGCGGGGGTGAGGTTGGCGACGGGAATTTCGACGCGGTGAATAGTGTAGCGCAAGCGCTCGGAGGCAAATCCGTAAGCGGCGCAAAGAAAAGGCGCGGCGCCGGCAGCTGCGGTGGCGCTCTGGAAAAAGTACCGACGCGAGGGATCGCGGACGAATTCGGCGGCAGCCGCGGATTTTCCGACCACGGGAGCAGCAGTTCGGGCTTGGTTCGCATGTGACAGGGTATTGCTCGACTTGGGCCGCAATAGCGACCAGAGCCGGTCAATTGCCCGGACAGACAGGACGGCGAGATAGGCAAAAAGAGCGCTGAAGAACCACAGGCCCGCAACAACGGTGATGGACGACGCGCGAGGAAGGAGATGACCCTTGCTCATGCGCATGCCGTCGGCGGTCGCGAAAATGACGAGTATCAGGGCGAGCACATAGACGGAGCGGATGGAAACCCGGATGGCCGTATTCCCCCAGTTTGCCGATATCCGCCACAGGGCGCGATACCAGAACCGTTGGGAAAGAAAAAGAAGTGTGAGAATGCCGAGACCAATGGCGATGCGCAGCAGCAGCCAGCCCCAATTCACGTGGATTTGCCCCCAGACGCTACAGATCCAGCTTACCATGCAGCGGGCACAGAAGTGATTTTGTGTGACCCGATCGTAATTCCTGCGTAAGATGAAGGCTCCCTGGAGGCGCCTTGCCCCGGCAGGAGGTGGGAAACGTCTTGCCGGGAGGGCCGTCTGATGAAGAAAGCGCCCCGGCCCGGCTGAGGCGAAATTGAGGAGAGAAACCATGACAAAGTGGATGAGGCTGGCCAGTCTTGCATTGGCCATGGGACTTGCAGTGTTGCCGGTGCTCGCGCAGGATGCGGCGAAGAAAGAGCCGCCAAAGCCGGCGTCGAGCCCGTCTCAAGCGGTTCTCGAACAATGGAATGACATCGGGCGAAAGCTCATTGCCATGGCCGAGGATTTTCCCGAGGACAAGTACGAGTTCAAACCAAACCCGGAGCAGCGCAGCTTCCGGGAGGGGCTGCTGCACGTGGCGGACACGAACTATTTCTTCACCAACCTGGTGAAGGGAGAGAAGCCGCCCGCGCAGGAAGATTTCTCGAAGGACAAACTCAAGAGCAAGGCGGAAGTGGCTGCTTACGTGAAGAAATCCTTCGCCGACGGCGCTGCTGCCATTAAAGCGAAAGGCGATGCAGGAATGAATTCCCTGATCGTCGATCCGTTTGCGAATCAGAAGACGCGCGTGATTGATTTTGCCTACGGCTTTGCCGAGCACTCGGGAGAGCATTACGGACAGCTCGTGGTTTACTACCGCGTGGCTGGATTGGTGCCGCCGGAATCGAGGCCGAAGAAGTAGGAGTGAATGGTGACTGGTAAAAACCAACCGAGTAGAATTGTCGGCGAAAGGTTGAATTTTTTGGGGCGCGGGGCGCGAGCATCGCGCCTGTTTTTCGTTTACGACGAAATTAGAGTCGCCATCTGTGTAGAACTAACGCTAGAGCCCAGCGGTGCTGCGCCCCTATATGAAGTTTCGCACTCACTAGGAAGTGGCGGCGCCGGCGGCACCGTTTTCGAGGAGAGCGGTGAGCTGGGCGGGATCGCTGGTCGGCGGGAGGCAGGTTTGGCCGGAGCAGACCACGGCAAGAGGTTTGTCGGTCGGAAGATGGGGCAAAGTTTCCTTGAGCGCACCGGCGAGATGCGTGAGCGAGGTGCCGGGCGTGACGCGCAGAACGGATTTGCCGAAGCGAAAGACGCCGTGGGCGGCCTCCTCGAGAGCTTGCGCGACAGGGTCGTCCGCCGGGCCGGTGATAACGACTTGCAGCGGATGATTCGCAAAGAGCGTTGCCGCGAGGCCGTAAGTTGCAGCGAAGAGGCCATATTGCGCGGCAATCCCGGCGAAGGCTTCGAGCGTTTTGCGGGCGAACGCGTGGTAGCGCTCGTCGCCAGTGAATGCGTGGAGACGAACGAGTGCGATGGCGGCGACGGAATTTGCGCCGGGTGTGGGGGAATCCTGGAACGGCTTGCGGCGAACGTCGAGGCCACCCATGGGAGCGGCGTCGGAGGGGCGGTCGAAAAAGCCGCCGCCTTCGGCATCGCCGTATCGGGTAATCGCTAGGTCCATTGTTTTCTGAGCGGCGGTGAAGTATCGAGAATCGAGCGTGGTTTCGTACGCATCGAGAAGTGCGAGAACGCCGAAGACTTGGTCGTCGAGAGAGCCTTCGAGCGCGGGTCCGCCGATGCGATGGCCGAAGCCGCGGGATTCGCTCCAGACTTCTTTCAACATGCGATCAATGGTTTTCAGCGCAAAGGCCCTGCAGTCTGCACGCATGCAATCCATCGTCAAGATTTGGGATGCTTCGAGATACGCGGAAACAAACATTGCGTTCCAGGCTACGTACATCGTCTTGTCGACAAAAGGCGTCGGGCGCTCGCGGCGCGCCTTCATCATCTTTGCTTCAGCGTTCAGTTTGATTGTCACGATCTCGTCTGCATCGCGCCCAATAGTTTGTGCAATTTCTTTGAAACCTCGCGCGATCCAAAGAACATTTTTTGCGGGATTGTGATGCATTTCGCCGTGAGCTTCGACGTCGTAATAAAGTTCGATCACCCGGGCTTCTTCAGGTGTTAGGACAGCGCGGACTTCATCGAGCGTCCACGTGAAATAATCTCCGTCATCGTCGAGAGAATAGTCGGCATCCTGGCTGGCGTAAAAACCACCGTTCTCCTGATCGGACAAGGTGGAGTTCACCCACAGCACGATACTGTCCGCGGTGTCACTAAAAGACGCTTCCCAATCATGCTTCGCGCTGGCCTGCGAAGCATGAAGGAAATTCTTGAGCAGCTCGGAATTGTCGTAAGACATTTTTTCGAAATGCGGGACGAGCCAGCGCTCGTCGACGGAGTAGCGGTGGAAGCCGCCGGCGAGCTGGTCGTAGACGCCACCGCGGGCCATCTTTTCGAGCGTGGTTTCGACGATGGCGAGCAGATGCTTTTCCTTGGTTTGTTGATAGCGCTCGAGGACCAGATCGATGGCGGAGGAGTGGGGAAATTTCGGGGAGCGGCCGAAGCCGCCGTTCTTGATGTCAAAAAGTTGGACGATGGATTTGATTTGCGCGTCGACGACGCCCGAATCAAAATCGGCGCGGGCACCGGTGAACATTTCGCCTTGCGCGACGGCGTCCGCGAGTGAGTTCGCGGCGCGCTCAAGCTCGCCGCGTTTGTTGCGATAGGAATCGGCGACCGCCTGAAGCACGCGGCGAAACCCGGGGCGGCCCATCTGGTCCTCGGGGGGAAAATACGTGCCGCCGAAAAAGGGCTTTCCGTCAGGGAGAAGAAAGCCGGTAAGAGGCCAGCCACCTTGTCCGGAAATGGCGCTGATCGCGGATTGGTAGCGGGAATCCACGTCGGGGCGTTCGTCACGATCGACTTTTACGGGAATGAAATGTTCATTGATGATTTTCGCGATGTCGGCGTTTTCGTAGCTTTCGCGGTCGATGACGTGGCACCAGTGGCACCAGACCGCGCCGATATCAAGGAGGATGGGTTTGTCATCGGATTTAGCGCGCGAGAATGCGGCTTCGCCCCATTCATACCAGTCAATCGGCTGGTGCGCGGCAGAACGAAGATAGGGGCTGGCGGAATTTTTCAGGCGGTTTGCGGGGTGGTCAGTCAAAGTCGCTCACAGTTGGAGCTTGCAAAGTGCGAAAAGTTGAGGTCCTTCGCTTCGCTCAGGATGACAACACAGACAAACCACCGGTCTTCCCAGCAGGGCCGGGACGCCGCGGAAGACCGGCCACTACAAGAATGCTACTGGACGACATCGCCCGGGCCGGGGTCGCGGGGATCGAGAAGCTTGCGGCCGGAAAATCCCTCGTCGTGGCGATGATAAAAACGGATGCGGTCTTCGCCGAGTTTCCAGCAGAGAAGAACCTCCTCGTTGTTGAGGAGGGAAGGAAAATCGAGCAGGCCGACTTCCAGATCCTTGATTATGCAACCGGTTTCGAGAATGCGGCCGAGAGTAGACTTGAGCGACTCGGCGAGCTGCGTATGCTCGGCGCGGATTTTCGATAGTTTATCGTAGGGCACAATCACGCCGCCCATCATCATGATGCGCGCCGCAACCGCGGTGAGATGCTGGTCCAGGCCGGCAAGCTTCTTGCGCGATTCCATGGCTTCCACGAGAAACGGCTCAAGCTCGCGGCGAGTGCTTTCCGCTTCCTTCAAGGTAAAAAGGCGCGGCGCTGGGTCCGGGGCGTCTTGTTCCTGTTCGTTGTCTTCGTCTGCCATGGTGATTTTGTGTCGCCGCGCGCCGCTCTTCTAACGATGCTAACGCAAACTAAGCATGCGGTCGAGCGCCACGCGCGCGTAATGGCGCGTGCGTTCATCCACCGAGATGCGGTTGACTACGTTCCCTGCGCCAAGATTTTCCAGCGCCCAGAGCAGATGGACCGGCGTAATGCGGAACATCGTGGTGCACACGCAAACGCTGGGATCGAGCGAAATTACCTTGCGATCTTTCAGCTCTTTGGCGAGGCGATTGACGAGGTGAATCTCCGTGCCCACGGCCCATTCGCTCCCCGCCGGGGACGCGGTGATGGCCTTGATGATGCCTTCGGTCGAACCGATCTGGTCGGCAGCTTGCGCGACCTCGAAGCGGCACTCGGGATGCACAATGACGCGGATGCCGGGATGTTCGCGACGGACGCGTTCCACATGCTGGGGAGTGAAGCGCTGGTGAACGGAACAGTAGCCCTTCCAAAGAATGACCTGGGCGTTGCGAATGGCTTCTGGCGAATTGCCGCCGAATTCCTGGTAGGGGTCCCAGACGATCATCTGGTCGAGAGGAATGCCCATGCGGAAACCGGTGTTGCGGCCGAGATGTTCGTCGGGGAGGAAGAGAACTTTTTCGCCTTGCGTGAAGGCCCAGTTCATGACCGCGGCGGCGTTCGAGCTGGTGCAGACCGAGCTGCCGTGTTCGCCGGTGAAGGATTTAATGGCGGCGGTGGAGTTCATGTAGGTGACAGGAACGACTTTCAGGTCGCCGAGCGAAGAGAGTTCGCGCCAGCAGGCTTCGACCTGGCCGATGTCGGCCATGTCCGCCATGGAGCAGCCGGCATTGAGATCAGGGAGGACGACGACTTGATGCTCGCGGCGGAGGATGTCCGCGCTCTCTGCCATGAAATGAACACCGCAAAAAACGATGAAGCGGCCGTCGGCTTGCGCGGCCTGCGAGGAAAGCTTGAGGGAATCGCCACCGAAATCGGCGAACTTGATGACTTCATCACGCTGGTAATGGTGGCCGAGGATGACCACGTCCTTGCCGAGAAGCGCTTTCGCCGCGGCGATACGCTCGTCGAGCGTGTTGTCCGGCGTCAAGAGATAGCTGTCGAAGTCGCATCCGACGCCCTTTTCGATTTCGGGGGCGCGCAGGGTCGCTGGCGGCGCAATGCCGATCAGCGTGGACGACTTCGAAATGGTGTTCAGCGCGCTCATGGGGAACTTGCCTCTACTGGTCCGGCACCTGTAGCCAGCCCTATGGATTAGATGAGATTTCCTTTGATTTGGTGAGCCTACCTCTTATCCCCCAATAAAGACCATAGTACGAGAGGGGGGGACGAAATCAGGTTCGTTAATACGGTGGCCCTCTTCTTTGTCGTCGACCACGGAGCGGATATAGGTCACCAGATCGTCGTCGGAGGCGCCTTCCCGGAGCAGGGCGCGCAAATCGTGATCTTCCTTGCTGAACAGACAGGTGCGAAGCTTGCCGTCGGCAGTCAAGCGGATGCGCGAGCAGTGGCCGCAGAAGGGTTGCGTGACGGGCGCGATGAGGCCGATCTCTCCGGGAGCGCCATCGGCAAAACGATACTTGCGGGCGGTCTCGCTGCGCTCATGGGGAATCTGCTCGAGCGGCCAGCGCGCGTGGATGCGGGCGTGAACCTCAGCTGCGGGAACGACTGAGCTGCGGGCCCAGTGGCGATCGGCATCGAGCGGCATGAATTCGATGAAACGCATGATCAGGCCGCGGAGGCGGGCGAACGCGGCGAAGGATTCTACCTCGTCGTCATTGAGACCGCGCACAAGAACGGCGTTTACCTTGGCGGGAGCCAGCCGCGAGCTTTGCGCCACGTCGATGCTATTCATTACCGTGTTGAAAGATTTGGTGCGGGTGATGCGTTCGAACTTCGCGGGGTCGAGCGAATCGAGACTGATGTTGATGCGGCGCAGGCCGGCGTTTATGAGACGCTCGCAGCGCTCCGCGAGAAGATGACCGTTGGTGGTCATGGAGAGATCTTCGACGCCGAGGGCGTGCAGCCGGGCAATGTACTCTTCGACGCCTTCACGAACGAGGGGTTCGCCGCCGGTGATTCGGATTTTGCGGATGCCCAAGCCCAGAAAAATACGCGCAAGGCGGTCGAGTTCGGGCCAGGAAAGAATTTCGTCGTGATCGCGATAATTTTCCGGGTCGGAGGAGCGGCAGTAGACGCAACGGAAATTGCAGCGATCCGTAACCGAGATGCGCAGGTCGGTGATTTGGCGGCCGAATTTGTCGTGAAGCGTCATGGCATCAAAAATCAAAAAGCCCGATTCAATGCTTGGAATCGGGCGCACGACGAAAAACTACACATTTTCGTCGAAGTCGCTCCTTTCTAAGCACGGTTCGCCCCGAAGGGTTCACCGTAGACGGGAGGCCCGGGCGTTTCCACCCGAGCCCTGAGTCCCGAAGACTTATCAGGGCATCGCCCCTGGGGCCGTGGGTTTGCTCTCCTGTAGGCCGCAGAGGTCGGAGTATTCGACTCAAGTGTACGCCAGTAGGGACCCCGGCTGCAATTTCCCGGCTTCTGCTCCTAGGACTGAGCCGAGGCAGAGGATTGTGATAGAGTTTTGCGACGCTATGCGGATATTCGTATTGGGGGCTGGGGCGACCGGTTCCCTTCTCGCTCAATTACTGGAGAAACAAGGACATACGGTCTGGTGCGGCGACCGCGATTTGGAACGCGCGCGGCGCTTCCTGGGCAAGAAGAGCACCATCCCCCTTACGGAAGTGAATGCGCGAAACCTGCGCGGAGTAGTGCGCGCGGCGCGGGGCTGCCAGCTGATCGTCAACGCTTCGGCCTCCGTCTTCAATGAAATTGTCTTGCGAGCGGCGCTGCGTCTGCGCGCCCATTACCTAGACCTGAGCTCGCACCTCAGACGTAATCCCTTTAAGGCCGAGCAATTCCGTTATGCGCGGCGATTCGAAGAGAAAAACCGCACGGCGCTGATTAACACCGGGGCGGCGCCGGGACTTACGAATTTATTGGTCAAGCGCGCGGCGGACCTGCTCGATGAAGTGGAAGCCGTGCACATCCGGCTCTATGAGAGCAGCGAAAGCGACGACCCGATTTCGCAGTGGTCGCCGCTCGTGTCATTTGACGAGGCCGTGTCGCATCCGCGGATTTACCGGGACGGAAAATTCCTCTTGGGCAAGCGCTTTTCGGAGATTGAGAAATTTCGTTTTGCCGAACCCGTCGGCGCCGCGCGGGTGGTGCTGGCGGCGCAGGATGAAGTGGCTACCTTGCCGAATTTCATTCCCTTGCGCGAGATGGACGTGAAAATCGGCGGCAACGAGATTGACCGGCTGCGGCGCTGGCACAAACAGGGAAAACTCCGCCGTTCGCAAGGAATGGCCAAGCTTCATTTTCCGGAAACCTCTTCGCCGCGGAAGATTGCCAAGCTCATCCGCCAGGGCGTTTTGCAGAATGCGCGATTCGCCGCGGCGGTGCTTGTGCAGGGAGTAAAGCGCGGAGCCAAGCACGATGAGAACTTACTGATCCGCAGTGATTGCCTTTTCCCTACGCTGTACCAGATTCGGCAGCAGGGGCTCTACACGACTCCGGTGGCCTATGCTACGGCGCATGCCGCGGCGCTGTTCATCAAGAATTTTCCGCGCGATTCAGCGGGAGTGTTCGCACCAGAGCAATTGCCGGCAGAGGTGCGGCGCGCGATTCTTACCGGGATCCGCAATCACAATGTTAAGATCACGCACAAAACGACCGTCTTGAAACGCGCAGCGGAAGACGAAGGAGAAATCTAACTACTGCTTACAACTTCAACGATCTAATTTCCTGACACCGCTGTTTTTGCCTTGCCGGAAAAATGAATGGTAATCAGAAAACCATTCGTCCCGTCGTAGGAAAACTTGTGACCCTTTCCTTCAAATTCTTCATGCTTATTTTGCCACATCCGGAAGCCGTCATTGGACTGGGCCTGCCAGTACTTCAAGTTTTGCATGACAATTTCACGGTTTGGATCGTCGCCCTTGGCTCTTTCCAGAACCACTTCACCTTTCCCGTTATTCATTTTGGCGCGGGCGACGCCGGTCTTCTCATTTACATCCCAAGTGAACCCCTGGGTGTCCACGTCGAATTTCTGCCACTGGAAAGGATAGAGCTGACCGATGATATCGTTCAGCGCGACCCTTTGTTCGGGGGTCACGCTGGGATCGTAGTTGATAACGGCCCAAGAATCCTTGCCCGTGCTCCACTCGCTGCCCAAGTCGGTTGAGACCCAGACCTTCGCGCCGTCGAGCTTCGTATTTTTGTAATAGCCCTTGTCCACCTTGAGCACAAGATTGGCGCGGCAGAAATGCGCATCCATGTGATGCTCATCCATGTGGTGTGTGGAATGAGTGTTGAAGTAGCAGGGACAGAACATGTCGCAGCTACACGCCTCGATATAGGAGGCGGTCATGTCGAAATCGGGCTTCGCAGCTGCCGGGGATTTCTCTTGGGCGTAAACGCTGGAACAGAAGAGAACCAGGACTGCCGTCAAAGCGACGGAAAGGAAGTATTGGGAGTTTTTCCGCATAAGACCTCCGTGTGCGCAGAATTTGGAAGAGGCGTGACCCAACTTGTCCTGGATTCTATGCCCCTACTTGACCGCATGCAAGATGTGAAACTCAGCAGCAGCGGTTGGGACGCGAATAACGGCGATCGAGCTGCTCGACGTAAAAGTCAGTGGGACTCAGCAGATCGTGCGTGCCGGATCGTTCGCGTGCGGAGCGAAGATAGCGTTCGTACGCGGCATCGCCGCACCATTCCCGCAGGCCACGCCAGGTAAAACGCATGGCACGTAGGGTCCAGCGAATAAAGGAGGACAGGCTGAAGTTTGTCCCACCAAAAGCTGAAGCGTGGCTCATCAGTCGTCTCCATGCGCGGCGCCGGAATAGTTGGCGGCCCACCGCGTGGCCACATACGGCGTTTCGTGCAAGACCGGCGCGCGCCGGTTGCTGAGAAGGCCGTACCACTGGGTCAGCGCCTCGGCAATCATCAAAGTAATCATGAGCGCGAGGGTCATCGTGACCGCGGCGTCGAGGCGGAGGTTGAAAATAAGGCGCTGCGTTTCCGCGATCTTGGCGGCGGGAATCAAACCATTCGCGATTTGCGCGGCCAAATCATTGGCGCCGGAGAGAAAACCGATGCGCGGATTCGCATCGAAGATTTTTGCGTAGGCGGCGGTCATGGTGATGGTTGTGAGCGCGGTCATGGGAACGATGGTCACCCAAAGCCAGCGGAGACGCCCCATTTTCATCAAGATGGTCGTGGCCAGGACGAGCGCGACCACCGCCAACAATTGATTGGCGATGCCGAACAGCGGCCACAGCGAATTGATTCCCCCCAGCGGATCGATCACGCCTTGATACAGGAAATAGCCCCACATTCCCACGATCAGCCCGCTTGAAAGCAATATTCCGGGAAACCAGCTGGTGCGCGCGAACGGCTTCCAGATGCGGCCGCCGAGTTCCTGCACCATGAAGCGGCCCACGCGCGTGCCGCCGTCCAGCACGGTGAGTACGAAAAGCGCTTCGAACATGATGGCAAAGTGATACCAGATGCTGAGCAGGCGCTCGCCCCCGATGGTGTTCGAAAAAATCTGCGCCATGCCGACGGCGAGCGAGGGCGCGCCGCCGGTGCGATTCAGAAGAGTTTTCTCTCCGACCAGGCGCGCAAGGTCCGTCATCGTCTGCGCTTGAAGGGGAAAGCCCCATTGACTGATGGTAGCGGCAGCGGCAGCAGGTGTGGATCCCACGATGCTGGCCGGGCTATTGATGGCGAAATAAACGCCCGGTGTCATCGAGCAAGCCGCGACCATGGCCATTACACCCACGAAAGACTCGAGCAACATGGCGCCATAGCCGATGAAGCGCGCGTGCGTCTCGCGCAGAATCATTTTCGGCGTGGTGCCCGAGGAAATCAGCGAGTGAAAGCCGCTGATCGCTCCGCAGGCGATAGTGATGAAACAGAAGGGGAAGATTTTTCCGGCAAAGATGGGGCCCGTGCCATCGATGAACCGGGTGAGGGGCGGCATCAAGACTTGCGGCCTGACAATGAGGATGCCCGCGGCTAGAATGAAAAACGCGCCTGCTTTGATGAACGCAATCAGGTAATCGCGCGGCGCAAGCAGCAGCCAAACCGGAAGTGTGGAAGCGATATAGCCGTAAATGATGAGTGAAAATGCGAGAGCAACCCCGCCCAGAGTGAAGACGTGCGACCAGGATGGTGAATCGCCTACCCAACGCCCCGCGACGACCGCGAACAAAACGAGCGCGAGGCCAATGAACGATGCTTCAAGGACGCGGCCGGGCCTCAAAAATCGAAGATACACGCCCAGGAGCAGCGCGATGACGATGGTCATGGACAGCGTAAACGTCGCCCAGGGAGAAGATTTCAGCGCGTTGACGATGACCAGCGCGATCACCCCAAGGAGGATAATCATGATGGCCAGGACGGCGAGCTGCGCGATGAATCCGCCGCGGCTGCTGATCTCTTCGCGCGCCATCTGGCCAAGCGATTTTCCGTCGCGGCGTATGGAGCAAAACAGAATGATGAAATCCTGTACGCAGCCGGCGAAGGCTGCGCCCGCGATGAGCCAGAGCGTTCCGGGTAAATAGCCAAATTGCGCCGCTAGCGTCGGACCCACGAGGGGCCCGGGACCGGCGATGGCCGCGAAATGATGGCCGAAGAGAACCCACTTGTTGGTGGGAACAAAATCGCGGCCATCATCCCTGCGCTCGGATGGCGTGGCGCGCGTGTCGTCGAGCGCGAGAAGGCGCGCGGCAATGAACGCGGAATAAAGACGAAACGCAACGAGATAACAGCACACCGACGCGACCACGAACCATATCGCGTTGAGTTTTTCGCCACGTACCAGGGCGATTGCGCCAAGCGCGCCCGCGCCCAAAATGCCGACCATTGTCCAGATGACAATCCCGAGAATGCGTTTCATTTCGCTTTGCCCGCCGCGGTGCTCGCGCTCATAAATTTGGCGATGTCCTGCTTCAGCTTGGCGAGCGAAGGCGCGTGAACGTACATCATGTGCCCGGCTTCGTAGTAGGCGCCGCTGATGTGGTCACGCAGCGAAGCATCCAGGCCGAGATGGTCGAAGGTGTAATCCGCGGCGTAGAACGGCGTGGCCAAATCGTAGTAGCCCTTGGCGACGAATACGTGCAGGAAAGGATTCTGCGTCATGGCGCCGCGCAGTGTTTCCGCGACGTTCACGTAGCGATTTTCATAGGCCGCGTAGCTCCACGGCTGCACGCGCGGGGTGAGAATTTCGTACGCCAGGTCGCTTTCAAATTTCAAATCGTTGCGAACGTAATCGAGCAGCACTCCAGTGTACGGCCCGATGATGGCGGCCATGCTGGGGTCGTAGTCCGGGGTCGCGCCGGCGGAGTCGGCGTCGATGCCGATGAAGCGGCCATCGAGGCGTCCAACGGTGCGGCGCTGGTCGCGCAGCAGTTCCTTCGTGAAGCGGCCCAGACGCACGCGCAGGTTGCACTCGTCCACGAAATTTGCGGAAAGCCCGGTGAGGCGCGCCAGTTTTTCGGCGATCTCTTTCCGGCGCTCCGGCAGAAGTTTGTCGCCAGTCATCAGCACATCATTGTACTCACCGGCCGCGAATTTCCGCGATTCGTCGAGCGCTTTTTGCAGATCGCCCTGCAAATCCGCGGGAAGTTTCTTGTGATACCAGGCGATGGCCGTGTAGCTCGGCAGGTAGAGAATGTACGGCAGGTCATTGCCTGCGTCGAACTCCGCGGTCTCGAAATTCAGAATGGACGAGACGAGAACGATGCCGTTGAGATACATGCCGAAGCGCTGCTGCAAATATCCGGAAAGCCCCGCGGCGCGCGTCGTGCCATAGCTCTCTCCGGCAAGAAATTTGGGCGACGCCCAGCGCTTGTTGCGCGTGGCGTAGAGGCGGATAAATTCGGCGACCGATTTCACGTCCTCGTCAATGCCGTGAAATTGTTTCTCCGGTTCGCCGGGCACGGCACGGCTGTAGCCCGTCGAAACCGGGTCAATGAAAACGAGGTCCGTGATGTCCAGCAACGACGCGTCGTTATCCACGAGTTTGTAGGGAGGCGGAAGAAGCGCGCCGGCATCGCCCATCTGCACGCGGCGCGGGCCAAAAGCGCCGAGATGCAGCCACACCGACGAAGAACCAGGGCCGCCATTGAAGCTAAACGTGATCGGCCGCTGCCCGGCATCGCTCACGTCGTCCTTGGTATAGGCTACATAGAAAATGCTGGCCTTGGGCGTGCCGTCCTCGAGTTTCAGCAGAATTGTGCCCGCCGTCGCCGTGTATTTGATCTCCTGCCCGCCGATTTTTAGAGAATGCTTGGACGTGACGATTTTTTCTTCGGGCGGAGGCGGCGTTTTCTTTTCTTCTTTCGGTTTTTCAGCGGGTTTGTCCGCGGGATTCTGCGCGGGCTGCTGGGCCACGGTCACATTTGCGAACAATAAAAAGAAGATTGCGAAGCTTGACAAAAAAGAGAAACGCTTCATCGTCGGCAGGCTCCATCGTGGCTATTTTGCTGGGTCATGCAAGACACCGGGGCATCCTATGCGAGTCCACAACCAGCGTCAATCGCTCCACAATGCGTGGTGATTAACTGAAGCGAATGTACAGATTCCGCCGGGTCTAGTGAAAGCGTTCCACGACGCTGGCGCGCGTAATCTTGTCAATGGAGACCGTCCCGGCCTGACGCATGATGGTTTTCAATTCGCGGCGTAAAATTTCAAGTACCGTTTCGACGCCGGCCTGCCCGAAGGACGCCAAGCCCCAAATGTAAGGACGTCCGATGCCCACCGCCACGGCGCCGAGCGCCAGCGCCTTGAGTGCGTCGGTTCCACGGCGGATTCCTCCGTCGACCAGCACAGGAATTTTCCCAGCAGCGCCTTCCAACACTTCCGGCAGGCACTCGATCGTTGGCCGGAGCGTTTCTTCGCCCCGCCCGCCGTGATTCGAAACGATCAGGCCATCGACGCCGTGCTCGATGGCGAGTTGCGCGTCCTCGCGAGTGACAATGCCTTTGAGAACGAGCTTCATGGTGGTCAAGTCGCGCAACTGCTTTACTACGTCCCACGTATTGTTCGGCGCGTAAAGCGAAGTTGCCTTCGAGACATCCAGATTGTCGTATGCCGGTATGCGCTGGACGAGACCGCTAAACCCGTCCGCGTGACACATGCTGCATTTCCGGGAGTCCAATCGCTTCGATCGGAACAACGTCTCCCGGTTGCTGGCGTCCTGGAGGTCCACGGTAACGACAAGCGCTGGGCACCCCGCTGCTTCCGCACGCTTGACGGTAGCGCGTGAAACCTCCCAAACATCCGACAAGTATAATTGCTGCCAGATCGGCGCGCCGCGCGCGGCGATTACGTCTTCGACGGAAGAAGTGGCAACGTTGGAAAGAATCTGGAGATGCTGCTTGGAGCGAGCGGCCTTGGCCACCGCAACTTCTCCCTCGGGATGAAAAGCCTTTTGGGCGCCCACCGGATCGATCACAATCGGGGACGTCCACGTGGTTCCGAACATGCGCACGGACGTATCGATTTTGCTGACGTCAACGAGACGGCGCGAGCGAATTTCAATCTTCGAGTAAGCCTCGTGGTTGAGGCGAACTGTGGCGTCGTCGTCGACGCCGGTGGCGAGGTAGCCGAAATGCGCGGGAGGAAGGACTTTTCTGGCGACTGGTTCGAAATCCATCACATTGATGGCTTGTTCGGGACTCGAGATGAGGTCGGCTCCCTGTTGAATGTCTTCCAACACGTGGAGTGCATGTGTCGTCTCCGCGGAATCCGAAACGAGAAGTTTGAGCAACGGACCGTAAAGGAATCCTGCGCTTGCAAGGAGAGGGCTTCCCGCAAGCATTCCCAGAAATTTGCGTCGCGTGTTGAGCTTTTCGGAGAAGCTGGGCATTCGATTCCTCACTTTCGGTAGGACTGTCTTCCATCGGGAAGCGACGTGAATTTACAAAGTGGAAAAAGTTCCTTGAAGACTTTCGCGATGTCGCGAGGAAAAGACGCGCGCGTCGCGGCTGCCGGCGAAAGTTTGCGGCGCACCACCCAACCTTGGAGCTTCTTCCAGTCGTCGGGTGAAACAGGCCAGCCGCTGTGCTTCGTCCATTCGCCTTTCACGGCGGAATACCAATAACTTTCATAACGCCGCGCCAGACGTTTTTTCTGCCGGGCGAGCCAGCGTGGATCAGCCAGCGCGCGCGGCTCGGCAATTTGTCCCAGCGCCGATTCCTTGCGTTTCGATCCGGAGTAGATGCGGAAACCCGCGGTAACAGTATCGGCGGATATTCCGGTATACAGCTGGCCGGTCTCGCCGTCACCGGGAAATTGCGGAGAATATTTCAGGTACATTTGGGCGCGGTAGGGCGTCTTGTCTTTCGCGAAACGGGTGTCGCGATTGATGCGGGAGAAATTCGCGCCGCTACGGCCGGTGGTATCGAAGCGGGAATCGAACTCCAAGACTTCGGGCGAAAGCTCTTCAAGCAAGCGGCGAAAGGGCTGCACAACCGCGGACTTGTAGCGCTCGCGATTGGCATCCATCCACGCTTTGCGGTTGTTGGCGGCCAACTCACGGAAAAATCGGAAGGTTTCGCGAGTAAAAATGGGTATCGCGGCATTCATGTCCTGACCTCGGGGGCCGGGAGGCGCATCTCAGAGTACACGATTCACAAGAAGCGTCAATTGGACTATGCTGTGCGATTCGCCGAGGGGTGTGGGAGCGGCGTATCGCCGCGTCAATTGGAACCATGGAGATGACAACAATGACAAAGTCAGGGTATTGGACGGAAATTCTCGCTGCGGGATTAGTCGCGTGCGCGGCCATGCTGCATCCCCTGCATCGCACGAGCGCGGACGAAAAGAAAACCCCGGAAAAGCGGGAACCGTGGAAAGCCGAAGATTTCGTTTATGAGGAATATGCCGGACAATTTCGCATCTCGCCGGACGGCAAGTCGCTGGTATGGGTCAAATCTTCGGGCGACAAGGAAAAGGACGCGCGCTACTCGAACTTGTATCTTACGAGCCTGACCGAGAACCGCGAGATCCAGCTCACGCAGGGAACGGACAATAATTTTCAGCCAAAGTGGTCGCCCGATGGAGAGATGATCGCGTTTACCAGCAGCCGCGCGCGGACCAAGCCCAAGCCGGACACCGCGCCGGTGCAAATCTGGTTGATCAACGCGCGCGGCGGCGAGCCGTGGGCGCTCACGGAATTGGCACGCGGGCCCCAGCGGTTCGAATGGCTCGACAAGGAGACCCTGATTTACAGCGCGCAGGAGGATCCCGCCCTCTACGAGCAGGAGCTAAAGAAAAAGAAAGACAACTCGCAAATCGTTGACGACCAACAGCATGAGCCTCCCGTGCGGCTTTACAAGATTGAAGTGAAGAGTAAAAAAATCACGCGTTTGACGAACAACATGGACCAGGTCGAAAGTTGGGGCGTCTCGAAGGACGGGAAATACGCGGTCGCGGAACACTTGCGGAGCCTGCACTACGAATTCGATCAGAAAATTCCGCCGGTGACGTTTCTTCACAATTTGGGGGACGGAACGGAGAAACAAATTTTCACCGAGGGGCGAATACGTCCCTCCGATTTTGAGTGGGCGCCGGACAACAGCGGGTTTTACGCCGCAGCGCCGTTTTCCACAGACGCGCGCTTTCTTACCGCGACGATCCGGCTGCTCTACCACTACGACGTGGCCAGCGGAAAAATCACGCAGGTTCCGCTTGATTGGGAGAACGGGCTTGGCTTCGTGGTGCGACCGATTCC